>Ga0182746_1000194_pt1 | contig 104087 bp, 92 predicted proteins | sample eDN3rd30CBELigOP_FD_128881 | JGI IMG/M metagenome (GOLD analysis project Ga0182746, IMG submission 128881) | Enriched Organic Plus compost microbial communities from Emeryville, California, USA - eDNA 3rd pass 30_C BE-Lig OP (version 2) (version 2) ...
GCCGGCATCACCCAGGCCGTAGAGCGGCGGGATGGGATTGATGTCGTAGCGATACTCGCTGTCATAGTCGTCTTCGATGACATAGGCGCTCGAGCGGCGCGCCCAGGCGAGAAGCTGATGCCGGCGGCCCATCGGCATCACCGCGCCCATGGGAAACTGATGCGACGGCGTGACATAGGCGAGCTGCGCCTTCGTCTTGCCCAGGCGCTCGGTATTGAGGCCGCCGCCGTCCACCTCGATGGAAATAGGGTTTGCACCGGTGGCGGCGAAGATCCTGCGCGCCATCCCGTAGCAGGGATCTTCAATCACGAAGCGGTCGCCGGGATCGAGCAGCAGACGCGCGCACAGATCGAGCCCCTGCTGGGATCCGTTGACGATCACGATCTGGTCGAGCTCGCACCGCAGCATGCGCGCACGCCAGAGGTAGCGTTGCAGGGCTGCGCGAAGCGGCCGCAATCCGCAGGGATGGTCGTAGGCGAGCGGCATGCCGCGTCGCGTGATGGCTGCGATGACGGCGCGCTTCCAGGCAAGCGTCGGAAAATCCGACGACGCCAGATCGCCGTAGTGGAAGTCGGCGACGAGCTTGCGGGAAGGCTCACGCGCGCGCCGGGGAAAATTCGCCAGGCGCTGGCCGTAGGCCGCGAGGCGTACCGGGCCGGGCGGCGTCTGCGTGTCGGTGCTCGGCGCCTGTCGCAAAATCGAGGACGCGACGCGCGGGCGTGCGCCGGGGCGAATGTCGATGAAGCCTTCCGCGGCCAGCTGCTCGTAAGCCGCGGTCACCGTGGTGCGCGAAACCGCCAGCTCGGCGGCATGCGCGCGCGAGGACGGCAACAGGCCATCTTGCTCATACGCGCCGCCGAGAATCTGGTCGCGCATGACCTCATATATCTGCCGGGCGCCCATGGCGGTGCGGCGCCTGGCTTTTCGCCTCTCGGTCTGGACCATCAATATTCCGGACAACTGGCCGTTCTGGATATTCCAGTTTGCAGCTATCCGTAGGGAAGGCAAGTGCAGCCAGGTGCAGCGGTGCATGACCTCTTATGAAATCGGCGGTGCCGCTGGCAGTCAGCCTACGGATGTCATGTTTGCAGAGCTCGTAGAGACAGCCACCAACCTCGCGACTTTCGCCGCCCCGGTATCCGTGACGATCGTGCGCAAATTTCGCTCCGCGCCGCATCGCGTATATGCCGCCTGGACGGAGCCGCAGCTGCTCGCCCGCTGGCTGGTCCCGGAGAGCGATACCGTCACGTCGGCCATCAGCGAATGCCGCAAGGGCGGGCAGTTTCGCCTTTCGGCGCGGCATGCCAACGGGCAGCCGTATGTGCTGAGCGGCCGCTTCGTCGATCTCGCGCAGGACCGCCGCGTGGTGCTGTCGTGGTTCTATGAAGGGCCGAGCGAGGCCTTGCGAAGCAAGCTTTCCATGGTCACCGCCGAGTTGCGCAGCATCGGCAGCGACACCACCGAGTGCACCGTGACGCACGAGCGGATCGGTTGACCTGCTACTCCGGCGTCGTGAAGCTCGATGTCACGCAAGCGCATCAAGTGCGGCGCTCGCGGTAATTTCCCGTGCATTTTGCGGTTCAACATCCCCGGCTCCGCGCGGCGTCGATACGCGCGAATAATCCATCGATGCGCCGCGCTCCTCGGCGCCCCCGGAGTGCCGCCGATGGCGCAGAGCGCTTGGATGAACGTGCTGATGCGCAGGGACGTGCATCATGCCGGCAATGCGCGGCCTGATTGCGGGAAGCGCGTTACGCTCGCGCCCTGCTCCGGCATCCAAGAGATCCTCCCGATCCTGGCTCGTCGCGATTGAGGCCGACGGATTTCCGGGGCTGCGGCAGTTCTGACTTAGAATTGCTTGGAACGGCCACTAGCGAACGCGTTCGCCAACCGCAAGACAGGGGGAGCCATGGGCGAGACGACCGGATCGGCCCGATTTTTCAATCCTTTGCGGGGATGCGCGGGCGTCGCCCTCGCGCTTGCGTGCGCCGTAGCCGCGGGCATCGCGCCGCAGGCCCTGGCCCAGCGCGCGGGCGGGCGCGGAGCGAATGTTCTCACGGCGGTCACCATCACCGACGTCAAGATCGAGCGGATCAACGAGCGGGTCGCGGCCGTCGGCTCGGCCCGTGCCCGCCAGCAGGTCACGCTCACCACCCGCGTAGCCGGTGTCATCGAGAAAGTGTTGTTCGAGGGTGGCCAGCTCGTCGAGGCCAACCAGCCGCTGGTCGAGCTGAATGCCGAACCGGAGCGCATCGCCGTCGAGACCGCCGCCGCGCAGCGCCAGGAGGCCGCCGATACGGTGGAGCGCTACAAGCAGCTCAACGAGGGCACGGTCACGCGGGTTGCCATCGCGCAGGCGGATACGGCGCTGAAGGTCGCCGACGCGGCGCTGCGCAGGGCGAAGGACGAGCTCGACCGCATGACGATCAAGGCCCCGTTCAAGGGCATCATGGGATTGTCGAACCTCGATGCGGGCGACTATCTCGCCGTCGGCAGCCCCATCGCTCCGATCGACGACCGTTCGACACTTCTCATCGAGTTTACCGTCCCCGAAGCGGTTGCCGGCTCCATGAAAGTCGGGCTGCCGGTGAGGGCGACGCTCGTGACGCGCCCGGGCGAGCCCTACACAGGAAAGCTCGCCGCCGTCGGCACCCGTATCGATCCGGTGACGCGCACCCTCGCCGTACGGGCTGAGATCCCCAATCCCGATCTGAAGCTCATTCCCGGCTCGACCTTTTCCATCTCGATCCAGCTCCCGGGCGAGGACCGGCCCGTCGTGCCCGCTCTCGCCATCCAGTGGGATCGCAACGGCGCCTTCGTCTGGCGGCTCACGGACAAAGAGGCGGTCGAGCGCGTCAATGTCGCCATCCTGGCGCGCGAGGGCGACCGCGTGAACGTCGATGCCGATTTGAAGGCCGGCGACAGGATCGTCGTCGAAGGCGGCAGCTTCCTGCGGGACGGGCAGACCGTTCGCGTGCAGGAAGGCTCTTGAGCAGCCGCACCGGGAGATGTCCGACGTGGAACAAAAACTAGACAACGCAGCCGGAGCTCCGGCTCAGCACGGCGGCGACGACGGCGGCTGGGTTGGCATCTTCGTGCGGCGGCCAATCCTGGCGCTGGTGCTCAACCTCCTGGTGATCATCGCGGGTATCGCGGCTTTCCAGGGCATCGAGGTGCGCGAGCTGCCGGATGTCGACCGGCCCGTCGTGACGGTGCGCGCAACGTACGCCGGCGCGACACCGGAAAGTATCGATTCCCAGATCACCGCCGTCATCGAAAGCGCCGTGTCGCGCGTGCAGGGCGTGACGGGCATCTCGTCCAGCTCGTCCTACGGCTCGGCGCGCATCACGATCGAGTTCTCCAGCAAGACGAACCTCGACACCGCGGCTATGGACGTGCGCGATGCCGTCGCGGGCATCGTCAACCAGCTGCCCAAGGACATGGAGGACGAGCCGAAGGTCGTCAAAGCCGACGCCGACGCCACGCCCATCATGCAGCTCTCGGTCTCAGCCGAGAAGCTCTCCGAGGGCGAGCTGACCGATCTCGTGCAGAACGTCATCGAGGACAAGCTCGCCGCCGTCGAAGGCGTCGCGGCTGCGAATTCCTACGGGCTTCGAGCGAAGACGATCGAAGTGCGCGTCAATCAGACTGCGCTCGCCGCGCGTGGCATCAGCCTCGCCGAGCTGACCAGCGCCATTTCCAAGGCGGCGGTTACGGCCCCTTCGGGTGCGCTCGAGAATGCTACGCAACAGTTGCTGGTGCGCGCCGAGGCTCCGGTCGCCACGCCGGAGGATGTCGGCGACCTCGAGATCAACCCGCAGACGAAGGTGAAGGATGTCGCCTTCGTCCGCTGGGGATTTCAGGAGGCGACCGCCCTCACCCGCCTCAACGGCAGGACGTCGATCGGTATCGACATCATTCGCCAGGCGCAGGCCAATACCATCGATATCTCCGATGGCATCAAAGCCGCGGTCGAGGATCTGCGCAAGTCGCTGCCCGCCGGGGTCGAGATCAACATCACGTCCGACGATGCCGTGTTCATCCGTGAATCCGTGCGCGAGGTGGTCATCAGCCTCATCCTCGCGAACATCATCGTCATCCTGATCATTCTCGCCTTCCTGCGCTCGTTCCGCGCCACCCTGGCGCCCGCGATCTCGATCCCCGTTTCGCTCGTCGGCACGCTCGCTGCGGTGTGGGCCGCCGGCTTCTCGATCAACGTGATCACGCTGCTGGCGCTCGTCGTCGCCACCGGCCTCGTCGTCGACGACGCCATCGTCGTGATCGAGAACATCGCCCGTCACCGCGTCATGGGCGCCGGCCCGCGGGCGGCGGCCGTTCTCGGCACCAAGCAGATCGTGTTCGCCGTGCTGGCGACGACCGCGACGCTCGCGGCCGTGTTCATCCCCGTCTCGTTCATGCCCGGTATCGTCGGCAGCCTCTTCTCCGAGTTCGGCTTCGTGCTCGCCTTCTCGGTGTCGATCTCTGCGGGCGTCGCTCTCACCGTCTGCCCCATGCTCGCGGCCAAGCTCGGTACCGGCGAAGAGGGACACAATCCCAATTCGATCATGGGGCGCATCGGCACGGCGCTCAGCAAAGTCTACATGGGCATCGTCGAGGCTGCCCTGCGCCTGCGCTGGCTCGTCGTGCTCGCCTGCCTCGGCTTCGGCGTGCTCGGGTTCACAACCTTCCTTGCGCTGAAGCAGGAGATCACGCCGACCGAGGACCGCGGCGTCATCCTGATCCGCATGCAGGCGCAGCAGGGCGCCAATCTCGACTACATGTCGAAGCTCGTCAGCCGCGTTGAGGACATCCTGGTGCCGTACCGGCAGTCGGGCGAGGTCACGCACGTGCTGGCCTCCATCGGCAACGGCGGCGCCAATCGTGCCATGGTGATCGCCTCGCTCGCCGACTGGCACGATCGAACGCGCACGCAGCAGCAGATCCAGTCCGAGCTGCAATCGAAGATGGCCGATATCGCAGGCCTGCAGATTTCGCTGATGGGCGCCAACAGCCTCGGTATCCGCGGCGGTGGCCAGGGACTGCGCTTCGCCATCGTCGGCCCGAGCTACGAGCGGCTTTCGACGACGGCGTTGAAGATGGTCAACACGCTGCAGACGCTGCCCGAGTTCCGCAGCGTGCGCACAGACTACGACACGACGCAGCCGCAGCTTTCGGTGCGCATCAACCGCGAGGCCGCAACCAAGCTGGGTGTGCCCATCGAGACCATCACCAGCCTCATCAATACGATGATCGACTACCAGAAGGCCGCGGACCTCTTCATCGAGGACGACATCGTGGAGATCCAGGTGAAGGCCGGCGGGCGGCCGATCAACGATCCTTCCGACCTGCAGAACCTCTTCGTCAAGACGGCGGACGGCAACTTCATCACCCTGTCGACACTGGTGAGCATCAAGGAGGTCGCCATCGCGCCGACCCTCAGCCGCGAGGATCGCCAGCGTGCCGTCGGCATCACGGCGAACCTCAACGACGGGGTGGTGCTCGGCGATGCGGTGCGAAAGATGCAGGAGATCGCGCCCACGGTGCTCGATAACGACATGTCGATCACGCTCCTCGGCGAAGCAAAGACGCTGGCGGAGACGACGCAGAATACGGCGATCGTGTTCGCCATCGCGTTTCTCGTGGTGTTCCTCGTTCTCGCCGCTCAGTTCGAGAGCGTGACGAGCGCGCTCGTCATCATCCTCACGGTGCCGTTCGGCCTCGCCTGCGCCGCGGTCGCGATCGCATTTTCGGGCGGGACACTGAACGTCTACAGCCAGATCGGCCTTGTACTGCTGGTGGGCGTCATGGCGAAGAACGGCATCCTCATCGTGGAGTTTGCCAACATCCGCCGCGATGAAGGCGCGAGCGTCGACGCGGCGATCCGCGAAGCCTGCAGCACCCGTTTGCGGCCGGTCATGATGACGATGTCCGCGGCGGTGCTCGGCGCGCTGCCGCTCATCTGGGCCAGCGGCGCAGGCGCGGAGGCACGCCTTGCTCTCGGCTGGATCATCATCGGCGGCCTCGGGCTGGCGACGATCTTCACCCTGTTCCTCACGCCGGTGATGTACCGCATCCTCGCGCCGCTATCGAAACCGCGCGCCGCCGAGACGCAGAAGCTCATCGATGAATTGAGGGTGGCGCCGCGCCACGTCGGGCACGGCTGACCGACATCATAGCGGCGGCGCGCGTTGTACTATCGCATGTGCGGAACATCGCGCGCGCCTTTGCTCCCGTCATCGGGCGTGAGGGGAGCTGCGCGCCGCGGGCGATCGGGCGGCCGTCGCGTTCATCGGCCAGGGTTGCAGCCGGGCTTTTCGGCGGCTCAGCGCGTACGGCCGATCACCTCCGCCCCTGCGCGATCTGCGTCGCCTCCGGCATTCTGCGCAGGAGCAGCATGGCGGCGACGCCGATGAAGGGCCCGGGCGCAAGGATCAGGAACGTCCACTGCCAGCCGCCCAAAGCCGCTGCCAGCTCGGGGATGATGCGGATCGCGACAACGGTCAGGGCGAAGCCGATCCCCAGCTGAAATGCGAGCGCGGTGCCGATGCTCGATGGCTCGCCTACCTCCGTCACGATGGCGGAAAACTGCGCGGAATCGCCGATCACGGTGATGCCCCAGACGATCGAAACGAGGATAAAGACCCAGATCGGAGCGTCGAAGGTGAAGCCGATGACGAGGGCGCAGGTGCCCGAGAGGAGCATCATTCCGGCCGTCGTGAGCGTCCGCCCCACGCTGTCGGCGAGCAGGCCGCCGAGCACACAGCCCAAAGCGCCCGAGGCTACGACGACGAAAGTGACGATCGAGGCGTAGGAAATATCGATCGATTGATGGTTCAGCGCCGCCTGGGCAAATGCCAAAAACCATCCCCACATCGCGTACAATTCCCACATGTGGCCGAAATATCCGATATTCGCCAGCATAACGGGCTTATTGCGCAGCACGCGGCCTATCTGCCGCGGATCGAACGTTGCCCGCGCATAGCGATGGGGCCCTTCGAGGGCGTAACGCCCCATCAGAAATGCGCCGAGCAGGGTCATCAGCGACGTGGCCGCGACGACGATCTGCCAATTCAGGTTTGACGTGATCGCCCGCAAAAGATGCGGAAATGCCGAGCCGAGCGTGAGTGCCGCGATCACGATGCCCAATGCCAAACCGCGCCCTTTGACGAACCACGTCGATATGACCTTGAGCGCCGGCGGGTAGATGCCGGCAAGGGCAACGCCCGTGATGAAGCGGCAAGCGATTGCCGCCTCGCCCGAAGGAACGATCAGAAGCGCCAGATTGACCGTGGCTGCGAGGGCTGCCGATACCGCCATCAGCCAGCGTGCCGGCACGATGTCGGGAATGTTCAGCAGGCTGGAGCCCAGGGCGCCAACGACGAAGCCGATCTGTACGGCATTTGTCAGCCATGCGGCCGCGGCGCCGTCTATTCCCCACGCGTGGCGCAATTCCGTGATGATCGCCGTGGCCGAAAACCACGTCGTCATCGACAGGACGATAGCAACGCTGAGAATTGCCAGAACCCGCCACTGGGAATGGGAGGCGGTTGCGTCAGTGCGCATGAGCATCAATCGGAGCTCGCCGTAGCGGAGGATGATGTGGGGGCATCGAGGGAGGCGACGTAGACGATGGCGGTGCCCGTCAGGCATTCCTTGCCCTGCGCATCCAGCACGCGTGTTTTCAGCTCGCAGATCGGCTTGTCGTCCCTGACCGAGATCACCTCGACCTCGGCGGTGATCTCCTCGTCGACTCCGACTGCGCTCAGAAAACGCCAGTTGACGCCGAGAAAAACCGTTCCGGGACCCGGCAGATCCTCCGCCACGATTGCGTTGAGGAGGCCCGAGGTTACTCCGCCCTGGACGATAATCTTGCCGAAGATGGAGGACTCTGCTAGCTGACGATCATAATGTAACGGGTTGAAGTCTCCCGTCATTTCCGAGAACCGCTGAATATCGTGTTCCGAGGTGCGACGCGTTCTGCGTGCCACTGCACCTACCGCGGGCTTACCGTTTCGCACACCATCCCACGCATGCATCACAGCGTTGACCATAGTGTCCCCCAGCCGTTAGCTTAGGCGAGCAGCAACATGTCCGGACATGCACGACTGCCAGCCGTTGCCGGAAAGACGCTGGACACTGTGACTGTTCGAGCCTGTTGCGTGATCCACACGAAGCGATTTGCTGGAAGAAGCAGGCGGCGATGCGTGAGCATTCGGCGGCGTAGCTTCCAGGCCGCAAGCTTTATTTCGGGCTGAAAAATGCAAATGGTGGTTTCCCCGGGCTGAGACGATTTTAACCTGGCTTGTGGCAGCCAAGGCGATTTTCATTTTTGCAGACCTGTGTTGTTATTAGCTTCGCGGTTCGTCGCCACCAGGGCCGCTCGAAAGTTCGGGAGATCTCCTTGGCTCGTACCAAAGTTACATCGACGCAAAAAGATGCTCAGCGGGACGACGGAGATACATATACCGATAATGTATCGACCAGTCCACAATCAACGTTGGCCGGTGCGCTGGAGCAGAGCGGCAGAAGTGGACGGACGACGCCGGCGGCGGAGCAGCAGTACGAGCGCATCCAGAAGATCGCTGCCCAGCTGTTCGCCTCCAGCGGCTATCGTGCTGTCGGCGTTGCGGAAATCGGTGATGCGGTGGGCCTGGGGCGCGGCGCCCTCTACTACCACATCAGCAGCAAGGAAGAGCTGCTGTTCAGCATCGTCGTGCGCTACATCGAGGAGCTGGTGATAAGCGGCAGGCAGGCGCTCGAGAACGAGCCCGATCCCCGCAAACGCATTCACCTGCTGAGCCGCTTACTCATGCAGTGCATTTTTACAAACCTTCCGGAAATGACCGTCTGTTTCCGCGAGGCGGACTGCCTGACCGGCCAACGCCATAGAATAGTTTCCGACCTGCATAAAGCCTACCAGGACATCTGGTCCGAAACTTTGCATGAGGGCGAGAAAAAGGGGATTTTCCGCCCGCTGCCGAGCGTTGCGATAAAGGGCATTCTGGGAATGTACTTTTACAGCTTCCTGTGGCTCAAGCCGGGAGGCAAGCAATCGGCCAACGACATCGCCGACATCTTCGCGAAGATGGCCTTGTCGATTGCCGAGGCGAAGGATTCCATCTGAGGGGCGCAAGCACGCATCGCGGCCCCCTTTGACTGGCGGCCGATGCCGAGCCACGGCGACCGGGCGGCAACCGCCGCTGGCTGCGGCCGCTCACTACGATCAGCGCTCTAAATCGAATGCCCCATGCGCATGCGCTTCGTCATCAGATAGCGCTCGTTGTGGGGGTTCGGGACGCCGGTAATCGAGATCCGCTCGACGACGCGCACGCCCAGCGACGTCAGGGCTTCCGCTTTCGCTGGGTTGTTGCAGAGCAGTCTCACCTCGTTCATCCCGAGGTGGATCAAAGCTTGCACCGCCAGCCGGTAGTCCCGCGCGTCCACCGGCGCGCCGATCGCGATGTTCGCGTCGACGGTATCCAATCCCTGCTCCTGCAGGGCGTAGGTCTGCATTTTCTTGAACAGACCTATTCCTCGACCTTCGTGGTACGGCAGATAGACGATGGCGCCGAAGGAAGAGGCGAGCACGATCTCGAGACACGACTGAAGTTGCTGATAGCAGTCGCAGCGGCGTGAGTGAAAGATATCGCCCGTCACGCAACCCGAATGCAGGCGCACGATGGGCAAGGCGCCGCTGGCGATCGCGCGGCGGTGCACGAGGACGAGGAGCTGCTCTTCCTCACGCCGTCCCTGGAACGCATGCGCGCGAAACTGGAATTCAAATCCGCCGAACTCTATCGGCAGCACCGTTTCCACCACCTGGAACTCGGGCGCATCCGAAGCGTCCGGTGTTTTTCCGGACGCGCATGTTTGTGCAGTATTCATTTCTTTGCCGGCGAGGCTTTCGCTGGACGGTAGATGAGCCGATCGGGGCCTGGATCCACGTAGAAGCCGTTGGCGTTGGGCATCTTCACTTTCGGCAAGGACTGCGCGTTCATCACCTCGTCCTCGCCGATGATCTTCCCGACCGAGAGGATGTAAGCGGAAAGCGCGTAGACCTCGTCTGCCGTGAGCGAGCCCGGCTCATGGAAGGGCATCGAGCGCCAGATGTAATCGTAGAGCGTCGTGGCATAGGGCCAATAGCTCTGGATCGTCTTCAGCGGGTGCTCGGTCGCAAGCGAGTTCGCTCCGCCCGCCAGCGGCGGCGCTCCGGTGTCGTGAATCCCCTCCAGCTTTTCGCCGTGGCACATGGCGCATTTTTCGGCGTAGATCGCCGAGCCCTGCGCAGCATTGCCGCTTCCCGGAGGCAGCCCTTCTCCATCGGGGGGTATGGCAAAGAACGCCGACAGCTCCGCCTCGGTGGCGGGCGTGCCGATATCGTCGCCGTCACGGGCTTGCACCTGCGCCGAGAAGCCGAACAACGTGGCGATGAAAAGCGCGGTGAGAGTTCTAGACGTGCACATTGGTCACGCTCCCATCCGCAGCAACGGCCCAGCTCTGAATGGCGTTGTAGTGATAGACGAAGTGCTCGCCACGCAGGGCGACGAGGTCGGCGCGCGCGGGCTGCACATATCCGGAATCTTCGATGCAGCGGCTCTGCAGGATCGCGGGCTTGCCATCCCAATACCAAGGATAGCTGAACCGGACCGTGCACATCGGCTCAGGCACGTCGTCGAGCCGCGCGGGCACCCAGGTCTTGCCGCCATCCAGGGAGATGTCGACGGCTTGCACGCGCCCGCGGCCCGTCCACGCAATGCCCCGGATCTGATAATTTCCCGGCTTCGGCAGCATCATCTCCCCCGAGGGGAAGGTGATGACCGACTTTGCATCCATCGCGTAGTAGAACTGGCGTGCGCGGCCATCGGGCATCAAGCCGGTGTAGCGGCCGGTCTCTTCACGCGTCATGAAGGGACGATCGCTGACCTGCAAGCGGCGCAGCCACTTGATCATCATATTCCCCTCGTAGCCGGGGAGCACCAGGCGCAGCGGATAGCCCTGCTCGGGACGAAGCGCTTCTCCGTTCTGCCCGTACGCGATCAGCCCGTCCGACAGCATTTTGTCGAGCGGGATGCTGCGCGTCATGACGGCGGCGTCAGCGCCTTCGCCGAGAACCCATGAGGCATTGTCCTTGAGGCCGACGTGGCGTGCGAAGGTCGCGAACGGCACACCCGTCCATTCGGACGTGCTGAGCAGCCCATGCGTGACCTGGACGTTTTTGCCCTTTGGCTTCGACCACTCATCGAGGGTGTTGCCGGAGCACTCGATGAAATACTTCCGCGTGATCGAGGGTAGCCGCTTGATATCGGCGATGGAGAATTTCTTGGGATCATCCACGAGACCATGCACGTAGAGAAAGTGCCTGGCCGGATCGATCGCGGGGATGCCGCCGTGGTGCCGTTCGTAGTGCAGTCCCGAGGGCGTCAGGTTGCCGATCGTGTCGGCAAGGGGCGTAAACGACCAGGAGGTCATGTCGTTGGGATTATCGGCGCGCATGCGCACCGCGGTCTCGAACTGCGAGCGCGTGCCGTAGCCGCCATCCTCGAGCAGGGACCGCCCCATGACCTTGGTTGCATTCTCGGGCACGTCGTAGGTGACGGCGCCAGGTGGTGCCTTCGCCGGGGTCGCGGCGGCGAGTTGCCCCGGCATCGCGGTGATGGCCGCGGCGGACAGCAACAGGCGACGGCGCGCGACGTCGACATCGGGTTTCATGCCCTCTTTGCAGGGGCATTCTTCAACTTCGTCCTGAGCGCGCGCTGGTGTTTCACGACGTTGCGACACGGCTCGCTCCCGCTATGCTTTCCACGATCTGCCGAGACGGGCCCGCCAGCCGAAGCAGGGCGAGCCCCTCTCTGCGTCTTCGGCCGCTGATCGGCTCAACCCGGCAGCTTGGCCGCCAAAACCTCGATCGGCTCGATCTTCGGGGCGGCGCTGAGCAGCTCGCCGGCATGCGCCATGAGAGCAGCGGCGATCTCTCCGTTCAGATGGAGCTGACGGCCTTCTTCCGAGGCGAAGGCATCGAAGATTCCGAAGTCACCGGGGCCGAACTTCAGTGCGAACCAAACCGGTGTCTGAGACTCGCGCTCTGCCGCGGGAAGCGCGCCTTTCAGGAAATTCTCCAGCGCGTCCTCCTGGCCGTCTTTCGCTAAGAGCCTGACGTACAGACCACACTTCGCCATCTATGAAATCCTTTTGATTGAAGGGTTCGACCATTGCACCGGGCGCTGATGCCAGATGAGAACCGTGGCATCGATCCTTCGAGCGCGCCGGCACCTGTGCGGGGTGCGGTCGAGCGGAGCCCTAAGCTCCGCTCGACACGACCTTTACCGCTAGCCTGCGATGGAGATTTTCGCGTCAGCGAAAGGCGACGGGAGAGTCCGATCCGCTACGCTTTCCTTGCCCGCATAGGCTCCGCGGTAGGCCGCAGCCGGATGTGAGCTCTCCACCATGCCATCGGCAGTGCCGATCATCTTGCGGCGGAAGGTGCCCGGCTTGTAGTGGTCCTGCGCACGGCCACGCTTGCGCAGCTCCGGCACGATGTAATCGATGAAGTCGGTCACCGAGCCGGGCGTCACGGCGTAGGCGAGGTTGAAGCCGTCGACACCGCCTTCGTCGACCCAACGCTCGAGCTCATCGGCGACCTTCTTAGGTCCACCGACCAGCACGGGGCCGAGACCGCCAATGCAGCGCTCGCGGATGACGTCGCGAACCGTCCACTTCTTCGCGTCGGCACCGTGGGTGAGCGACTCGAGCGTCGTACGGAGGCTGTCGTTGGCCATCGCCTGCAGCGGCTCGTTGGGATCGAGCTTCGAGAAGTCGATGCCCGTCCAGCCGCCGTAGAGAGCCAGCATGCCCTCCGGATTGGCGTACGACAGATACTCCTGATACTTGCGCTCGGCAGCTTCGTCGGTGTCGCCGGTGATGACGGTCAGAAGCATGAAGATCTTGATCGAGTCGCGGGCGCGGCCCTGTGCTTCTGCCTGGTTGCGGATGTCATCCGTAATGCCGCGCGCCTGCTCGACGCTGGTGGTGAGGATGAACATGCCCTCGGCGTGACGGGACGCGAAGCGGCGGCCGCGGCCCGATGCACCGGCCTGGAAGATCACCGGCGTGCGCTGCGGAGAGGGCTCGCAGAGGTGGAAGCCGGGAACCTTGTAATACTTGCCGTGGTGGTTGATCGGATGGACCTTGCTGCCATCCGTGAAGACGCCGCTGGCCTTGTCGCGCTTCACTGCGCTGTCTTCCCAGGAGCCTTCCCAGAGCTTGTACATGACCTCCATGTACTCGTCGGCCATATCGTAGCGCTCGTCGTGCGCGAGCTGCTTGTCCATGCCGATGTTGAGCGCGGCGCTGTTGAGATAGGACGAGACGACGTTCCAGGCGATGCGGCCCTTGGTGAGGTGATCGAGGGTAGATAGGCGGCGCGCCAAGAGATAGGGCTGCTCGAAGGTCAGCGCGGCGGTGACGCCGAAGCTGACGTTCTTGGTGACGGCGGCCATCGCCGAAATCGCACCGAAGGGATCGTTGACGGGCACCTGGTCGGCATCGCGCAGCGCCATTTCCGCCGAACCGCGATAGACGTCATACACGCCGACGACGTCCGCGATGAACAAGCAGTCGAAGCAACCACGCTCCAACTCCATCGCCATGTTCGTCCAGTAGTCGAGATCGTTGTATTTCGACGCTTGGCTGGAGGGGTGACGCCACGTGCCTGCGGACTGATGGCTCACGCAGGTCATGTCGAAGGCGTTCAGGACGATTCTTTTCTTCATCGCGTTTCCTCTATTTTCATTCATTGGAGCAGCCTGTTTCCGACTGCCCCGCCCGTCGAAAGCGGTCCCATTCAGCTCAAGGCAATTGCGCCTGCGGGTCGTCGCGTAGGTCAGCGACACGCGCCGTGCAGGTGGGATGGCTTCCGCACGACGCAGGCTCGCCAAGGCGCCCGCACCTTTTGTACCGACCGATCCATATAACGCTGGGCAAAAAATAATTGCAAGCGTTTTGCGGAAAAGATTCTGCTGTCGACGGATTGATGAATTCGCGCTTCGATGGGGAAATGCGGCCGCGCGCACCGCTGCATCAAAAAGGAAAAGAAGAAATGGCCCGCGGCCCGCAAACGCCGCGCCGCAGGCCTAATGTAATGGCCGACTTACAGAACCCCTCTTCACTCGCACACCGCCGGCCATCTATGCGGCGATGCCATCGGAAACCGTCGCCAGCACATCTCTGGCCGTGGCGCGGTCGATTTCCATCTGCCGAACGAGTGCGTCGATGCCGTCGAAGATCATTTCCGGCCGCTGATAGGTGACGAACTCCACGCGCATGATAGAGCCGTAGATCACTCCCGAGAAATCGAGGATGTGAACCTCGAGCAACGGGGCGCCATTGTCGAATTGCGGACGGGTGCCGTAGCTCGCCACGCCATTCAACACCTGTCCATCGAGGTGGACGCGCACCGCATAGATTCCGTAGGCGAGGTTCACCTCGTGGGTGAACGGCACGTTGGCCGTCGGGAATCCCAATTCGCGCCCGCGTTTGTGTCCGTGCACGACGGGGCCCGCAATGGACCAGTGTCTTCCCAACAGCGCCGTGACCGTCTCGATGTCGCCGGATGCGAGACAGGCTGCAATCCTTTGAGCCGAAGCGATGCCGTGGCCGCCTCCGACATGCACCGGCGGCACGATCTCGATCCGCACGCTCTCCTGCTGGGCGCGCGAGGCGATCTGGTCGGCCTTGCAGAAGCCTCCGAACCCAAATCTGAAGTTCGCGCTCAACGTGATCGATTTCGGCTCGAACTCCCGCACCAGCTCGCACAGCGCCTGGGTGTCGAGCCAGCTTGCGTACTGACTGAAGCCGAAGGCAACCACCTCGACGCCTGCTTCACGGAGCAGCCGAATTTTTTCGGCTTTGTCGTGAACGGGAGGAGCCGCTCTTTCCTCGGATGCATCGTCGAACAGCACGGCGACGACGGGCTCGCCATCGGCCGCCTTTTCCGCTGCCCGTTTCAGGAGCGCGCGGTGGCCGAGATGGACTCCGTCGAAGCTGCTGATGACGAGGTGCCCGCCCTTGAGGTGGCGCGCGTCGGTTTTCAAATCGCGGAACTGCCAAGCCATGGCCGCCGTGATGGCAGCAACCTGGCTCATATCCGGCTCAAGCGCGGTCATAGTCATTTGCCGCATCGCTCAGAGCTGCTCGATCAAGCCGTAGCGCGCATTGTAGTAGACGAGCGGTGCGCGGCGCTCGAAGCCGGTTCCGATCACCCTGCCCACGAACAGCGTGTGCGTGCCGATGGGTATCTTCTTATAAACCTCGCACTCGAGATGTGCGGCTGCGTTGGCAAGGAGCGGGATGCCGCGTGGGCTCAGCCTGTAGGAAGCCGTCGCGAATTGGTTGTCGCCCTTGGTAGCGAAGTGCTCCGCCACGCTCTTTTGATCCTCGGAGAGCACGTTGATGGCGAACGCGTCCTTCTGGTCGATGTGCGGATGCGTTCTGGCGGATTGGTTGACGGCGATGAGCACCGTCGGCGGGTCCGCGCACACGCTGCACACGGCGGTGGCCGTAAACCCGTGCAGCTTCCCGCCGCCCTCGGTCGTGATGACGGTCACAGCGCCTGCGAGCTGACGCATGACGGAACGGAACGCGTCGGCATCGACGTTATCCTGCGAGAGCGGAGCTTCGTTGGAGATAGATGTATTGAAATTCATTGCAGTTTCCGTTCGCCCCGTGTGCCCTGTTGTTTGTTAGTTGAGTGTCTCTTGCCCGATAACGGAGAGCCCATATCCCTCGATGCCGACGAGCGTCTGCTCGCGCCTCGAGAGCATGATCATATCGCGCACACCGATATCCATGAGGATCTGCGCGCCGATTCCGTATTCGCGAAACTGTGGATCCGGACGGGAATGGGGGCTGCTGCTCTGCACGCGCCGGGACAGCGCGGCGGGGCGATTGTCATTCACCAGCACGATCGCACCGCGGCCGCGGCGCAGGATCTTGAACATCGCGTCGTGCAGGCCTTCGCCCTCTCTGGCGAGCAATACATCGCTGACGAAATCGGAGCGGTGCAGACAGACCAGCACCGGACCGGGCACGGCGTCTTCGATCCGCGCATCGACCTCGCCCTTGATCAGGACGACGTGCTCACCGCCATCGACGGTGTCGCGGTAGACCACCATGCGCCATTCGCCGAAGCTCGGATGGTGGATCCAAGACCACGCGACCGGTTTCACGAGACGCTCGTTGCGGAGCCGGTATGCGATGAGATCGGCGATCGTGCCGAGCTTCATGTGATGCTGGCGTGCGAACTGCAGAAGATCCGGCAGGCGAGCCATGGAGCCGTCTTCGTTCATCACCTCGCAGATCACGCCGGAGGGATTGAGACCTGCAATACGCGCGACATCGACCGCCGCTTCGGTATGGCCGGCACGCACGAGGACGCCGCCCTCGCGGGCGATCAGCGGAAAGATGTGACCGGGCGTGACGATGTCCTCGGGCTTGCTCTCGGGGTTGATCGCAACGGCAATGGTGCGCGCCCGATCGGCGGCCGAAATTCCGGTGGTCACGCCCTTGCGCGCTTCGATGGAAAGCGTAAACGCCGTTTGAAGGCCGGAATCGATACTCTGCGCCATCGCGCTGAGCTTGAGATGCCCGACGCGCTGTGGCGTCAACGCCAAGCAGATGAGGCCTCGCGCGTAGCGGGCCATGAAGTTGACGATCTCGCGGGTGGCGAATTGTGCCGGGATGACAATATCGCCTTCGTTCTCGCGGCTTTCGTCGTCAACGAGAATGAAACAGCGCCCTGCCCGCGCCTCCTCGATTATTTCCTCAGCCGAGCTGATTTCGTCTGCGATTGGGTGCTTGGCCATGAAGTTCATGACTTTCTTTCCTCGCCTGACAGGGCCTTTCTGCGTACGCCCTTGTCATCTTGCACTTTGTCGTCCGTCAATCAGTCATCTGAAATTGTGATCCCCGTTGCTTCACGCTAGACGATCGTGAACTTGCCCATCGGGTCGGCACGCTCCAACTCGCGCACCAGCGGAATGACCCGATCGCCGAAGAACTTCGTTTCCTCGTGGAAGTGGAGGAAGCAACAGAGAATGAGGTCGACCCCGATCTTGCGCAGGTTGAAGATGCGCTCGGCGATCTGCTCGGGCGTTCCGATGAGGTTGGTCCTGAAGCCGTCGTTATATTGGACGAGATCCCGGCTCGTGGAATTCACCCACATCCCGACCTTGTCCTTGGTCGACTGACCGGCTTCCCGCACCGCTTCCCTGAACTTCTCAACGCCGGCGACATCCGCGCCCTCAACGATGCGCTCATACTCGGCCTGGGCTTCGGCTTCCGTCTCGCGCGCAATGACGAATGCATTGACACCGAAGCGGATGCGACGGCCGCGCTCGGTTGCGAGATTTGCAACGTTGTTGATCTGAAGCTGATGCTCCTCGGGCGAGTCGCCGTTCATCAAGTACCAGTCGCACACCGCGGCAGCCATGCGCTGCGCGGCGGTCGACGTCCCGCCTTGAAAGATTTCAGGCGTCGGGCGATCGGGCAACGACAGCGGCTTCGGCTTCACCGTGTAATCGCTGATCTGCCAATATTTGCCGTCGTAGTTGAAGCCGTCCTCCGTCCACACCCCGCGCAGAATGTCGACGAACTCCGTCGAGCGGACGTAGCGTTCATCGTGCTCGATCCACGGCACGCCGAGCGCATCGAACTCCCTGCGGAACCAGCCGCTGTTGATCATGATCGACCATCGTCCGTCGAATATCTGATCGGCGGTGGCACCGTGCTTCGCGACGACGCCGGGATGGAATATGCCGGGGAGAATACCGCTGATGATGTTTATGCGCGTCGTGTTCGCCAGCAATGCAGCCGAGAAGATCAGCGAGTCGTGTTGGTATTCGGCGCCATAGTTGCCCAGGAAGCGGATTTGCGTCAGCGCATATTCAAAGCCGGCGGTCTCGGCGATCCGCACCAGCTTGACATTATAGTCCAGCCCCCAATCCGTTCTTTGCGGGACCTTGCTCACGACCAAACCGCCGCTGACATTGGGTATCCAGTGGGCGAATTTCATCGGCTGTTTGCGGCCTAGTTTAACCATGAGCATGCAATCCAGATCTGGCTGCTATGGGATGACGGGATGGGTTCCGCCTAGTGGTGCACGCCCTCGATCACCGGCACGCGAACAGGTGTAAACGCGGCAACGACCTCATCGGCGGCACGCTCAACGCGGGTGGCGAGGGATGGGCTCGATACGCGACCATCCATGATTTCCTCGCTCTGCCCGAACAGCCCGGTGGTCATCGTGTGCATCGAGAAGAAGCTCATCAGGGGGCGCAGCTGATGCTCGATCACCAACCCATGCAGCGCAGAGCCGCCCGTTGCACACAATACAGCCTTGCGCTCACGCATGGCATCGCGGTCGACAAGGTCAAAGAAATGCTTCAGGATACCGGTGTAGGTCGCACGGTAGACGGGCGTTCCAACGACGAGGAGGTCGGCACGCTCGGTGATACGCAGGAGCTCCTCGCCACGGGATGTGATGTCGGGCCGCGTCAAGCCGCTCATGAATTCGTGGCCCACGTCGGCCAGCGTGATCTGATAGGTGGTGAACTGCATACGCGCGGCGACAGCGTTCGCAACCGCGTCGAGTAGAACGCCCGTGCGGGAAGGCTTTGTCGGGCTGCCGTTAATAACCACCATCGTCCGCATTCAGCTGTTCCCCATAAACCCCATAGCCGCTATTTAGTCGCCTGATCGATTGTATCGATCGGTCCATCATGGCTGCAAATTATGATGGATGCAAGCGGCGTTTCCTTTACATCGCAATTACACAACTGCTCTTTTGCTGAATTAACTCCAACGATATCCCTTTTTGCGATGCCGCAAAAAAAGATGACCCGAGAGATAGCTCTCGGGTCAAGTCTGGGAGTTAGTTGCGCGTAGCTCAGAAGTTTATGAAGGCACCGAATACGACCGTCTGCATCGGCTTGGTGTCGACACCGGGAACGTGGACCTCGTGATCGCGATAGCGAAGCCACATCGACATCGCAGCGGCATCGATTTCCTGAACAGCACCGACGCCCCAGAAGGTCGCGTACGAGCCATCGATCACCCTCGACGTGTCGTCGGTAACGTCGGCCGGCGTGCCGCCGTCGTTGACGACGTTCGCGCCGTTGGTGCCGCGCAGGTATTCACCGTAGGGAATGGTGGCACCGATCGACGTGAGATTGAGGCGCACACCGGTCTTGGCGTAGTAGGTGTCCGTCGCCGGGTTGTTCAGCGGATTGGCGGTCTGGTCGAGGTGTCCCCAGCCGCCGAGTGCGAACCAGCCGGACGGCATGTGCTGCAGATAAAGACCGGCCTGGGTGTATTCGAGCTTTCCACCCAGCGGAGCGCCAAGAGATTCGTCGGTGGTTTCACCGTAGGTCACGATGCTGGCAACCTTGACGTCTCCGAGCGTATTGGCATAGCGGCCTGCGACGGCCCAGGCGTCGTCCTCGCCCCACGATGCGGACATGGAGAAACCGCCGAACGCGGGAGAATCGTACCGCACGTTCTCGCGCGGCAAGCCATCGCAATCGCCGGGACCACCACCCCAACCGCGACAGGAGACGGCGTTGCCCCAGGTGAGCGAGTCGCCGGCAGCGAAGTTACCGCGGACGTTGAAGCCGAACACGTCGTAGGCCACCCAGTACGCGGCTGCGAGGGTGCCCGAGCTGTCGAGTGACACGATCGCATTGTCGTCAGCCGACGACTGCAATCCGACGCTGAGCTTGCCGAGCCGCTCGCTCTTCAGGAACCAGTAGGAATAGAGAACCTGCGTGGCATTCGGCGTGCCCACCAGCGCCGCGGGGCCATGGGGCGTATTCTGGTTGGTCGTGTACACATCGCTCGTGATGGCTTCGATGTGCAGAACGAAACCTGCAGATACGTCCTGCGTGATCTGCGCCTTACCGACGAAATTGAAGTTGCTCGCGAAGGCCGTGCCGAGGCCGGTGACATAGACGTTCGATTCGACGCCGTCGTCCCAATACATGATCTGCTCGGCGACCCAGCCGGAGACCGTCAGCGATACCTTGCGATTGCCCTTTCTTGCGGCGGTTTCTTCGAGCTCAGCGATGCGCTCCTCGAGATCGGCGCAGCAATTGCCGCTGAAGTCGGCCGCAGCGGCCGGCAGCACAAACGCACACGACAACGCGCTCGCAAGCAACGCTGTTCGGCCTTTACCCATTCGAATCATAGTGTTCCCCATCCAGTCGGTTTTTTGTTGTGGAAACGCTATACTGACCATTCGGTACACGCATAGTGCGAAAAAGCACCGCCCTGCACATTTTTTCCACGGGCTATGAACAGGCCTGCATCATCCTTGCGATGCGGTGCCGATGTGTAGGAGGGCGGAAGCGCCCGGCGCGTTGCCTGACCCGCACCGGGCGCCCGCAGCGTGGCTTGAGCAGGAGGTACTCAAGCTACGTCATCCCACTCCCCGGGCGTCTTCTGGCCGACCCAGAGATACGGCTCCTGGAGACCGATGCCGAACACCAGCGGGATCACGAGAGACCAGTTCACACCCATGTATGCGTAGGTCAGAAGCTCCTCCATGCTGCCGAAGACGGGACCGACAAGCTTGACGAGCAGGCTGGCGACGACAACGTCCAGCACCAGGTAGAAGGCGCACGCGAGCAGCCCACCCCATGGCATCCGGATCATGGAGAACGGCCAATTATGCGTGATGATCGGCATCGCGTAGTTGATGGATGTCGCCGTGAAGAAACACAGCAGCCAGAAGCTGTCGTCGGTGAAGTGGCCCATCGACCAGAACGACGAGATGGGCGACTTGTCGAACTCCCAAAGCCCGGCGGCGGCGGAGATCTGGAAGCACAGTGCGGCTACCGCGAAGAGCGTCGCCATCATGACGACCGCCCGGCCCGGCTGCTGCAATCCGCGCGTCAGATAGGAAAGCGTACCGGTGCCCAACCCGACGAGCAGGAACGGAAACCACCATGCCGGCACCCATTTCACGGCCGAGTGCGTGATGACGTAGGTGAGGCCTGTGAACAGGACCAGATAGAGGAAGAACTGCCTACGCGGAGGCAGTTTTGCCGCCAGGAAGCCACCGCCTGCGAAGCAGAAGAAGGCGAGCAGGAACCAGGTCGTGCCAACCAGCGGGAAGATACCGTCCGCGCCGGGGCCGACGAGGAAGATGAGCTTCGCGCTCCACCAGCCGAGAATCCACGACGCCGCAACAACAAGCAAACCGCGCGTCGTGGTGTTCTTGATTCCGTTGAAGGGCCAGAAGCCGCAGACGACGAAGAAGCAGGCCCACCAAGCCGAGAAGATTTGCCAGCTCACATTGTCGAGCCAGAACGATTTGGCGATCTCCTCACCCCGCCATGGGCCGATCGGATTACTGATGACCCATAGGTTGACGAGATAACAGGAGACGATTGAAAGGCCGTAGATCCAGAGAAAGCCCTTTACGGCTTCATTGACCCTGAACGGCGATACTGTAGGTGCTATTGTTGTCGTTGTTGTCATTCCCCCCCCTTACGGGCTTGCTATTTTAAATTTTAGAACCCCGCATTTCTTGTAATACCGGCGCGCCAGAACGAAATGTACCGATAGGTCGTTTTATGTGTATCGACCGGTACATCAAGCCCAAAAGGAAAGCAAGCACCGTCTTCAGTCGACTGCACATCGGCGCGAAAAAAGGCTGAGAATTGCTGCGTTGCAGCTGTGTTTTGCGCTGCAAAATCGGCGCTTTCCGCGCTCTTCTGCGTCCTTCGGTGTCTCTAAAAAATATCGTTGTTTCTGGATGTTACCCGGATCGGTTCGACGTCCGTCGCATAGACGGGCGCAAGCCGGGCGATCATCGCAGTCGGCGCCGGCTTCAATAGCTTGCGACGTTGACGGGCCCGTGGGATCGGCCCGATCCGCCATGGCATCTCGGAGCGATCCCGAATCTCATGCGCGCGGGCTCTGCACCGGATGTCCACACCCGGCGGCCAGCTTTGTCAGGCCAGCCGGCGGCGACCGCAGAACGGCAGCGGCCATGCGTTAGCCGGAACTATGGATGCTGTCGGTGAGGGGCGGTTAGGCTCGTCCGGTTGGCGCTGCCGGACATATTTTGGCGGAGACGGAGGGATTCGAACCCTCGATACGCCTTTAAAAGCGTATAACGGTTTAGCAAACCGCCGCCTTCAGCCACTCGGCCACGTCTCCGCAAGTCGTGCCCTAATAGAGGCGGGGTGAAGGGATTGCAAGCCGTGCTTGAGGTCGGCCCCCGGTATCCCCGCACCCGCGCCTGCTACGCCTCATATTCCGGCGATACGTCTTGACGCACTTTGCTGCGAGCGCCATCGTTCCACCGCTGAAAATCACACGATCGGCCAAGACGAAGGGCCAGAAAAAGGGGTGGACTCATGCGGGTGCGGTTGCTTGCCGTCCTCGTGCCGGGTGCACTTTTCACCCTCGGCGCGGGCGCGGCGGCGCAGGAGTTCTGCGTCAGTTGCTCCGGTCCAGAGGCGAACTATCGCTGCCTCATCGGCGGCGAGGCTACGGCGGCTGCCCGCTCCTCACGCGGCCAGTTCCTGTGCATTACCGAGCTCGCCAAGGCCGGGGGCCACGCGAGTTGCAGCGCCACGCGGGGCCAGGCCACACCCTGCCCCGGCGAGACGCGCACGGTGATGTTCTCGCTCGCCGGTCCAGGGGACGTTGCCAGGGGCGTAGAGACACAGGATTTGGGACCAGCCGGGGCCCATGAGGCACCCGATGGCCCACGGCCACTGCCTGCAACGGATGAGGCGCACGGAGCTGCACCGCTTCCTCCCGGCGAAGAAGTTGGCGCTCCGGCCGAAGATAATCCGGCCGAAGAGAAAAAGAACGTCGTCGAGACGATCGCCAGCAAGACGGGCAAAGCCTTCAACGACACCGGCAAGGCGGTGGGGAAGGCCATGAAGAAGTCGTGGGATTGCGTAGCGTCGCTATTCGGCAACTGCTGAGCAGCGGCATAGCGCAGTGCTGCGGCGGCCCCATGGGCGCATCGCAATGCACCCTGCGCGTACGCGGGCGGAAGCTTCCGCCACTTCCAGTTGTGCATCAGCGGTCGCCGCGGCGGACCGTCAGCATGCAACCTGGAGCCGTTCTCGCAGAACGGCTCTATATTTGATTGCCGGTGCTTCTCCCGCGCGGCAGCCACGGACAGTCATCCCGGCGAAGGCCGGGATCCAGGCAAGTTCCGCGAAAGCGTGGCAGATGTTTCGTGCCGCCGCTATGGGCAACGGGCATCGACTGGCGTGGATGGCGGCCTGCGCCGCCATGACCGCAGGAGGTGAGCGCTATGTCTTAGCGGCACCCTGACAGCACCTATAAGGCGTAAACCCGCCAAGCAATGGCTGCTTAGTGCCGGGCGATCCACTCGCGGGCGCGACGCTGGGCGCGGGCGATGTCGACCTTCGACATCTCGCGCGAGATCTCGAACCGATAGCGGCGCGCATCCTCGTTGCCGCGCATGGCGGCCAGATTGAACCACTTGTGCGCTTCTACGAGATCGAGTTCCACATCCCGGCCTACGCAATACATAAGGCCGAGTTGGAAGAGAGCATCCGGCGCTGAGCCGTAATCCGTGCTCTCCTCAAGTCCGATTGATCCTAGCTCAAGCCGTGCCATTTTCTTTTTGCCCCGTACACCACACGATCGCGGACACCGCCGCTCGGGAAACCATGGGTGAAGGATGTCATCGAGGCGATGAAAACTGGTAAATCGATTGGGCGCGATAAATGAACGCGTTGTCGAGAATGCGCATCAAATCGGCGCAATCGGCTCGGTTCTGCGCAGGCGGTAATCGCGCCTTCACCGTCATGGTTACCGACGACTAACCATACTTCGAGAAGCACACGCGGCATCTGCCGACGGGAGAGCGCACGTGCTCATGGCTGCACCGCGCAGCAGCCAAACTTGTGCGGGCTAAACCGTGAAAACGACCGAGCCCGTGGTGCGGCGGCCCTCAAGGTCGCGGTGCGCCTGCGCCGCTTCACGCAGCGGGTAGGTTCGGCTCGCGCCGACCTTGATCGCCCCGCTGCCGATCATGTCGAAAAGCTCGGCGGCATTGGCGATGAGATCGTCGCGGCGGGCAACGTAGGTCATCAAGGTCGGCCGCGTTGCGAAGAGAGACCCTTTCGCGGACAGGATCTGCATGTCGAACGGCGGCACCGGTCCGGAAGCATTGCCGAAGCTCACCCACAGGCCCTTCGGCTTCAGGCAGTCGAGCGATGAGGGAAACGTATCTTTGCCGACGCCGTCATAGACCACGTCGCAGCCGGCGCCGCCGGTGATCTCGCGCACACGCGCAACATAGTCCTCGCGACGGTAGTCGATGACGTGGGTGCATCCGGCCTCGCGCGCGAGCTCGGCTTTCTCCGGCGAGCCGACGGTGCCGATCATGGTCGCGCCCAGCGCCTTCGCCCACTGGCACACGATGAGCCCCACGCCGCCCGCGGCGGCATGGAAGAGCAGCACCGTCTCAGGGCCGACGCGGTAGGTTTCGCGCAGAAGGTATCGCGCCGTCATGCCCTGCAGCATCACCGAGGCGGCGGTGACGAAATCGATAGCGTCAGGCAGCTTGACGAGGCGGTCGGCCGCGATCAGCCGCTCCTCTGCGTAGGCACCGAGCACGCCGGCATAGGCGACCCGGTCGCCGACGGCGAGATCCGTCACGCCCGAGCCTATCGCTTCGACCGTCCCCGCCCCTTCCATGCCGATCACGGCGGGGAAGCCCGCAAGCGGATAGAGCCCGCTGCGATGGTAGACGTCGATGTAGTTCAGCCCCACCGCCGCCTGGCGCAGGCGCACCTCGCCGGGGCCCGGCGCACCGACCTCAACCGCCTCCCAGGAAAAAACCTCCGGTCCACCGGTGGAGCGGATGCGAATTGCGTGCGCCATGTGCGGGCCTTTCGTAGCTGCGGCCGCCCTTTCGCCTTGACGCGGCCATGGAGGCCTTCTACGGGCTTTAACCGCGCGCCGACAAGGGACCGAGAATGACTCTCTACCGACGCCGGAGGTTTCCGGTTTTCCTATTAATATTCGCCCCCATCGCGCCTGTCGGCTGTACCGGTCCCAATGTCACCACCGGAACGGGCTCGGGGCTCACGTGCGTCGATGATTCGAGCGACTGCGTCGCCAAGCGCCAGCGCACGCTGAAGTACCTCGTGGACGATCAGGATCGCGGCTGGGTGAAAGCCCATGCGCCGGCGGAGGCCTACGCATCGGGCGTGCGCCTCTTCGCCCTCAAGAGCAAAAAGAAAGACCTCACCTGCGATGAGCTTGCCCACGGCAAGAACGAGGCCGACCGGGCTCCCGGCGTGCTGCGCAGCGCCAATAATCTGACGCCCGCACAGGTCTCGCGCGGCATGATGCTGGCGACCGAGGTTTCGCGCGAGCTGGGCGCGGAGATGAAGCGCCGCTGCCGGCGGGGTTGAGTTGGCATGCGGCGTGACCACATCTCCCTCACCCGCAACACGACGAGCCGCCAGTTGCCGCGCCGAAAATTCGGCCTTCGTCCGCCCCGGCTAGTGAGAACCGCTCAATGACCGACAGCCTCGTCGAGACGATCGTCGCCTTCGTTCGGCAGGGGGAGAGCTGGGCAATCCCAATCGCCTTCCTCGTGGCTTTCGGTGAGTCGCTCTGCTTCCTGTCGATCATCTGGCCGGGCTGGGCAATTCTCACCGCGCTCGCATTTCTCCTCGCGGCCAGCGGCATCGGCTCCACCATTCTGCTGCTCACGGTGCTCGCAGCGGGCCTCGGTGGCGTAGCCGGATATTCGATTTCCTATTGGGTGGGGCACTACTTCAAGGACAGCATCGGAAACTTCTGGCCATTCACGAGCCACCCCACTCTGATCCCGCGGGGCCAAGAATTTTTCGAGGAGCACGGCCTGTGGAGCGTGTTCCTGGGCCACTTCGTCGGCCCGGTGCGCGCCGTCATTCCGGTCGTCGCCGGCATGTTTGGGATGCCACAGGTGCCCTTCCAGATCGCGAACGTCGCGAGCGCCTTCATCTGGGCCGTGTGGGTGATCCTGTGGCCGGTTCTGTTCGTCACCTACCAGGAGCCCATCTTCGCGTTCATGCGCGACTATGAGGCCCTTATCGCACTTTCGATGTTCCTGATCGCGTTCGCGGGATCCATCGCGCTGCCGATGCTCGTCGTGCCGATGATGGTGCTGTTCGCATTCGTCGGCGCAGTACACCTTTATGCCGGTGGCTCGTTCTGGTGGATCTTCCTTGCAGGCGCAGCGGGGGCATTCTGCGGCGATCTTTTCTTCTACCGCGAAGGCCAGCGCTCCAAAGGCGACTTCTCCGATGCGTGGTACGTCAACAACGGCGGAAGAGACATGCCGGGTGCGCGCGAGATCGTGCGGCGGCAAGGTCTCGGGAGCGTCGTCACGAGCAAGGCGCTCGGGATGCGCCGGGCGCTGGTGCCGATTGCGGCGGGCGCAGAGGAAATGCCGATCGGGCCGTTCGCCGCGGCGAGCGCCATATCCTCGCTGCTGTGGGCGGGCGTTCTTCTGATCCCGGCGCTGATCGTGCGCGCTGCCTCGGGCTGAGGCCGCCATATGCCGACGCTAGCGCGCGGCATCCTTCAGGATCACGGCATAGACCGCATAGCCGCGGTAGAGCTGGGCACGGCGCACGCGGTATCCGGGCATCGCGGCGATGCGATCCAGCTCGGCGGTGAGACCATCACGCGGCGTCACGGAGAAACGCGAGAGCCAGCCTCGCAGTGCGCGCTTGAACCAGAGCGGCAAACGGGCCTGCTCGCCGAAGTCGACGATCAGCAGCCGCCCGCCGGGCGTTAAGGCATCGAGCGCCTTCCGTACCGCTTCTTGCCACGGCGGAATCATCGACAGTGCGTAGGAAATAAAAATACGGTCGAACTTGTCGACGCCGAAAAGCTGCGCGCCGGAGAAATCCGTTGCATCGCCCGTGGCGATGGTAACCCGCGTTGCTAGTCCCGCGCGGGCAATCGATCCGCGTGCCGTTTCGAGCATCGCTGCGGAGATATCGAAGCCGTAAAAGTGCGCGCCGGGATAACGGCGTGCCGCCGCGATGAGGTTGCGCCCCGTACCGCAGGCAATCTCCAGCACGCGCCCCTGGGGCGGCGGCGCCAGCTCCGCGATCAGGCGGTCACGCCCGAGCAGATAGTATTTGCGTGTCGCGTCATAGACATACCGCTGGTAGCGGTAGATCGCGTCCATGTGCGCGGCGGCGGATGCGGCGGGAGAGTGGTCCACGCTCCGATCCTCACACGCCGAGCGTATAGAGATGGAAGCCGCCGTAGATCGAAGAGCGGTCGCGCCCGGTCAACTCGCGGCAGCGCGGGGCGTCATAATTGAAGCGCGAGAGAATGGCGTCCGGCACACGGCCTGGCAGGATCGTCTCCTCGCCAGCCGTGCGGAAGATGACGCGGGCCCCGGGGCGCGCCGTGCGCACGATCTCGCTCCACAGCGCCGCGAGCTGGGCGTCCGTCATCCAGTCCTGGGCATCGAGCAGCACATAGGCATCGAGCGAGACCGCAGGCCGGCTCGCCAGGTGCTCGGTGAAGGACGCGTGCACCACGTTCATATACCCGGTGCGGCGGCGCAGCTTCTCGAAGGCCCTGCGTTGCAGGTAAGGCGGCAGGGGCGCATCATCGCTCGCGGCATAGCTGCGTCCGAACGCCTGCCAGGCGAAGTAGTTTTCCTTGAAGTCGAAACCGCAGGCGAGCCGTTCGAGGCGCGCGCGCAGCACGTCCGCCATGCTCGCTTCGCTGCCCTTCAAGGCTTCGAACTGCGAGGGCGGAATGCCGAGCCCGAAGAGCGCGGAGGGCTTGTCCAGCAGCCAGCGGATGTGACGTTTTGCGAACAGCGGCGCCAGCTCGCTGTCGAACAGCGCACGCTGCTGCTCGGGCGTCTGGGCAGCAAGGAGCCGGCGCGGGTTCTTGCCGTGAAGGCGCGCCAGCACATGGCCTGCGGCGATGAAGTTGCCGAGGAGCCCGTGGCGGTAGAAGTTCGATGCGAAGTAGCCGATGCGGCGGCGGCCACGGCGATCGCGGGCCTCCCAGTATTTGCGCGTGGCGGCATCGAGATTATCGCGCAGATAATCGAAATACGCCTCGACGTTCTGGTCGTGGTTCGCTTCGACAAAGAATGTGCGGAAAGCTGCATAGTCGGGCAGGTGCCGCACGGCGGCGAGCTTCAGCCGGTTGAGGGCCACGTGCGCCGGATTGAGGTCCACCGCCGTGACATTGACGGGCACGCTCGCCAGATAGCTCAGGACGTTGCAGCCACCCGAGGCGATGGCGACGAGGTGCTCGTCCTCCTTGAGGTCCAGCGCCTCGAGGTCGACGAGCGGGTCCTCCCATATCTGGGGATAGACGAGGCCGCTGAAGGCGAGCGTGAAGAGCCGTTCCTGGATGCCCTGCCAGGTGCTGGCCCGGTGGCGATGCACGGCCTGGCGCAGTCGCCGGTTGCGTCCGCGCCGCAGGGATGTTTCCTCCGCGGCAATGGCATCCTCGGTCAAGGCCATGCGTCTCCGTCCGTGCTTGGTGGGCCGTCGGGCCCTTTGCCTGCTCATCGCACTGCAATCGGGCGTGCAATCCGACGGGTCCCGCTACGGGAGTCTTGTTTCAGTTTTATGTCACCGGAGGTTGCGGCCCTTGCGTCGCAGGCGAAGATGACCTAGAGGAGCCGCTCCGCGCCTACGGGGCCATCCGGCTGCCGGCGCCCATCAAATTCCGGTTAAGGCCCATGAGCAGCACACGCAGCCTCCGTAACGTCGAGACCCGCAAGAAAAAGGCCCGCCGCGCCATCCCGCGCGTGAAGGCGACCCGCAACCAGGGCAACACGGCTGCCGGCCGTAAGCGCCTGAAGAAGGAAGCCGGCCTGCGCCGCGGCGCCAAGGCCGCCGGGGCGTAAGGCCCGGCTGGGTTGTCTCTCCAAGGTCCAACCCCCTTTGCTGGGCTGGGCTTTCCCGACACCCTCCCCGACACTCCTGCGCGCCATTGCGCGGATCCGTTTCGGCCCCCACACGTTTGCCGTGCATAGGCACGCGCCAAGCGTCAGGGAGCCGAGGCATGGTCAACGTTTACCTGTTCATCGAACTTTTGCGCGCGGCCAATGCCGGCGACGTCGTCGGCAACCTCAAGGCACTCGAGCTCGGCGAGTGCCGCTTCGCGAACGTCGTAGCTCTCGCCGACGACAAGATCGTTGCCCAGCTCGACTGCCCCACGGCGCAGAAGGCAAATGCCGTCATCCTGCAGGACATCTCACCCGTGGAAGGCATCGTGCAAACGAACGTCATCGCGGCGGTGCGCCCGGTCCACAAATAGTCTTCGGAATGTCACCTGTTGCCACGGATTGAGCGGCGTTTATGCGACCAGCATAAGGGCGCGTAAATCGTTCCGTGCGAAGACTGCCATTGCCGACAGCGGGCATCGGCACGCATTGGATTAATACGTTTTAAGAACCGCAATCCCCGGCTTTCAAATCATCGGGACATGCTAGGAACCTATTCCCTCGCGCTCGTAGGTCTGTCGTTCGTCGTAGCCGTAGCGGCCTCGTACGTCGCCTTTGCGCTCGCTGCCCATATTTCCTCCACCAGGGGCTGGGCCGGTGCCTATTGGCTCGCCGGGGGCGCGGTTGCCCTGGGGGCGGGCATCTGGTCGATGCATTTCGTCGGCATGCTGGCGTACGCGCTGCCGATCCCGATGTCCTACCATTTCTCGACGACGCTCGCCTCGCTCATCGTCGCCATTCTCGTGTCAGGTTTCGCGCTGCACCTCGTCGCGCGTACGGTGCCGAGCACGGCAAATCTGGCCGCCGGCGCGGTCATCATGGGCGCTGGCATCGCATCGATGCACTATCTGGGCATGGAGGCGATGAACGTCGCGCCGCCGCCCACTTATAATGGATGGCTTGTCGCCGCGTCGCTGGCCATCGCCATCGCCGCTTCCGCACTGGCCCTTTCACTCGCCTTCCGGCTTCGCGACGACGCCAGCGCTTCCATCATGTGGAAGCGCTTTCTCGCCGCGCTCGCCATGGGTGCGGGCATCTGCGCAATGCACTACACCGGCATGGCCGCCGCTACTTTCGCACCCGGCACGATCTGCACGGCGCCGGCCATGGAGATCGACCAATTCTGGCTGGGAATACTCGTCGCCGGAATGACGCTGCTGTTCCTTGGCGCGACCATGCTGATCCTGACGATCGATGTGCGTCTCGCCCTTCAGCTCGATGAAGCCAACGCGCGTATCGCGGCACTCGCGCGCGAGGACCCGCTTACCGGGCTCGCCAATCGCCGCACGTTCATGGAGGCCCTCGAGGCCGCCTTTCAAAGCCGCGCACGCGACAAAATCGATTTCGCGGTGCTGTTCCTCGATCTCGACGGCTTCAAGGACGTCAACGACGAATTGGGCCATGCTGCGGGCGATGCGCTAATCGTCAGCATCGCCAATCGCCTGCGCGGCAACGTGCGCCAGAACGACATTGTGGCCCGCTTCGGCGGCGATGAGTTTGCCGTCCTGCAGCGGAACGTGCGTACGGCCACCGACGCCTTGATACTGGCCGAGAAGCTGAGCACGGCGATCGCGCGGCCGAGCCGTATCGGCCATGAGAACGTATCGGTGACGTCCAGCATCGGCATCGCGCAGGCGACGGATGCGCGGACGACGCCCGCCGATCTGATGGTGCAGGCCGATCTGGCGCTCTATCGCGCCAAAGACGACGGACGCAATTGCAGCCGGTTCCACGATTCCGATCTCGACAGCCAGATGCGCACGCGCATGCTATTGGCGCGGGAGCTGCAAACGGCAATCGAACGTGGCGAGATGGAGCTGCTGTACGAGCCTCAGGTACAGATCGCCACGGGCCGCGTCGTCGGACTCAAAGCGCATGTGCAATGGAACCACCCATCGCGCGGCATCATCAAACCGTCCGTCTTTCTTCCTATCGCCGAGCGGACAGGCACCATCCCCGCGCTCGCCGCATGGATGATGGACGAAGCGTGCCGCCAGATGCAGCAATGGCGGGCGCACGACGTTGCCCCGGAGGCGCTTTCCGTCAGTGTCTACAATGGCCAATTGAAGACGGGGACGGAGCTCTTCAGTGAGTTGGCCGTCTTCCTGGAGCGCTATGACATCCCCGCTTCGAGCATCGAGCTCGTCTTCGACGAGCCCGTGCTCATGCGCGCCATCGAGCGCTTTCCATCGACGCTGGATGCGCTTCGCGAGGGCGGCTTCCGCCTAGCCATCAACGATTTCGGCATGGGCTATTCGTCGATCGGGTACATCGCCGGCGCGTCGGTGCAGCGCCTCGGCATCCCCGCATCGCTCGTCACGGGCGCTCTGGGCGAAGGTCCGTGTGCCCGGGCCGTGCGGGCGATCGTGCAGATCGCGCGCGAGCTTGGCGCGGAAACGATCGCCGACGGAGTCGAGACGCAGGCGCAGGCTGTGTTCCTCCTCGCCGCCGGATGCGAGCAGGCGCAGGGCGCTTTCTTCAGCCCATGGCTTTCCGCAATGGAAGCGACGCTGCTTTTGCGCGATGCGGCCGCGGCACGGGCGGAGCAGGAGATACCGGAAAAGGGCCGCGGGCGGCGTGCATCGGCCGGCTAACGGTGTACGTCGCACGCACTGATCGCAGGCGCTAGAGACCGATCGCCTTTCTCTGAATCGCGATGTGGCTCTAGTTTTTTATGAGACCGATGATCGACGCTTCGCACTGGTAGGGCCCGAAGCGATCATGGTCATTTGATCGGACCGATGATTCACGCTTCGGACTGGTAGGGCCCGAAGCGATCATGGTCTAGATGCGGCGCGCACTTGTCTGCCAGGACCCCGCGCCATACCTAAGCGCCGTTGCTTCCAATCCGCGAGGTCTTGCCGTGACGCGCATCGCGCCCTTCGTACCCGATCGCTTCACTTCCGCGATCCCGCACTACATCAACGGCCGTCCGCCCTATTCCGAACGCCTCGTGGAAAAGCTCGCGCGCGAGACGCGCATCGGGGTCCGCTCCCGCGTGCTCGATCTCGGCTGCGGCCCCGGTTCGCTGACGCTGCTGCTGGCGCGCCATTCCAGCGCCGTGATCGGCATCGATACCGATCCGGCGATGATCGAAGCGGCCCGTAGCGCAGCGGACGCTGCCCGTGTTTCGATCGATTGGCGGGTCGGCTCCTCGTTCGACCTCGACACTTCACTCGCGCCGTTCGATCTCGTCACCATTGCGCGCGCTTTCCACTGGATGGACCGCGAGGCGACGTTGCAGGCGCTCGACAAGCTGATCGCACCTGGCGGGGCGATCGCCCTCGTCAACACCGAGGTGTACGACCTCGGTGTATTTCGCTGGCACACGGCATTCGAGGAAGCCCGCCGCGGACACGGGCGTTTCGATGATTTCTATCACTGGCGCAAGAGCAATGCGTTCGAGACGCATCAGAGCGTTCTCCTGCGCAGCCCGTTCAGTGACGTGGAGCGGATATCGGTGTTCGACGTGCGCACGCCGGACATCGATGAGATCGTCGCACGGGCGCTGTCCTTCTCGGCCAACTCACCTTCGGCGCTCGGCGATGCAGGGCGTGCAGCCTACGAAGCCGAGATCCGCGAACGCATGCTCGCTCTCTGTCCGGACGGGCTCTTTCCGGAGATCGTCGAAAGCGTCGCGATCATCTCCCGCCGGCCGAAGTGAGCGTGCTGCGCGGCGCTTCGCCTTAGGGACGATAGAGAAACAGCCGGAAAAGATCGTCCGGTGAACAGTAGAGCTCCTCCGCCGAGGAAAAACCGGCCTCGAGCCCAAGCTCGGCCCAGCCGTAGACGGTCTCCTGCAGATCGCACGTGCGGATGTGATGCATCGCTTCGGCGTATTCGCCGGCGCTGAGCGCCGTCCAATCGCGCCGGCCCACGTCATCGATGCGTTCGAGGTAGCCTGCGCGATCCTCACCGTTGCGCCGCGTCGGCTCGTAGACGAGAAAGACGCCGTCATCGCGCATGCCTTCGCGGACCTCGCGCATGAAGGCGAGCTTGGCATCGCTGTCCAAGTGATGCAGTGACAGGCTGATCCAGACGACATCCGCCGGTTCGGCACGATCGCGCATCGCGGCCGTGAAATCGGCCTCGTCGAGGCGCACTGGGGCGTTGAGCGCCGACAGGTTTTCTTCCGCAACGCGAAGCGCAGGCCCCGAAAGATCGACGCCGCGATAGCTCAGCACCGGGGTCTCGCGGAGTGTGGCGAGGATGCCGCTTGCGTCACCGCAGGCGAGGTCGAGAAAATGGAATGGCCGCGCGAGATCGTCGACCAGAAACGCTTTGAGAGCGCGACACGCCTCGCGGTTCGAAAGGTAATCGTGGTCCAAGAACTTGCGATAGACATCCCACTGGTTCTGGAAAATCTCCAGCGCCGCCGCATCCGGCGCTTCAACAGTCGAACGGTTCGCTTCCGTCATGTTTTCTCGCCCCATGCAGGTGCATCGCACGCCGCACATTCCACCTTTGCCGACGCTCGCACATAATCTCTCAAAGGCCGTCTATCGCACGTCCGGCAATTATCTCAACTGCTATATATGCGTTCGATCCTTCCTTAAATGCCACCGTCGTACCTAGCGCTGCATCGTCTGCGGAGTAGGTGGCATGAGAAGTTCCGGTCTGTTCGCACTCCTGTTGATTCCCGTATTTTCTACCCCCGGCTCGGCGATGACCATGCACCGCGCGCTACCGACAGAGCAGCCCGAACCGCCGCCGCACCGCCCCGTTGGGGATCCGGACGTGCCGCCCATCGGGATCGATTTCTTCTTCGAGATCGAAGGCGGACATGAGGAAGCGTGGCCGTGGCCACCGCTACCCATGCCGACCGGGAACTGACCGAAGGACGTCGCGCCGAGTCGCGCCTGTGTCTGCAAGCTACGAGATGTGCTGCGCTCTGCTGCTGCGCCGGGCGAGAAACGCCGTGACCTCGTGGGCAGCCATGGGCCGCCCGAGATAAAACCCCTGCGCCTCGGTGCAGCCTTCCGCGCGCACCAGCTCGAGCTGTTCGCCGGTCTCGACCCCTTCCGCCACGGTCTTGATGCCCAGACTTTTCGAAAGTGCCACCACCGAGCGCAGGATGGCGTACGCACTATTGGGGCTTTTGCGTAAGCTGCTTACGAAGTGCTTGTCGATCTTGATTTTGTCGAAGCGCATCCGCGTCAGATAGCCGAGCGATGAAAAGCCCGTGCCGAAGTCATCGAGCGCAATGCCGATGCCGATATCCTGCAGCCGGCCGAGCACGGCGGGAACCTCTGTGCCTTCCTGCATGAGGACCGATTCTGTAATCTCCAGCTCGAGCCGGTTCGGCGACAGCTTCGCCGCTCCGAGAGCCGCGATCACCTGCTGGCGCACGCGTCCCGACCGGAACTGCGCAACCGAAAGGTTGACGGCAACGCGCAACGGCCGCGGCCATTTTGCGGCTTCCTCGCACGCCTTTCGCAGCGCCCATTCGCCGAGCTGCACGATCAGGCCGTTATCCTCGGCGATGGGGATGAACTCGCTGGGTGAGATGAATCCGCGCTCGGGATGACGCCAGCGCAAAAGCGCTTCAAAGCCCGCAACCTCGTTATGTATGAGATTGAGCTGCGGCTGGAAGTGAAGCTCGAATTGACCCTCGCGGAGCGCCACGCGCATATCCTGCTCGAGCTTGTTGCGCGCGCGCATGCGCTCGTCGAGCTCGCGCTCGAAGAAACGGACGTTGCCCGGGCCGTCCCTCTTTGCGCGACCGAGCGCCAAGTCGGCGTTTTTCAACAGCTCGTCGGGCGTTTCGCCATCGGCCGGACCTACGGCGACTCCCGCGCTGATCGTCACGGCCAACGGCTGGTCATCGATGTCGAACGAAGGGGCGAGCACGGCCTGCACGCTTTTCACGAGGGTATCGGCATCCGAGGCATCGTCGACCGTCTGCAGCACTGCAAATTCGTCGCCGCCGATGCGGGCTACCGTCGCAACCGTATCGAAGCGGCGCCTAAGCCGCTGGGAGACGTCCAGCAGTAATACGTCGCCGATCGAGGGACCGTAGGTATCGTTGATCTCCTTGAAACGGTCGACCTCGAACACCATGACGACGATGTTGCGGTCGTCGGGCGACTGAAGCAATTCGTCGAGACACTCGCGCAGTTGCACGCGGTTGGGAAGGTCCGTAAGGGCGTCGTGGCGTGCCAGATGGGAAAGGCGTGCCTCGATGCGGCGCAGCTGCGTCACGTCATCGTGCGTCGCGACCCAGCCGCCACCTTCCATGGGTTCGTGCGTGATAGCGATGATGCGCCCATCGCTCAGCTCGTGCAGCCGTGTGTGGCGAACGGGTTCGCGCACGGCAGCGAGACGCTCCTCAAGGTACGCCACCGGATCGTCCCCCTCGAAGACGCCCGACTGGATGCGGCTTTCGATGATCCTGCGGAACTCTGTTCCCGGCCGCCCCATCTCCTCCGCAAGACCGTACATTTCCAAGTAGCGATTGTTGCAGACCAGAAGCTTCTGGTTCCGGTCGAACATGCACAGGCCCTGGGACATCTTATTGAGCACGATCGTCAACATGTCGTTCTGGGCGAGGAGGTCGCATTCGCGCCGGTCAGTGGCCGACAGCCTATCCTCTGTCCGCTCGCTGGCGCATGTCGATTGCGGCGCGTGCTGGCGTGCCGCCTCAAGCGCTCCTTCGTGTTCGGCGGCGCGTGCCGCGCGAGCCATGATGCGCCGCGCTCCGGAGACGCCGAGTGCGAGCACGGTGGTGAGCGCGGCAATCGCGATCAGCTTCCGGATTTCGTCCGCATGCCGAATAGCGAGAGATGCGAGATCGTGGCGATCGTTTCCCGTGACGGAAAGCAGCCCATCATGGAACGCAATCGAGCCCGCCACCAGGCACCATCCAACGACCACCGCGGCGCCGGCGACGAGAATGGGCCGCGGATGAAAACGCAGCACGCGCACGCCGATGAGAAGCAACAACAGAAGAAAGACCGGCGTCGTCAGCACGCCGCCACGATAGCTCCAGATCGCCATGAGAACGGCGCCGACATCGACAATCGTGAGGAGATCGAGCGCTAAGTTGGGCAGCGCCGGCTTGCGGGCCAGCCACCAGCGAACCGCCGAACTCGAGATCAGCACAGCCAGCGCGAAGGCCATCCAGCCGTGAAGCCCGGGCATACCGTGCTGCAATCCGAGGACGTTCCGCGCGGCGACGAAGATCGCGATGCCACCCTGCACCAGCGCGATAGCCTTCTCGCCGCGCGCATTCTGCTCCGCGAGGTTTTTCTCGAGGTGGCACGCGGCCGCATTACGCCCCCGAGATGCCTCGGGGGCGCGCGAAATAGCGTCTGACTTCCGCGACGGCGCGCCTGCCACCATTCGCTCCTCGGACTTCGCGGCACACAAACGATAGCGCGCGCCAAGCCAACGAGGATCAGGCCGAGCCTATCGCGCGCGAGGGCGCACGTTGCGGCGGGCTCGTTACTATCCCTTTGTCTGAAAGGGAATTGTTCCCTCCAAACCGGGAAGGAACAGAAGCTCGGTTAACAAACTATGGACAGCTCGCGGACGCCTGTCCTATTGCCGGACACCTTCGACCTCGAGGCCAAGCTCGACGACCTCGCTGGCCGGACCGAGGTTGAAGTCGATTCCGAAATCCTTGAGCCTGAGGCTCGTCGTTCCGGTGAAGCCGTCGCGGTGCTGCTTCCACGGATCGGGGCCGCCGCCGACGCGCGTTGCGTCGATGGTGACTTCCTTCGTGACACCGCGCAGCGTCAGATTGCCGGTGATCTTGGCGGTTTCGCCGTCCATCTTCACGGACGTGCTCTCGAAGACAGCCTTGGGGAAGCTATCGCTGTCGAGGAAGTCCTTGCCGCGAAGGTGCTTGTCGCGCTCGGCATGGTTGGAGTTGACGCTCGCGGTTTCGACTTCGACTTTCACCTTCGACGCCGCAGGGTTCGCCTCATCGAAGGAGAACGTGCCGTTGAAAGTATCGAAACGCCCCGTGAGCCAGCTGAAGCCCAAATGCTTGATGCGGAAGTTGATCGAGGCATGAGCCTTGGCCGTGTCGATCACATATTCGGCGGCCTGCGCGGCGGGTGCCGAAAGCACGGCTGCCATGAGAGCGAGGGACACAGGGGTGAGCTTCATTCGATAACTCCTCAAGATGCTTCGGGTCCGTTGGATGGTGATCCCGACCACATGCGCGAGAGAACGCCGTTGCGGTCGTAGAACTGATGCTTCAGCGCAGCGAGCGCATGCACGATGACAAGCAGGATCGTCAGATGCGCCAGGGTCTCGTGGATCTCGCCGGCCGGCTTTTCCAGACTCTTGTCGTGCGTGAGCGCGGGAACGCTGAACCAGTCGAAGACTTCGATAGGGCGGCCGTCAGCGGTGGACATCAAGTATCCGCTCGCCATCAACGCAAAGAGCAGCGGGTAAAAACCCCAGTGCACGATGCGCGCGGCGATGCGCTCGACCGCGGAGAGATTGTCGTCACTCGGCTTGTCGTTGGCGAGGCGCCACAGCAGGCGTGCGAGGAGAATGAGCAGCAACACCATGCCGATGCTGCGGTGAAGGTCTGGCGCGGAGTGATAGTAAGGGCTGTAGTAGTCGAGATCGACCATCCAAAGACCGAGCACGTACATGCCGACGATGGCGACCGCCATCGCCCAGTGCACGATGCGCGTCGGCCAGCCGTAGCCGGCGGTGGTGTCGAGGATAGTCATACGTGCGCTTCCCCCTCCTGCGCCGCCCCGTTCGTTCCGGTGATGTAGTCAGCACTGGAGTAAGTTCAACGGAAGGCGCGGGTAAAAATTCACACCTCGGCCCGTCCTTTCGCTGGCAATTGTAATGTTTGCGAGCATCTATTTGCGCCAGCGGGAACTCTCTTGTCTCTCCGGGAGCTTTCGCGCCGCCATGTCGTGCACGGCTCGCATTATGGAGGGCGCGCCATCTGCTATCACGCCTGGGGACCGATCGCAGATGCACTGGCGTCAAAACGTGCGGCGTAAGAATCATAGAGTGCCGCGAAACGTGAACCGCCAACATGCCGGCACTCGGCAATCGCTGCGGCTGCGGTGTTGCGGTCATCGGCATCGAGCGCGGAGAGAAGGCGCGCATGCGCAGCGGCAAGGGCGATGAACTCCGCCGAGCTCGCCGTCGCTTCATCGCCGACGAGCGCGTAAATACGCTCGACGCGCTCCTTCCCCCGAACCTTCACCGTGCCAAGCTCCAGAAACGCGAAGCCCTCCGCGCAGACCCGCGTCCTTTCACCGGCAATGATCGGCACGCCATAGGCTTTTGTCTCACCCTCGAGACGGGCAGCGATGTTCACGACGTCACCTAGGATCGAATAATCGAAACGCTGCGGTGAGCCCACGTTGCCGACGCAGCATTCGCCTGTGTTGAGACCTATGCCGAGCGCGACCCCTCGCGCTTGACGTCCCCCGGCCGCAGCCTCCGCCGCCCATAGCCGATTCATCTGCGCGAGTTGCTCCTGCATGCGCAGCGCGGCGCGGCACGCGTTTGCCGCGTGGGCGAGGTCGGTCAGCGGTGCATTCCAGAAGGCCATCACGGCATCGCCGATGAATTTGTCGATGGTGCCGCGCTCTTCGAGAATGATCTCGGAAAGGGGCGTGAAAAGCCGGTTGAGAAAAGCGATCAGCTCCTCCGCCGACAGCCCTTCGGCGATGCCGGTGAAGCCGCGCACGTCGGCGAACAGCAACGTCACCTCGCGTATTTCGCCGCCGAGTTTCAGCCGGTCGTGATTGCGCGCGAGCTCTTCGACGAGGGGCGCTGCTATGTAGTGGCTGAAGGCGGAGCGGACACGGGAACGCTCGCGCTCGGTCGCGATGTAACCGGTGAGCGAGGTCGCGAGGTAGACGAGCAGCACCGCGAGCGAGGGATAGACGGGATCCAGCAGGTATCCGCGCTCGGTATAGGCGAACCAGGAGGCCGCAAAGACCAGCGCGATCGCTGCGATGCCGACAGCGGCAGCACCTGCCGCGCCCATGCGCCCGATCAGCCAGGCGAGCGCTGCGCCGGCAAAGAGGAGAACGACCAGCTCGAGGCCCGTCGCGAACGCCGGACGCGTGAGATGGTGTCCGCTCAGCATCTGCTCCAGCGCCTGGGCGTGCACCTCCACGCCCGGCACGGCGGCATCGAGCGGTGTCGCGCGCAAATCGAGGAGACCGACGGCGCTGGTGCCGACAAGGATATCGCGGCCGGCGATCTCCTTTGCATCGACGCTGCCGTCGAGCACACGGTGGGCGGAGATGTAACGCTGAGGATCGGGACGCGTGAAGCGCAGCCAGAGCTGGCCGTCGGCATCGGTCGGCAATACCGTGCTGCCGACACGCACGTGTTCGATGCCCGTGCGCTGGCCGAAAGCCGTAACGCCGCTACCACCGGACGAGCGTACGAAAACTGTTGTCTCACCCAGCGCGAGACGCAGCGTCTCGAGCGGCAGCGAGGGATAGAGCACGTCCGCAACGGAGATTAGGAGCGGCACGCGGCGCACCACCTGGTCGCGCTCCGGCAGCCAATTCACTGCGCCGAGGCCCTTCGCGACATCCGTCAGCATCGGCAGATTTTGGACAGAGCCGGAAAAGCGCGGCACGAATTGCAGCGGATCATCGCCGGCGATCGCGAAACGCGCACGCGGCTCGGGCGGGGCTCGCGCACCGAACGTTTCCCCTGCGAGACCCAGCACGGATGGCGCCGCTGCTATCGCCTCGGCGAGGCGGGCATCGTTCGAGGGCATATCGGCCGCGCCCGCGACCAGCGGGGCGAGCGCGGGCTCGCGTGCAAAGAGCTTGGCGAACTCGGCGGGGGAAAGACGGTCGGGCTCGGCCAGGATGAGATCGAGGGTCACGGTGCGTGCACCGGCCGCCTTGAGGCGATCGACAATGCTCGCAATCTGGGTGCGCGGCCACGGCCACTGTCCAAGCCGGCCGAGCGAGGCATCGTCGATATCGACGATGCGTACCGGATAGGCGCTATCGGGCGTACGCGGCGCGAGGTTGAGGTAAGTGTCGAAAACCGCCAGCCGCATGCGCGCAACCGGCTCGGGGTCGGCGATGCGGAGCGCTACGGCCGCCAGTAGCAGCGCCGCAGCGAGCAGAAGATTGGCGGACAGCGAACGCAGGCACGACCTCGCTTTGCGGCAGCTATCGGCCGCACCCGATCATAGCGCGGCGCCCCGCGCCTGCCACCGGCCAAGCTGCCGAGGTCTAGCGGAATAGCCCAGCGCCTATCGACGCTGGCTTCAACGCGTGACGTCGGCCACCCAGTCGGCGCAACCGGCGGCGAGCTGCGCGGCGCCTTCCTCCATGATGAGGAAGTGGCCGCGGCCCTTCTCCTCGCGGAAGGTTGCATTGGCGTAGAGCCCGGAAACGGTGCGGCAGGTGGCGGATGAGATGACCTTATCCTCCTCGCCGGCCACGACGAGCACCGGACACGTCACCTTGTGGGTTTCGACGGCATTCGCCCGGGCCGCATCGAACATCCAGAAGAACAACTCGAAGAGCGCGCGGCCGGACTCCGAGCTGAACATATCGAAAATACGCCGCTGGCCATCGGCGTCGAGGCTGGCGAGGGAGTCACCCTTCGCGACCTCGAACGAGGGGTTCAGCGCCTTGTCCCAGAACGGGGAGGCCTGCATCAGACCTTTGGCCAGCGCCATCTCTCCCGGCGTCGAGGGCAGCACGCCCCACGGCGGGGCAGGGGCGAGCAACACGAGCGCACGGGCGAGGCCCTGGGCGGCGAGCTGCTGGGCGATGAGGCCGCCCATCGAATGCCCGAAGATCACCGGGGGCTTGGGAAATTGCTTCACGAATGCCGCCATGTCGCGGGTGTAATCGGCGATGCTCTGGCGGGCGAGCTCCGGATCCGGCGTGCGCTCGGGCCCAGGTGCATGGAACGGCAGGTCGGGCGCGTGGCATGCCCAGCCGCGCTGCGCGATCACAGGCATCATGTCGGCGAAACACCAGCCGCCACAAAAGGCGCCGTGAATGAAAACCGCGGTTTTGGCCATGGACTCCCCCCTTCAGCTGCGGGCGCAGCATGCCAAGAGAGAGTTACCATTTTTGTGCCGGCTGCAATGCAGCGCTCAGCGTGCGGGACCTCAGAGCTTGCGGATGAAAACCGCGCGCTTCTCGCCGGCCTCGTCGGTATGCCACATCGGCTCGCCCATCGTCCGGGCGCGCTTCAGAAGCGCAGCGATCTGGCGGTCCTGGCCGAGCCCGAACTCAAAACCGAGCCATCCACCGGCTTTCAAGAATGCGGGCGCCTCGTTGATCAGCCGCATATGCAGAGCGATGCCGTAGGGGCCGCCGTCGAAGGCCTCGCGCGGCTCGTTTTCCAAAAGGTGGGCGCGGTCGCCCTCCAGCAAACGGCTGGTGGAGATGTAGGGCGGATTGGCCACGATGAGATCCACCGTGCCCGCTAGGCCGGCTTGGGTCATCGGCGCAAACAGGTCGCCCTGCAGGATGGTGACACGGCCGCAGAGCCGATGGCGCTCGACATTGCGGCGCGCAGTGGCGACGGCGCCGTCGGTGAGATCACTCGCCCAGACGCGGGCATCGCCGCGGTGCTTCGCAAGCGCAATGGCGAGGTTGCCCGAGCCGCAGCACATATCGATGCATCGCGGATCGGCGGGGACGTCGTCCAGGATTTCCTGCGCGGCGCGACCTAGAAGCTCGGTTTCCTCGCGGGGGCGCAAGACAGCGCCGGCGATTTCGAAATCAATGCCCAGAAACCTGACCGGCTCTTCGGCTTCCGGTCCCGTCTGTAAACCAAACTGCATGTTTGCTGCGCCCAATTCCGCCTACGGGAAGGCCCGTTAAATCGGGCCGAGACACTGCAGAGTTTACAGCCGGCATCCAGAAAACCTTAAATTTTATATAAACATGATTTACCGCCGGGCCGCACCGCGGCACTGCGAGCCTGCGCGGCAGCAAAGCCTCTGCGCCGTGGCGCAATCCCAGGGGCGGAGCAAGGGAGGCCGGCGCTCAGGGCAGTTTAAATCGCCGCCCCTTCATGCTGCGGTGAATACTCTCGATGATGAACGCCGCCGCCGCGATCAGCACCAGCGCCGACAAGGCCGCAGGCTGCCGTTGATAGGTATAGGCGGCGAGGATCGCGAACATGGCAAGGCACGTGAGGAGCGACAGCCACACGATCAGCGGGCTCGCGCCGGTCTTCTTCAATATCCGCAGGTGCCCGCCGTTGACTGCCGCATAGAGCAGAAGGAAGGCGGCACTACCCATCATGGCAATACCCGCGAGATCGAAGCACAGCATCACGACGATGACGAGCGCAGCAGTGAGCAGCAGCCCGCCCGTCGCCCGTTTCCATTCTATCTGTGAAAGACGCTGGGGAAGCTCGCCGTCGCGGGCAATCATGTAGCAGATGTTGGCCGAACCGAAGAGCGTTGCGTTGATCGCCGATGCGGTGGAGAGCAGTGCCGCGATGGCGATCAGGTGAAAGCCCGTTTCTCCGAGGAAAGGCTTTGCCGCTTCCGCCAGTGCGTAATCCTTGGTGCGTGCAATCTCGGCGTTCGACAGATTGCCCGTCACCGTAATGGATACGGCAAGATAGAGCACGATGACCAAGATCACCGCGGTATAGAGCGCGCGCGGCAGCATCTTCTTGGGATCGCGCATGTCGGCGGCGGTATTGGTGATGAGTCCGAAGCCCTCATAGCCGATAAAAAGCAGGCCAGCTCCGAACAGCACCGACTCCGTTCCCGGCCAAAGCGTTGGCGAAAGGTTTGCCGGCTTTACGAAATAGAGCCCGATCGCAGAAAAGATGACGAGGATCGCCAGCTTGATGGCGACGATGATCGTCTCTCCGCGCCCCATCACCTTTGCGCCGAAGGCGTTGACCAAAGTGACGAGCATCACGGAGCCGATGGCCAGCGACTTCAACAGCAGCGGCGATGGCGTCGCGGTGATGAAGGTTGCGGCGTAGCTGCCGAACGCAGTTGCATAGAGCGCGAGCGAGATGATGTAGCCCGCCCACATGAAAAGATTGAGCCCACCGACGAACACGCCATCACCGTAGCCGACGACGAGGAAGCTCACGGCTCCGCCCACCGAGGGGTATGTCGATCCGAGCTTGGCATAGGAATAGGTGGAGAGCAGCGCAACGATGCCGCCGATGGCAAAAGCCATCCACATCGCATTGCCAGCGGCCTGTGCGACGACGCCGAGGATGGAGAAGATTCCGGCGCCCACCATTCCACCGATGCCGACGGAGACAGCGGCCGCCATGCCGATCTGGCCGGCGCTCGATTTATTTGGTGCGGTCTTAGCGGAATTCGCAGACATGGTGCCTCGCAGGTTTGCTTCCGCCTGCGTGGCAACCGCTCGTCCGGGTTGCTTATGCGATCAGCCCGCTGACGCGGTAGAGGCTAGCGAACCACCGTAACGATTTCCGTAATTCATCCCGAGATCCCGCGAGCGTGTGGCGAGGAGCTGCACCACACGATCGCTCCCGACATCCGGTCGGCGGCGGCTGAGGGAAACTACTCGATCCCGAGCTTGGCCTTGAGGATCTCGTTCACCGCCTGCGGATTGGCCTTGCCACCCGAGGACTTCATCACCTGGCCGACGAACCAGCCGAGCATGCTCGGTTTCGCCTTCACCTGCTCCACCTTGTCGGGGTTGGCGGCGATGATCTCGTCCACGGCCTTCTCGATGGCGCCGGTGTCGGTTACCTGCTTCAGCCCACGCTTTTCGACGATCTCGGCCGGATCGCCGCCCTCGGTCCATACGATCTCGAACAGATCCTTGGCGATCTTGCCGGAGATGGTGCCCGCGCCGATGAGGTCGACGATGGCGCCGAGCTGCGCTGCCGTGACGGGCGAATCCGTGATGGACTTGCCTTCCTTGTTGAGGCGGCCGAACAGCTCGTTGATGACCCAGTTCGCCGCGACCTTGCCGTCGCGACCCTGGGCCACCGTCTCGAAATAGTCGGCTGCTTCGCGTTCGGCGACGAGCACATTGGCGTCGTAATCGGACAGGCCGAACTCCTGCATGAAGCGCTGCTTCTTGGCGTCCGGCAGCTCGGGCAGGCTCGCTTCCAGCTCGCCGACAAAATCCATGGTCAGCTCGAGCGGGAGCAGATCGGGATCGGGGAAATAGCGATAGTCGTGCGCCTCTTCCTTGGAGCGCATGGAGCGGGTCTCGCCCTTACCCGGATCGAACAGGCGCGTTTCCTGATCGATCGAGCCGCCAGCCTCCAGGATGTCGATCTGGCGGCGAGCCTCAGTCTCGATCGCCTGGCCGATGAAGCGAATGGAGTTGACGTTCTTGATCTCGCAGCGGGTGCCGAGCTTGTCGCCGGGCTTGCGCACCGAGACGTTCACGTCCGCGCGCAGGTTGCCCTTCTCCATGTCGCCGTCGGACGTGCCGAGGTAGCGCAGAATGGTGCGTAGCTTCGTCACGTACGCCTGCGCCTGCTTGGCGGAGCGCATGTCGGGCTTCGAGACGATCTCCATCAGCGCCACGCCCGAGCGGTTGAGATCGACGTAGGAATAATCGGGATGCTGATCGTGGATCGACTTGCCGGCGTCCTGCTCGAGGTGCAGGCGCTCGATGCCGACGATCATCGTCTCGCCGTCGACGTCGATCTCGATCTCGCCTTCGCCTACGATCGGCTGCTTGTACTGGCTGATCTGGTAGCCCTGCGGCAGATCGGGATAGAAGTAGTTCTTGCGATCGAAGACGCTTCTGAGATTGATCTTGGCGTTGAGGCCGAGGCCGGTACGCACCGCCTGCGCAATGCACTCGGCGTTGATCACCGGCAGCATACCGGGCATTGCGGCATCGATCAGCGACACGTGGCTGTTCGGGTCGGCGCCGAACGAAGTCGCCGCGCCGGAGAACAGCTTGGACTGCGAGGCGACCTGCGCGTGCACCTCGAGGCCGACGATGACCTCCCAGTCACCCGTGGCGCCTTCGATCAGATTCCTGGCCTTGCTGGCCTTCGCCGTGTCCTGCATGGGCATGCTCCTTGGAAGCGCCCTCGTTATCGCAGGGCGTCGCCGGGGGCAAGCGGAACGGGGTTAGAAGCCAGGGTTGCTTCGTCTTCCTCCGATTCCAAGGGCTCGGGCGCGATTTTCAGGGGGTCGGCGTGGCGGCGCGACTTGCCCTCGAAATAGCAGCCCTCTTCGAGCACGAGCTTGCGATGGTAGATCTGGCCTTCAACGTTGCAGCCGGCGCCGAGGATCAATTCGCGCGCGTAGATGGCGCCCGAGAACTCGCCGAGGACCACGACTTTCTCGGCGACGACGAGACCTTCGACTTCGCCGCGCTCTGAAATCGTCAGCTCGGTGCAGCGAACTTCCCCATCGATCGAGCCCTCGATGCAAATCTGACCATCGAGCGACAGCGCACCGATGATGGTCACGGCCCGATTGATTACGAGAGACCCCCGCGCGGACCGCAGGCGGTCCTGGCTCAACTCCGTCATACGCAGCACCCCTGGACGAATGTTTCGCTTCGTCCCCGCTCGGACTAGCGATGGCGCAGGTAAGTGGCCCTTTTCGGGCAGTTCCGGGTCCGACAGGTGCGGAGCGAGACCGTGAGGCGCGCGGCGCCCTCACGCCGGCGTTTATTTCGGCGACGGTGCGAGCCAATAGCCGAGGCCGGCCCACACGAGCCCGATCAAGAACTGCATCAGCAGGAGAGCAGCCTCTCCGCCCAGGGCGTGTATGGGCAGCAGTCCAACGGCGGCCGCGAGCCAATAGACGGCGAAGCCGCATAGCGAGGCCGCAAACGCGGCAACGATGACCTTCTGCCACTGGTCCGCGCGCCGGCCCATGAGGAACGCGACGGCGATCACCACGGGATTGAGCAGGGCGATCTTGATGAGTGTTACCGGGTCGAACGCGACGATTTCCATTAGAATTTCTCTACTGACACGGGCTGAAAACGCCGTGGTCCAAGATGGTGTCGTGCTCTGGTCCGCTCCCTGCGCGCCGCCGAGCCTCGATGTCGAATGCTCGTGAGCCGATGGAAACTCCCGGGCCAGATCGGGCCGGACATCACTGCCCGCCGTTGCCTTCGATCTGACGGCGCAGCTTTTCTTCCTCGTACTGCACGAACCAGCCGATCATCTGTCGCCACAGCGCCTCGGTGAGTTCCGGCGGCAGGCCTTTGTTGGTTGCGTGGGCGCGGACCTTGTCGATCACCTGCTGGATCCGCCAGGGTACATAGGCCTCCTGCGGGTTCGACTTCAGCTGCCAGGCCCGGTCGACGAAGCCAAACCGCTCCGCGATGAGGTCGACGAGCGCGGCGTCGATGCGATCGATTTCCTCGCGCACCTCACTCATGTCGGCGCATTCCCGCGGGCGTTTGGTGGTCATCGGCGAAGTTCCCAGAAGTTCAGCACCGCTGCTTAGCACGCAAGCATACGGCAGGCCAACAACCGCAGACTAAGGTTATTGCCACAGGGCAGGACGTTCCGGATCGACCTTTTCAAGCCGCCGGACCTGCTCATTTTGCAGCGAGAGGCACGCCGCTGGCGGATGTGCGCGATAAGCTGCATTGAGGGCGGTGACGCGATTACACCATTGGATCATCTCTGCATCCGCCAACTTCGGAACGGGCACTTCCAGAAGCCTCGTCTGCATGCGCGCAACGATGTTGGGATAATCCTTGCTGAATTGCTGGAGCTCCGCCTCGGGAATGTCGCTGACGGCAAGATGGACATCCTTGCCGCCGACCGGCACCACGTGCAGCGAGCCGATGTTGACAATTTCCCCAGCGCGGACCTCGAAGCGGCCCAAGCTCTGTTTGTAAGAGCCCCACGCCCCCTTGCCGAGGACAGTGCTGTGATTGCCAATCGTGCAGATCAATTTGACAATGTGATACTCGCCCGGGTCCAGCTCCGCGCGGATCATCGGTGAGGTATCCAGGAAGCTTCCCGAGCGTGCAGCGGCAGCCGCCTTGTAGACGTCACCGGACTGGCGCCCGATGTACACCTGGGTGTTGAAGCACGTCCCCATATCGACATGCATGACGACGCCCGCCTTGCCTGCGCTGGCAAGGCTTTCAAGGGTCGTTGCTTCGTTGATCGTCGCCCCGCAGCCAACAAGCAGTGCGATGGCAAATCCCAGGGTCAGGCAGCGTATCCACCCCACCGCACGCTCCAGCAGAAGGAATCGTGCGGCCGACCTTAAGGTTCAAACAGCCGGAGACAACGAGGTCTTCGCTGATTTCTTGGGACGAGCCGCCGTCTCTGTTCCGCCTTGCTGTCTATCGCCCGTTCACGCGGTCCACCAGCGCTCCGGCACGGTGAAGCGCCCGGCTGCGTCCTCGATCGCCTGGGCGGCGCGGAACAGCGTCGCCTCGTCGAACGGCTTGCCGATGAGCTGCAGGCCGAGGGGCGTGCCTTCGGCCGACAGCCCCGCCGGGACGGAGATGCCGGGGAGACCCGCCATGTTCACGGTGACGGTGAAGATGTCCTCGAGATACATCGCCAGCGGATCCCCGGACTTCTCACCGAAGCCGAAGGCGGGCGAGGGCGTCGTCGGCGTCAGCACCAGATCGACGGACTTCCAGGCCTCGTCGAAGTCGCGCTTGATGAGCGTGCGCACCTTCTGCGCCTTGAGGTAATAGGCGTCGTAGTAGCCGGCGGAGAGCACGTAGGTGCCGATGAGAATGCGCCGGCGCACTTCCTTGCCGAAGCCCTCGGCGCGCGTGTTCTCGTAGGTTTCGACGAGATCCTTGCCGGGAACGCGCACGCCGTAGCGAACGCCGTCATAGCGGGCAAGGTTGGACGAGGCTTCGGCGGGGGCCACGATGTAATAGGCCGGCAGGGCGTATTTCGTGTGCGGCAGGCTGATCTCGTGGATCGAGGCGCCCGCGGCCTTCAGCCAGGCGATGCCCTCCTGCCAGAGCTTGTCGATCTCCGCCGACATGCCCTCCACGCGGTACTCCTTCGGCACGCCCACGCGCAGGCCCTTCACGCCCTGCGTCAGCGCCGCCTCATAGTCGGGCACGGGTGTCTCGACGGAGGTGGAATCCTTCGGGTCGTGGCTCGCCATCGAGCGGAGCATGATGGCCGCATCGCGCACCGTCTTGGCGAGCGGGCCAGCCTGATCGAGCGAGGAGGCGAACGCGACGATGCCCCAGCGCGAGCAGCGGCCGTAGGTCGGCTTGATGCCGACGGTGCCGGTGAGCGCGGCGGGCTGGCGGATGGAGCCGCCGGTGTCGGTGGCCGTTGCGCCGAGGCACAGGTCGGCGGCGACGGCAGCCGACGAGCCGCCGGAGGAGCCGCCCGGCACGAGCTTGTCGTTTTTCAGCTTGCCGTCGGCGCCCTTGCGGCGCCAGGGCGAGACCACGGGACCGAATGCGCTCGTCTCGTTCGAGGAGCCCATCGCGAACTCGTCGCAATTGAGCTTGCCCAACATCACCGCGCCGGCATTCCACAGGTTGGCGCCGACGGTCGATTCGTAGGTGGGCGTGAAGTCGTCGAGGATCTTCGAGCAGGCGGTCGTGCGCACGCCCTTGGTGCAGAACAGATCCTTGTTGCCGAGCGGCAGGCCCTCGAGCGGGCGCACCTCACCCGACTTCAGACGCTTATCGCTCTCCTTCGCCTGCGCTAGCGCCAGCTCGGGCGTCGGCAGCACGTAGGCGTTGAGAAGCGGATTGGCGCCATCGATCGCGTCGATGAAGGCCTGCGTCAGTTCGGTCGCCGAAATTTCCTTCTTGCGGAGCTTGTCGCGCGCCTCGGCGATGGTGAGCTTGGTCAGTTCGGTCACAGCGGCACTACTCCACCACCTTCGGCACCACGAAATAATGGTCTTCGACCATCGGCGCGTTCTTGACGATGTCGTCGGCGATCTCGCCGTCGTTGATCACGTCGGGGCGCTTCTTGAGCTCGATCGGCACGACACGGGTCATCGGCTCGACCGTTGACGTATCGACCGCGTTGAGCTGCTCCACCCAATTGAGGATGCCGGACAGCTCCGCTTCGAGGCTCTTGGCCTCCTCGTCGGAAATCCTGATACGCGCCAGGCGCGCGATGCGCCGGACCGTCGTCTCGTCGACCCGCATGGCTCCTCGCCGTTATGTTGAACGCCGCTCGGAAGAAATCGCCCGCACTCTTAGCCCCGGGAGGGAAGACGCGCAACTTGGCCTTCAGCGGCACATGCGCCTGACGTCAGAAGCGCCGCCATTGCGACAAAAATGGCCCGAGAATGTCCGAAGCATCATCTGTCCACGGCGAGAGGTCTCCGGCGTGGAAATCCTGTGCCCCGCGTAGCGCGCGGTAGGGATCGAGGGCCAGCGGATCTTTTGCGAATACTGCGATCGTCGAGGAGTTCTGCGCATAGGTGCCGTCCGCCTCGTCATCGGAGACGATCAGGCCCTTCAGCTCCGGAACCAGGGGAAGTGTCGCGCCGAGCACGCTGTCGAGGTCGAGGTAGCGATTGGAGATGTGCAGCACCACGACGCCCCCCTCAGTGAGCTTGCGGGCGTAGAGTTGCAGCGCCTCCGCCGTCATGAGGTGCACGGGCACCGCATCGGAAGTGAAGGCGTCGACGATGAGCAGATCGAAGCTGTTGTCTTCCTCCTTGGCGAGCGTCAGCCGCGCATCGCCGATCACGACGTCGAGCTTCGGCTGGCAGTTGGCGAGGAAGGTGAAGTGGTTCGACTTCGATGCGATGTCGACCACGATCGGATCGATCTCGAAGAAGCGCCATTCCTCATGCTTACGCGAGTAACAGGCGAGCGATCCGGCACCGAGGCCGATGACACCGAAGCGGCCCGTGTCACCGGTGGAATCGAGATGCGCCTGGGTGATCTTCACCGCCGCGGCCATGGGGCTGTCGGGGTAGTAGTACGTGCCCGGCGTCACATCGGCGATGATCTTGCCCTTGGCGTCGCGAATGCGCTGCGCACCGTGCAGCGTCGTGCCGTGGGTGAGGATGTTGAAATCTCCCTCCTCGGAAAGGCTGACACGGTAGACGCCGTAATAGCTGCGCTGCGCCTGCCCGCGCTTCACCGACGACGGCAACATGACGATGACGGCGAACATCAGCAATACGGCCGTCACCTGACGTGCGCCGCGCCCCCAGAACAGGACGGCCGCGACCGCGAACACAAGCGCGATCACCGGCGTGATGCCCCATTCCCCGAACGTATAGCCATAGCTGGCGGCTAGAAGCGGGCCGCGCAGGATGAGGAGCAGTCCGACGGCGAGGATTCCCAGCATCCAGATCATTTCGCGGCGGAGCGAAACATTCTGCCCGAAGATGCCGGGCTGGCAGGCGATCGAGAGCGCGATGAGCAGCGGATATTCGAATACCTCGGAGAAAATCCGCGGGGCAAGGAGTGCAGCGAAGAGGCCGCCCAGGACGCCGCCGAACGACATCCAGAGATAGAATTCGGTGAGATAGCGGGCACGCGGCCGGGCAAGGAAAAGCGTGCGGTGCGCCATCAATGCCGCCAAGAAGAAAGCAGCAACGCCTGCGCTCGCCGTGAGGGTCCAATTATCGTGCTTGGTCTGCGACAGCTCCAGAAGCGCGAAGATGACGGCGGCGAACTGCAATGGCGCCAGCAGCCACATCGGCAGCGGGATGCGCGTCTGGAAGGCGAGAACGAACGTCGACAGGTAGAGCGCCAGCGGCAGCACCCATAGCAGTGGTGCCGAGGCGACGTCGGTGGAGACGTGCGTGGTAAAGGCGGTGAGCAATGCCGCGGGCACGAGCGCGAGGCCGCACCATGCGGCTCGCTCGCGCCATGTCGGCGGCGCGCCCGCATCCTCGGCGGCCAATTGCTCGGCAACCGCGGCGCTCCCCGACCGGCTGCGCACCAGGACGAAGCAGGCAGCGATGGCCGCGATCAGCACGCAATAGAGAATAGTCCAGTAGCTGCTGAGCGCGGTGAGACCGAACGCCGGCTCGAGAAGAAACGGATAGCCCAGCAGGGCGATGAGGCTGCCGAGGTTCGAGGCGCCATAAAGAAAGTATGGGTCTTTCGCGTGCGGATGGCCCGAGCGTGCAAACCAGGCCTGTAGAAGCGGCGCGTTGGCGGCGACGGCGAAGAATGGCAGGCCCACCGCTACGGTGAACAGCCCGAGCTGCCACAGGTAAGGATCCCCCGCGGGCGGCTCACGCCAGCCTTCCGGCAATCCGATCGGCAGCACGGTGAGCGCCAGCAGCGCGACGGCGATATGCACGAAGCCCGTGAAGGCCGGCGGCACGTTGCGGGTCAACAGATGCGCGTAAGTGTATCCGGCGAGCAGCGCGGCCTGGAAGAACAGCAGCGCCACCGCCCACACCGACGAGGAGCCGCCGAGAATTGGCAGCACCATCTTCGCGAAAATGGGCTGGATCGCGAACAGCAGAAAAGCGGAGAGGAAGGTGGTTGCGGCGAAGAGCAGCAGCGTGTTCGCGCCACTCTGCGACTGAGGAAGGGCCGCGCCCGGTGTCGCGGGTGGCACCATGCCGTCACCGGCCGACATCTGCTTTTCCTGCACGTCCATCCCTGCCATTATCGAACTCGCTACGGACCGCCCTGCGGCAGCTAGAGCACGACGCGTCTCTTCGAACGCGAAGCGGCTCCAGCCTTTTGACTAGACCGATGATCGACGCTTCGGACTGATAGGGTCCGAAGCGATCATGGTCATTTAATTAGACCGATGATTCACGCTTCGGACTGATAGGGTCCGAAGCGATCATGGTCATTTAATTAGACCGATGATTCACGCTTCGGACTGATAGGGTCCGAAGCGATCATGGTCTAACCCGCATATTACGGCGAAACTGGCATTCCCAGGCGGGGGAGTATAAGGGAGCCGGGTGCGGCAACAACGGGCAGGCGACCCTTATGGAAAATCTGACCGTTAAGCGCGAGCCGGGGGCGACCACCGAGGACATCGCGGCCTTCGCTGCGGGCCTTCAGATGCGGGCCCCGCTCATCGGTATCGATGCGGGCACCAAGACCCTTGGGCTTGCCCTGTCGGACATCACACGCACGATTGCGTCTCCCCTCACGGTCATACGACGGACAAAGTTCAAGGAAGACGCGGCCGAGCTCCTGCGCCTTGCGGCCGAGCACCGCATCGGGGGGTTCGTGCTCGGCCTGCCGACGAACCTTGACGGCACGGCCGGCCCCCGGGTGCAGGCCACCCGGGCGTTCGCGCGTAACGTAAACGCGCTGAGCCCCCTGCCGATCCTGTTGTGGGACGAGCGTCTGTCGACGGCCGCGGCCGAGCGCACGCTGCTCGAAGCCGATACCAGCCGGCGGCGGCGCGCGCAGGTGATCGATAAGCTGGCAGCTACGATCATCTTGCAGGGCGCTCTCGACCGCATGCGCACGCTTGCGCGCTGAAACGGCGGCTCGGCTTTCATTAACTCTGCACGACATCACCGGCGTGTTTGGAGCGATTACAAGCTGCCCGTCCAACGCGTGCCGCAATGGCCTGCAACTTTTCCATCACGCCATCGCTTTGGCTTTTGCCAGATGGCGAGGTGGATCAGTACATGTCGCACGCAACGAAACTCCTCGGTCGGCGCATTGAAGTCCCCAGCGGCGTGCCGCTGTCCCCGCTGTCGGACGAGCGGGAGAGTTATGCGGGGCGCTTCACCTATCCCGCGCGGCGAGAAGTTCGCAAGCTGATGCGCTCCTCCTCGCGCCTCGCCGATCTCGCCATCGTTTTTCCGGGCGCTATGTACACATTGGCGGCGCGCCAGTGTTCGTCCGAAACGCGCGATGCGGCGATTGCCCTCGTCGAGGATGGTGCTCCGTTGCGCGCGGTCGCACGCACGCTCGATCTGCCGCTGTGGCTGCGCCGGCTGCCGCCCGAGGCGTTCGAGGACGCGGTCGGCGCAGTGCCGTCCAGTGAAAATTTCACCCGCCGCATCGCAACGCGCATGCCCGCCTCGCCGAGCCACTGCGCGCTGTGGCTGCGGTCGGTCGCCTTCGGCGCGCGCGCCTGCAACGAAGATTTCGCGCTCTGGCTCGCCGACCAGCCCATTTACGCGGAGGCGGGAATTCCGGAAAAGATGTTCGGCGTTCTTGCTGCATACGCCTGGCACTCGCGTGCAACGCAAACACGCCCGCATAGCCTCATCGTGGTGCCGTGGCGGCCGGAGATCGCGTTCGATACCGCCCTTTGCGCGGCGAAGAGCTGGCTCAACCGCATGCGTCTCACGCTGCAACTGGGCCCCGGCGCCATTACCGATCCGTGGCTGTCCGGCGGGCTGGTGCGCGGCTACACCTTCGTGCCGCTGCTCGATCGCACGGAAATTCTCGCCGAGGCGCGCGCGATGCAGAATTGCGCCGATCAATACGCTGAGCGCCTCGCCAACGACCGCTGCCGTCTGTTCTCGATCCGGCGCGAGCGCCAGCATGTGGCGACGCTGGAGGTCGGCCCGCACGCGCGCGAAGCGGGTATGCTCGCGATCACGCAGCTCAAAGGGCGGCACAACCTCGCGGCGCCGCTCGACGTGTGGCAAGCCGCTTATGCCTGGCTTGCGGCGCAGAGCGGATTGCGGCGGCTCCCCACGCGCTCGTCGCCGGAGCGCCAGTTCGACAACGACGCATGGGGACAGCTCATGGCGCCCTATCGCAAGCGTACCGGCGGCGCGCCTTGGCTGCCCGAAGCGGCGACGCAGACCGTGTTCGACGAATTGAATGCGGAGATGTCGGAGCTCGCCCGCCGTGGCGGTGTCTCCTCCTGGCTCTTCACATAGACCCAAGGGCGCGCGAGCGGCCAGGCGCCATCTGTCAGCTTTGGTTGGGTGAGGCGCGCTCGATGAGCGCGCGCACGTTGGCGTGCTCCAGTCCCTGGCCGTAGGTCTGGCGGGGATCGCCGAAAATGCGCGTGGCGATGAAGGCGTCTGCAACGGCGGCTGGCGCATGCGCGCGCAGGATCGTTGCGGCGGCGAGCACCGCGAACCCTTCCACCAGGGTGCGGCCCCGCGCATCGAGAAGCTTCGGCTCCTGCAGCATGCCTTCGATGCGCGCATGGGCCCGGCGCAGGTGCTGGTCGTCCGCGGCGCCCGCCGCAAGCTCGTCCATCACCACCTGCACCGCTGCCGGCTCGCGCTGGAGCACGCGGGCGACATCGAGCGCCATCACGTTGCCGGAGCCTTCCCAGATGGAGTTGACCGGCACCTCGCGATAAAGCCGGGCGAGCGGCGCTTCCTCCACGTAGCCGTTACCGCCGAGGCACTCCATCGCCTCACCCACCAGCGGCGGGGCGAGCTTGCACACCCAATACTTCGTTATCGGCGTCATCAGGCGGCGCCATGCCGCGGCACGCGGGTCGTGGGCACGGTCGAAGGCGCGCGCGAGGCGGAATGCAAGCGCGGTGGCGGCTTCGACGTCGAGCGCCATATCGGCGAGCACCTGTTGCATCACCGGCTGATCGACGAGTTTTTTCTGGAATACCGTGCGGTGTTCGGCGTGGTGGATCGCGTTGGCGAGGGCGGAGCGCATCAAACCCGCGGACGACACGGCGCAATCGAGCCGCGTGTGCGTCACCATCTCGATAATATTCGCGACGCCCCGTCCCTCCTCGCCGATGGCACGGGCATAGGCGCCGTGAAACTCGACCTCCGCCGAGGCATTGGAGCGGTTGCCGAGCTTGTCCTTCAGGCGCTGGAGGTGGATCGCGTTCACCGAACCGTCGGGCAGAAAGCGCGGCAACAGAAAGCAGGTGAGGCCGCCGGGCGCCTGCGCGAGCACGAGGAACGCGTCCGACATGGGCGCCGACATGAACCACTTGTGGCCCGTGAGCCGATATTCGCCGCCCGGACCGCCGCCATCCACCGGCTCGGCAACGGTGGTGGACGCGCGCACGTCGGTGCCGCCCTGCTTCTCCGTCATCCCCATGCCGAGGGTGATCGCGGTCTTGGCGCCGACCGGCGCAAAGCTCGGGTCGTAGCTGAACGGTAGAATCCTCGGGATCCACTCGGTGGCGATCTCGGGTTGCTGCAGCAGCACCGGCACGGCCGCGCTCGTCATCGTAATGGGGCAGCAATGCCCCGCCTCCATCTGCGCGGCCATGTAGAAAGCCCCGGCGCGCGCCACGTGGGCGCCGGGCCTGCGAACACCGCCCCTTTGCGCCAGGTGGCTCCATACGGAGCTGTGCAGGCCTTCGGCGCAGCTCGCACTCATCAGCGCGTGATAGGCCGGATGGAACGTTACGGTGTCGCGCCGGTTGCCGAATCGGTCGTGGGTGGCGAGCTGCGGCTTATGCTCATTGGCGAGGCGGGCGCGCTCCTGCCCCTCCGCGCTCCCTGCAATGAGGCCGAACGCGCCCAGCGCGCGGACAGCATATCCGCCGCCTTCGCGCTCGATCGCCTCGCCCAGCGCTGCATCGGACGTGAAAAGGTTGACGTCCTCGAAGGGAGGCGTCTGGTTGAGGACTTGATGTGTATCGGTTGGTGCAGCCATTTCTGCAGTTTAGCGCGAGAGGTGCGGCGCGGTCGCTACCGGCCCTTAACGTATTCCCCAGCTGATCTGCGAGCGTCGCTTCAACGCAGTTGCCGAGGTCCCTGAGTCTCCCTATACAAACGCCTTTGATGACCAATGCAGTAGCCAAAGTCGAGCCGCTTCACTTTCCGCACCGCCACCTCCTCACCGTGGAGGGGCTCGGCGCTCAAGAGATCAATTTTCTCCTCGACCTCGCCGACAGCAACGCAGATGCCAACCGACAGGTTGGAAATCGCCGCGATGTGCTGCGCGGGCGCATGCTGATCAACCTCTTCTTCGAGAACTCGACCCGCACCCAGGCCTCGTTCGAGATGGCGGCCAAGCGCCTCGGCGCCGACGTCATGAATATGAACGTATCGACCTCCTCGGTGCAGAAGGGCGAAACCCTCATCGACACCGCCGTGACGCTGAACGCCATGCAGCCCGACATGATCGTGGTGCGGCACCATTCGGCGGGCGCGGTGGAGCTGCTCGCGCAGAAGGTGGACTGCTCGGTGATCAACGCGGGCGATGGCTCGCACCAGCATCCGACGCAGGCGCTGCTCGACGCGCTCACCATTCGCCGCGCCAAGGGGCGCATCGCGGGGCTCACGGTTGCGATCTGCGGCGATATCCTGCACAGCCGCGTGGCACGTTCCAACATCATGCTGCTCAACGCGCTCGGCGCGCGGGTGCGCATCGCCGCACCTTCGACGCTGCTTCCCGCCGCGCCGGAGCGCATGGGCGCCGAGGTCTTTACCGATATGTGGAAAGCGGTCGAGGGCGCGGACGTCGTCATGATGCTGCGCCTGCAGCGCGAGCGCATGGAGGGATCGTATGTGCCTTCCACGCGCGAATACTTCCACTTCTTCGGGCTCGACCACGAGAAGCTCGCCCGCGCGAAGCCGGATGCCATCGTCATGCATCCAGGCCCGATGAACCGCGGCGTCGAGATCGCCTCGACCGTCGCCGACCATTCCTCCAGCGTCATCCGCGAGCAGGTGGAGATGGGCGTTGCCGTGCGCATGGCGGTGCTCGAGGCGCTGGCCCGCAACCTGGCGAAGCGATGAACGCAACGAGCAGCACGACCAAACGCCCGCCCCGCGAGAGCAAATCCGCGACGGCAACAGCTTTCATCAACGCGCGCATCGTCGATCCGGCCGCAAACCGCGACGAGCCGGGTGGACTCGTGGTGCGCGACGGGTTGATCGCGGATGTCGGCCCGCACCTGCGGCGCAATTCGCCGGAAGGCGTCACGGTCATCGATTGCAAGGGACGTGTTCTCGCTCCGGGCCTCATCGATGCGCAGGTCTTCACGGGGGAGCCGGGCTTCGAGCACCGCGAGACCCTGAAAACGGCGAGCCATGCGGCGGCCGCGGGCGGCGTCACCACGATGGTGGTCATGCCGGAGACGAACCCCGTCATCGATCAGGTCGCGCTCGTCGACTTCATCCAGCGCCGCGCCCGGGACAACGCCATCGTGCACGTCCACACCATGGCCGCGATGACGAAGGGCCTCAAGGGCGAGGAAATGACGGAGATCGGCCTTCTGAAGCGGGCCGGTGCCATCGCCTTTTCGAATGGCAAGACGTCGGTCGCCAACACACGCGTGATGCGCAATGTGCTGCTCTACGGGCGCGACTTCGGTGCGCTCATCGTCCACCATACCGAAGACCCTTATCTCGCCTCCAGCGGCGCGATGAACTCCGGCGAGATCGCCGCGCGGCTCGGCCTGCCGGGGACGCACAAGGCGTCGGAGACGATCATGCTCGAGCGCGATGTGCGTCTCGTGGAGATGACGCGCGGACGCTATCACGCCGCAACGATCTCGAGCGCGGAAAGCCTCGATGTGATCCGCGCCGCAAAGGCGCGCAACCTGCCCGTCACGTGCGGCGTCTCGATCAACCATCTGACGCTCAACGAGAACGACATCGGCCCCTATCGCACCTTCTTCAAGATCCGGCCGCCCCTGCGCTCGGACGATGATCGGGCTGCAATGGTGCGCGGGCTTGCGGCGGGCGACATCGACATCATCGTATCGAGCCATGATCCGCAGGACGCCGACGACAAACGCCGGCCGTTCGCCGAGGCGACCGATGGCGCCGTGGGGCTCGAGACGCTGCTGCCGGCGGCGCTGCGGCTCTACCATTCCGGCGAGCTGCCGCTGATGAGCGTTCTGCGCGCGATGACGATCAACCCGGCGAAGCTGCTGGGCCTGCATTCGGGCCGCCTTGCCAAGGGCGCCGTGGCCGACATCATCCTCTTCGATCCCGACGAGCCCTGGGTCGTCAATAAAGACATGCTGCGCTCGCGCTCGAAGAACTCGCCCTTCGACGAGAGCAAGATGCAGGGCCGTGTGCTGCGCACGCTCGTGGCGGGTGAAACGGTCTATCAGTACGCGCCGTAGCCTGACGGGCGGTGCGGGATATCCATGCCCGACATTCTAGCGCGTATGGAACCGGCGATTTTGCCCGACCGCGCCGGCTAGCGAGGCGGTTCGGGCCCGCGGAAGCGCAACCACCCGGAACCCTCGCGCCCGACACGGCCACGCGCGCCGGTTGCGGGCGTTACCTCCAACAAGTACGCTGCGCCGCCGTGGAGAACAGGTCTCCACGCAGGACCTTCGCGCGCCCATGGAAGCATTTCTAAATCCCCACACGCTGCTTGCAGTGGCGGCCGGCTACCTCCTCGGCTCGATACCGTTCGGCCTGCTGCTGACGCGCGCGGCTGGATTGGGCGACGTGCGCAACATCGGCTCCGGCAACATCGGAGCAACGAACGTGCTGCGCACGGGCCACAAGGGGCTTGCAGCGCTTACACTCGTGCTCGATGCGCTGAAGGGCACGGCGGCGGTTCTGATCGGCCATTGGATCGGCGCGCTCGGCGGCGTTGCCATTCTCGCCTCTCTACTTGCGGGTCTCGCGGCGTTTCTGGGCCATATCTTCCCCGTCTGGCTGGGCTTCCGCGGCGGGAAGGGGGTCGCCACCTACATCGGCGTGCTGCTCGGGATCGATTGGCGCGCAGCTCTCGGGTTCTGCGTCGTCTGGCTGCTCGTCGCCGCTCTGACCCGCTATTCCTCGCTATCCGCGCTCGTTGCCGCGCTCGCCGTGCCCGTCGGTCTTCTCGCGATCGGCGAGAGCGCCACGGGGGTGCTCGCCGCCGCGCTTTCGCTGATGCTGATCTACAAGCACCGTGCGAACATCCGCCGGCTCGCCGCGGGTGAAGAACCGCGGATCGGTGCCAAGGCATGACGATGCCTGCGGCGGCAGCCGAACTCTAGCGCGCCATGGACAGCAGCGAACGCCTCGCCGCGCTGCGGCTCGCCCGCTCCGAGAATGTCGGCCCCGTCACCTTTCGCGAGCTGCTTCGCCACTGTGGTAGCGCCGAGGCTGCGCTCGAACAGTTGCCGGAACTTTCGCGCCGCGGCGGATATCGCGCGAACGTGCGCATCTGCCCGCGCTCCGACGCGGAGGCCGAGTTGAAACGCGCGCGAGATTTCGGCGCGCGGGCGCTCATCGTCGGCGAGCGAGATTATCCTGTGGCTCTCGCAGCGCTCGAAGCGCCGCCGCCTGTCATCTACGTGAAGGGCGATGCGGGGCTGCTGCAGCGCCACTGCGTCGCCATCGTCGGCGCGCGGGCGTGCTCGGCGGCCGGCATCAAGCTCGGCAAGCATTTTGCCGCTGCGATCGGCCGTGGCGGCTTCGTCATCGTTTCCGGCCTTGCGCGGGGTATCGATGCGGCCGCCCATGCGGCGTCGCTCGAAACGGGTACGGTCGCGGTGCTGGGCGGCGGGCTCGACATCGTCTACCCGCCCGAGCACGACCAGTTGCAGCGCACGGTCGGCGAACGCGGGTGTCTCGTCGCCGAAATGCCTTTAGGCTTCACGCCCCGGGCGCAATCGTTTCCGCGCCGCAATCGAATCATTTCGGGGCTGTCGCTCGGCGTTCTCGTGGTGGAAGCCGCGCGCCGCTCCGGCAGCCTCGTCACGGCGCGCCTTGCCGCCGAGCAGGGGCGGGAGGTCTTTGCCGTGCCGGGCCACCCGCTCGATCCGCGGGCCGAGGGGACGAACCGCCTTTTGAAATCGGGGGCGACGCTCGTCACCGAGCCGGACGATGTGCTTGCCGCGCTCGCGCCTCTGACCCATCGGCCACCTCTGGGTCTGCGCGAAGATCCGGGGGAAAGCGACACTCCAGACGCACAACCAGGCTTGCCGCCCACCGTCACGGACGATGACCGAGGGCGCGTGCTTTCTGCCCTAGGCCCTGCTCCCATCGACATCGACAGCCTTGTGCGCAGCACCGGACTATCTAGCCGGTGCGTGCAGGTCGCCCTGCTCGAACTCGCCCTCGCCGGCCGGATCGAACGGCACGGCGGCGGGCTCGTTTCGCTGGGGGCTGGAGATCTTTAGGCCGCGTGGACGGCGCCCGGGCGGCTCAGCCGCCAGTTGCACATCGCACTACGATATATAGGGGATGGGCTCGCCCCGGATGAGACCGGTGCTTTAGGAGTGGCGTGCGGCGTTGCGCTGGATATTTGCTTCGGTTAATGCTGCCGTGAGAATCGCGGAGAGGGTTTTTTGGCCTGCGCGATCGGCGAGGTCTTTCAGCTCGGAAATCAGACCACAAAGGTAGTCGAGGCTTTCATAACCTCGCGCCGGTTCCTTTATGCTCATCTCGTTTCCGTTTGCCTTTTCTGGCCCAGCCATCCCCACGCGTGCCCCATCCTTTTCGACAATCATAGATAGCAGCTCAATAACATTCACAATCTGTGATAGCAAGACCTACATGCGGTGCACGGCGGCTCGACGTTTGACACCGCCACATTCCTCTCCCATCTTCCCGGGCCGAAACGGACGCCCAACAGCGCCGGATGCCGAATCTGCGGGCCCGCGGCCGGGTTCATCTCTCATTTCCTCGCGGCGCCACGCCAGACTTGAAAGTCCTTAGATGAACGTCCTCATCGTAGAATCGGCTGCCAAAGCCAAGACGATCAATAAATATCTAGGCAGCAGCTATAAGGTCATCCCGTCGTTCGGTCATGTGCGCGACCTGCCGGCGAAGAACGGCTCGGTCGAGCCCGACAAAGACTTCGCAATGCACTGGGACATCGATTCCAAGTCCCAAAAAATCATCAAAGAAATCGCAGACGCGGTCAAAAAAGCCGACAAGCTCATCCTCGCTACCGACCCCGATCGCGAGGGTGAAGCCATCTCCTGGCACATCCTGCAGATATTAGAACAAAAGAAGGCGCTCAAAAAGGGCATCGAGATCGAGCGCGTCGCCTTCAACGCCGTGACGAAGCAGGCGATTCTTGCGGCCCTTGCAGAGCCGCGCAAGATCGACACGCCGCTCGTTTCCGCCTATCTCGCGCGCCGGGCGCTCGACTACCTCGTCGGCTTCACGCTCTCGCCGGTGCTCTGGCGCAAACTGCCGGGCGCACGGTCCGCGGGCCGCGTGCAATCGGTTGCGCTGCGGCTCGTGTGCGACCGCGAGCGGGAGATTGAGGTCTTCAAGACCGACGAATATTGGACCATCGACGCCGTTCTGGCGACGGACAAGGGCGATCAATTCCCCGCACGCCTCAGCGCCATCAACGGCGAGACGCTGAAGAAGCTCGACATCAAGACGGGCGCCGAGGCGAACGCCATCAAGGCGGCAATCGAGAACGGCGATTTCCGCGTCGTTTCGGTGGACAAGAAGGCGGTGAAGCGCAACCCGTACGCGCCGTTCGCCACCTCGACGCTGCAGATGGACGCATCGCGCAAGCTCGGCTTCTCCGCGAAGCACACGATGCAGGTCGCCCAGCGCCTCTATGAGGGTGTCGACATCGGCGGCGAGACGGTCGGTCTCATCACCTATATGCGAACCGACGGCGTCACTATCGTTCCCGAGGCGATCAGCGCCATTCGCGGTTTGATCGCACGGGAGTTCTCGCAGAAATACGTCGCTCCGTTCATCCGCGAATACAAGACCAAGGCCAAGAACGCCCAGGAGGCGCACGAGGCCATCCGCCCGACAGAGGTCTCGCGCCGGCCGCAGGACGTTGCGAAGTATCTGGAGCGCGACCAGGCCCGTCTTTACGAGCTCGTCTGGAAGCGCGCGGTTGCGAGCCAGATGGCCTCCGCCGAGGTCGAGCAGACCACGGCCGATATCGAAGTGAAGGGCCGCGACGGCAAGAGCTATACGCTCCGCGCCACCGGTTCGGTCATTCAGTTCGAAGGATTCCTCAAGGTGTACGAGGAAGGCCGCGACGAGCGCATCCATGCCGCCAAGGGCAAGGACGACGCGCCGGGCGAGGAGGACGACACCGGCCGGCGTCTGCCCGCGCTCGCCAAGGGCGACAAGGTTACGGATCGGTCCATCGAGGCGGAGCAGCACTTCACGCAGCCGCCGCCGCGCTATTCGGAAGCAACGCTCGTCAAGAAGATGGAGGAGCTCGGCATCGGCCGGCCTTCGACCTACGCCTCGACGCTCGCGGTACTACAGGAACGCGAGTACGTTCGCGTCGACAAGAAGCGGCTCATTCCCGAAGACAAGGGCCGGCTCGTCATCGCGTTCCTCGAAGGCTTCTTCAAACGCTACGTAGAATACGATTTCACCGCCGACCTCGAGGACAAGCTCGACTTGATCTCGGACGGCCAGCTCGTGTGGAAAGACGTTTTGCGCGATTTCTGGCGGGAGTTCACCGGCTCCGTCGACGAGATCAAAGATCTGCGCGTCGGCGAAGTTCTCGAAGCGCTGAACGAGATCCTCGGTCCCCACATCTTCCCCCCACGGGAGGATGGCTCGGATCCGCGCAGCTGCCCGTCGTGCAAGACCGGACGGCTCAGTCTGAAGATTTCCGGCAAGTACGGCGCCTTCATCGGCTGCGGAAACTATCCGGAATGCCGCTATACGCGCCAGCTCAGCGACGTCGCCGGCACGGGCGATACGGAAGCTGCAGGCCCGGACGGAAAATTGCTCGGCTATGATCCGGATACGGGTCTTGCCGTGACGCTGCGCTCCGGCCGCTTCGGTCCCTACTTGCAGCTCGGCGAAGGCAGCGAGGACGAGAAGCCGCGGCGCTCCAGCATCCCCAAGGGAGTCGATGCAGGCTCAGTCGATCTCGAATATGCGCTGAAGCTGCTGTCGTTGCCGCGCGAGGTGGGCCTCCATCCGGAATCGGGAAAGATGATCACGGCGGGCCTCGGCCGCTACGGTCCCTTCGTCCTGCACGATGGCATGTATGCAAATGTCGAGAGCATCGATGAGGTGTTCTCGGTCGGTATCAACCGCGCCGTGGCTCTGCTTGCGGAGAAGGCTGCGGGGGGCAAGGGCCGCTTCCAGCGCGCCAAGCCGGCCGTGCTGAAGGATCTCGGCGAGCATCCCGACGGCGGCGGCAAGATCGAAGTGCTCTCGGGGCGCTACGGGCCGTACGTGAAGCACGGGTCGACGAACGCGACGATCCCGAAGGGGAAAGATCCCGCAGCGCTGACCGTTGCCGAAGCCGTCGACCTCATCGCCGAGCGCGCCGCGAAGGGTCCATCGAAAAAGAAAAAGCCTGTGCGCAAAGCTGCCTCCAAGGATGCAGATGACGCCAAGCCGGCAGCAAAGGCCGGCAAATCGTCTAAAGCTAAGGCTTCGAAGGGTGCTGTTTCGAAGACGGCCAAGCCCACTAAGGGACGCTCGGCCAAATCGAAAGCTGCAACAGCCGACGCGGACTGATCCCGCATGATCCCACGCCGGGCAAGCTGACCATGCCACGCAAACCGAAGGGCAACAGAAGCGGGCCCCCTAAGCGTGGCGGTCTTCCCGGCCGGGAGGAAATCCTCAACTACATCCGGTCTTCACCCGGCAAGGTCGGCAAACGCGAGATCGCACGCGCCTTCGGCATCAAGGGCGGAGACCGCCTCGAGCTCAACAACCTGCTCGCGGGCATGTCCGAAGACGGCACGTTGTCGGGCGACCGCAAGCATCTGCGCCGCAAGGGCAGCCTGCCCGCCGTCACGGTGCTAGAAGTGACCGGGCGCGATGACGACGGCGACCTCATCGCCCGGCCAGCCGTCTGGGACGAAGAAGGCGATGCGCCGCTGGTGCTGATCGCGCCGCGCTCGGCACGTGGCCCGGAAATCGACATCGAAGCCAACATTAGCGTCGGCGACCGTGTGCTGGCGCGCATCAGCGAGTTCTCCGAACCGGAGGGGGAATATCGCTTCCAGGCGTTCCCCATCAAGCGGCTGCCGCGCGAGAAGCGGCGCCTCATCGGCATCTATCGCGCAAGCAAGCGTGGCGGCGGCACGATCGAGCCCATCGATCGCAAGCAACTGCGGTCATGGTCGGTCCGTGGCGGCGACGAAGGGGATGCAAAGGACGGCGACCTCGTTCGCTTCGATCTTCCGCGCAAGGGCCGTCTGCACATACCGCAGGCGCGTATCCTGGAGTCGCTCGGCAACCCGGACGATCAGCGCCAGATCAGCCTCATAGCGGTGCACGCACACGGCATTCCCGATGATTTCCCCGAGGGCGTCATCACGGAAGCGGAAAGCCTCCAGGAGCCAACGCTTTCGGGCCGCACCGATTTGCGCAACGTGCCGCTCGTCACCATCGATCCGCCCGACGCCCGGGACCATGACGATGCCGTCTATGCCGAACCCGACGAGGATGCGGCAAATCCGGGCGGCTGGATCGTACTGGTCGCCATCGCGGACGTGGCGCACTTCGTGCGTCCCGGCTCACGTCTCGACCGCGAGGCGCAGTTGCGCGGCAACTCGGTCTATTTCCCCGACCGCGTCGTGCCCATGCTGCCGGAGCGCATCTCCAACGATCTGTGCTCGCTGCGCGAAGGCGAGAACCGCGCATGCCTCGCCGTGCGCATGGTGTTCGACAAGAACGGCAGCAAGCGCAGCCATACTTTCATGCGCGGGATGATGCGCTCGGCGGCGAAGCTCAGCTATCAGGAAGCGCAGGCTGCCATCGACGGGCGCCCTTCCGACAAGGCGGGCCCGCTGCTGGATCGCGTGCTGCGGCCCCTCTGGGGTGCCTACGGCACTCTCGCGGTGGCGCGCGACAAGCGCGGTCCGCTCGATCTCGACCTGCCCGAGCGCAAGATCCTGCTCGATGAGAAAGGCCACGTGAGGGATGTGGTGACGCCCGAGCGACTTACGGCGCACCGGCTCATCGAAGAATTCATGATCCAGGCCAACGTCGCCGCCGCGGAGACACTGGAGCAGAGAAAAACGCCGGTCGTCTATCGCATTCACGATCAGCCCTCGAAGGAGAAGCTCGCGAGCCTGCGCGATTTTCTCGACACCATCGGCATGAAGCTGCCGCAAGCGTCCAGCCTCAAGGCCGCAAACTTCAACGGCATCCTGGAGCACGCAAAGACGCTGCCCGTTGCCGACCTCGTCAACGAAGTGGTGCTGCGCAGCCAAAGCCAGGCCGAATACAACATCGACAACATCGGGCACTTCGGCCTCAACCTGCGCCGCTATGCGCACTTCACCTCGCCGATCCGCCGCTATGCCGACCTTCTCGTGCATCGCGCGCTGGTGAAAGCGCAGCACCTCGGCGAGGGTGGCCTCGACGATATCGAGGTCGGGCGCCTGCGCGAGATTGCGCAGCAGATCTCCGACGCCGAGCGCCGCGCCATGGCGGCCGAGCGCGAAACCGCCGACCGTCTCATCGCCATGCACCTTGCCGACCGCGTAGGCGCAAAGTTCATCGGTCGCATCGCGGGCGTTACGCGCTCGGGATTGTTCGTGCGGCTGAAGGATACCGGCGCCGATGGATTCGTGCCGGTCTCATCGCTCTCCAATGATTTTTACAATCACGTAGAGGCCGAGCACGCGCTCGTCGGCAAGCGCACCGGCGAGACGTTCAGGCTCGGCGATACGGTCGAGGTGCGTCTCATCGAGGTCGTGCCTTCGGCGGGCGCATTGCGGTTCGAGATGTTAACCGAGGGCACCCGCGGCCGCGTTGCCGCACCTCACGCGGGCATGCGCTCCAAAAACGCGCGTTCGCGTGGGCGCCGCAGGTGAATCTTGCGCAGATGCCGCGGCCATTCGTCTATTGACCCACGTCAGCCGCAGGCCCACGTTCGTGTTGCCGCGGAGCCCATGAAGATGCTCCCGAGCGAGGCGAGGAAAGCCCGATGACACAAACCCCAACGACATTCTCCGAGCCCGCCGGTCAGCGCGACTGGCTGCAGGCCGTGCTCCGCGGCGGCGCTTGCAAGTGCCCCTCGTGCGGCCAGGGGAAACTGTTCCGGCGCTATCTCAAAGTGGCCGACACCTGCCCCACGTGCTCGGAAGAGCTTCATCACCATCGCGCGGATGATGCGCCGCCCTACTTCACCATCCTGATTGCCGGTCACTTCATCATCGCAGGCGTGATGATCGTCGAGGAGCAGTTCCGGCCGAGCTACTGGCTGCATCTCGCCATCTGGTTCCCCCTGACCATGGGCATGTGTCTTTGGATGCTCCCGCATATCAAGGGCGCGCTCGTGGGGCTGCAGTGGGCCCTGCGCATGCACGGCTTCGGCGGGCGCGACAGCGTGGACCCGGCCGATCCCGCGCCCATCCCGGCTACCTCCAAAGAGGCGACATTTTAAGCATAGTGCGACGCGGCCCTTGCTTGACAGCGGGGCCGCTGTGGCTATGTTGCCCGCTCTCCGCAGCCCGCGGACAGGTGCAGAAAGTTCCCCGAAGGTTTCCCCATCATGGCCAAGCCCGTAACGCAGAAGATCAAGCTGCTGTCGACCGCCGGCACGGGGTTCTTTTACGTGACCAAGAAGAACCCTCGTACGAGCACCGAAAAGCTCGTTTTCAAGAAGTATGATCCCGTCGTGAAGAAGCACGTCGAGTTCAAGGAAACGAAGATCAAGTAAGACGGCGCGCGGGGCACACCCCGCGCCCGATTGCGGCCGTCCGCCATGGACGGCTAACGCACCGGCACGCCTCAAAAACTCGGATGGTTAAGAAATTGGTCAGGGAGACTTGACCAGGGCCCGCAACTCAACCCGGCAGCGGGGTAGTTAGTCCGAGAAAGCCACGGACCCTGGTCTAGTAACCAGATGGTTCGTCAAAGAGGGCGTTGACTCCCCGCCTGGTGCCGTGGCTGGTCCGATGCAGCTTCAACGAGGAGGCCACTCTAGCCGCTGGGACCAACCACGATTATCCCGCCCTATCAGGAAATGCGGCGGACCTGATAGCGCGGAAACCGATATATCTCGAAGGGGGCACAGCCGCCCGCTGTGCGCATCCGCTAATTGAATATTAACGGCCCCCTCGTCATTTCATAATCTGACAGAGGACTCTGGTTAACGCAAGTTACGCTTTGACTGTGCTTAATTAACCACGTCGATTCGTCCTCGCCACATCGCCGCCGCGATTGCATGCCGGTCGATTGGTTGCAGCGGCATAAGCCGCGCAATCAAATACTGAAAATGTCGTTTGGTTTTAACCGGATAGGCCTAAGCGGCGTTCGCAGCCACGCGGTTGCGGCCACACCGCTTTGCATCGAATAGAGCAATATCCGCACGGCGGAATACCGTTTCGGGTGTGTCATCGGCGCACTCAAGTGTGGCAACGCCGACGCTGGCCGTAAGCGGAATTCCGAGGCCCTGGCGCACCGGGAACGCGTCAGCCGCAATAGATACCCTCAGCCGCTCGCCCACCTGGTAAGCTCGCTCCATATCGGTATCAGGCATGATGATGAGGAACTCCTCCCCGCCGTAGCGGCAGGCGAGGTCGATGCCGCGCGTGTTGCGCCGGAACCGGGCCGCGAACTCCCGCAGCACCGCGTCCCCTACGTCATGTCCGTATGTATCGTTGACATGTTTGAAATGATCGATGTCCGCGAGCAGCACCGATAGCGCCCGCCCGCTGCGGCGCGCCTCCTCGACTAGCGTCGACAGGTGCGTTTCCATGTACCGGCGATTGTGCAGCCCGGTGAGCGCATCGATGACGGACGCCTCGATGCTTTCCTCCAGGCGATTGCGCAGGTGGTCGGAGTAGCGCTTGCGCTTCACCTGAGTCTTCACGCGCGCCAGCAGCTCGTTCTCGTCGATGGGGCGCATGATGTAGTCGTTGATGCCCATGTCGAGGCCACGCAACAGGCGCGCCTCGTTGCCCGGCTCCACCAGCAGGATGATCGGCAGATGGCGCGTCGCATCCATGGAGCGCGTCTGCGAGCAGAGCCGCAGCGCATCGGCGTTGGCGAGCGAAAGCGAGACGATCATGAGATCGAACTCCTCGTTCGCCAGCTCCCGCAGTGCCGCTTCGGGCGTCGACGCCGTCGCGACCGAATGCACCGCCGACAGCCAGCTCACCATGCGCGAGACGGCGCGTGCGTCATCGTCGACCAGCAGAACCCTGCCGCCTTCCTCCGAGAGCGCCTTCAACAGCGCAGCATCCTCGTTGATGCCCATCTGGCGCCCCGTGAGCGCGCGCATCAGCATCTCGTCGGTGAGCGTCTTGAGGCGGGCGAGGTTCTTCACGCGCGTGATGAGCGCGATTTCATCGACCGGCTTGGTGAGGAAGTCGTCGGCGCCGCCCTCGAGCCCGCGCACCTTGTCGGAGAACTGATCGAGCGCGGTGACCAGCACCACGGGTATGTGATGCGTCCTGGGATCGGACTTCAAACGGCGGCACGCCGCAAAGCCGTCCATGCCCGGCATCATCACATCCAGCAGCACGACATCGATGCGCTCGCGCGCGCAGATGTCGAGAGCTTCCTGGCCCGAGCTGGCCGTGAGCACGTCGAAATACTCGGCGGATAACCGAGCTTCCAGAAGCTTCACATTCGCAAGGATATCGTCGACTACGAGTACTCGAGCGGTCATCTTCGCCACTACTCTGCGCAGGTTACGAGTTTAAGCGCGCGGCTCACCGACGAAGCGCTGCACGGTCTCGAGAAAATTGCTCACTGAAATTGGCTTGGAGATGTAGGCCTCGCACCCGCCGGAACGGATGCGCTCCTCGTCTCCCTTCATCGCGAAGGCGGTGATGGCGACGACGGGAATGTCCCGCAGCTCATCGTCCTCCTTCAGCCACTTGGTGACTTCCAGCCCTGAAATCTCCGGCAGCTGAATATCCATGAGGATCAGTGCGGGACGGTGCTCGCGGGCAAGGTCGAGCGCTTCCAGCCCGTTGCGGGTCTGGATGGTTGCATAGCCGTGCGCGGCAAGAATATCGTGGAAGAGCTTCATATTGAGCTCGTTGTCCTCCACGATGAGCACAGTCTTGCCGGGCACCTGCCTCATCGGCATCTGCGGTCCCGCGACACTGGTCTCCTGCATATTCATGGCGTTGCAGCTCGGACTCCCCGGCCCTTTTTGCACCGATTCTTTGGGCTGGACCGGGCTGGAGTTTGCTAGTGAAGACGTAACCAACAGTTAATGAATGGGCGCGCCGCGCAGCCTGATGGCGCTTGTTCTACATCTTTCGATCTTTAGGTGAATTCGAGGTTGAAGCGCATGCACACCGACCGCGCCGAATCGATCGGGGTCTCCGCACTCCTGTTTCTGGCGGGCGATCCCCAGCGCCTTGCGCACTTCTTAACGCTGACGGGGGTCGGCCCCGCGGAGCTGCGCGAGAATGCCCGCACGCCGCAAATGCTGGCGGCCGTGCTCGATCACATGCTGCAGGACGAGAACATGCTGCTCGTTTTCTGCGCCTCAGACGGCGTCCCGCCGGACGAGGTCGCCCCAGCGCAGCGCGCACTTGCCAAGATGGCCGGCGAGATCGGAGACCCGGAGATCAGTATTTAGCGCCCGATCGCTTTTCTTCGAATCGCGATGCGGCGGTAGTTTTCTGATCAGACCGACGATTCACGCTTCGGACTGATGGGGTCCGAAGCAATCATGGTCATGATTGGACCGATGATTCACGCTTCGGACTGATGGGGTCCGAAGCGATCATGGTCTGAGATCAGCGCTTGGCGGGGCCCGAGCCGGTGGACTTGGCCGCGCACTTTCCTTCCTCCAGGAAGGTCAGCTCCTTCAGCTCGCCGCGGATGGCGAAGTCGCCGTAGTCGATGTAGAGCCGCGAGGAAACGCCGTTCTCATAGAAGCGGAATGAGAGCTCATACGTCGGCATCACGTCGTGGCGGCTGTGGCCGGGCTCGAAATAGCCGATGGCGACCGGCCATGAGGCGGCGGTGTCGAGCTTGTCGCCGTTGGCGACGCTGGCGGGCACCTTGACGCTACCGGGCTCGGCCCGCGGTCCGATGACGGCGCTGGTCTCGTAGAATTTTTCGCCCTTATCGGAGCCATCGAAGAGATTGGCGGTGAACTGGCTGTGTCCGGCGCGGGCCGCCTCCACCAGCGCCATGGAGTGCTGGATCGGAAAATAGATATTGGACGGCAGCTTGACGGTCTTCTTCGAGGGCTTGGTGAGCTTCACCTCGGTGAAGGAAGCGCCGTTCCCCGGCCCTGCGCTGCCCTGGGCCGCCTCGGAAAGCTTCTGGTTCTCATACTGGCTGGAGGAAAAGCGCAGCCGGTGGGTTGCGACGTCCTCGAAGCTCGAGGTGCGCAGGTCATTTACCTGGGAGACGCCGTCCTGGTTGGTCATCCGGGTGACGAAGCGCATGTTTTGCGCGTATTCGCTGCAACTGCTGCCGGTCATCTCGTAGACCATGCGGCCGGTCATGTCCGCCACGCCCGAGCCCGGGGTCGAGTGGTCGAAGGTGATGTCGTAGACGGCGCGATGGGGACGGAACTGCACCGCCCCGCCCGCAACCTGCGCCTGCAGGTCGGCCAGCGGCACGGCGAGCACCGCCGCGCCCAGGGCGCTGGCGACAAGAACCTTGACTAGGTGAAACATTCTTCCTCGCCGTCGATTTTTGGCCCGCAGCCTAACCCGGACAGGTTAAGCCACGGAATACCCCCAAGGGCGCCCGGGCGCCATTGCCAAGATCCGATCCGCCAGCCAAAAAGACCCTCGAGCGAAGGATGGCACGGTGCCGCCGAGCGTAAGGATAATGGAATGGACGACAAGATCGAGACGCGCCTCGCAGCGCTTGGCATCGTGCTGCCGGACGCACCAAACCCCGTCGCCAATTACGTGCCTTCCTTCCTGGCTGGCAATCTTCTCTTCATCTCCGGCCAGGTTTCCAAGGCGGCGGATGGCAGCATCCTCAAGGGGCGCCTCGGCGACAACATGGCGGTCGCCCAGGGGCAGGAAGCCGCACGCCTCTGCGCCCTCGCCATCCTTTCCCAAACCCGCGCCGCCATCGGACGCCTCGACCGTATCGTCCAGGTTGTGCGCCTCACCGGCTTCGTCAACTCCGCCCCCGACTTCACCGACCACCCCCAGGTCATCAACGGAGCCTCGGACCTCATGGTCGAGGTGCTCGGCGACAAGGGCCGGCACACGCGGGCGGCCGTCGGCGTCTCGAGCCTGCCGCTCGGCTGCGCCGTGGAGGTGGACGCGGTGATCATGATCGAGGCCTGAGCCAGCCATGCGCGAGCGCGCGGCCTTCCTGAAGCCCATCGCGCACCGCGGCCTGCACAACGCTGCACGCGGCATCGTCGAAAACACGGTTCCGGCGTTCGAAGCGGCTATCGCCAAGGGCTACGGTATCGAGTGCGACGTACGCCCGGCCGGCTGCGCCACGCCCATGGTGTTTCACGATCTGACGCTGGAGCGGCTGATCGAGGCCGACGGGCCGATCGCCGCGCGCGATGCGCCTGCGCTCAAAGCCTTGCGCTACCGCAACGCGGGCGGGGCGATGATCGAGCTTGCCGACTTGCTGGCACTCGTCCGGGGCCGGGTGCCGCTGCTGGTCGAAATCAAGAGTGAATGGGATGCCCCCAACGGGCAATTCCTGCGCAACATCGCGGAGAGCGCGTCGGCCTATGACGGGCCGGTCGCGCTGATGTCGTTCGATCCCGCCGTCATGGCGATTATGCGTGGGCTCGCGCCCGGCGTTCCGCGGGGTATCGTGGGGGAGCAGTTCGCCGCCGATTGCGCGTGGCGCGGCGTGCTCGGCCCCGAGCGGGCCTATGCTCTGACACACCTGCTTGAATCGAGGCCGGCCGCGCCCGATTTCTACGCCTATGACGTCGACGCGCTGCCGACTGCCGTGACGCGGTATGTGCGCGAGGTCGAAGGGAAGCCGTTATTCACTTGGACTGTGCGCACCGCTGAGCAGCGGGAGACCGCGGCACGCTGGGCCGACGCGCCGATCTTCGAGGGCTATGAGCCCTGAGATAGACGACCGGCGATGTGCGAGAAGGCAAGCATCGCGATGAGTGGCGAAGGGGCCGAACCGAAGGAGACGGACGCCGAGCGGGGGGCGGAGCATACCGCCGTCGCCACGGTTGTCGCGCGCATCGCTGACATCGATGCGGCCGAGTGGGATGCGTGCGCCAATCCGGATGCTGCGACCCTCAATCCTTTCATTACGCACGCCTTCCTGAAGGCGCTCGAGGATTCCGGTTGCGTGGGCGAGCCGAAGACCGGCTGGCTGCCGCAGCATATCTGCCTTGCGGATGAAGCCGGCAATATCGCCGCGTGCGCACCCTGCTACGTGAAGCTCAACAGCTCCGGCGAATACGTGTTCGATCATTCGTGGGCCGCGGCCTACGAGCAGGCGGGCGGCGAATATTACCCGAAGCTGCAAATCGCCGTCCCGTTCACGCCGGTGCCGGGACGGCGCCTGCTGGCAAGGCCGGGACCGGACGCGATGAAGCACGAGCTTACGCTCGCGGCGGCCGCGGTCGAGCTTTCGCGGCGCATCGGCGCCTCGTCGGTGCACGCGACCTTCCTGCCGCGGGCGGAGTGGGAGGCACTCGGCGCGCAGGGCTTCCTGCAGCGCACGGACCAGCAGTTCCATTGGACGAACAACGGCTACCGCACGTTCGACGATTTCCTCTCCTCGCTCGCATCGCGCAAGCGCAAAGCGGTGCGGAAGGAACGCAGCGAAGCCCTCGCGGGCGGCCTCGCCGTGGAGCGCATCTCCGGCGCGGATATCACCGAAGCGCACTGGGATGCGTTCTTCGCGTTCTATATGGATACCGGCAGCCGCAAGTGGGGGCGGCCTTACCTCAACCGGCGCTTCTTCTCGCTGCTCGGCGAGACGATGGCGGACCGCTGCCTATTGATCATGGCGCGGCGCGGCGAGCGCTATATCGCCGGCGCGCTCAACCTGATCGGCGGGGATTGCCTCTATGGGCGCTACTGGGGCGCGGTGGAGGACCACCCGTGCCTGCATTTCGAGCTCTGCTACTACCAGGCCATCGAATACGCCATCGCCCACGGGCTGGCGCGCGTCGAAGCGGGCGCACAGGGCGAGCACAAGCTTGCGCGCGGCTACATGCCGGTGCCGACCTATTCGGCGCATTTCATTGCCGATCCCGGCTTCCGCCGCGCGGTGGCGCGCTACCTCGAGGGCGAGCGGCGCGCGGTGGCCGAGAACGTCGCCGCGCTCGCCGAATATGCGCCCTATCGCAAGGGCAATGGGCCCTGATCCAGGCAGCGGCTTGACGGGGATGGCTGCGATCCGTTTAACAGGTTCGCTAGACGGAGGCCGCCGACATGCCCTACGACGACAGCAATGTGTTCGCTAAGATCCTGCGCGACGAGATCCCTTCGCACCGGGTCTACGAGGACGAGAACGTGCTCGTCTTCATGGATGTCATGCCGCAAGCGCCCGGGCATACGCTGGTGGTGCCGAAGGCGCCCTCACGCAATCTGCTCGACGCCGATCCGGCGGTCATCGCCAAGATGGTGCCGGTGCTGCAGCGCACGGCGAAAGCGGTGAAGGAGGCCTTCAAGGCCGATGGCGTCACCGTCGTCCAATATAACGAGCCGGCGAGCGGGCAGACGGTTTTCCATCTCCACTTCCACGTCATCCCGCGGCACGAGGGCGTGCCCCTGATGCCCCATGGGCGCGAGATGGAAAAGCCGGAGGTTCTGGCTGCGCACGCGGAGAAGATCCGCAAGGCGCTCGGCAGCTAGCTGCCCTGCTCCGGCAGAGCAGGGCCCGGCGCGGTTCTGATCTGACGGTTGCGGCGGCTCAGCCCGAACAGGCCTGGTAGCGGTCCCACCATACGCGGCTGCCCGTGCGGACCGCGATGGAGCGCAGGCACTCGCAGTCGCCATAGGGGCAGGCGGAGTTGTAATAGCGGATGGGTCCGCTGTTGTAGGTGCGCGGCGTGCTCCGATAGTGCTGGAGCCGATACGGGCGCATCGTCTTTGCGCGGTCGCGGTGCCAATAGCCGTCGGCCATTGCCGGAGCGAAATATCCGGCGAGCGAAGCAACGGCCGCGGCGGCGGCAATCGCACCAATCACTGCTTTCATGACACGTTCCTCGCTGGTCCGATCGGGGCGGCGGAATGCTGCTCCGCACGCCTCGGTCGACGTGCTCCGCACAGCCTCAAGAAACGTGCTCCGCACGTGCTCAGTCGACGCACCATTCTATGCCGGCAGGGTTAAGAGCTGCTGACCATCGGCGCTGGCGCGACACGATCATACCTCCGAAATATCCCTGTCTTTCGTCTCCGGCAGGAAGAAGAGGCCGATCACGAACGTGCCGAGCGCCACGATGATCGGATACCAGAGCCCGGCGTAGATGTTGCCCGCCCACGCGACGATGGCGGTTGCGAGTAGCGGAAGCATGCCGCCGAACCAGCCGTTGCCGATGTGATAGGGGAGCGACATCGAGGTGTAGCGGATCCGGGTCGGGAACAGCTCGACGAGGAACGCTGCGATCGGGCCGTAGACCATCGCCACGTAAACGACGAACAGTGACAGGATCGCCAGCAGCGTGTGCCACGCGATCTTGTCCGGATCGGCGGCGATAGGCACGTAAACCGTGGCGCCGTCCCTCACCTCCGCCCTGAGATTCGGATATCCGGCGGCGATGAGGGCTGCGTTGTAGGCGTCGGCGCTGTAGGGCGTCACCTCGGCGCCGTCGATGCTGAGCACCACCGGGCCGCCCGCGCCCGCATCGTGCGTGGTGAACGAGAGCCCCTGCTTGATGATGTGGTCCTTGGCGCGGTCGCAGTCGGTGAACTTCGACCACGGCCCGACGAAGATGTGGAAGTTGCATTGCTCGGCATCGACGCTGAGCGTGATCGCCGTGCGCTCCTGGAACGCCGCGAGGTCGGGATTGGCGGCCTTAGCCATCATCTCGAACAGCGGGAAATATGTGGCCGCCGCAATGAGGCAGCCCGCGAGGATGATCTTGAGGCGGCCGATGCGGTCGCTCAGCCAGCCGAAGAAAATGAAGAACGGCGTGCCGATCAGCAGCGATCCGGCGATCAGCACATAGGCGTAGAGCGGATCGACCTTCGCGGTGATGGTGAGAAAGAACAGCGCGTAGAACTGGCCCGTATACCAGACGACGCCCTGGCCGGCGGTTGCGCCCAGAAGCGCCAGCAGCACGTATTTGTTGTTCGGGTAGCGCAGGAAGCTGTCGGTGATAGGCGATTTGGAGGCTTTGCCTTCGGCCTTCATGCGCGCGAACACCGGGCTCTCGTTGAGCTTCAGGCGGATGTAAACGGAGAAGATCAGCAGCACGAGCGAGACGAGGAACGCCACACGCCAGCCCCACTCGGCGAAGGTTTCCGCATCGAAGAAATAGAACCGGCACAGGCCGATGACGAGCAGCGCGAGGAAAAAGCCGAGCGTCGCGGTCGTCTGGATCCACGACGTAGCGAAGCCACGTTTGCCGGGCCGGGCGTGTTCCGCGACATAGGTCGCCGCGCCACCGTATTCGCCGCCGAGTGCAAGCCCCTGCAGCAGACGCAGGGTGACGAGAAGAACCGGCGCCGCCCATCCGATGCCGGGAATATCGAAGCCAAGAATTTTCGCATCGGAGAACGTCGGCAGCAGGCCGACGGCGAACGTCGAGATGCCCATCACGAGGATGGTGATGAGAAACGTATATTTGCGCCCGACGAGATCGCCCACGCGCCCGAAGACGATGGCCCCGAACGGGCGTACGAGGAAACCGGCGGCGTAGGTTGCGAATGCGGAAAGGAGCGCGGCGGTGTCGTTGCCCGGCGGGAAGAACAGCGCGGCGAAGAAGGGCGCGAGCGTTGCGTAAAGATAGAAATCGTACCACTCGAATACCGTGCCGAGGGACGAGGCGAAGATCACGCGCCGCTCTTCCCCCGAGATACCCGTTTGCGGCTCGGCTACGTTCTCCGCATCCGCCATCGCCATGTGCGTTCCCCCCCGATCCCCTCGTTCGCAGGCAACTTTACGCATAGGTTCGCGCCATTGGAATTATGACTTTTCACCTATGCCATCATAGGGATGCGGCGCGGGCTATCCCCCAGCGATGTCTGCGCGCGCTCGTCTGCCCGGCGGCTGTATTCGCTTGCGCTCTCGTCTTCGTTGGCCGTCTTATCCTCCCCCCTCGCCGACCCATTTCGCAGACGCGAAATAGATGGACAGGTCTTCACTTGACGAGCCTACCTACTGGTAGGTAGCATGCGCGGCATGGCTACACTCGACACGAAATCCGCCCTTCTCACCGAAGCCGAAACGCTCGTGCGTACCTTGGGCTATGCCGCTTTCAGCTACGCCGATCTTTCGGAGCGGGTGGGCATCCGCAAGGCCAGCATTCATCATCACTTCTCGACGAAGGAAGTGTTGGGGAACGCGCTCATCGACGGCTATCTGGAACGTTTCTCCGCCCAGCTGGAGGAACTCAGCGCCGCCGATATGGATACCTCGCGCAAGCTGCTCGCCTACGGTGACTTCTTCGCGGGCAGCCTCGATGACGGGCTGATGCCGCTGTGCGGGGCCCTGGCGGCGGACGCGGCTTACCTTCCTGCATCGATGCAGCGGCGGGTGAAGAAGTTCTTCGAGCTGCACCTCACCTGGCTCGAGGCCGTGCTGCGCGAGGGGGCCGCGCGGCGGCAGATCAAGCTCCAAGGCAGCGCACATAAATCGGCACTGCTGCTGCTCAGCACACTCCAGGGCGCGAGCGTCGTCGCGTGGGCACTGAAAGATTCCTCCGTCATCAAGCCGGTGTTCCGCCAGCTCGTAGAGACGATGGGGAAGTAATGCATTTGCCCGCTGCGCCTACCAACTAGAAGGATGGTGCCATGTGCACGCCCGCCCAGTTGCAGACGATCGCCCGGCCCGGCGAAGAGGAAACGAAAGCGATCGCCCGCGCGCTGAAGCGTTCGATTTCGCGCCGCAGTGTGCTGGCCGGCGCGCTCGCATTTTCCGTGGCGCCGATCGTAAGCCGCGTGTCGGCCCTTGCTGCGACGGCCATGGATTTTACCGAGGTGGCGCCCGGCGTCTTCGTGCACCAGGGGCGCTATGAGTTGCAGTCACCGCAGAACCGCGGCGACATGGCGAACGCGAGTTTCATCGTCGGTGACGATGCTATCGCCGTCATCGACACGCTGGGCAGCGCGAAGGCGGGTGCCGATCTGCTCGCGGGCATCAGAGCCATCAGCGACAAGCCGATCCGTTACGTCATCAACTCACATATGCATCCGGACCACGTGCTCGGAAACGGTGCATTCAAGGCCGACGGCACGGTGTTCGTCGGACATCACAAGCTTGCACGCGGGCTTGCCGCGCGGGCTGACACCTACCTTGCGAGCAGCAAGGCCATGCTGGGTGACGATGCCTTTGCCGGCAGCGAGATCGTGCTGCCGACGCAGGCCGTCGAAAAGAGGACGACGCTCGACCTCGGCGGCCGCGAGCTTGTGCTCGAAGCGCAGTCCGTTGCGCACACGGACAACGACCTCATCGTGACGGACGCGAAGACCGGCACGGTTTTCCTCGGCGATCTGCTTTTCTCAGGCCACGTTCCGACCCTCGATGGCTCACTGCGGGGCTGGCTGTCGCTGATCGATCAATTGGAGCGGCATGCGCCGGCGCGTGTCGTGCCCGGGCATGGGCCGCACGCGATGCAGCTTCCCGCCGCGCTCGGCGACGAGAAGCGCTACTGGTCGACCGTTGCCGGCGATGTGCGCAAGCTGATCGCCGAGGGCCAGACGCTCAGCGAGGCGACCAAGACCGCCGGACAATCCGAGCGCGGCAAGTGGGCGATGTTCGACCAGTATCACGTGCGCAACGTGACGGCCGCCTTCGCGGAACTCGAATGGGAATAGGCAGAATAAAACGGGACGGAGACGCACAATGCACAAGCACTCATCACGGCCGATATACGCCATAGCGGCGGGCGCGATCGCAGCGTTGACCGCGCTCTCCTTCTCGGCAAACGCCGACGATGACGACATCTGGCCGTCGCTGCAGAAGGAAGTCTACGGCACGCGCTCCATCATCGAAAACGACGGCGCGGTGCTCATCGATGCTCCGGAGCGCGCCGAAGATCCGGCAGTGGTGCCGATCACCATTCGCGTGCCGCCGTCGGTGAAGGGCCCGCTCAAGTCGATGGCACTCATCATCGACAAGAACCCCGCGCCCGTTGCCGCGAACATCACGTTCGGTCCCGCGGCGGGGAACGGCGGCGGCGAGCGCCGGATGACGACGCGCGTGCGCATCGACACCTATTCCTACGTGCGTGCCGTCATCGAGACGGAGGACGGTGCGCTGCACATGGTCAAAACGTTCGTGAAGGCCTCCGGCGGCTGCTCGGCACCGGCGCCCAAGGATGCCGATGGCGAGACCGCCGATCTCGGCAGGATGCAGGTCCGAAGCTTCGATCCGGCGCTTGCCAGCACGCCGCTGCGCGAAGCGCTCATCATGATCAAGCATCCCAACACCAACGGCATGCAGATGGACCCGATCTCGCGCGGCTACATCCCGGCGCGCTTCATCAAGAGCATCGAGGTGAAACGTGGCGACGATCTCGTGTTTCGCGCCAAGACGGGCATCTCGATCGCCGCCAATCCGCATTTCCGTTTCACGTACGCCAACGACGGCGATAGCGCCCTGTCGGTGACGGCGATCGACACCGAGCCCACGACATTCACCGGCGGAAATGGCGCAGGCCGCCAGGCGGCCGCCGTTTCCCAGTAGCTTACAAGGAGACCTTTCATGGCACTGCTCGACTGGACGAAATACCGGAACGCACTCGTCGGGCGCATCGGCGATCTCAGCAAGCTCACGCCCGACGCCGTCGGGGGCTACATGATGGCCAGCGGCGCCGGTGCGAAGACGGGTCATCTCGATGAGAAAACGCGTCAGCTGATTTCGCTGGCCGTCGCGGTGACGACCCGCTGCGACGGCTGCATCTCGGTCCACTCCCAGAAGGCGGTCGAGAACGGCGCCAGCAAGGGGGAGATCGCCGAGGCTCTGGGCGTCGCCATCGCCATGAATGCCGGCGCGGCGCTCGTCTATTCGGCCCGCGCGCTCGATGCCGTCGACGCTGCGGAGGCGGATGGCAAGTAGGCGCGGCGCATCCCGCGCGTATTACTCATTGCGCATAAAAAAGCGCCGGAGACTTCGGTCTCCGGCGCTTTTGATTTTCTGCATCTGTGCCGAGGCGCGAGAGCACGATCGCTTTTCTTCGAATCGCGATGCGGCTCCAGTCTTTTGATTAGACCGATGATTCACGCTTCGGACTGATAGGGTCCGAAGCGATCATGGTCTATTCGTCCTTGCGGCGCGGCACGTTCGGAACCGTGCCGCCGGGCGACCGGTTCGGACGCTCCTTGCGCTCCTTCGGCGAGGGTAGCGCCTTACGCGGGGCCGCATCGACCAGCACCGCCTGGGGTTCCTCGTCGTCCTCTTCCTCTTCCTCGGAGCGCTTCGCCTTCGGCCGCTTGGTAGGGTCGGGCGCGAGGAACTCGAAGGCGAGCTTGCGATCCTCGCCCTTGCCGTCCACCACGACCTTCACCGTGCCGCCGTGCTCGAGCTTGCCGAACAGCAGCTCGTCGGCGAGCGGCTTCTTGATGTGCTCCTGGATGACGCGCGCGAGCGGGCGGGCGCCGAACTTCTCGTCGTAGCCCTTCTCGGCGAGCCAGCGCGTGGCGTCCTCCGACAGCTCGATCAGAACGCCACGGTCGGCGAGCTGTGCTTCGAGCTGGAAGATGAACTTCTCGACGACCTTGGTGATGACCTCCGGCGGCAGGCCGGCGAAGGGCACGACGGCGTCCAGACGGTTGCGGAACTCCGGCGTGAACATGCGATTGATCGCCTCGCTGTCGTCGCCTTCGCGCTTGGTCCGATTGAAGCCCATCGGCGGCTTCGCAAGATCGGAGGCGCCCGCGTTCGTCGTCATGATGAGAACGACGTTGCGGAAGTCGACCGACTTGCCGTTGTGATCGGTCAGCTTGCCGTGATCCATCACCTGCAGAAGGATGTTGTAGAGGTCGGGATGCGCCTTCTCGATCTCGTCGAGCAGCAGCACGCAGTGCGGATGCTGGTCGACGCCGTCGGTCAGAAGGCCACCCTGGTCGAAGCCGACATAGCCGGGAGGCGCACCGATGAGCCGCGAGACCGTGTGCTTCTCCATGTATTCCGACATGTCGAAGCGCAGCAGCTCGATGCCCATGAGGTCGGCGAGCTGCTTGGCGACTTCCGTCTTGCCGACGCCCGTGGGGCCGGAGAACAGATAACAGCCGATCGGCTTCTCGGGTTCGCGCAGGCCCGCGCGCGACAGCTTGATCGCCGACGCGAGCGCCTCGATCGCCGCGTTCTGACCGAAGACGACGCGCTTCAGGTCCTTCTGGAGGTTCGACAGAACCTCGGCGTCGGACTTGGTCACGGTCTTGGGCGGGATGCGCGCCATCGTCGCGATGGTCGCCTCGATCTCCTTGACGGTGATCTTCTTCTTGCGCTTGCCCTCGGGCACCAGCATCTGCGAGGCGCCCGTCTCGTCGATCACGTCGATCGCCTTGTCGGGCAGCTTGCGGTCGTGGATGTACTTGGCCGAAAGCTCCACCGCGGTGCGGATCGCATCGTTGGTGTACTTCAGCTTGTGGAAGTCCTCGAAGTAGGGCTTGAGCCCCTTGAGGATCGCCACGGAATCCTCGACCGAGGGCTCCTTCACGTCGATCTTCTGGAAGCGCCGCACGAGGGCGCGGTCCTTCTCGAAGTGCTGGCGATATTCCTTGTAGGTCGTCGAGCCGATGCAGCGCACGCTGCCCGACTGAAGCGCAGGCTTCAGCAGGTTCGAGGCATCCATCGCGCCGCCGGAGGTGGCGCCCGCACCGATGACGGTGTGGATCTCGTCGATGAAGAGGATCGAACCGGGATAGTTCTCGATCTCCTTCATCACCGCCTTGAGACGCTCCTCGAAGTCGCCGCGGTAGCGCGTGCCGGCGAGCAGCGCGCCCATGTCGAGCGCGAAGATCGTCGCGTCCTGCAGCACCTCGGGCACCTCGCCCTTGATGATCTTGCGGGCGAGGCCTTCTGCGATCGCGGTCTTGCCGACACCGGGATCGCCGACGAGCAGCGGGTTGTTCTTCTGGCGGCGGCACAGCACCTGGATCGTGCGCAGCACCTCGGGCTCGCGGCCGATGAGCGGATCGATCTTGCCGTCACGGGCCTTGCGATTGAGGTTCACGCAGTAGGTGTTGAGCGCGTCCTGACCGGGTTTGCGCTCCTCGCCCTCCACTGCCTGATCCTCGTCGACGCCACGCACGGAGCGGGGCTCGGACATGCCGGGCCGCTTGGCGATGCCGTGGCTGATGTACTGAACCGCATCGAAGCGCGTCATCTCCTGCTCCTGCAGGAAATAGGCGGCATGGCTCTCACGCTCGGCGAAGATGGCAACGAGCACGTTGGCGCCCGTCACTTCCTCGCGTCCGGAGGACTGCACGTGCACGACCGCACGGTGGATCACGCGCTGGAAGCCGGTGGTCGGCTGCGCTTCCGTGGCGTCGCGCGAGACGAGCGCGGAGAGATCGTTGTCGAGATAGTTGGTGACCCGCGAGCGCAGCGTGTCGAGATCGACGGTGCAGGCGCGCATCACGGCTGCTGCGTCGCGATCATCGAGAAGAGCCAGCAACAGGTGTTCGAGCGTCGCATATTCGTGGCTGCGCTCGTTGGCAGCTTCAAGGGCGCGGTGCAGGGCGCTTTCGAGGCTCTTCGAGAACGACGGCAAGGCTGACCTACTCTTTCTCCATGGTGCACTGAAGAGGATGACCGTTCTGTCGTGAAAAATCCATGACCTGCGTTACCTTAGTCTCGGCGACCTCGTAGGGATAAACCCCGCAGACGCCGACCCCCTTATGATGCACATGAAGCATAATACGCGTCGCTTCATCGCGCCCCTTGGCGAAGTACTTTTCCAAGACCAGCACGACGAATTCCATCGGCGTGTAGTCGTCGTTCAACAGCAATACCTTGTAGAGGCTCGGCTTCTTCGTCTTGGGCCGAGTCTTGGTGGCGATGCCGGTGCGGCCGTCCTCGTTGCCACGATCCCGCCCAGGCGGCTCGCGGCCAGGAGGCTCGTCCTTCGCAGCCCTCGTTGCGACCGTCGGCTTCGCCGACAGAAGCCCCAACGTCAGAGTATTCGCCATAAATGCCAAAGTCCGTCCCTGGGTCGCGCCCTTGCGCCGGCCCGCTGCCTATCAAGCGCTCTCGCGCATCGCTCCTACAGACGATACGCAACGCCGCCCGTGGCTGTAAATGTCCCGTCAGTCCTATTCTCCAGCCTTCCCGGCAACTTCCTGGGACACGAGGCATAGGCCGCCAAGGTCTCCGGAAGCTTATGATGGGGAGCCAAGCGGACACAAAAAAGGCCCGGCCGGGGCCGAGCCTTCGTTTTTGATGCCGCAGCAGCGAAGACTAGGCTCTCAGGCGCCGTTCTGCATGATTTTCTCGACGGGCTTATAGGCCTCTTTGGCCATAGAAGCGTACATGCCGCCGATCTTGGACACCTGCTGCATATAATCGTCGTAGGCGCGCTTGGCATAGCTCGTCTGAATCTCGACGGCCTGCTCAACCGACTTCGACGACATGAGCTTTTCGAGCGTAGCGGTGCTCTCTTCGAACGAGCGCTTGGTGTAATCGCTCATCTCGGCCGCGATCGCCTGCCAGCTCTTGTTCCACTCGCCGAACAATTTCATAGCGCTGTCGACGTTGGTCTGACCCAGCTTCTGCATGTCCTCGAAATTCCTAATCATGGTGCCATCCGTGTTGAGACTGTCGAAACGATAAAGACGCAGCGCAGTGCCCCCGGCCCTGATCAGGACCTCCACTCGCTGTAATTTTTATACGCACTGCACAAATCTTCAAGTCATTTTCGCGGCGCAATATAAACGCCCGCCCGGCCGGGGTTAACCCAACCGCAGGGCTCTGCCGGTTATGGTGAACCGGCGGAAAGGATAAGGCGGGCGGTCTCCGGCTCTCCTGCCCTGAACGCCGCAAATGGGCCCTAAAACGGTGCTCCCTTATCGCCATAGCAGGCATATGGAAGCGCCTCGGGGGATCGGCCTAACCCCTTCGCGTAGTTCGAGTATCCCTGCACGGTTTGCAGCTTCGCAGGGAATGGTGAGATCGGCAGTTGATGTTGGGCGTACTGAAGTTGGCCGACCCCGGACGTTGGCGCCAAGCGTTACGGATGGCGGCCGTTCTGCTGGCCGCGGCGATGACCCTCGGAGCACCTGCGCGTGCCGACGAGGTGCGTGCTGCATCGATGGTTGTCGATGCCAATACGGGCGCTGTGCTGCACAATTCCGGGGGCGACAGAAGCGTCTACCCCGCCTCCCTCACCAAGATGATGACCCTCTACATCACGTTCGAGCTCATCGAGATGGGCCGGCTGAATTATGGCTCCAAGATCAAGATGACGGAGGCCGGTGCGGCCGTCGCGCCTTCCAAGCTCGGCCTCGACCCGGGCGAGGAGCTAACAGTCCTCGAAGCCATCAAGGCGCTGGTAACCAAGTCTGCGAATGACGTCGCGGTTGCCCTCGCCCAGCACATCGGCGGCACGGAAGCCAACTTCGCGCGGTTGATGACCCAGAAGGCGCGTCAGCTCGGGATGGCGAACACGACCTTCCGCAACGCGTCCGGCCTGCCCGATTCCGGCCAGACGACGACGGCGCGCGACATGATCACCCTCGGCCTGCGCCTGCAGGACGACTTCCCAACGCACTATCGGCTGTTCTCGACCCGAAGCTTCAGCTTCCGCGGCAAGAACTACCGCAACCACAACACGCTGCTGCACCGCTATGCGGGCACCGACGGAATCAAGACCGGATATACGCGCGCCTCGGGCTTCAACCTCGTCTCCTCGGTGCGGCGCGACGGCAAGCACGTCGTCGCCGCCGTGTTCGGCGGCAAGACGGCCGCTTCGCGCAACGCGAAGATGCAGCAGATCATCAACAAGGCGCTGCCGAAGGCTTCTCGCACCGTGACGCGCAAGCCGGCACTCGTCGCGCGCGCGCCGCAACCGGAGCCCGCTCGTCCCCCACGCCAGGTTGCCGAGGCACCGCGACTGCCACCTCCGCCGCCGGCACCCGCCGCCCGCGAGCGGAGCAGCGATATAGCCGTCGCCAAGGTTCGCGCGGTCCGCATCGATGCCGACGCTCAGGCCCCGCGCCCGAACCGGAGCCACGAGCGAGGGCACTTCGCCGTCGCGGGTGCCTCCGCCAGCACTCCGCCGGCAGCAACCGATGCTCCGCGTGGCGAAGCCTTCCCGCGCTTCGTGCCGGAGACCGGCGCCCTGCGTCCCTCGACGCTCCAGGCGCAGGCTGCGCACCTCGAAATGGACGAGCCTTCACCGCGGCCGCAGCCCGTCGCCGTTCGCAGCGGGCCGCCCGCTACCCCGCCCGCACGCTCCGGCGCAAGGGGCCCGTTCGAGATCCAGATCGGTGCTTTCGCCAATGAGGCGGAAGCCGAGCGGCGCATGTCAGCGGCGCGCCAGCGCGCCGCCGGTATGCTCGATGGCTATAATGCGGTCTCGCTGCCGGTGCAGAGCGGCGGCAGCAAGTTCTACCGGGCGCGTTTCCGGGGCTTCGAGGCGACCGCGGCGAACGAGACCTGCTCGCGGCTGAAAAACCTCAAGATCGACTGCTTCGTCACCCGGGCGCAGTAGCCCAGCGCCGCCGGGATTTCCGGCTACTCCTGCAGCGCTTCGAGGGCAACGTCCTTCGCCTCGTTGATCTTGGCGGCGAGATACGTCGAGCCGCCGCGGTCGGGGTGGAGTTTTTTCATCAGCTCGCGGTGCGCGCGGCGCACGGCATCGCCATCGGCGCCCGCGCCGAGGCCGAGGATTTCCAGCGCCTCTTCCTGCGTCATGCGCCCGCCGGGGCCGCGACTCATGTCGGATTCCCCGCGGGCCATATCCTCACGCCAGGTGGGATGGATGCGGTTGAGATAGGCCTCGATGAGCTGCGCGGAGCGTGGGTCGGTGTGGCGGCAGTCCTGCCAAAGAAGTGCAAGATCCGTGGGGCCGAGCGAGGAAACGTCGCGGCCCGCGAACATGCCCTTCAGCACGCGCCCATACATCGCGCCTGTGTCGTGATCGAGCTCCATCTCGAGGTGGTCGGTCGTGATGCGCGAGGTTTGTCCCGGTGAACGCTGCGCGCCGCCGCCGCCGAGCCAGGGCAGCGCGTTGCGTCCCCACAGGAGCCAGGAGCCGAGCATGGCGAGCGGCACGGCGATGGCCGCGCCACCGCGTAGAAACAGAAGGCCGGACATGAGCAGAACGACGATGCCACCGGCGACACGCATGCGGCGCGCAACGGCTGCCGGGTTCGCCTGCGCGAAGCTGCGCATGGCCATCAGTCCCAGAGCGAGCGCGAGCAGTCCAAGCGTGAGATAGACCATCAGTCGCCCGCCGTTCCGGCGCCGAGTTGGGGCAGCAGAAGGCGCGCACCGGACCCCGCCTCTCCCCGGCCGCTGAGCGCCAACAGCGCCTTGCGGCCACCGGCGGCGTAGACGGCAACCGCCGTGAGCAGATCGCGCAGCTGCCGCGCCGAGCCGCGGTCGAAGCGGCAAAAGGCGCCTTTGGTGAGCCGCGCGATCTCGCGGAAGGCGCGGGCCGCCGTCTCGTCGGCACCCTCCTGGAACATGAATACCGGCACGCCGAGCAGCCCCAGCTCGCCGGCACGGGCACAGAGTTGGTCTATGTCCTCCTCCATGCTGTCGCCGACGTAAACGATCGCATTGACCTTGCCGCGGCGGCTTTCATCGAGCGCATGGGTGAGAACGCGGCCGATCTGCGTCAGCCCGCCCTCGCAGGCGACGGAGCGCATGAGGCGGGCCAGCGCATCGGGATCGCTCACCCACTTGGATGCACGGCATTCGGACGTGCCGCGGAAGTAGACGAGCTGGACATCGAGGCCGCCTACGGCTTTCACGGCGGCAAACATCTCGCTCTGCATCGCCAGCGCCATCTGCCATGTCGGCGCGCGGCTCATGGTGGCATCCATCGCGAAGAGGAGCCGTCCGCGCTCGCCGGTGGCGGGCGCCGCCACGGCTTTCATCCTGGCGATGAATTCGGCGACCTCGGCGTCGGAGGAGACTTCGCGCGCGGGCACCTGATGCTCGGCACGGGGTGCAGGCGCGGACCCGGCGGCGGTGGCACCGGATTGCTCCCGGGTCGGGCTGGCAGGTTTGCGCGTGATCATCTCGAAGGCCGTTGTACGTTCCTGGAACACTGCGTTGTCATTGTCCGCAGCATGACGATCCGCGGGCCGCCCCGCAATATCCCCCGGATGCCTTAACGGCCGGGCGCGGTGCCGGGGCCTAGCAGCTCCAGATTGCCGCCGGTCGCCGTAATATCGGTGGAACGCACCCGCTCCGTCGCGTAGGCGCGGAGCGTGTCGGGACCACCGGCCTTCGGCCCGGTGCCGGAAAGCCCCTCCCCGCCGAACGGCTGCACGCCCACCACCGCGCCGATCTGGTTGCGGTTGACGTAGAGATTGCCGACGCGCGCGTGCTCGGCGACGTAGTCGGCCACGCCTTCGAGGCGGCTGTGCAGACCCAGCGTCAGCCCGTAGCCGGTGGCGTTGATCGCGTCGATGACCTTGGGCAGCGCGCCGCGGTCATAGCGCACCACATGGAGGATGGGCCCGAACACCTCGCCCTCGAGCACGTCGAGGCTGTCGATCTCGAAGGCGGCCGGCGTGACATAGCTTCCGGCGTGGCACGCCTCGGGCAGCATCAGGTCGACGAGCTGGCGCCCTTCCCGCTGCATGCGGATCTTGTGTCCGTCGAGGAAGTCCTGGGCGTCCTCGTCGATGACGGGGCCGATGTCCGTCGCGTAATCGAACGGATCGCCGATGTCGAGCATCTGGATGGCGCCGACGAGCATCTCGATCGTGTCGTCGGCGATCTCCTCCTGCACGAAAAGCACGCGCGCCGCCGAGCAGCGCTGGCCGGCGCTGTTGAAGGCGGAGCGGACCGCATCGCGCACCACCTGCTCGGGGAGCGCGCTCGAATCCGCGATCATGGCGTTGATGCCGCCGGTTTCGGCGATGAACGGCACGATGGCGCTGCGCCGGTCGGCGAGCGCGCGCTGGATGGCCCAGGCGGTTGCGTTCGATCCCGTGAAGGAGATGCCTTTGACGCGCGTATCCTTGACGAGCGCCTCGCCGAGACGGCCGCTACCGGGAAGAAACTGCAAAACGTCGCCGGGCACGCCAGCTTCGTGCAACAGGCGCGTCGCCATGAAAGCGGTGATGGGCGTCTGCTCGGCCGGCTTGGCGAGCACCGCATTGCCGGCGGCGAGGGCCGCAGCGACCTGCCCGGTGAAAATCGCAAGGGGGAAATTCCACGGCGAGATGCAGGCGAAGACGCCGCGACCGTCGAGCGTCAGCGTGTTGCGCTCGCCCGTCGGTCCGCGCAGCTCCATGGGCCCGACGAACAGCCGCCGTGCGTGCAGGGCGTAATAGCGCAGGTAATCGACCGCTTCGCGTACGTCGCCCTGGGCATCCTCCAGCGTCTTGCCCGCCTCGCGCACGATGATGGCCATGAGCCGCGCCTTGTCGCGCTCGAAAAGATCCGCGGCGGCCGTGAGGATCTTCGCGCGTCCCTCGCCGCCGAGCTTGTTCCAGGCGCCGGCGGCGGCCGTTGCCCGGTCGATGGCGGTGTCGGCCTGGGCGAGTGTCGTCACGCGCACGGTGCCGATGCGCTCGCGCCGGTCGTGCGGGCAGGTGACGATGCTCGCCGCCTCGCCGCCGGTTTGCGCCTTGCCGCCGATGATGGGGCCTGCCTCGTAGACATCGTCGAGCGCGTCGCCCATCTCGGTGAACAGCGCATGGCGAACGGAAGCTTCCGTCAACGCGAGGCCGCTCGCGGCCATCCGGTCCGGCATGAAGATTTCGCGCGGGGGGACGATGGCGGGTTGTGCCGCCTGCCCGGTGGTGCGCTCCGCCTCCGCCGTTTCGACCGGATCGCGGATGATGTCGGCGATGGGCGCCTCGCCGGCGGCCAGCCGGTTCAAGAACGATGTGTTGGAGCCGTTCTCCAGCAGGCGGCGCACGAGATAGGCCAGCAGGTCCTCGTGGCTGCCGACGGGCGCGTAGATGCGGCACGGCCGGCGGATGCCGCGCACGCCGACCATCTCGTCATAGAGGGCATCGCCCATGCCGTGGAGCCGCTGGAATTCGATGGACACCGGACCCGCCGCCACGTGCGCTGCCGCGATCGAATAGGCGTTGTGCGTTCCGAACTGCGGATAGAACGCCTTGGCGTCGCTGACGAGCAGGCGCACGCAGGCGAGATAGGAGACATCCGTGTGCAGCTTGCGCGTGAAGACGGGATAGTCCGCCAGCGCGCGCTCCTGTGCCCATTTGACCTCGCTGTCCCAATAGGCGCCCTTCACGAGGCGAACGGGGATGCGTTTGCCGGTGCGCTCGGCAAGGCGGCGCAGCCAGCGCAGCGTCGGGATCGCGCGCTTGCCGTAGGCCTGCACGGCAATGCCGAGGCCGTTCCAGTTGTCGAGCGCGGGATGGGTGAGCGTCGCGGCGAAAATCTGCAGTGTCGGATCGAGGCGATCCTGCTCCTCGGCATCGATGGTGACGGTGAGGCCACGGGAGCGCGCGGCGCGGGCGAGCGTCAGCATGCGCGGCGCCAGCTCGGAGGCGAGGCGCTCCTCCTTGCCCGGCTCGAAGCGCGGGTGCAGCGCGGAGAGCTTCACCGACAGACCGGGGCGGCCATAGAGCGCATCGGAGTGGGCAACGCCGAAGGGGCCTGCCGCCTGCCCCACGGCGTCGACCGCGGCCAGATAGCGCTCGAAGTAGATGTCGGCGTCCTTCTGCGTGCGGGCCGCCTCGCCGAGCATATCGTACGAAAGCAGGTAGCCCTTCGCCTGGTACTCACCGGCGCGGGCAATCGCGTCGGTGATGTTGCGTCCAAGCACGAACTGGTCGCCCAGGAGCCGCACCGCGTGGCGCACCGCCTGCCGGATCACCGGCTCGCCGGACCGGGCAATGAGGCGCTTCACGGCATCGAACGGATTGGCGCCCTGCGCCTCGCGCATCTTGACGATCTGGCCGGTGAGCATCAGCGCCCAGGTCGAGGCGTTGACGAACAGGCTGTCGGAATGCCCGCGATGTTTTTCCCACTGGCCGTCGGCCAGCTTCTCGGCGATCAGCTCGTCCGCGGTCTCGGTATCGGGGATGCGCAGCAGCGCCTCGGCGATACACATGAGGATGACGCCTTCCTCGCTGGAAAGGCCATACTCGCGCATGAAAGCGTCGACGCCCGCCTGTCTGCCCTTGCCGCTGCGCGCCGCAGTGGCCAGACGGCGCGCCAGCTCCGCGGCGCGCCTGCGCTCGTCCTCGCTGAACACGGCGCGCTCGATGAGGCGGTCGACCAGACGGTGCTCGTCGACGAGATGGCTGGCAGCAATTTCATCGCGCGGGGGTACGAGCCGGGCCCGCGCCTCAATCTCGTCTTCCGCTTCGACTGGCTTTACTGCGACCATCGCGCCCTCACCGTTCTGCCGCCGCAACGATTCGACGAACCGATACATTAGCAAATCGCCAGGAAGCGCGCTTGCGCTCCCGGGACGCGCATACACAGGCTTGACGGCGCCTTTAAGCCTCGCCAGACCATGCGGCGGATACGGGGTTGCGAGGCTTGACGGTGACCACACAATCGAAGGTCGTGCGTAGCGTTGCCGAATTGCGCGATGGGATTCGCCAATGGCGGAAGAACGGCCACACCGTTGCGCTCGTTCCCACCATGGGGGCGCTGCATCCGGGACATCTGACACTCGTCCGGCGTGCTGCGGAGCTGGCCGATCGGACCGTCGTGTCGATTTTCGTCAATCCGAGCCAGTTCGCGCCCAACGAGGATCTGGCGCGCTATCCGCGCGATGAGGCGGGCGATCTCGCCAAGCTCGCCGGGGAGCGCTGCGATCTCGTGTGGGCGCCGCGGCCCGCGGACATGTATCCGGACGGCTTCGCCACCCGCATTCTTCCCGCAGGCGCCGCGCAGGGGCTCGAAAGCGATTTCAGGCCGCACTTCTTTGGCGGCGTCGCAACCGTGTGCGCCAAGCTGTTCGGCGCAGCGACGCCCGACGTCGCCGTCTTCGGCGAAAAAGACTACCAGCAGCTCTGCGTCATCCGGCAGATGGTGCGCGATCTCAACGTCCCGGTGCGCATCGTGGGCGTCGATACGGTGCGCGAGCCGGATGGTCTCGCGCTGTCCTCGCGCAACGTCTATCTCTCGGCGCAGGAGCGCAGCATAGCGTCGGCGCTCAACCGCGTGCTGCGCGAGGTTGCGGCCGCGGCGAAAGAAGCGCTGCATGGCGAGGCGGGACCGCGCAAGGCACCACGCCCGCGGCCGCTCGTGATCGACCCGAGCGAGCCTGCGCCGGTTCAGGAGCTTTCCGAGCTGACAGCACTTTGCTCCGCGGCCGCGGCCAAGCTCAAGGGTGCCGGATTTACGAAGGTCGACTACATCGCCGTACGCGAGGCCAATACCCTGCGTCTTATCGGTGAAGCGGGGCCGCGCCCCCTGCGCGTGCTTGGGGCCGCGTGGCTCGGCTCGACGCGGCTGATCGACAACGTACCCGGTTAGAAGGAATGCCCGCTAGGACGTGCGGCGCACTGCGAGAAGAATTCCCGCAACGATGAGCGCGATGCCGGCGAGCTGGTAAAGCTCCGGCCGCTCGCCCAGCAACAGCACGGCGAACACCGTGCCGAATACCGGCACGAGATAGACGGAAAGCCCCGCGGTGTTCGCGCCGAGCAGCTCGACGGCCCGATTGAAAGCGCCGTACCCGATCGCGGACGCGAACAGCGAAACATAGCCGATCGCCAGCAGCGAGCGCACGCTCACCGGCATCGGCTGCACGAGCAGCGCTTCGCCGATGTAGAACGGCAAGAGCAGCATCGCGCCCAAGAAGAATATGGCGAAGAGGAAGCTCAGCCAATGCACCGCGGGCCGCAGGCGCAGCAACGCCGTATAGACCGCGTAGAGTATACAAGCGGCGAGCATCCAGAGATCGCCGACGTTGAACGCGAGGTCGGTGAGAACGTGCGGATCGCCGTGGGTGATCAGCGTCGTCGCACCCGCCAGGGATAGCGCCACGCCTGCCCCCTGCCGCGCCGTTATGCGGTCGTTGAAAAGAAGAAACGTCGCGGCGACGATCAGCACCGGCATCGCCGCCTGCAGCATGAGGATGTTGAGCGCGGTCGTCGTGTGGGCGGCGATGTAGAGCGCGGCGTTAAAGAAGGCGATGCCCAGCGCGGAGAGCAGCACCATGATCGGCCAGGCGCGGATCATGGCCGGCGCATCGCGGCGCACGTGCGGCCAGGCGAACGGCAACACCAGGAGCGCCGCCAGCATCCAGCGCCAGAAAGCGAGCCCGACCGGTGGCAACTCGCCTGCAAAAGCCCGCGCGACGATGGCGTTACCGCCCCAGACGACGCCCGGCAGCACCATCAGAAGGTATGGCGCGAGCGCGCGCGGCGGCGATGGGGCGAGCGTTGCAGCGGGTGCGGATTGCGAATCGGGCGGCATTGGTCACCGTCGTCATAGGCTGGGCGCTTTCCGGCGAGGCTGGCGTTCAGCGAAGCGGGCGCTCGCGCGGCGGCGCCTATCTAGCCCGCCGCGGCGGGGAAGGCGATCCCGTGCGGGTAAGAGCCGCGGGCCGGTCACAAAAAAGCGGAAGCGGGCCCTTCGGCCGGCTTCCGCATATATGCCCCGCCGTCATGGAAGATGCGGGCTGCAAGGGGTTCCGCGGCGAGGCAGGAACGCCCCAATGTCAAAACTTGAGGAACGGATCGGGCTGGGCATCGTGGAACGGCACGGTGTCTACCCCGCAAGGCAGGGTCACCGTGTGCATGTGCAGGTCCTCGGCATTGGCAGCGCGCAGCACGTCGAGCGCTTTCTTTTCGCGCGCTTCGTCGTCCGTGCGCACCCATAGCACCAGGCCGCCGTTATTCAGGTGCTTCTCGATCTGGTCGGCGTGGCGCTTCTCCATGCGCCGTGCGGCATAGAGGCCAACGCAGCCGGCGAGTGCGCCAACGCCCACCGCTGCACCGGCGGTCGCGATAGCCGCGGCGCCTTCCAGCGCCGCGATGGCGGCCGCGCCCACGCCGCCGACGTACACGGGAATGCCGGCAAGGGCGGCGAGACCTTCGGTGCGAGAGTCGCTGGAGACATATGTGGCGCGGGGTGTCGCCGGATCGTCGGCGAGCGCTTCGGCAGCGGGTATGTCGGCGCCGAACTTCTCACGCAGCGCCTTGTCGCTGCCCAGCACGCTGAGGTCGTCGCGGTCGAAACCGGAGCAGAGAAGACCGTCGACGGCCTTCTGCAGCGCGGTCGCCGAGTGGAAGATCGCCGAAGCCTCGCGCGTTGTTTCCTCGGTCTGGGTTTCCTCGGTCTGGTCGGCGCAGCATTGGGCCTTGGTAGATGCCATGATCTCTCGCTCCTATATGCCGGTCGTGGATGCGCATGCACGATCAGGCACGATCCGCCGCAACCCCTAAGATTGCTTTGGTTCGATCGCGCAAATTGTCGAAACATGATCGCGGCGGCCGCCGGCACGGCCGAGCTGCACCACGGTAGGTTTTCCCGGCGCCGCAATGGCTTAACGGGGCTGTTCAGTGCGTGGGCCGGCGGCAGGCTTGCCAAATCCGCCTCCCCCGTGCGAGGTCTCGGCAACCACACATAAGGGATTCGCCGCTCCCGGCCCCACGTCCCCGCGTTCCGTGCCGCGGCGCGCTGCCTCGACGGGAAAGACGCATGGCCGGAGCCGTTCGCGACCTCTTCTCAACGATCGAAAGCTCAATGACCGAAAAGACGGCCCGCGGTCGCCGCACGACCGATGCCTCCGAGGCCTACACAGCCGCCGATATCGAGGTTCTGGAAGGCCTCGAGCCGGTGCGCCGTCGCCCGGGCATGTATATCGGCGGCACGGACGAGAAGGCGCTGCACCACCTTTTCGCCGAGGTGATCGACAACTCCATGGACGAGGCCGTCGCCGGTCACGCCACGTGGATCGAGGTGGAGCTGGAAAAAGACGGGTTCCTCTCCGTCGCCGACAACGGCCGTGGCATGCCGGTCGACCCGCACCCGAAGTTCAAGAACAAGAGCGCCCTCGAAGTCATCATGTGCACGCTGCATGCCGGCGGCAAATTCGAAGGCAAAGCCTATAATACCTCGGGTGGTCTGCACGGCGTCGGCGTGTCGGTCGTCAACGCGCTGACGGACGTTTGCGAAGTCGAGGTGGCGCGCAGCCAGCAGCTCTACCGCATGACGTTCTCGCGCGGCATACCGCAGGGGAAACTGGAAAAGCTCGGCCCGGTGATGAACCGGCGCGGCACCAAGGTGCGTTTTCATCCGGACGAGAAAATCTTCGGCAAGAGCACGCACTTCAAGCCGGCGCGCCTCTTCAAGATGGCGCGCTCCAAGGCGTACCTTTTCGGCGGCGTGAAGATCCGCTGGAAGTGCGATCCTTCGCTCATCAGCGATGACACGCCCGCGGAAGCGGAGTTCCATTTCCCGGGCGGGCTCAAGGACTATCTCTCCTCCGAGATCGCGGGGCAGACGCTCGTCACCAAGGAGCTTTTCGCCGGCAACATCGAGCGCGAAGGCAAGCACGGCTCGGTGGAATGGGCGGTGGCCTGGGTTGCGGATGCCGACGGCTTCTCCCGCTCCTACTGCAACACGATCCCGACCGGCGAAGGCGGCACGCACGAGAACGGCCTGCGCTCGGCACTCTCGAAGGGCCTGCGCGAGTTCGGCGACCGGATCGGCAACCGCAAAGCGGCGCAGATCACAGCGGAAGACGTGATGGGCACGGCGGCTTCGATGCTGTCGGTGTTCATCCGCGAGCCGGAGTTCCAGGGCCAGACGAAGGACAAGCTCGCAACGCAGGAGGCGACCCGCATCGTCGAGTCGACGGTGAAGGATGCCTTCGATCACTGGCTGACGGAAAGCCCGCAGCAGGCGACCAAGCTGCTCGAGTGGACGATCGACCAGGCCGAGGAACGCCTCAAACGCCGGCGCGAAAAGGAGGTCGGCCGCCAGTCGGCAACCCGCAAGCTGCGCCTGCCCGGCAAGCTTGCTGACTGCACGATCCAGGCCGCGGCCGGCACGGAAATCTTCATCGTCGAGGGCGACTCGGCCGGCGGCTCCGCCAAGAGCGCGCGCCAGCGGGAAACGCAGGCGGTGCTGCCGCTGCGCGGCAAGATCCTCAACGTGGCGAATGCCTCGTCGGCGAAGCTGGCGCAGAACCAGCTTCTCTCCGACCTCGTGCTGGCGCTCGGCGTCGGCACCGGCTCGAAGTACAACGACGAAGACCTGCGCTATGAGCGCGTGATCGTCATGACGGACGCCGACGTCGACGGCGCCCACATCGCCTCGCTGCTGATCACGTTCTTCTACCAGCAGATGCCGGAGCTGATCGAGAACGGCCACCTGTTCCTCGCCGTGCCGCCGCTCTTCAAGCTGACGCACGGGGCGAAATCGGTCTACGCACGCGATGAGGCGCACCGCGCGGAGCTGATCGCCAAGGAGTTCAAGCCGGGCGCGAAGGTCGAGATCGGCCGCTTCAAAGGCCTCGGCGAAATGAATGCCGTGCAGCTCAAGGAGACCACCATGGATCCGAAGCGGCGCACGCTGCTGCGCGTCGAGATCGGAGACGGCGACCGCAGCGAGATCGGCGAGGCCGTGAACGCGCTGATGGGATCGAAGCCGGAAGCCCGCTTCCGCTTCATCCAGGAGCACGCGGCCTTCGCGCAGGACCTCGACATCTAAAACAGTGGCGGAACTGCACGATTGAGTTTCAGGCGAGGAGTTGTCTGCCGAAATTACGCCCCGCGGGGCTGTGGCGGTTGCAACACATCGTCGAAAATGAATAGTCCGACGCCCCACCATACACTTGCCGACAGGCCGCGCGCACGGCAGTCTAGCTGCTACCAGTAGTTGTTGCGTCCTGTGGCGTGTTGTTGGGGGTGTTATGTTGCGTTCGGGTGTCTGCGTCGCTTTCGGCGCACTTTTGCTTTCGGCTGCGCCGGTGCTGGCGCACGACAGCGGCAAGCCCTCAAATTGGACCGGTCTCTACATCGGCGCTCACGCCGGCTACGGTTGGGGTGATCACGACGGAACATTTACCGTCCAGGGCGTCGATCCAAACACTCACTTTCCGCCGAGTGCGGCACGAAGCTACGATTTGGATGGCGGCTTCGGAGGCGGGCAGATCGGCATCAACTTCCAGCACGAAAACTTGGTCTTTGGCGTTGAAGCCGACGTATCATACTCGGACATCGACGGTTCGGTGAGCGGAACGACTCAGACCTTCGGAACCTGGGGCAGCTACACGAAGACGATCACCACTGAAATCGAATGGCTGGGCACGCTGCGTGGCCGTCTGGGTGTCGACGTTGGTTCGGCGCTGATCTACGGCACCGGTGGTTTCGCATGGGCGAAGACGGATGGAGAGCAAGTAGCCACCTTCAACGGTGGCATTGTCCCGCCCGGCCAAGGCGGTGGCGGACCAGCGGGATTGCACGCTGTCAGCAGCGACAGCAAATGGGCCACGGGCTGGACGGTCGGTGGCGGCGTCGAGCTGGCGCTCAACAAGAGCTGGTCGATCAAGGGCGAGTATCTCTACGTCGATCTTGGCCATGCCAACTATAATTACATCGGAACAAAAACCGGAATTGGCGGTGGCGCCGCCGGTGATCCCCACACGATGGATGGATTTAGGGGTGATCTCGATCTCCAAACCGTCAAAGTGGGCGTGAACTACAAGTTCGGTGGCGGCGACGAGATCGTGCCCCTCAAGTAGACGGAAGCCTGGCTGGATCCGGGAAGTTTTTGGCGGGCGGCAGCAATGCCGGCCGCCTCCTCGTTCTCGGCCACGGCGCGAACAATCGCGCTCATTCCAACTGGAGGACGTTGGCGCCGATCTCGGGGTCGACTTTACGCTCCAGCTTCCGGTCGTGCACGAGGAGGGTGATCTCGGCGGAGCCCGTGCCTACCTTCGCACCCAGCACGTGCCCGCCGACAGCATTGAAATCGCGCCCCGCCGCAACGGCATGCAGGTGGACGGACGGCTTATTCTCCTTCCACGCAATGCTGCCGGTCATGCCCGCGACCTCGACGTCGTGGAATGTCTTGGGCGCAAACTCCTTTTTTCCGAAGTCGTAGAAGCCGAACGTGACATCGCTGAAAAAACCGATGCCGGTAAAGCTCGCGCTCGGCAGCTTTTCGGTTTCGGCGAGCTTTTCGAGGTGTGCGATCACGTCGTCGCCACGGCGCAGCACCATCAGGTAGCCCGTCGGCGTCTTGACATAGCGCGGCGTCTCCCGAGCCGCGGCTGGGGGTACGCTGGCGAGATAGGCCGTTATGCAGGCGGCGGCCAAAAATGCCGCCTTGGCGGTGTAGGTCGTCATCGGGCTGTCTCCGGTGCGATCGGAGGTCTAACGCTCCCTCGTTCTCCAGGGTCCCTTCGTGCCGTTGGCAAGCCTGCAAATCGCGTGCGCCGCCGCCCTCCAGCGGGTTCCGGAGGCGCCGCCCGGCCGCCGGCGGCACCGCGAAATCGCCCCATTGCCTCCCGCAAAAAACCGCACCCGCGGATACCACTAGGCAGATTGATGAATTGAACGCCTTGACCATCGATGTAAATTGTATAGCCAGCCTACCCATGATCGACGTCCCCTCTCCCCCGGGGCGCTGATGCCGATTTGAAGTGGATCCAATCGCGCTAATCGGAGTTTAGGAATTCTCTAGTTAGATCAGCGGTTAGGGCTTTCTAAGGGTTACGATATGCTTTCTCAGCGGGCGCAGTGCCGCCGAACTCCCCTCCTTTCCCTGGCGATGCTTGCGGCAGCGGCCGCCACGGGATTTTCGCCTATCGCCGACGCGGCGCCCCGGCAGAACCAGAAGACCGCGAATGCGCAGGAGGATGCCCGGCAAGCCGGGCCGCCCCGCCTCGCCATCGTCTCGCTGGGCGATCAGCGCGTCACGATCTACGACGCGGACGGGGCCATCATGCAGGGTCCGATTTCGAGCGGCGCAACGCCGAACGACACCCCGCCCGGCATCTACGCCATCCTGCAGAAGAATCGCGAGCACTACTCCAACCGCTACGACGACGCGGCGATGCCCTACATGCAGCGCATCACCTGGACGGGCATCGCCCTGCACAGCGGTGCACTTCCCGGCTATCCGGCTTCGCACGGTTGCGTGCGGCTGCGCGACGACTTCGCCAGCCGTCTCTTCGACATGACCAAGCTCGGCATGCGCGTGATCGTTTCGCGCAACAACGTGGCGCCGTCGCCGATCACGCATCCGAAGCTGTTCAAGCCGGCCCCGTTCCGCGACAGCGTCGCCGTGCTGACGCCGGCTGCGATCACCATGCCTGCGCCCGCTCCGGAGGGCAAAGACACCCGCTATAACGGCGGTCCTAACGATCCGCCGGACCTCGCTGCCCGCACCGCGGCACTGCAGGCGCAGTTCGCTGCGCGATCGGCGGAGGTTGCCGAGTTCGAGGCGCGCGCCACGAAGGCGCGGGACAATGCCAAGCAGAAGACGCGCCAGAGCGCAGCGGCGGCAAAGGCACTGCGTGGCGCCGAGCTCGCCGTGAAGCGCGCGACGGACAGTCTCGCCTATGCCGAGCGCGTGCTCTCCAAGGCCAAGAAGCCGGCAGCCGTGACCAAGGCTGAAACCGCCAAGGCAAATGCCGAGAAGCGCCTTACCGATGCGAAGGCAAAGCTCGAGGCGGTGCAGGCTGAGACGAAGCCGGCATTGGAAGAGGCCAATCGCGCCGAGGAGGCTGCGAAGGCCGCCGAGGCGGAAAAGGATGCCGCCGTTGCCGCGGCTCGCGAGGCCGAGCGCAAGCTTTCGCCCGTGTCGGTGTTCGTCAGCCTCAAGACCATGAAGCTCTACGTCCGTCAGGACTTCGAGCCGGTCTTCGAGACCGACATCACCATCCGCGATCCCGATCAGCCGATCGGAACGCACACGTTTACAGCGGTCGACTACAAGCCCGGCGGCCGCGAGATGCGTTGGAACGTCGTGTCGATCGCCGGCCGCCAGCCGGGCGAGCCGGAAAAGAGCAGCGGCATGAACCGCCATTCGCGCAACGCCACGGTGCCGGCCATTCCGACCGACGTCGACGCGGCAGCGGCTGCGCTCGACCGCGTCGAAATTCCGGAGGAGACAGTGCAGCGGATTTCCGAGCTGATGCTTCCCGGCTCCTCGCTCATCATCTCCGATGAAGCCGCGCACAAGGAGACGGGCAAGGCGACGGACTTCATCGTCCTGCTCAGCGGCGAGCCGCAGGGCGGCATCATCCTGCGTCCGAAGCCGAAGCCCGAATATTACGACGACGAGGGCTACTACGGCGGGCCGTTCGGCTGGGGCAACTTCGGTTACAACCAGCCGCAGCAGCGCCGGGCCAAGCGCGGACCCTACTACAACAAGAGCCCGTTCCCCTGGTGGTGACCGGCTGCAACGGAAAAACAAAAGGCCGCGGACAGATGCATCTGTCCGCGGCCTTTTTCTTTTGGGGCGGCGTGTATCCCTTGGACCGTCAGATGCTGCCACCAAGCTGCGGCCGGTGGTGCTAGACCATGATCGCTTCTGCCCCTATCAGTCCAAAGCGTGAATCATCGGTCTAATAAAAGACTAAGCGTTCCTTGCTTCTTGCGCGGCCATCGCCGCCACCCGCTCGCCGAGCTGATCGAGCCCCGAATTCGTGCCCTGCTCGAAACCGCGCGACGTATGCGATTTGCACATTGCGATGCTCTCGAACACCGTATGGATGGTGAGCGTCGTACGTCCGTCGTGCTCATCGAAACTCACTGTGACGAGCATTCGGCCTGCACCCTCCGTCTCGAAACCGTTGTCGTAAACGATCTTTCGGTTGGGAATGATCTCGCGATACGTGCCACCGAAAGGCGTATTCTGCCGCCCGCTCGGGCCGGTCATAGCGAAGCGAAATTTTCCGCCGACCCGGAAATCCATTTCACACAGCGTTACTGGCCATCCTATGGGACCGAACCATTGCTTGATGTGCTCCGGTTTGGAGTAGGCGTCGAACAGAAGGCGTGCGGGCGCATCGAAGATGCGCGTGATGGTTACCTCGCGTTCGCTCTCGGGCTCACTTGCCGGTGCGCTTGCGGGCATTGCGCTTCTCCTTTTTCTGCATGACCTTCACATAATCGTCGAGACGATCGAGGCTCTCGGCCCAGAATTGCTCGTAGTCGCCGAGCCAGCCGGCGACCGCGGCCAGTGGCGCTGCGTTGAGGCGCACGGGCCGGAACTGGGCGCTGCGTTCGCGCGCCACGAGCCCTGCCCCCTCGAGCACCTTCAGATGTTTGGAAATCGTCGGCTGGCTGAAACCGAAGGGCTCCACGAGCTCGTTCACCGTCGCCTTGCCTTCAGCAAGGCGCGCCAGGATCGCCCGCCGCGTCGGATCGGCGAGAGCTGCGAACACACGGTCGAGATTATGGGGGCCCGCAGCGTCGATCATACATGCCTCGTTGGCTATATAGCCAGTTAGGCATACGACACCACCGGCGTCAAGCCCCACGCGCTCAACGGCGATATGGCTCGGCACAACGATGCTGGAGGGGTCAGGACGGTGGACGCGGTCAGCAGCTGTGCGGTAGCTCCGCGAACTCAGCCAATTCCTTGCAGAGGCGACAGCCGAGCAACAACGTCTCTCCCCTGGAGAGCCGAGGGGGCGCGTGGAGGGTCCAGGCCGAACAAAACGCGGGAGCACTCGGGTGCTCCCGCGAACAAAAACTAGAGCACGATCGCTTTTCTTCGAATCGCGATGCGGCTCTAGTCTTTTGATTAGACCGATGATTCACGCTTCGGACTGATAGGGTCCGAAGCGATCATGGTCTAGTTTGGACGCCGTAGCGAGGCTTCCACCTCGCGCGCGATGCCAGCCGGATCGGCAATGTCCGCATACTCAATGGCGGCGTTGTCGACGTAGATCGCTTCTTCGGTCTTGGGCGCGTGGTCAGGCCCGAGAACGCTGAACGCCGTCGGCGTTCCATCCGAGCCATCGCTGCCGAAGAAGCCTTCGACGATGACCCCCTTCTCCGCGTATTCGGGATCCCGGAGCAGCGCCTCGTGCAGCTTGGGCAGATTGTAGTGCGGAACCGACGCCATCATGTGGTGCGGCAGGTGATAATCCATGCCCCAGGGGAACACCGCCCAGCGCATCAGCGGGCCGACGAGGAACACGCGCGTGTTCGTATAGCGGCCGCGGTCGGCATTACCGTGCTGCACCCATTGGCGCAGGATCATGAACAACGGGAACGTCGTGAATAGCGGCAGCACCCAGAGCAAGCCGAAATAGGTCCAGGCTGGTCCCCAGCCGGCAAGCTCGACGGCGGAAAGCGCACCGTAGAGCAGCGCCATATAGGTGATGCGCTCGATCGCCATCTGCCGCAGCGGGCGCACAGGAGCAAGCCGCGTCGTTGGGTAGTTGTCGTCGGGCAGACGCGCGAGGATCGTCACCACCAGGGCCCACAGGGCGGGCAGAACGATCGCGACCGCAAGCGCCTGCCCATAGTAGACGAGCGGAACGCAGATCGCCGGCGCGCCGGCTGCGAAGAGGATGCCGGCACGGAGCGGGCGAACGGAGCCGGGACGGTCGGGATCGGCATAGGGGTTCTGCGCCGCCCCGAGTGCGCTGTAGCGTGCGCGGGTGATCGTGTAGCGAAAAAGGTTCGGCAGCCAGAGTTGCTTCAGGAGCTTCCAGGCCACCTCCACGTGGGTGATGGGGAAGTCCAGCCAGTGGTCGCTATCGTGGAGCTGGCTGATATCGGGATCGCGCACGGGGTCGTTGACGAACTGGTGGTGCGCGAGGTGATGCAGGCGGAAGTGATAGGTCGTCGTATAAATCGGATAGGCCGCGAGCCAATCGGATGCGAGCTCGTTGAGCTTGCGACCGGCGAACAGCATGTAGTGCGTGCCTTCGTGGATCGCGCCGCCGAACTGGTGCTGTGCGGCGCCGATCGCGACGATCGCAAGGGCTAGCACCGGACCGGACACCCACCATGACTGGGCTCCCGCGATCGCAGCGCTCCACGCCCAGATGCCCGCCGCGAGGGCCGCAGCGATGACGATGTAGACGTGCGCCAGGTATTTCCAGTTGGTGACGTTATCGCGCGCCTTGAGCGCGTGGACCTCAGCGGCGCTGTAACGATTCGCGCGCTGCGGCTTCGATTCCGCCCCGGACTTCTGCTGGGGGGCTCCGGCCGCTCCGATGGCTACCATGATTTTGCTTCCAGTTCTTGCGGGTCTACGGTGCGCCGAATCCCCGTCAACTTATTCCTCCTAGTGATGAATCGCCCAGCCCCGGCGGGCGAAATGCCCGCACGTCGTTGCATCCAGGTTACGGGGGAGGTCGCAATACGCAAATTCGGTTGTTGCCCACTGTTCAATCGAAGCATTAGTAAGTGAATCTTGCGGTGTGATGCTTGTCTCGCTTCGGCAAGTAACACCGCCTGCAGTGTGCGTTCTTCTGCGAAGCACAGACAGCAATGGGGGACGGACACATGCGGACAAAGGCTCTTGCCGCGGAATTCATCGGAACGTTTGCACTCGTCGCCTCGATCCTGGGGGCGGCGCTGTTCTCGTTCCCGATCGCCGGCATCACGGGCGTGGCGCTTTCGCTCGGCTTTACCGTCATGGCGATGATCTTCGCCGTGGGGCACATTTCCGGCGGTCACTTCAATCCGGCCGTCACGCTCGGCCTTGTCGCGGGCCGGCGCTTCGCGGCGGGTGAAGCCATCGGCTACATCATCGCGCAGTGCCTCGGCGGCATTGCCGCGGCCTTCACGTTCTATCTCATCGCCTCCGGTAAGAGCGGCGGCTTCGAGGTCGGCAACTTCGCCTCCAACATGTTCGGCGGCGACGGCTACTCGATGGCCTCGGCTTTCGTCATCGAGGTGGTGCTGACGGGCCTTTTCATCTTCATCATCATAGGTGCGACCTCCGACCGCGCGCCGGCCGGATTCGCAGCCATCGCCATCGGCCTGGCGCTCGCCGCTACGCAGTTGATGGCCATCCCGGTGGACAACGCCTCGATCAACCCCGCGCGCAGTCTCGCGACCGCCGTGGTCGCCCTCGGCGAGCCGCTGGCGCAGGTCTGGCTGTTCTGGGTGGCACCCATCCTGGGCGGCGTCATTGGCGGCCTCGTCGGGCGCTGGCTGATCGACGACAACGACTGAAAAATCTCGCAAATCCGAGATTTGACGTTCGAAAATCGTAGGAAAAACCGCGGTTCAACGCCACATCCCGCGGTTTTCCTTGCGTTTTCGCTACTGCTGTGTCAGCACACAAGCGGCTCGAGCGCAGGGGATGCTACTTACTTCGTCCCTTTTCGAGACCCGAATTTTTTGTCTTAGGCCCTTTAGGCTATCCCAATACCCCCTGCGCTCCGTCACCCGCTGCCGCCCCAGAGGCGTTGGCGCGGGCATGCATGGAACGCAGGACGGAGACGTTTACTTTTGGAAAATAAGACTTTCGGGGAGCTCGGCCTGAGCTCCAGGGTGCAGGCGGCTGTTGAAGCTGCCGGCTACACGGCGCCTACCCCCATACAGGCCGCCGCCATTCCCATCGCTGTCACAGGCCGGGATGTTCTCGGTATCGCGCAGACGGGCACCGGCAAGACGGCCTCGTTCGTCCTACCGATGATCACCCGCCTCGAAACGGGCCGCGCCCGGGCCCGAATGCCCCGCTCGCTCATTCTCGCGCCGACGCGCGAACTTGCCGCCCAGGTGGCGCAGAGCTTCGAAAAATACGGCGTCAACAACAAGCTGAACCTGGCCCTGCTCATCGGCGGCGTGTCGATGGACGATCAGGTCAAGCGCCTCGACCGCGGCGTCGACGTGCTCATAGCGACCCCCGGCCGTCTCCTCGACCATTTCCAGCGCGGCCGCGTGATGCTGATGGGCGTCGAAATCCTCGTCATCGACGAGGCCGACCGTATGCTCGACATGGGCTTCATCCCGGACATCGAGAAGATCTGCAAGCTGCTGCCCCCGCGGCGCCAGACGCTGTTCTTCTCGGCAACGATGCCGCCGGAGATCACCCGCCTCGTCAGCCAGTTCCTCAACAATCCGGAGCGTGTCGAGGTCGCCCCGCCGGCGACGACCGCGAAGACCATCACGCAGCAGTTCCGCTACTGCGCCGATGGCGAGGACTGGGCCAAGCGCGAGGTCCTGCGCGAGCAGATTCGCAGCCAGCACGTCAAGAACGCGATCATCTTCTGCAATCGCAAGGTCGATGTCGCGATCCTGCACAAGTCGCTTCAGAAGCACGGCTTTTCGGCCGGCGCCCTGCATGGCGACATGGACCAGAAGAGCCGTATGGAAACGCTGGACAAGTTCCGCTCCGGCGATCTGATGCTGCTTGCAGCGAGCGACGTTGCTGCGCGCGGCCTCGACATCCCCGATGTGAGCCACGTGTTCAACTTCGACCTGCCCTGGCAGTCGGACGACTACGTGCACCGCATCGGCCGTACGGGCCGCGCGGGCAAGGAGGGCCACTCCACGTCGCTGGTCACCATCGACGAGCTGAAGTCGCTGAAGGAAATCGAAAAGCTGCTTGGCGAGCCCGTGAGCTGGATCGGCGAGCCGCCTTCGGACGAGGACTTCGCGGAGGCCGGCAAGAAGCGCCGGGGCCGCGGCGGTCGCGGCGCTGCCCAGCGCGGTCGCGGCGGGCGCTCGGGTGCTTCGGCGCAGGGTCGCTCCGACGAGAGATCGCGGAGCGGTGGCTCGGGGTCGAAGCGCGGCGGCGAACAGCGGCGCAACACCGAGCAGCCCCGTGCGGCGGTGGCGGAGGGCGAGCACGACGCGCCACGTCCCCAGCGCAGCAGCGCGCAGCGTCAGCCCCGCCGTGAAGAGCGTGGCGGCGAAGGGCGTGCACCGCGTGCTGCCCGCGGCGAACAGCGGGCGGCCGCACAGGCGCCGGCCGGCTCTCAGCAGCAGCGGCACGAAGCGCGGCCGGCTCAGGCTCAGGAAGCCCGTGCTGCACAGCCCCACCAGCCGGCGAAGCAGCAGCGCTCGGAGCGTGGGCGCGAGCGTCAGCCGGAGGTGAGCCGTTCTTCAGGCTTCGCCGACAACGTGCCGGCGTTCCTTCGCAAGCCGGTCCGTCGCCCCGCCAAGGTGGCGAGCGAATAAAAACGACATCGACGGCGAGCCCGCGTGCGCGCGGGCTCGCTGCTCCTCAAACGTTTTCCCCGATACCCAAGCTCTGCTTCCCCGTCAGCATGCGGCGAAGGACGCCGTTGCGCCTGACGAAGTGGTGATGGAGCGCGGCTCCGGCGTGGACGATCACGAGTGCTATCAGCGCGTAGGCGAAGTACTCGTGCGCCGTGCCGGCCAGCTTGTGATAGGTGCGCCC
>Ga0182746_1000197_pt1 | contig 102747 bp, 99 predicted proteins | sample eDN3rd30CBELigOP_FD_128881 | JGI IMG/M metagenome (GOLD analysis project Ga0182746, IMG submission 128881) | Enriched Organic Plus compost microbial communities from Emeryville, California, USA - eDNA 3rd pass 30_C BE-Lig OP (version 2) (version 2) ...
CGAGGAGGTCATGGGTATCACCAAGGCGTCGCTCGCGACCGAGTCGTGGCTGTCGGCCGCGTCCTTCCAGGAGACGACCCGCGTGCTCACGCAGGCCGCCATGGAGGGCAAGTCCGACCCGCTGGTGGGTCTCAAGGAGAACGTCATCATCGGTCAGCTCATCCCCGCGGGCACCGGTCTCTCGAAGTACCGGAACGTCAGCGTGGAGGCGACCGAGGAGGCGAAGGCGGAGCGTTACCCGAACCGCATCTTCACCGACGACTCCGTGTTCAGCGAGAGCGACCTGTCGTTCGTCGACTTCGACTCGTTCTCGTCGGACGACTTCCAGCCGGGCACCTACAACTAAGCCGCACCGGTTCCGCGAAGGCCCCCGCTTGTGAGCGGGGGCCTTCGTCGTCTCCCGCGCGTCCCTAGGATGCTCGCGACCGGCGGAGCGAGGGGGTGGGGCGTGCTCGAGTCGCTGCTCGCCGCGCTCGTGCTCGCCGTCGCGCTCCAGGTGTGGTTCGGGATGTCGGCCTCCCGCGTGTTCGCCCGGCTCGGCGGGCGCGGCCGGCGGGCGTGGGTGCCGCTGCTCGGCGAGGCGGAGCTGCTGCGGCTCGGCGACGAGGAGCCGTGGCTCGCGGCGCTGCTGGTCGTGCCGGGCGCGAACGTCGTGGCGCTCGTACGGAAGGCGGCCGCGCTCGGGCGGATCAACGCCCGGTTCGGCCGCGGCCCCGGCGCGACGGTGCTCGGCATCCTGCTGCCGCCGGCCTGGGCGACGCTCCTCGCGGCGACCCCGGGGGAGACGGATGCCGGACTCGGCGAGCGGATCGCACGCTCCACGGGGCCGGGGGCCGGATACGCTTTCGCGGTGGGCACGCCGAATCGCGATCCGGGCACCGCGCCGGATTCCGGTGACGTCCCGGTGCTCCCGCCGCCGCTCGGCCGGCCGCCGGGGAGCGCCCCCGCGCCCGCCGATCCCGCTCCCGCGGCGCCCGCGGTGCGCGTCGTCCCGCCGCCGCTCGCGCCTCCGCCGCCCGCCGCGGCCCCCGCGCCGGAGCGCATCGTGCCGCCCGCGGGCCTCATCCCAGCTCCCGGTGCTCCCGCCGCCCCGACGGCGCCGACGCCGGTGACCCCGGCCGCGCCCGCCGCGCCGGCCCCGGCATCCTGGTCGCCCCTCGCGCCTCCGCCGCTCGCCCCGCCGCCCGCTCCCTCGCCGGGCGCGGACGACGACCTCGACCGCACCGTCGTCGTCGACGACCGGCTGCGCGTCCCGTGGCGCCTCGTGGTCGAGGGCGGCCCGGCGTTCCGCCTCACCGGGACGCGCGCCGTGCTCGGCCGCCGCCCTGCGGGCACCGGCGACGGCGCCCAGGAGATCGCGGTGCCGGATGCGACGCGCACGCTCTCGAAGGTGCACGCGCGTCTCGACCTCGTCGACGACGTGTGGATCGTGACCGACCTGCACGCCACGAACGGCGTCATCGTCGTCGACGCCGCCGGGGCCCGCGAGCTGCTCGAGCCCGGCGCCTCCGCGCCCGTCGCCGAACGGTTCGTGCTCGGCAAGGTGGAGCTGCGACTCGTCGCCGGGGCCGAGGGGGAGGATCGATGACCGTCGAGCTCGAGGTCGCGGCGGTGACCGACACGGGACTGCACCGCGCCGTCAACGAGGACTCCTACCTCGCCGAGGCGCCGGTCTTCCTCGTCGCCGACGGGATGGGCGGATACGAGGCCGGCGACCGGGCGAGCGCCGCCGTGGTGGCGGCGTTCCGCGAGCACCTCGCCGGCCACGAGTCCGCCGAACTCGAGCAGGTGCGGGACGCCCTGCTCACCGCCGACGCGCGCGTCGCCGACGTCGCCTCCGACACCATCCGTGGCGCGGGCAGCACGGTCGCGGGCGTCGTGCTCACCACCCACGACGGGATGCCGTTCTGGCTCGTCTTCAACGTGGGCGACTCGCGCGTCTACCGCCACGACCCCGCCGGTCTCGAGCAGCTGACGATCGACCACTCGCTCGGCCAGGAGCTCATCGACCGCGGCCAGCTCCGGCGCGAGGATCTCGCCACCTTCCCGGGCCGCAACGTCATCACGCGGGCGATCGGGGCATCCGACAGCATGGCCGACTCGTGGCTGCTGCCCGTCGTCGACGGCGAGCGGCTGCTGGTGTGCTCCGACGGGCTGCACTCGGAGATCTCCGACGAGGACATCCGCGCGGTGCTCGCCGCGGCGGGAAGTCCGGCGGCGGCGGCGCGCGAACTGGTCGCGCGGGCGAACGCGCACGGCGGGCGCGACAACATCTCCGTCGTCGTGCTCGACGTCGTCGGCGGGGGGCTCTCGCCCGAGGCGCGCGACGACGTCGTCGCCGAGGACACCGTCGACTCCCCGGCGGGCTGACCCGCGCTTCACCCGCGACCGGGAGCGAGCTCGCCCACTAGGCTGACCGCGAGGAGAGGAGCCCCGATGGCCCAGGCCAAGGACACGTCCGGCGACGCGGCGGACACCCCCGAGGAGATCGTCGTCGAGGCGGATGAGATCGTCGTCGAGGAGGCCCCCTCCGGGGAGGCCCCGACGGCGACCGCCACCCTGACCGACGAGAAGCCGTCGTCGCCGCTCGCGGGGGAGCGCGTCATCTACGTCGCGTCGCCCGAGGCGCCGAAGCCGCGCAGCAACCGCATCGTCGGGTCGCTCCTCGCGCTCGTCGGCTCGGTCATCTTCGTGCTGCTCTACGGGCTCGTCGGCGCGGGGTTCATCGCGCTCGTCCAGCCCGGCATCACGTTCGGCGAGTTCATCACCGACGCGGTCTTCTGGATCCCGGTGCTGTTCTTCACGATCGGCTTCCTGCTCGTCGTCGCGCTCGTCAACCGCGCGCCGTGGTGGGTGCACGTGGCCGCGAGCCTCCTCGTCGGCGTCATCACCTACTTCGGCTCGGTCGGGATGCTGCTGCTCGTCACGTCGATCGCCGGGCAGAACATCGGCTTCGTCGACACCGTGGTCAACCCCTTCGTCATCGCCGCGACGATCCTCGCGCGCGAGGTGTCGATCTGGGTGGGCCTGCTCATCTCGCGCCGCGGCGCGAAGCTGACGGCGCGCAACAAGGAGGACCTCGAGGCGTTCGAGGCCCAGCAGGCCGAGCGGACGGCGGATGGAGCCTCGACGCCGCCGGCGTGACCTCGTCGTCGCGCTCTTCGTCACCGTCGCGTGGGCGGCGGCGACCTTCGCGGTCGCCGGACTCATCGCGGTGCTGCTCGACCGCGACCCGGTGCAGACGCCGGGCGGTCCGCCCTTCGTCGGGCTGATCGGCCTCGTGCTCGCCGGCGTCGCGGTGTGGCTCATCGTCGGCTTCACGGCCGGTGCCCGGCATCCGTGGTTCGGTGCGATCGGGGCGGCCGCCGCGGTGCACCTGCTGATCTCGCTGCTCGCGCTCACGGCATCCTTCCCCCTCTTCGTCGAGCAGGCGGCGAGCCCCTTCGTGCTCGCCGCCGCCCTGCTCGCCGCCGTCGCCGTCGTCGCGACCTGGTGGATGCTGCGGCGACCCCCGAACTCGGGACTGCCGGGGATGACGAACCGCTCCTAACCTCGATTCACGGGGGGCGGTTCACAGTCCCTCCGCGCATCGCCGATTCGGGGGGAACGGGGGTGCGTCAGCCTCTGAGGGAGGTGACATGACCTCCCTTTCAGAGATCCTGATCATCCGCGGGCTCATGCCCATCACGAGCCTCGACGTCGTCACGGGCGACGTGCAGGCCGACGAGGCGCACGTGCGCGAACTCGTCGCCGAAGGCGTCGTGACCGAGAGCCAGGTCGCGTCCGCACGCGCCGCCCAGCTGGGGCTCCCGTTCGTCGACCTGACCGAGTACCCGGTCGACAGCTCGTCGGTCGCGCTCGTGCCGCCGCAGCTGCTGCGCCGCCACGAGGTGTTGCCGATCGGCCGCGACGGCGACCGGCTCATGCTCGCCATGGCCGACCCGCGCGACGTGCTCGCCCTCGACGACGTGCGCGCCGCCGTGCGCATGCAGGTGCGCCCCGTCGTCGCCGAGCGCGGCGACCTGCTCGCCGCCATCGCCCGGTTCGTCCGCTCCGACGGCGAGCTGAGCGAACTCACCACCGCGATCGTCGAGGAGTCGCGCGACACCTCCGCCGACCTCGTGCCGGTCAGCGAGGCCGCCGAGGACGACGCGCCGATCGTGCGCTTCGTCAACCTGCTCATCAGCCAGGCGATCGCCGACCACGCGTCCGACATCCACATCGAGCCGGCCGAGCGCGACATGGCGGTGCGCTACCGCATCGACGGAGTGCTGCACGAGATGCAGCGGGCGCCCAAGAACATCCAGAACGGTGTCATCTCGCGCCTGAAGATCATGGCCGACATCGACATCGCCGAGCGGCGCAAGCCCCAGGACGGCCGCCTGTCGGTCATCCACGGCGGCAAACAGATCGACCTCCGCGTCGCGACCCTCCCGACGGTGTTCGGCGAGAAGGTCGTCATGCGAATCCTCGACAACTCGATGACCGGCCTCGGCATGGACCAGCTGCGTCTCCTCGAGCGCAACGCCGCCGCCTACCGCGCGTCGTACACGAAGCCGTACGGGATGATCCTCGTCACCGGCCCGACCGGGTCCGGCAAGTCGACGACGCTCTACACGACCCTCCACGAGGTGTCGCGGCCCGAGATCAACGTCATCACCGTCGAGGACCCGGTCGAGTACCGCATCCCCGGCATCAACCAGGTGCAGGTGAACCCGAAGGCGGGTCTGACGTTCGCGAGCGCGCTGCGCAGCATCCTGCGCTCCGACCCGGATGTCGTCCTCCTCGGTGAGATCCGCGACCACGAGACGGCGCAGATCGCCATCGAGGCGTCGCTCACCGGTCACCTCGTGCTCTCGACGCTGCACACCAACGACGCCCCGAGCGCGGTGACGCGACTCATCGAGATGGACATCGAGCCGTTCCTCGTCGGCTCCGCGCTCGACTGCGTCGTCGCCCAGCGTCTCGCGCGCAAGCTCTGCGACAAGTGCAAGCAGCCCTACGCCGGGGACTTCCAGGAGCTGTTCGCGATGCGCTTCGTGCAGCCTGGCGACCCGCAGCCGACGCTCTACAAGCCGGTCGGCTGCACGTCGTGCTCGAACACCGGCTACCGCGGCCGGCTCGCGTTGCACGAGGTCATGACGGTCACCGAGGAGATCGAGCGGCTCGCCGTCGCCCGGGCCTCGAGCGCTGAGATCGGCCGCATGGCGATCCAGCAGGGCATGACGACGCTGCGTCAGGACGGGTGGGCGAAGGCCCTGCTCGGCTGGACGAGCGTCGAGGAGATCCTGCGGGTGGTCGCATGAGCGCCCGGAGTGGTTCACGCAGGAAGGGGACATCCGAGTGAACAACAAGCCTGTCTACGAGATTCCGGTCACCGACCCGGCGAACCCGCCGCTCGGAGTGCCCGGGGCTGCCGGGGCGATGCCGCCCCCGCGTGGAGTGCAGCCGCCCCTGCCGCCGGGGTCGACGACCGTCGACTTCTCGCAATTGCCGCCCCCCGCGGTCGCGAACCTCGACGCTGCGGCGTCGGCCCCGGCACCCTCTCCCGCCGCACCCGCCACGGGTCCGGAGAGCCTGCCCGGGTTCACGCCCGCGCCGCAGACCATGCCGGGTCTGACGATGCCGCCCGCGCAGCCCGTGCCGCCCGCGGCGGCTCCCGCGGCTCCCGCGCAGGCGCAGCCGGTGCCGGGCCTCACGATGCCGCCGGCCTCCGCGTCGCCGCTCACGGTGCCCGACTTCACGCCGCCGCCGTCGTTCGCGCCGAAGCCGGCCCCGAAGCCCGCGTTCGTCGCCGACGAGTTCACCGCCGCCGCCCGCGCGCGGGTCGACAACGAGCTGCTCGCCGCGCTCGAGCACGTCGTCACCAACGGCGGCTCCGACCTCCACGTCTCGACGGGTGCGCCCCCGATGGTCCGCATCGACGGGTCGCTGCGCCCCATCCCCGGGATGGAGGTGTGGGATCGCGAGCGCGCCGCCGCCGCCCTCTACAGCCTGTTGTCGGACGAGCAACGCGCCGTGTTCGACGACGTGCTGGAACTCGACTTCGCGTTCACCCTCTCCGAGGATTCGCGCTTCCGCGTCAACTTCTACCTCCAGCGCGGCGCGATCGGCGGGGCGTTCCGACTCATCCCGACCGAGATCAAGCCGCTCTCGGCGCTCGGCGTGCCCGACGTCGTCGGAGAGTTCGCGAAGCTCCCGCGCGGCCTCGTGCTCGTCACCGGACCCACCGGTTCCGGAAAGTCGACCACCCTCGCCGCGCTCATCGACCTCGTCAACTCGACGCGATCCGACCACATCGTCACCGTCGAGGACCCGATCGAGTTCATGCACCCGAACAAGCGCTCGCTCGTCAACCAGCGCGAGGTCGGGGCCGACACGCAGAGCTTCGCCAACGCGCTCAAGCACGTGCTGCGTCAGGACCCCGACGTCATCCTCATCGGCGAGCTCCGCGACCTGGAGACGATCTCGGTCGCCCTCACCGCCGCCGAGACCGGTCACCTCGTCTTCGCCACCCTGCACACGCAGGATGCGGGGCAGACGATCGACCGTGTCATCGACGTCTTCCCGCCGCACCAGCAGGGGCAGGTGCGCACGCAGCTCGCGGCGACGCTCCAGGGCGTCGTGTGTCAGACGCTGTTGAAGCGCGCGTCGGGCCAGGGCCGCGCCGTCGCGACGGAGGTGCTCGTCACGACGCCCGCGATCGCCAACCTCGTGCGTGAGGGCAAGACGTATCAGATCCGCTCCGCGCTCCAGGCGGGCAAGGCCGCCGGGATGCACACGATGGATCAGCACCTCGCCGACCTCGTCAACAGCGGCGTCGTCAGCTACGGCGCGGCCTTCGAGAAGGTGCACGACCACGAGGACTTCAAGCGCCTCGTCCACCGCACCGGCGACCAGGGCGGGCCGGCGTTCGCGAGCGAGTTCGGGAGCCGGGCATGAGCACCGTGCTGACCTACGCCTACAAGGGCCGGGATGCCGGCGGCAAGCTCGTCAAGGGCAAGGTCGAGGCGCCGAGCGAGTCCGCCGTCGTCTCGCGACTGCGCACGATGGGGCTCACGCCGGTGGAGATCAACCAGTCCACGGCCGGCACGGGGCTTCAGATGGAACTGAGCTTCGGCAACCTCGAGAAGCGCGTGAAGACGAAGGATCTCGCCGTCATGGCGCGCCAGCTGGCGACGATGGTCGCATCGGGTCTGGCGATCCTCAAGGCGCTGTCGATCCTCGCCGAGCAGACGGAGAGCAAGCGGCTCGCCCGCACCCTCGCGATCGTGCGCACCCAGGTCGAGACCGGATCGTCGCTGTCGGAGTCGCTGCAGAAGCACCCCGAGGTCTTCCCGCCGCTCATGGTGCACCTCGTGCGCGCGGGCGAGGTCGGCGGATTCCTCGACCAGGCACTCGAGTCGGTCGCGGCGACGTTCGAGAAGGACGTCAAGCTCACGTCGACGATCAAGTCGGCCATGACCTATCCGGTCGTGGTGCTCGCGATGGCCCTGGTCGCCGTGGTCGGGATGATCGTGTTCATCGTGCCGGTGTTCAAGAACATGTTTGCCGACCTCGGCGGAGAGCTCCCGATCCCGACGCAGATCCTCGTGACGATGTCCGAGAACGCCTACTGGGGCGTGCCTGTTCTCATCGTCGTCATTGTGGCCTTCGTCGTCTGGTGGCGGAAGAACAAGCGCACGGACGCGGTCCGGTCGCGCGCGGATGCCCTGAAGCTCAAACTCCCGGTGTTCGGACCGCTTTTCCAGAAGGTCGCCATCGCGCGGGTCACGCGCAACCTCGCGACGATGACGAAGTCGGGTGTCCCGATCCTCCAGGCGCTCGCAATCGTCGCCGACACCTCGAACAACTGGGTCATCGAGAAGGCGCTGCATCAGGTGCAGGACTCCGTGCGCAACGGTCGCTCGATCGCCGCCCCGCTGAGCGAGCACGACGTGTTCCCGGCGATGGTCGTGCAGATGATCGCGGTCGGCGAGGACTCCGGCTCGCTCGAGCAGATGCTGACCAAGATCGCCGACTTCTACGACGACGAGGTGCAGACCACCACCGAGGCGCTCACGTCGCTCATCGAGCCGCTCATGATCGCCGTCATCGGCGTGCTGATCGGCGGCATCATCATCTCTCTCTACCTGCCGATGTTCTCGCTGTACGGCCAGATCACGGAGGCCGGCTAGGCCCTCTAACTGGGGTCGGCTTTCGGGCCGTTTGCCCCCGTTTGCGGGATTACGGCCGCGCTCAAGACAACTGAATATTGCACTCGGGGGGCCATTTCATTGGGGGGCCGCCTGTCCACGCATCGTTCCAACGACGAAAAGGATAGGAAATGATCAACGCACTGAACCGTTCGCTCGCGACCAAGCGGGCGGACCTGACCAAGGACGACAAGGGCTTCACCCTCGTCGAGCTCCTGGTCGTCATCCTCATCATCGGAATCCTGACGGCGATCGCCGTTCCGGTCTTCCTCACGCAGCAGGCCTCGGCCCGCGACGCCGCCGCCAAGTCGGACCTCGGCAACGCCAAGGTCGCGTACATCTCGTACGTCACCGCCAACGGCAGCGCGCCGGCCGACGCCACCGCGCTCGCGACGCAGGGCTACCAGCAGAGCGCCGGTGTCGGCGCTGTCGCGGTCGTCTCCGGCACCACGAGCACCTTCTGCATGTCGGCGCTCTCGGAGACCGGCACCACGTGGTACATCACGCAGGCCACGTCGGCCAGCACCACCGCGTGCAGCTGATCCGCTGAACCGCAGTGGTGGGGCGCCGTCCGCGGCGCCCCACCATCCGGTTGGTCCGCACGATTCGAGAGGGGGGCTCGGTCGTCATGAACGTCACGACTCGCATCACCGAGCGCTTCCGCTCGGACTCCGGCTTCGGCCTCATCGAGACCGTTATCTCGATGTTCTTGCTGGCGATCCTCGCCATGCTCTTCCTGCCTCTACTCATCCAGGGGCTCAAGCAGTCCGCCGCGAACGCCACGATGGCGACCGGGACACAGCTCGTCAACGAGCGGATCCGCCTGGCGCAGGGGGCGAGCCCGGTGTGCTCATCGGTCTTCGCGCTCGGCGGCACCGACGACTTCACCGACCCGCGCGGGGTCGTCATCCGCGTGACCACGACCGTCGGCACCTGCCCCACGAACGGGGACCCGACCACTGTGCCGGTATCCGTGACCGCGGTGCGGACCGATACCTCTGCGGTGCTCGCCACCGCCGCGACCTTGGTGCTGGTCTCATGATCGCCCGGCTCCGGCGTGAAGACGGCTTCAGCCTCACCGAGATGCTCGTCGCCGCGGCCCTGTTCGCCCTCGTGGTGTTCGTTGCGGGCGGCATCTTCATCGGCCAGGCCGCCGCGCAGCGTCAGGTGAGCGCGGTGACGTCGGCGACCACGGATGCCCAGTCCGCGGGCAACGCGATCGACGGTGGCATCCGCAACTCCACCGGCTTCAAGCTCAGGACCGTCGGCACCGACCAGTTCCTCGTGGCGCGTGTCGCCGGCACGGGTGCGACGCTCCAATGGGAGTGCCGCGCCTGGTACTACTCGTCGTCGGCCGGGACCATCCGGTCGACCACGGCGACACCGGGGACGCCGATGTCGCCGCCCACCGCGACCGCCCTCGAGAGCTGGATCCTGCTCGTCGACGGCGTCACTCCGCGCACCGGGTCGACGATCTTCTCCGACTCCGGGGCGACGCTCACGGTCGCCTTCAACGCTGTCACCGGAGAGGGCGCCCAGCCGGTCGCCATCTCCTTCTCGACCTCGCCGCTGGCGGGAGTGACGGAGAACTCGACATGCTATTGACCCGTCTCAGCCACACGCTCCGCCGCCTCCGTGACGAGGAGCACGGCGCCGGCATGGCCGCCGTCATGGGGCTTCTCGCCGTCTCCCTCGTCACCACGGCGATCGTCGCGGCCTCGATCGTGCAGGCCACGACCTATACCACGGTCAGCCGGGCCAACGTGCAGTCTCAGGCTGCAGCCGAGGCCGGGGTCGCGGTGGCCCGCGCGGGCCTGCTCAAGGGGACCTGCGCGGCGAACTCGAGCCGCTACGCGAGCGCGGAGGGTGAGGTCCCCGCCTACATCGCCACCGTCTGGCTTCCGAGCGGGGGCAGCTGGGTGCGCGGGTGCCCCGGTCCCGGCGCGGCCACCCAGGTGCGCATCCTCTCGACGGGCTACGCCGAGAACCCCGGCGTCCAGGGCGCGACCGGCGGCGACACCACGCACATCGAGGTCATTCTCTCGTCGGCCCAATCCTCGGCGGAGATCACCGCCTCGGGCCCCGCCGTGTACGCCTACAACTCGCAGGGCTTCGGCGGCGGCGGTCGCCTGGTCACGCTCGACGGCGGCGAGACCAGCATCATGATCCGCGAGGGCAACGTCACCTGCACCGGCGGTGCCGCGGGTGCCGCCGACATCGTCGTGAACAACGGCAACCTCACCGTCTCGAACGGCTGCTCCATCACCGGCGACGCCTTCGCCAGCGGCCGCGTGACCTTGCCCGGGGGGCCGAACGTCGGCGGCAGCGTCATCGCCAACGCGCTCACCATCACGGGCGGCAGCAAGGTGCTCGGCAGTGCCTGGGTGCATCAGGACGTCACCCTCGAGGGCGGCGTCGAGATCCGCGGCAACGTCACCGCGGCCTCGATGTCGTTCTCCAACGGCGGGACGATCGGCGGAAACGTGCAGACGACCGGCAACGTCGTCTTCAACGGCGGTGGCGGCCCCCTCATCAAGGGCAACCTCACCGCCGCCAACTTCTCGACCGGTAACGGCGGCGAGGTCGTCAAGAACGCCTGGATCTACGGGAGCACCTCGCTCAACTGGGGTGCGATCATCCGGGGCAATCTGACGACCAAGACCTGGAGCAAGCCGGGGGGCAGCAACACCGACTTCGTCAAGGGGACCGTGACGGTCGTCGCCGGCGGGCCGACTGCCAGCCCGTATGCGACAAACGCTGCGCGCCCGGCGTGGCCGGTCGTCCCCGACTGGATCAACTTCCCGTACCGGCCGTCCGACTGGTCAGGGTTCGCGGTCACGCAGATCGCGTCCACCGGAGCCTGCACCTACGCCCAGGTGCGCGCGGCCATCGAAGGCTTCGGCGGTCAGAACGGCATCGTCGACGCGCAGGGATGCGTCGGCGGCGTGGTGATCGGCAGCGATCACATCGTCACGCTCACCTCCGATGTGGCGATCTTCGCGAAGTCCTACAACCTCGGCGAAGGGGGAGGGTTCACGGCGTCGTCGGTGCGTAAGCTCTGGCTCCTGACGCCGGACAACACGGTCGAGTCGCCGCCGGTCCCGAGCTGCGTCACGGGCGAGAACTCCTTCAGCATCACCGGGGGCTTCACGTTCTCGGACAAACTCCGCGTGATGCTCTACACGCCGTGCAAGATCGCCCTCGGCTCGAGCACCAAGTTCACCGGGCAGGTGTTCGCCGGCAAGGCGGGCATCGATGGCGGTGCGCAGCTCACCTACACCGCCGTCGGCCTCCCCGGGTACAACCTCGACACGGGTCTGGCGACAGGCTCCACCCCCACCGAGGCGGAGCGCACCGTGGTGTCGTACCGCGACGTCCAGGAGGGCAACTGATGGGCGCCGCACTGGTGGGAGCCTTTGGCCTGCTCATCGGGTCGTTCCTCAACGTCGTGATCTACCGGGTGCCGCTCGGCAAGTCGATCGTGTCGCCGCCGAGCGCGTGCGGGAACTGCGGCCACGAGGTGCGCGGATACGACAACATCCCCGTGCTCTCCTGGCTCATCCTGCGCGGCAAGTGCCGCGACTGCGCCGCCCCCATCTCGGTGCGCTACCCGCTCGTCGAGCTCGCGGGTGCGGCTGCGTTCGGGCTCGTGGCGTGGCGGTTCCTGCCCGCGGTATTCGAGGCCGACGGAGGAGCCGCGCTCGCCGCCGGCATCGTCCAGCTCGTCGCGTTCCTCTACTTCGCGGCGATCAGCATCGCGCTCGCGCTCATCGACCTCGACCACCACCGCTTGCCGAATGCGATCGTGCTGCCGGGCTACATCGTGGCTGCGGTGCTGTTCACCGTGGCCGCGGCACTCACCGGTGCGTGGGTCCCGCTCGCGATCGCGGCGGTCGGCGCACTCGCGACGGGGGCGCTCTACCTCGTCATCGCCCTCGCCCGACCGGGCGGCATGGGAATGGGCGATGTGAAGCTCGCCGGCGTCGCGGGCTTCTTCCTGGGCTGGCTGGGGGTGCCCGAGCTCGTGCTCGGAACGGTCGCGGCCTTCATCCTCGGCGGCGTCTACGGCGTCGGGATGCTTCTGGCCGGGCGGGGGCGTCGCAGCGCCATCGCGTTCGGTCCGTGGCTGCTCGCCGGAGCCTGGGTTGCCATCCTGGCGGCCGGGCCTGTCGTGAGCGCCTACCTGTCTCTATTCGGCATCAACTAAGGGAAAGAGAGAACCGTCATGGGGGGCACGGTTGTCGGCCTCGACTTCGGCAGCGCGGCGATCCGCGCCGTCGAGGTCCAGGCGTACGACGGCGCCAAACCGTCGGTCGTCAGGCTCGCGGAGATCCCTCTCCCCGAGTCGGCGGTACGCCGGGGCGAAGTCGTCGAGGCCAGCACGGTGGGCACAGCGCTCAAGCGCCTGTGGTCGACGGGCGGCTTCAAGAGCAAAGAGGTCGTATTAGGGATGGGCGGCTCGCGTGTCTTCGCGCGCGAGTTGTCGGTACCGCGCGCGCCGCTGACGCAGATCCGCGAATCCCTGCCGTTCATCGTGCAGGACCTGCTGCCGGTCGCCGTCGCGGATGCGTTGCTCGACTTTTATCCGATCGCCGAAGAAGACGGTGAGACGGGGCCGCAAGTCTCGGGACTCCTCGTCGCGGCGATCAAGGATGCCGTCACGGCGAACGTGGCCGCCGTTCTCGGAGCCGGCCTGCGGCCTGTGCAGGTTGATCTCATCCCGTTCGCGATGACGCGCGCGCTCGCGCCGCTCCGGTCGGCTCGCGGGCGCGACGTTCTGGTCTCGATCGGCGCGAACAGCACCAACGTCGTCGTCGCCGACGCGGGGGTGCCGCTGTTCGTCCGCATCATCCCGAACGGCGGCGACGACATCACGCGCGCCATCGCATCGCGGTTCGAGTGGGCGCCGGAGCAGGCGGAGCAGGCCAAGCGCATGATCGGCATGGGCAGTCCGACGATGCGGGCCGAGGACCGGCCCGTGCTCGAGGTCATCTATGAGGTCGTCGGCGAGCTGCTGACCAGCATCCGCACGACGATCTCGTACTACGCGGCGTCTCACGCGGACGCGCCGGCGCAGCGCATCGTCCTCTCCGGCGGCGGGGCACGTCTCCTCGGCCTGCCGATCGCGCTCCAGGACGTCGCCGGTCTCCCGGTCACCGTCCCGGAGCCTCCGGCACTCGCGACCGCGAACAAGCGGCTCGCCGCGGCGACCACCGACGGCGACGTGTTCACGACCGCCTTCGGTCTGGCCCTGGGGACGCACTCGTGAGCGGGCAGAGTCTTCCGGGCCTCGTCCTCGGCGGCGAGCCGCGCGTCCAGCTCCTTCCGTCGGTCGTCAAGGAGCGCGAGAAGAGTCGTGCTCTGCGCCGCCGCCTGGCGCTCCTCCTCGTCCTCGCCATGGTCGTGACCGGTGCCGGGATCGCCTGGGCCTACTTCCAGAAGACCCAGGCGGAGATGGATCTCCAAGCCGCGAACAACGAGACGGTGGCGATCCTCGCCCAGCAGGCGCAGTACGCCGATGCGTCCCAACTGGCGAATCTCCTGAACCGCGCCGCCGAGGCCGAGCGGACGGTCACGTCGACCGAGGTCCTCTGGGCGTCGGCCTACGCCGCGATCCGCGAGCACATCCCCGACGGCATCCGTCTGACCGGGTACGAGTTCAAGGCCCCGGCCCCCTGGGAGCAGCCCTTGCTCCCCGAGGGTCCGCTGCGTGAGGAGCGGGTCGCAGAGTTGACGCTGGAGTTCTCCGGCGACGGCTACGCGCCGGTGTGGCGGTTCATCGAGAGCATCGCCTCGATCCACGCCTTCTCCGACGTGAAGTTCGACTCGACCACGTTCGACGACGGCACGTACACGTCGGTGGTGTCGCTCACCTTCGACGCGGGCGCCCTGAGCGGGCGGTTCGCGACAGATTCCGGCGACGAGAGAGAGGAGGCGGAGCAGTGACCGCCAACCGCATCTGGATCTTCGCCGCCGTGATCGGGATCGCCGCGGTTCTCGGCCTCGGCTACGTGCTCGGCTTCGCGCCGCTCATGGTGCAGACCGCGACGGCGCGCGAGCAGATCTCCGCCGTGGAGCAGACCAATCTGGCCCAGCAGAATCTGCTGGCGCAGATGCAGCAGCAGTTCGAGCGCATGGACGAGATCGAGGCCGACCTCGCGGCTCAGCGCCTGAGCGTGCCGACCGAACTGGACTCCGACTTCCTCCTCCGTCAGTTGGCGGAGGCGGGCTCGAAGTCGGGTGTGCGCGTCGAGCGGATCACCGTGGGCCAGGCACAGCCGTATGGGCTGAGCGCCGACCAGATCGCATCCGATCCGGGCGCTCCTGTGTCGGGTGAGGCGGCGTTCGAAGGCCTTTACACGGTGCCGATCTCGATCGACTTCGCCAAGGGCACGACGTCGGAGCAGATCATGTCGTTCGCGGCGGAACTTCAGCGCGGGCCGCGTCTGCTGCTGGTCACGTCCGTGTCGAAGTCGAGCGACGACGGCGGGGTGGCCGGCTCCCTCACGGCCTACATGTTCGTGCTCTCGCACCCCGACGACACTCCCGGAGTCGCGGGCGACGCGTACGCCGAGGCTCTCGCGAAGTTCACGCCCCGCCCGCTCACCGCGTGGGGTGGCACGGGATCCGCGGTACTCGACCCGGAGGAGTCTCCCGCCCCCGAGCAGACCCCGGACGCGACGGAGACCCCGGACCCGGAGGGCACTCCCACCCCGTAACGCGGCGCAACATTGCAGGCACACACCCGGTCGACTACACTCGACCGGGTGTGTGCTTTCGCACACGTCTCCCCCTGCGCCCAGACTTCGGTCGATCGTGCGTGCGGGAAGACCCACGGCATATCCGTGACGCAGTCCCTTCGGTGCTCACCGCTGGGGTCCGGATCCCGATGGAACGAGTCCATCGCTGTCACCGTGCAGCATTTGAAGGAGAAATCGTTGCCCACCATTCAGCAACTGGTCCGCAAGGGCCGGACGCCGAAGGTCACCAAGACCAAGGCGCCCGCGCTCAAGGCGAACCCGCAGCAGCGCGGCGTGTGCACGCGTGTGTACACGACCACCCCGAAGAAGCCGAACTCGGCGCTCCGCAAGGTCGCCCGTGTGAAGCTCTCGAACGGCACCGAGGTCACGGCCTACATCCCCGGCGAGGGCCACAACCTCCAGGAGCACTCGATGGTGCTCGTCCGCGGCGGTCGTGTGAAGGACCTCCCCGGCGTCCGCTACAAGATCGTGCGCGGCGCGCTCGACACCCAGGCGGTCAAGAACCGCAAGCAGGCGCGTAGCCGCTACGGTGCGAAGGCGGCGAAGTAATGCCTCGTAAGGGACCCGCAGCCAAGCGTCCCGTCGTCGCCGACCCGGTGTACGGCGCGACGATCGTCAGCCAGCTCGTCAACAAGATCCTCCTCGACGGTAAGAAGGACCTCGCCCAGCGCATCGTCTACGGCGCGCTCGAAGGCGTCGGGAACAAGACCGGCCAGGATGCTGTTGTCGTTCTCAAGAAGGCGCTCGACAACGTGCGCCCGACTCTCGAGGTCAAGAGCCGCCGCGTCGGTGGTTCGACCTACCAGGTGCCCGTCGAGGTCAAGCCGCACCGTGCGAACACTCTCGCGCTGCGCTGGCTCGTCTCCTACGCCAAGTCGCGTCGCGAGAAGAGCATGACCGAGCGTCTCACCAACGAGATCCTCGACGCCAGCAACGGCCTCGGCGCCGCCGTGAAGCGTCGCGAGGACACCCACAAGATGGCCGAGTCGAACAAGGCCTTCGCTCACTACCGCTGGTAATCAGCCCTCTGACGAAAGGATGAGGGCCGGCACCCCGGCCCTCATCCCGTTAGATCCGAAAACTCCGAGAAGTAAGGAACCCCCGTGGCACAGGACGTGCTCACCGACCTCAAGAAGGTCCGCAACATCGGCATCATGGCGCACATCGACGCCGGAAAGACGACGACCACCGAGCGGATCCTGTTCTACACGGGCGTCAACCACAAGATCGGTGAGACGCACGACGGCGCTGCGACCACCGACTGGATGGCGCAGGAGCAGGAGCGCGGCATCACCATCACCTCCGCCGCGGTGACCTGCTTCTGGGACAAGAACCAGATCAACATCATCGACACCCCCGGTCACGTCGACTTCACCGTCGAGGTGGAGCGCTCGCTCCGCGTCCTCGACGGTGCCGTCGCCGTCTTCGACGGCAAGGAGGGCGTCGAGCCCCAGTCCGAGACCGTGTGGCGTCAGGCGGACAAGTACAACGTCCCGCGCATCTGCTTCGTCAACAAGATGGACAAGCTCGGTGCCGACTTCTACTTCACCGTCGACACGATCGTGAAGCGCCTCGGCGCGAAGCCGCTCGTCATCCAGCTCCCGATCGGTGCGGAGTCCGACTTCATCGGCGTCGTCGACCTGATCGAGATGCGCGCCCTCGTGTGGCCCGGCGACGCCAAGGGCGACGTGACCATGGGCGCCAAGTACGAGATCCAGGAGATCCCGGCCGACCTCGTCGACAAGGCGAACGAGTACCGCAACACGCTCCTCGAGACGGTCGCCGAGACCGACGAGGCGCTGCTCGAGAAGTACTTCGCCGGCGAGGAGCTCACCGTCGCCGAGATCAAGGGCGCGATCCGCAAGCTCACGATCGCCTCCGAGATCTACCCGGTCCTCTGCGGCTCGGCGTTCAAGAACCGCGGCGTGCAGCCGATGCTCGACGCGGTCGTGGACTTCCTCCCCAGCCCGCTCGACGTGCCCGCCATCGAGGGTCACGACGTGCGCGACGAGGAGACCGTCATCGAGCGTCACGCCGACGCGAAGGAGCCGTTCTCGGCGCTCGCGTTCAAGGTCGTCGCGCACCCGTTCTTCGGCCGCCTCACCTACATCCGCGTGTACTCGGGCCAGCTCGAGTCGGGTGCCCAGATCATCAACTCGACCAAGGGCAAGAAGGAGCGCATCGGGAAGCTCTTCCAGATGCACGCCAACAAGGAGAACCCGGTCGACTCGGTGACCGCCGGTCACATCTACGCGGTCATCGGCCTCAAGGACACCACCACCGGTGACACGCTCGCCGACCCGGCCGCGCCCGTCGTGCTCGAGTCGATGACGTTCCCGGAGCCGGTCATCGAGGTCGCGATCGAGCCCAAGACCAAGGCCGACCAGGAGAAGCTCGGTACCGCCATCCAGAAGCTCGCCGAGGAGGACCCGACCTTCCGCACCGAGCAGAACCAGGAGACGGGCCAGACCATCATCAAGGGCATGGGCGAGCTCCACCTCGACATCCTGGTCGACCGCATGAAGCGGGAGTTCAACGTCGAGGCGAACGTCGGCAAGCCGCAGGTCGCCTACCGCGAGACCATCCGCAAGACGGTCGAGAAGTACGACTACACCCACAAGAAGCAGACCGGTGGTTCCGGCCAGTTCGCGAAGGTGCAGATCACGCTCGAGCCGCTCGAGGTCACCCCGGAGACCTCGTACGAGTTCGTGAACGCCGTCACCGGTGGTCGCGTCCCGCGCGAGTACATCCCCTCGGTGGACGCGGGCATCCAGGACGCGATGCAGGTCGGCGTTCTCGCCGGCTACCCGACGGTGGGCGTGAAGGCGACCCTCGTCGACGGTGCCGCCCACGACGTCGACTCCTCGGAGATGGCGTTCAAGATCGCCGGCTCGATGGCCTACAAGGAGGCCGCGCGCCGCGCGAACCCGGTCCTGCTCGAGCCGCTCATGGCCGTCGAGGTGCGTACGCCCGAGGAGTACATGGGCGACGTGATCGGCGACCTGAACAGCCGCCGCGGCCAGATCCAGTCGATGACCGACGCCACCGGCGTCAAGGTCGTCATGGCGAAGGTCCCGCTGTCGGAGATGTTCGGCTACGTCGGCGACCTGCGCTCGAAGACTTCGGGCCGGGCCGTCTATTCGATGACCTTCGACTCCTACGCCGAGGTCCCGAAGAACGTCGCCGACGAGATCGTCCAGAAGTCCAAGGGCGACTGACCCCTCCGGGTCAGGCCGGGGCCCGTCCCCGGCTGCTCGCCCGGAAACACCCGTAAGATATCCAACCGCAACACCCCGAATGTCCTGAGGAGGACCCCAAGTGGCCAAGGCCAAGTTCGAGCGGACCAAGCCGCACGTCAACATCGGAACGATCGGTCACGTCGACCACGGCAAGACCACCCTGACCGCCGCGATCTCGAAGGTCCTGGCCGACAAGTACCCCTCGGCGGTCAACGTCGTGCGCGACTTCGCGTCGATCGACTCGGCCCCCGAGGAGCGTCAGCGCGGTATCACGATCAACATCTCGCACGTCGAGTACGAGACGCCGAAGCGCCACTACGCGCACGTCGACGCCCCTGGTCACGCTGACTACATCAAGAACATGATCACCGGTGCCGCTCAGATGGACGGCGCGATCCTCGTGGTCGCGGCGACCGACGGCCCGATGGCCCAGACCCGTGAGCACGTTCTGCTCGCCAAGCAGGTCGGCGTGCCCTACCTGCTCGTCGCGCTGAACAAGTCGGACATGGTCGACGACGAGGAGATCCTCGAGCTCGTCGAGCTCGAGGTCCGCGAGCTCCTCTCCTCGCAGGACTTCGACGGCGACAACGCCCCCGTCATCCGCGTCTCGGGCCTCAAGGCCCTCGAGGGCGACGAGAAGTGGGTGCAGTCGGTGCTCGACCTCATGGAGGCCGTCGACGAGAACATCCCCGACCCGGTGCGTGACAAGGACAAGCCGTTCCTCATGCCCATCGAGGACGTCTTCACCATCACCGGTCGTGGCACCGTCGTGACGGGTCGCGCCGAGCGCGGCACCCTCGCGATCAACTCCGAGGTCGAGATCGTCGGCATCCGCCCGACGCAGAAGACCACGGTCACCGGTATCGAGATGTTCCACAAGCAGCTCGACGAGGCCTGGGCCGGCGAGAACTGTGGTCTGCTCCTCCGCGGCACCAAGCGCGAGGACGTCGAGCGCGGTCAGGTCGTCGTGAAGCCGGGTTCGGTCACGCCGCACACCGTGTTCGAGGGCACCGCGTACATCCTGTCGAAGGACGAGGGTGGCCGTCACAACCCGTTCTACGCGAACTACCGTCCGCAGTTCTACTTCCGTACCACCGACGTCACCGGCGTCATCACGCTGCCCGAGGGCACCGAGATGGTCATGCCCGGCGACACCACCGACATGACGGTCGAGCTCATCCAGCCGATCGCCATGGAGGAGGGCCTCGGCTTCGCCATCCGTGAGGGTGGTCGCACCGTGGGTGCCGGCAAGGTGACGAAGATCATCAAGTAATCCACGTCGGATTCGCACGAAGGGGCTCAGCCGTCAGGCTGGGCCCCTTCGTCGTTCCCGGTGCGGCCGACGCTCCGGATCGTGACAGGATCGAGGGGTGCCGGAGGGGGTGGATGCGACCGGGCGACGCCGGACGTTGTCGGCTCTGGGGATCATCTCCTTCGGGCTCTTCGCGGCCTACGGCGGTCTCCTGGGCATCCTGCTGCCTCAGCACGTCGCCGCGATCGACGAAGCGGCCAAGGTCGTCAATCTCGCCCTCGTCACGAGCGTGTCGTTCGCAGTGACGACCGTGGCGCCGCCTCTGGTCGGTGCACTGAGCGACGGGACGCGCTCAAGGCTCGGCCGGCGTACCCCGTGGGTGATCGCGGGAGTCGTGGTCGGCGCGGCCTTCCTGCTCGGGCTCGGCGGGGTGCACCAGATCCTCTGGGTGTGCGTGTTCTGGACGATCATCCAGTTCTCGCTCAACGGGGCCGACATCGCCTCGGGTGCGCTGCTGGTCGACCGCTTCCCCGCCGGCCGGCGCGGCGTCGCGTCGACCGTGCTCGCCGGTGCGGCGCTGGTCGGCGGCGGCGCCGGCACCCTTCTGGCCGGTCGTCTCGCCGTCGACCTCCCACTCGCCTATACGACGCTCGCGATCGTGGTCGTCGTGTGCGCCGCGGTGTTCGCCGTCCTGGTCCGGGAGGGCCCGTCGTACGGCATCCGGCGGCCGCGCACGACCCCGGCGGCGGTGATCGCCGCGTTCCGCCGCCATCCCGCCTTCGGCTGGGCGTTCGCCTCGAGGTTCTTCTTCATCGTCGGCTACCAGGGCGTTCACGGCTACCTGCTCTACCTGTTGACCGACTACGTCGGCATCCCGACGGGCGAGGCGGTGTCGCTCGTCGGGCTGCTCACCGTCGCGGGCCTGGTCGCGCTCGTCGTGGCCGTGCTGCTGGGCGGGTGGCTGAGCGATCGGGTCGGGCGGCGCAAGCCGTTCGTGATCGCGGCATGCGTCGTCCTGGCTCTCTCCCTCCTGGTGCCGCTGACGTCGCCGACACTCGGCGGGATGGTGGTCTACGCGATCTGCCACGGGTTCGGGTTTGGCCTCTACCTGGTCTGCGGCATCGTGCTGGTGAGCGAGGTGCTGCCCGGCGGCGAGCAGTCCGCGGCGCGCGACCTGGGGGTGTACAACGTGGCCACCAACCTCGGGCAGGCGATCGGCCCGGCGATGGCCGCCGCGGTGCTCGGGATCGCCGGCTATCCGGCCCTGTTCGTCATCGCCCTCGCCGGCGTGCTGCTCGCCGGAGCGCTCATCCTGCCCGTGCGGGGAGTGCGCTGAGACTCAGGACTCATCCGGATCGTCGAGCAGTCCTCGTAGGTGCGCGACGCTCAACGCCTCCTCGCGCGAGGACACGTCGAGCTTGCGGTACACGCTGCGCAGCTGGGTCTTCACGGTGTTCGGTGAGACGTAGAGCGAGGCGGCGAGCTCCTCGATCCGGGCGTGGCGCTCCAGGTTCACCAGAACGGCGAGCTCGCGCTCGGTCAAGGAGGCGGCGTTGACGAAGGGCGGAAGGATGTCGGGCACCCCCGCCAGATACCCGTCCGCGTCGAAACCGGCGAGCGTGAGCAGCTCGTGCAGCTCGCCGCGGGGGATCGTGATCAGGGGCCGCCGGAGCCGATGGGTTTCCAGCAGTCCGACGGCGCGCGAGGTTGCGAGGCGGGCGTCCCCGGAACGGCCGGAGCGGTGCGCGGCGACGGCGAGCACGAGGAACGCTTCCGACTGTGCACGAGGCAGGAGCTCTTCGGCCCAGGCGACCGGAGAGGCCGCGGCGATGGCCCGATCGGATTGGCCGAGCGCTAGGAAGGCGCGGGCCGACGCCAGCACGAGTGCCGGGTCGTGGCGCACCCGGTCGAGGGAGCGTCGTGCGCGATGCGGCTCGCCGGTCGCCAGCAGCAGGTCGGCTCGGGTGAGGGCGAGCATCGCCGCCATCGCCCGGCTCGTCCGCGGCCGGTGCTCGTGCGCGGCGATGTCCCGGGCGAGCCGTCCGAGGCCTCCGAAGGCGTCGCCCGAGATGAGCGCGGCGACGCCGCGCACCCGCGCGATCATCGGCCACTCCTCGATCGTCGCCTCGTGGCGGGCCAGCTCGTCGAGTTCGCGTAGCGCGGCGGGCGCGTCGAACGACTCGAGGGCGAGGTAGGCCTCCGCGAGGTGGTAGCCGGCCGCTGGATAGGTTCCCCGCCAGCCGTACGGCCGCGTGCGGCGGCGCATCTCCTCGAGTTCAGGGATCAGCACGTCGTTCTCACCCCGGGTCGCCAGGATCACCTGCTCGAGACTCTTCGCCTGTATCTGGGTCCAGGCGGTGCCCCCGAAACCGAGCGCCTGGTCGATGTCGGGGCGCAGTGCGAGTGCTTGCGACTGCCGGCCGGCGAAATGGAATGTCGCAGCCGACTGGACGAGGAGGGTCGGCAGCAGGTCGCGGACCTCGCCCTGCTCCTCGGAGGTGAGTGCGGAGATCTGAGCGACGATGCCGCGCGCCGTCTCCAGAGCCTGGTCGTACTGCCCGCCGAGGCGCTGCGCGCCGAGCACCGCGCCGTTGACCCAGAGCCGGTCGACCCGGCTGCCGAGGCCGATGCGGGCGCGTCCCGCGGCGATCGCGAGCTGGGCGAGGTCGAGGATCGCGTCCGTCCGGGTGCGGGAGTCGGCGTTGCGCTGGATGGCCAGGAGCACCAGGAGCACCGGATGCCGGCCGAGCTGGCCGCGGGGAGCGCCTTCGAGGATCTGGCGCATCTCCGACGGGAAGACGCGGGTGAGTTGAACGTAGTGACGGCGCACCAGGGCCGCGACGGCATCCCAATCGTCGATCGAGGCGTACTGCCGCATGGCGGCGAGCGGATCGCCCATCCGGTCCCGCTCGGCGGCGTAGGCGCGACGCAGTGCGGGGACCTCGGCGGGGAACCGGCGCTCGAGCTCGACCTCGAGCGCGCCCCGTAGCACCGGCTGGTACGAGAAGGTGGGCGGCGTTCCGCTCGGGTCCCAGGTGCCGAGGCCTTCTCGCTCGGCCCGCGCGAGATGGGTGGCCGCCTCGTCGCCGGCGAGTTCGGCGGCCAGTCGAGCGGTGAACCGGCCGGCGACCGAGGTGCGCAGCAGCACCTCGAGATAGGGGGAGTCGTCGAGGTCGGCGAGCAGCCGATCCAGGCCCGCGTCTCTGACGCGCGCGATCGCATCCTCGACGTCCCTCGCGCGTCCCGTGGTGAGTTCGATCAGAGCACCCTGCGTCGCGAGCGGCCAGCCGCCGAGTTCGTCGGTCAGCCGGCTCGCCGCGGCGGCGAATCCGGCCCGGTCCGCCGCCTCCGTGATCTCGTCCCGGTCCAGCAGCAGATCGCCGGGTCCGATGATCGCGGTGGCGAGTCGGGCGGTGTACGCCGGATCCTCGAGGGCGGAGCGGCTCCGGGTGGCGAGCACGATGCGGAGCAGGGTGTCACCGGAGAGCACGTGGTGGATGTCTTCGTGCACGGCGGGGTCGGTGACGTGCTGGTAGTCGTCGACGACGAGCAGGAACGGCTCGCCGATCGCCGCGAAGCCGCGGGCGAGCGATGAGCGCAGCACCGGCTCGACGTGATCACTCAGCACCAGATCGGACAGGAGCGAGTCGGCCGGGATGCTCCCCGCTTCCTGGCCCACCGCGATGACGTGCTGCCAGAAGGAGAGACGCGAACCGCTCGACTCATCGGCCGTGACCCAGTATCCGGGATGCGCTCGCAGTCGCGTCCAGCCGGCGAGGAGCGCCGTCTTGCCGCCGCCCCCGGGGGCCCGCAGGATCGTCAGCGGGTTCTCCACCGCCTCGTCGAGAAGAGTGATCAGGCGCTCGCGGGGCTCGATCAGCGGTGGCAGCCGGGGTGCGCGACGGAACAGCCGTGGCTCGGCGATCGTCACGATGTTCCCCCCGCTGCTGTACTCCGCCGCGCCGATGACGTCACGCGGCCCGTGCCCCCGGGCCCCGGGAACTCAGCAAGCTCTCAGCGTCAGCGTCAGTGTAGCGACCCGTGTCCCCCTCCCGCCCGGTTGTCCAGGGTGAGGGTCAGGGTGAAATCGGCCGGCCCTCGCCGAGCGCGGCCCCATTCTGACTCCGGACCCATGCGCGGCGACGCGTGCGGGTCGGGCACCAGGGGGAGGCACCACAGATGACACGACAGGCTCGCCGATCGGGCGACGGGATCCGGCGCAGGATGCGCGCCATGGCCGCGACCGCGGGAGCGGTCGTCGCGGCGATGGCTCTCGCACTGGTCCCGGCCGTTCCGGCATCCGCCGCGAATCAGTCCGTGCTCACCGTGGAGATCACGGCCGTCGATTACGCCACCGGCGTCGTCCAGACCACGGCCGCCGACGGGACCCACGGCAACCGCGTCGCCTATCGCGTCGACTTCTCCTGCGGGGTCGAGACCTGCACCGACACCACGGTGACGATCACGCCGCCGCAGTCCAACCCCTACGGCATCGCCCCCACCATGACCTACCTGGGCTCGTGGGGGCCGAACCTCCTGACCTACAACACCTGGACCGCCCCTGCCGGTCTTCCGGGCGCCTCGATCGGCGGCGACGACACGACCGGCAAGATCGTCTCGCTCGGCGACGTGCCGGCCGGCTTCTCCGGATCGTTCCTGGTGGTCTACGCCTTCCCGTCCACGGTGAACCGCGCCATCATCCCGGCCCAGCTCTACCCCGAGGGCTTCGAGATCGTGCACTCGGCGACGATCGCCTCGCCCAACGCGCCGCTCGACGACAGCGCGACGGCGGCGCCGGTGGTCTGGGACATCGACGTCCCGACCCCGGGCATCGTGCTGCGCAATCCGGGCACCGTGCGTCCCGACGTCGAGGTGTCGTACCAGATCCGCATGTCCTCCGGCTCGATGGCGACCGGGGGAGGCAACATCTACGGCCGCGCCGGGTACTCGGCGGCGGGCAACCACACCGTCACCGTCGACCTGCCGCCCGAGGCGGTCTTCGTGAGCGCCACCGGCAGCCCCGCCGGCGTGTACGACCCGGTCGCGCACACGGTCACCTGGACCCAGGGCACCGAGGCGGATCCGACCGCGTGCGCCGGCGGCGGCTGGGGGTCGACCTGGGCCAACACCTGGAACACCGTCAACCCGTGCTACAACTTCCGCTACGTCAACGTCACCTACCCGGCGTCGGCGTTCACCGCCGACCCGAGCGGCTGCAACTTCGACGTGACGGTCACGCCGGAGGTGACCGTCGAGGCGACCTACCTCGACGCGGCGCGCACCACGCGGTCGGCGACGTCGCCCGCGGCGCACTCCGTCTCCTGCTACGACCCGTTCGGCCGGATCAACCTCAGCAAGGACTCCACGAACGACGGCGGCACGTACCCGCCCGCCGCGCGTCCGGTCAACATCCCGCCGGTCGTCACGGGGCTGACCTGCGACTCCAGCGGCTTCGACGACTGGGGCCGGGCGTGCACTCCCGGCCAGCCCCTCGCCCCCTTCGGCGACAACACCAAGTACTGGTGGATCTACGCCTACAACGCCGGCAACGTGCCCGGGATCGCGACCCTCGTCGAGGACGACCTCGACCTGCCGGGGATGCCGGTGAACCGCATCTGGACGACCGCCACCACACCGCTGCCGACGATCGACTACACCTACCAGTGCGGCACGGATCCGGCCGTGACCGGCAGCGCGGTGTCGCGCAACCTGCTGCTCTCCACCCTCGTCGGATCGGCGACGGGCTGCCGCTTCACCTCGGCCACCGTCACGAGCGGCGAGCTCGCCGCCGGCAACGTGCGCCCGAGCGACACCGGAGCCGGCACCCGGTTCGACGTGTACTTCTACTACACCGTGACCTCCGGCACGACCCCCGGGGTGCGCACCAATGAGATCACCGCGACCATGAGCTACCCGGACTACCCCACGCTCGCCGACGTGAGCCGCACGGTGACCCGGGACGTGAACCTGCGCGCCTGGCCCACCGTCGACGTGCTGCCGGGGATCACGGCCGGCTTCGCCGCCGCGCCCGCCGTCGACGGCGGGGGTCAGGCGGTTCCGGGGCGGGCCGTCACCTTCTCCGTGAACGGCCAGACCGCGCGGTTCGCGGGCGCGAACGACTTCGCGCCGCAGTACTTCTTCGTGGCTCCCGAGGGCTGGACGATCCAGGGCGGGTCGGCGGCGTTCGCCGGCGGCGTGCCGGCGGGGGTGGCGTTCGAGTACCGCACGGTCGAGATCGACGGGGTCGACCGCGACGTGGTCGTCGCCTCCTGGCCGGACGGCGTCACCTTCGGCGAGAACGTGACGCTTCCCACGATGACCGTGGTCGCGACCCCGACCTACGCCGTCGACGCCGGGACGACGAGCGTCGCGAACGCCTGGATCGGCGACTCCCGCGACCTGTGGACCAACACGACCGCGACCTTCGGCAACGCCCGCCAGGACTCCGGCGACGCGGACGGCGACGGCTCGAGCACCGACTGGGTCTCGAGCGCCTCGCAGAGCATCCTGGTCTCCTCCGCGGCGGGGGTGACGGTGCTCAAGGAGATCTGCCTTCCCGACGGCAGCCCGGGCGACGGCTGCGAATGGCTCGGCGACCCCAGCCAGGCGGTTCCGGTCTCGACGACCGCGACCGATATCCGGTACCGGATCACCATCCAGAACACCGGCAACACCACGCTCTCGGGCGTCGTCGCCTACGACGTGCTGCCCTACGTCGGCGACACCGGGACGAGCGACGGCACCGCCTCCACGCCGCGCGGCTCGACCTTCAGCGAGACGCTGGTCACGATCGACGCGCAGAGTCCGGGCCTGGACCTGACCTTCTCGACCTCGACGAACCCGCCGCGACCCGAGGTCTACAGCGGCGCCACCTCGGGCGACTGGTCGGCGGCCGAGACCGGCGCGCAGGCCATCCGCGCGGCCTACCCCGGAACGCTCGCCCCTGGAACGTCGGTGTCCTTCAGCTATTCGGCGGACGTCGGCGACGAGGCCACGGCCGACTCGATCGCCTGCAACTCGGTCGCCGTCGACACCGCGAGCACCGTCCCGGCCGAGCCGCCCGCCGTGTGCGCGCTCACCGCGGAGGCGGATCTGGAGATCGAGGTCCCCGAGCGTCTGCCGCTGCAGGCCGGCCGCCCCGGCATCCTGCCGTTCACGGTGACCAACCACGGCGGATCGGCTTTCGCGCCGGCCACCGTCACGATCGAGATCCCGGCCGGGGTCACGGTCACCTCGCTGACCCCAGCGGGCTGGGACTGCACCGCTTCGGGCGTCGCTCCGCTCGCCGGTCCCGCCGACCTGGACTGCGTGCCGGTCGACGGCGCCGGCGCCGTCACCGCGATCCCGCTGAACGTGACCATCCCGCTCGATGTGCCGGTGGTGGTCGATGCCGCGACGGCGGCGTTGTGCGTGCCCGGTGAGGTATCGAGCCGGATGGTGGACCCGGTGCTCGCGAACAACGAGACCGAGGGCTGCGTCACGGTGGTGCCGTTCGCCGGCGCGGTGTCGGTCGACAAGGACGACAGCCGCACCATCGTGGGGATCGGCGACGAGTACAGCTACCAGATCGAGGTCGAGGCGGCGCTCGTCGGCGAGGAGCTCACCGGCGTCGTGCTCACCGACGAGCTTCCGGCGAACCTCCGCTTCGTCAGTGCCTCCGACGACGGCGTGCTGAGCGGCGCCAACCCGGACGGCTCCGGCGGCACCGTGACCTGGCCCGCGACCACGCTGGGCGCCACCGGCGAACCGTCCGCGGGCGGCGATGGCACGACCGGAGGCACGAATACCTCCTTCGCGCGCACGGTCACCGTGCAGGTCGTCGCCGGCGCCTCCGGCGCCGTGGTGAACCTGGCGCGGGTCGTCGCTCCGGACCCGGCGGACGCCGGAACGCCGTTTGAGGCGACGGACACCGACATCGACGGACTGCGCCGGTTGACCGTGACGAAGACCAGCGACGCGCTCCCCGCCGGAGTCCGCGCGGGTGACGAGGTCGAGTACACGGTCGTGCTGACCAACTCCGGCACCGTCGACTACACCGCGGGCGACCCCGCGACCCTCGTTGACGACCTCGCCGGCGTGCTCGACGACGCGACGTTCGTGGCCGGTTCGGCGACGGTCGACGTCGCAGGCGTCCCGTCTCCGGTCGCCGACCCGGTCGCCGGTCTGCTCACCTGGTCGGGCGCCTTGGCTGCCGGCGACTCGGCGATCGTGCGCTACCGGGTGACCGTCGGCGACGGTTCGACGGGCGACCTGTCGCTCGTCAACACCGCCTACTCGGCGGGAGCGGTCAGCAACTGCGTCGACGGGGTCGATGCCGACGGCCTCTCCTGCGCCACGACATCCAGCCCGTTCGCGCCGGTGATCGACAAGCGGATCTCGTCGCTGGAGCACAATGACGACGGCACCTGGACGATCGTCTACGACATCGACGTTACGAGCCTGAACCCGACGGCCGATACGGTCTACGACCTCACCGACACCCTCGCCTTCGGTGCGGGGATCACGGTGGCGAGCGCTTCGGTCACGGCGTTCCCCGCCGCGGTGACTCCCGCGGCCTGGTCGGGCAGCGGCGTGATCGCGGCCGACGCGATCCTGCCCGCCGGCGAGGTGCACTCCTACCGGCTGACGGTCGTCGCGGATGCCGCGGCGGTCGCCGGGACCTCGGCAGCGGTCTGCGCGACCGGCGTGGCCGGAGGCTTCGCGAACGTCGCGACCCTCGACGTGGACGGCTCGGCCCCGGAGCCGGCGGAGGCGTGCGCCTCACCGACCGCCCCGACGGTCGCCAAGTCAGTGGCCAGTCCCGTGCAGCAGCCGGACGGCAGCTGGCTGGTGACCTACACGATCACCGTGACCAATGCCGCGACCGTCCCGACCACCGGGCTGGCGTACACCCTCGACGACGTGTTCACCGTTCCCGCCGGGGTCTCGGTGCTCGACGTCACCGTCACCGGACCCGGCGGAGCGCCGGTCAACACCGGTTTCGACGGCGCGGCAGACACCGCGATCCTGACCGGCGTCGACCGGGTGCCCGCTGCGCCCTTGGCGAGCATCCCGGCCACGCGGGTCTACACGGTGGTCTTCCACACCGAGGCGCCCGCGGGAACCGGCACGGCGAGCGCCTTCCGGTGCCCGCCGGCGGGCACCGGGGGATACGCCAACGCGGTGACGCTCCTCGGCGGATCCTCGTCGACCGTGCTCGGCGAGAGCTCGGCCTGCGCCGACGTCGCGCCGCTGCCGACCCCGCAGATCTCCAAGCGGGTGGTGCAGACCTCGGTCGACGCCGGATCGGGTGACTGGACCCTGGTCTACGAGATCGTGGTGACCAACCCGAGCGCGCAGTTCTCGACCGTCTACAACCTCGTCGACGAACTGCAGTTCGCGGCCGATGCGACGGTCGTCAGCGCCACGATGACCTCGACCGATGCCGCGGTCAGCGCCGCCTGGGACGGCGTCGCGCAGACCGCCGCCGTGGGGGCGCAGACCCTGCCGGCCGGTGCGTCCGACGTGTTCACGGTGACCGTCGTCGCCGACCCGAGCGCCGTCGACGTCGAGTCGGCGTCAGCCGACTGCCGACTCGACGCGGGGGAGAGCGGCACCGGATTCCGCAACCTCGCCACGGTCACCTCCGGATCGGCGAGCGCGTTCGCGGACGCCTGTGAGCCGGCCACGGATCCGAGCGTGGTTAAGGCGACGGTCGGGACACCGACCCAGAACGCCTCGACCGGCATCTGGACGCTCACCTACGAGGTCGCGGTGACCAACCGCTCGACCACGACCGTCGGCGGAGGCATCCCCTACTCGGTCGAGGACACCCTCCACTTCCCGGCCGGCGTCGAGATCGTCGATGTCGTCGCCGGCGGATCCGACGGTGTCGTCAACGCGGGCTTCGACGGCGTCGCCGACACGGCCCTGGCGACGGGTTCGATCGAAGCGGCGGCAGACGAGACGACACCTGCCCAGCACATCTTCACCGTGACGGTACGGTTCCGGGTTCCTGGCGGGCTGACCGCCGACCTCGCCTGCTCGCCCGCTGGTGGCGGCGGCGGCCTGCTCAACGAGGCCGAGATCGCCGTGGGTGCGCGCGTCTCCGGCGCGACGGCCTGCGCCGAGGTCCCCGACGTGGCGCTGCCGGGCATCACGAAGACCGTGCTGTCGCAGCAGCAGCAGGCCGACGGCACCTGGCTGGTGCTGTACCGCATCCAGGTCGGCAACCCGTCGGCGACGGCCGCCGTCGAGTACGACCTCGACGACGCCTTCGAGCTCGGGGCAGGGATCACCGTCGTCGGAGCTCCGACAGTGGTGGCGGCGCCCGCGGGGGTCTCCGGGCTGATCGATCCCGACTGGGACGGTTCAACCGAGACGACGCTGGTGGAGGACATCCTGCTGCCGGCCGGGGGTGCGCACAGCTACACCGTGCGGGCCGTGCTCGACACCGGTTCGCTGACCTCGGCGGACCCGGCCGCGGACTGCGTGCTCGACGCCGGCGAGACCGGCACCGGTCTGGGCAACCGGGCCACCGTCGGCACCGGGGTGGCCTCCGCCTCCGCCGGCGCCTGCGCCACCATCGCCGACCCGGCGGTCACCAAGACCGTGTCGGGGCTGCCGGTGCAGCAGGCCGACGGCTCGTGGAACGTGGGCTACACGATGACGGTGTCGAACCCCTCCGCCTTCGCCCTGTCCTACGGGCTGCGCGACGAGCTCGACTTCCCGGCGGGCTCCACCGTCACGGTCGAATCCGCCGCCGCGCGGGCGGGCGGTCCTGCCGTCGAATCCGACTGGAACGGGCAGACCCAGCAGGTGCTGGTCGCCACGGCCGCGCTGCCGGCTTCCGCGGTGCACGTCTTCGACGTGAGGCTGCGGGTGGTGCTGCCGGCCGGTCAGGGTTCGCAGACCGATGCGTTCGCCAACCTCGCGGTGGTCGCCTCGGGCCCCGGAGGCGTGGTCGAGACGGACGCGGAAGCCGCTGCCGACCTCGAGCTGCCGGAACTGGTGATCGAGAAGACGGCGACCTCCCCGGCGGTGGCGCGGATCGGCTCGACGGTGCAGTTCGAGATCACGGTCGAGAACGTCGGCCTCGGCGACTTCACGGCGCTCTACCCGGCCGTGGTCTGGGACGACCTCTCGGGCGTGCTCGACGACGCGACGCTCAGCGGCGCGGTGACCGTCTCGCCCGTCACGGGTGCGATCACGACGTCGGGGGACCGATTCTCCTGGCGCGGCCCGCTCGCCGCAGGTGCGATCGTCACGCTCACCTACGAGGTGGAGATCGTGAACGGCGGCGACGGCGTGCTCGACAACATCGCCTTCCAGGGCCCGCCCGCGGTCCCGTCGCCGGCCACCCCGGCCGAGTGCGGCGAGATCCCGTGCGACACGACCTCGACCCCGCTGCCCGCGGTGTTCGTGGAGAAGTCGGCGAGCGCGGCGCGCGTCGCGCCCGGGGGCGTGCTGGAGTACGAGATCCGCATCACCAACACCGGTGAGGTCGACCTCGACGACCAGGACCCGATCAGCGTCCGGGACGACCTGTCGGACGTGCTCGCCCTGGCGACCCTCATCGGCACGCCGACCGCCGACCGCGGCCTTGTCCTCATGGCCGAGCCCGGATTCGAGTGGGTCGGGGGACTCGCCGCGGGTGAGTCCGCCACGATCACCTACTCGGTGCGCGTCGACCGGGATGCGGCCGACGGCGCCGAACTCGTCAACGTCGTGCTGAGCGACCCGACGCTCGTGCAGCTCACGACGGCCGGCACCCCCGGTCCGTCGAGCGCGACCACGACGACGCCGATCGCGACGATGGCGCTCACCGGAGCGACGGGCATCCCGATCGTCGTGCTCGGCGCGCTGGCGCTGCTCTCCGGCGGATTCCTGCTCCTGCTCCTCGTGCGCCGGCGGCGCGCCGAGGCCTGATCGACGTGCGGGCGGCTTCCGACCCCCGGGTCCGCCCGCACGTCAACCCCCCGGGGTGCAGCAGGACCGCCTCCTAGCGTGAGGGGATGCCCCGCCTCCGTCGTAGCGATCCCTCGGCGCCGGGCCTGCGCCGCGTGCGCCGGGGCCGCGGCTTCGTGTTCGTCGACGACGCGGGCCGTCCGGCCGACTCGGTCGTGCGCGATCGCTGCCGGGCGCTCGTCATCCCGCCCGCCTGGACCGACGTGTGGGTGTGCCTCGACGAGCGCGGGCACATCCAGGCGACGGGCACGGATGCCGCGGGGCGCCGCCAGTACCTCTACCACCCGGACTGGCGGGCCCGGATGGACCGGCTCAAGTTCGACCGGATGCTCGAGCTCGCCGAGACGCTCCCGGCGGCGCGACGCGGGGTGACGCGCGACCTGCGGCGCGACGACCTCGGGCGCGAGCGCGTGCTGGCGGGGGCGTTCCGCATCCTCGACACGGGGATGCTGCGCGTCGGGTCGGAGCGCTACGCCGCCGCCCACGGCAGCTTCGGCCTCTCGACGCTGCGCGGCTCGCACGCCCGGGTGACGGGCGGCGAGACGGTCGAGCTGCGGTTCGCGGGCAAGAGCGGGCAGCCGTGGGAGTCCGACATCTGCGACCCCGATCTCGCGGTGCTCGTGACTGCGCTCAAGCGGCGGGGGCCGCGCGCGCGACTGCTCGCCTGGGGGATGAGGCGGGGTGGCATCCGCTCGACGCGACCGCGATCAACGCCGAGGTGCGCGCCCGCACCGGCGGTGAGTTCACCGCGAAGGACTTCCGCACCCTGCACGGCACGGTGTCGGCGGCGATCGCCCTCGCGCGCTCCGGTCCGGCGTCGACCGAGCGGGCGCGGTCGAAGGCGATCGCCGCGGCCGTGCGGGCGACGGCGCTCCAGCTCGGCAACACCCCGGCGGTCGCGCGCTCGAGCTACATCGATCCGCGTGTGTTCGACCGCTACGCGTCGGGCGTCGTGATCGACCCGTCACGCTCGGCGGAATCCCAGCTGCGGGACCTGCTGGGCGGCTGACCGGGTCGGCTACGGTGAGCGGGTGGGGTTGCGGATGCTCGTCGCCGGCGTCGTCGTGACGCTCGCCCTCGCGGGGTGCGCGACTCCGCCCGCGGCGGATCCGTCGCCTGACCCGACCCCCGCGCCGACGACGGAACCCACCCCGGCGGTGACCGGCGAGACCGCCGAGGTCGAGGGCCGCCTCGTCGCGGTGACGTCGATGGGCGACCGCGATGCCTGGGCGCTGCAGGGCGCCGACGGCACGCTCTTCGCGGTGAATGTGCTCGGCACGGTGCGCCCGACGGCGGGGTGCGTGGTGGTCGTCGTGCCCGAGGGGCTCGACGTGCCCGCCGATCCGGGGGAGCGGTTCGCGGCCTTCCGCGATTACGCGCAGACCCACGAGGCGACGATCGACGTCGTCGGGGGCTGCTGAACGGGCGCCCAGTACCCCGGTACCTCGACCGGATGTCCCCCGGTGGCGTCCCCCATTGTGCGAACGTGAGGATTTCGCCAAACTGAGCCCGGATCACGTTCAGCGATGAGAGGTGCGTTCCCATGGCGAGTCGAGGAGGGCGCTTCGTCGCGCTCGTGGCTGCTGCAGCCCTGGTGCTGACCGGCGCGGTCACCCCGGTGTGGGCCGAGGAGCCCGCTCCGCCGCCCACCGTGGAGCCCACGGTCGAGCCCACCGCGGAGCCCACCGACCCGGCCGAGCCGACCGAGGACCCGGCCGGGGGGCCCGTCGAGGAGCCGGCCGCCGAGCCGCGACCGCCGCAGGGCTCGGGCGAACTGGCGGAGGCCAAGTACCCCGCGGACTCGCCCGGCGTCGTCTACATCCTCAACGGCGGCAGCCCGTTCAACGCGGTCACGGCGGACTGGCCGCTCGGCACGACGTTCGCCTACCAGTGGTATTCCGGGTCGACGGCGACGAGCACGGCGAAGGCGACCGGCCCGGGGGCGACGACGAGCCAGTACTCGCCCGTCGCGGCCGACTACGGCAAGTACCTGCGCGTCCGGGTGACCGCGACGGTCCCCGGCTACGACCCGACCGCGCGCGACTCGGCGGCGAAGAACTACTCGATCCAGAGCTCGTCGAAGCCCGTCGTGACGGGCACCGCCAAGGTGGGCCAGCAGCTCACCGCGGACACCTCCGGGATGACCTTCTCCACGGTCGACGGACCGCTGGAGTCCGTGACCCACGGATACCAGTGGCTGCGGGACGGCAAGGCGATCGCGGGCGCCGACGCGGCGACCTACACGCTCACGAGTGCCGACTACCAGAAGAAGATCGCCGTCCGGGTGACGACGTCGAAGGCGGGCTGGGTGTCGAAGGTCACCACGTCGGCGGCGCGGACGATCTCGCAGAAGGGCACCATCGGCACGTCGTCGCCCTCGGTCGAGATGCTGAAGACGATCGACGACGCCGGGTTCACCCTGTCGGCGTCGCCCGTCGGCATCACCGAGCCGGACGTGACTTACTCGTACCAGTGGTACCGGGTGAACCGCACCACGCAGAAGTCGGCCGCGATCAAGGGCGCCACGAAGGCGACCTACCGCCCCAAGGCCTCCGACTACCCGTACCTGCTGAAGGTGAAGGTCACGGTCAAGAAGAAGAACTACTCGACCGTCAGCTTCACCGCCGAGCCGCGCGACTACTCGCTGCGCATCACGGAGGCGAAGATCGACCACGCCGTGATCCGGGTCGGGGACACCATCGTGGCGGCCTTCCACCGCTTCCGCGTGCAGCAGTCCAACGGCGAATTCTTGACCCTCCTCGGGAGCTCCGTCGACGCGACGTACTCCTGGTACCGCGGCAGCAAGAAGGTCGCGGGTCCCACCGACGACGACTACGACGTGGTCGCCGCCGACCTGGGGAAGAGGCTCCACTTCCGGGTCTCGGCCGCCTACACCGGCTACCTCCCCCTCGTGGCGGGGAAGTCGTCGGCCTCGGTGAAGGTGCTCAAGCCCCTGTTGACGGAGACTCTCGAGCCGACCCTCACGCAGAGCGGCCTGGTGCTCTCGGTGGAGCCGGGCACGACGGAGCCGGCGTGGACGTCGGTGAAGTACCAGTGGTATCGCGACGGCAAGGCGGTCAAGGGCAAGACGAAGAGCACGTACACGCTCAGCGCCGCCGACCACGGCAAGAACATCACGGTCGCGCTCACCTACAAGCGCGCCGGCTACGCCGACCAGAAGGTGTGGGCCCCGCAGCTTCCGGGGCGCACCGCCGCGTACTACGTGGGCGTGGACTGGGGTGGCCCGCAGATCGAGGGCGAGCTGCGGATCGGCGGCCTCCTCACGGCGGTGCTGCCCGACTACATCGACTTCGGAACCATGGACCCGCTCGCTCCGGAGGATCTGACGATCGCGTACCAGTGGTACGCCGACGGCAAGGCGATCCCGGGAGCCACCGCGGCGACGTTCCTGCTGACCTCCGCCCAGAAGGGCAAGGCCATCTCGGTGAAGGTGACGGCCGCGGCGCCGGCCGGCGACCGCCTCCCCCACATCGGCACGAGCCCGAAGTCGCAGAAGATCGGCACGCTCGAGATCGCGGATCCCGACGCCGCGGCCGTCACGGTGGTGAACGCGCCCGACGCCTCCGCCTTCACGCCGAAGCTGAAGGCCCAGGTGTCGGGGGTCACCGAGCCGGGCGTCACGATCAAGTACCAGTGGTACCGCAACAACTCCAAGGTGAAGGGCGCGACGAAGTCGACGTACACGCTGAGCTCGAAGGACCGCGGCAAGTACGTCTACGTCGTCGTCACCGTGTCGAAGAAGGCGCAGGGATCCACCACGTGGACGCCGCTGCAGATCGTCTCGGAAGCCCGCGACCGCACGCTCCTCGACCTCTACAGCCCGGGCATCTACATCAACTTCTGGCCGGCACCCCGGGTGGGGGGATGGGCCCAGTACCCGGGTTGGACGCCGCACTACGCCGGTCCCAACCCGCCCGACCCGGAGGACTGGGAGTTCAAGTACCAGTGGTACCGCGACGGCAAGAAGATCGCGGGGGCGACCGCGTCCGAGTACCCGATCGGGGCCGCTGACTACGGAAAGCGGATCACCCTCAAGATCACTGCCGGCGTGGCCGGCGGGGGATTCATCCCGGTGTCGGCGACCTTCGCGGCCCCACCGGGGACGAAGGTGGCGAAGGGCGTCACGACGCAGCTGCCGAGCGTCGGCCTGCTGTCCTTCCAGCCGGGGGTGGTGGAGGCGGCGGTCGGCCTGCCGCAACCGTGGCACCCGGCACCCGCGTACTCCTACCAGTGGTACCGGGGCGCCGTGAAGATCAAGGGCGCGACGAAGCGCGTCTACAACCTGGTCCCAGCGGACTCCGGCCACCCCATCTCGGTGGAGGTGACGATGAAGCGCACGAACTTCACTCCGGCGACCACCGTCCTGCCGCGCTCGGAAGCATGGGCCGTGACGCTCTCCGCGGGGGGTCCGGTCACCATCGTCGGCTCGCCCACGGTCGGCGCCACGCTCTCGCTCGACCTGCCGGTGATCTACTACGGGAACGGCCTCGAGGACGACGACCCGTGGTACGACGTCCAGTGGTACCGGGGCAGCACCCCGATCCCGGGGGCGACGGGGGAGACCTACACGCTCCAGGCCGCCGACGTCGGCAAGCGGATCACGGTGAGGGTGACCTACCGCGCGATCGCGCACTTGCCGATGGTTCTGACCGCCGAACTCGGCGGGTGGTGATCGTCGGTCGACGGTCACCTGATCGAAGGGTTGTCACCATGGCTGCACGCAGGGGCCGGCTCGCTGAAGGCGGCGGATGTCGGCAAGAAGATCACCGTGAAGATGACGGCTCTCGCCTGGGGCCGGCTTCCGCGCACGCTCACGAGCGCGCCGGTGACGCCCACGGGCTAGGTTCGGCTTTCCGTACCTCGGGCCCTGCCCCTAGATCGGGGTCGTTGCGGCCCGCGTGAGCGGTCCGCGAGACTGACGGGCGGATGGGACGTCGTCCCAGGGGGGAAGGCAGATCCATGACGGGTCGAAGGGGGCGCGTCAGCGCGCTCATTGTGGCGGCAACCCTTCTCTTCTCGGGGGTGACTCCCGCCTGGGCGGCAGAGCCGGAGCCCGCGCCGACCGTGGAGCCCACGGTCGAGCCCACCCCGGAGGCGGAGCCCACAGAGGAGCCCGCGCCGGAGCCCGACCCGACGGTGGAGCCGACCGAGGAACCCGCTCCGGCCGAGGATCCGGCCCCCGAGCCGGAGCCGACCGACCCGCCTGCCGCCGCGGGCGCGACCGTCGTCTACACCGGCACGCTCACCCGCATCGCCGACGCCGACGACGACTCGACCCTCGCCCTGCTGCGCACCGCGCAGGGCTACCTCGCCGTCGACACGAGGGGCTGGCCGGCTTCGGAGTTCACCACGAACGTCGCCGTCACCCTCGCCGTGCCGAGCGGAGTCACCCTGACCGGCAACGCGCATGCCGACTTCACCGCGCTCTCCAACGCCGCCGCGTCGAAGGCGCTCACCATCGTCGGCGTCGGAGCCGCGCGCAGCCTCGCGCGCGAGACGGCGTCGTTGGTCAACCAGACCCCGAACACCGCCGCGACCCACCGCATCTACGCCGTGTTCGTGACGCCCAACGGCAAGACCACGACGTCCAGCCTGCGCCCGACCGAGCCCCAGTTCGCCCAGACGGTGGTGCACGCTGATGACTACTGGTCTCAGCAGTCGAGCGGCACGATCGGTTTCGAGCTCGTCGGCTCCGTGCCCTGGTACTCGAGCAGCTACTCGTGCAAGACCACCAGCGGCAGCTTCTCCCTCTGGAATCAGGCGGCGGCGAAGGCGAAGTCGAAGCTCGGCTACGTGGCGGGCAAGAACAACCACCTTGTGCTGGTCTTCCCGAGCACCACCGACTGCGGCGGCACCATCGGGCTCGCCACCATCGGGTGGAGCGCCAACGAGGGTGGCCTGGCCTGGGTGATCGGGGACGGGGCCGGCAAGAACAAGCCGGACGGCTTCGGTGAGATGGAAGTCCAGACGCTGGCCCACGAGCTCGGGCACAACCTGTCGCTGGGCCACGCGAACTGGGTTGCTTGTGAGGGCCGGTACCCCAACCCCGGCGTCAACCTCACCGGATGCGACCTGCGCGAGTACGGCGACATCACCGATGTCATGGGTTACGGAATCCCGCACATGACGGGCGGTGCCCTCTCCAGCGCTCACGCGATCCGGGCGGGCATCTGGCCTACATCCGCATGGCAGTACCACACTGCCGCTGCGGGAACCGAGGTGGTGTACACCCTCCACGATGTCGCACAGAACTCCGGCCTGCGCTCGATCGTGGTCCAAGACAGCGACGGGATCGTGTACTTCATCGAGTACCGCGGTGTGACCGATGAGGATGCCCAGTATTTCGGTTACGGCTGCTACTCCGACCACTGTGTCGAAAGCCGGTCGGGCGTCCGGGTGCTCCGCCTCGAGCAGGCGCAGAACTTCGCGCCGTACCTCGGCACCCAGGAGCCGAGTTGGCTGGGGTCACCGGGTGACGGCAGCTACCTGATGGGATTCGAGGCCACCTTCGAGCGCATGAACCTCGCCCAGTCCCAGGACTGGTGGAGCCGTGGTGAGGGCAACGGGATCCAGGTCCTCGCCCAGAGCGTCACCGAAGGTGGTGCGACCGCGCAGGTAAGGATCCGGCGCGGGGCCGACAGCACCAGCACGAGCGCGAGTGCGCACGTCTGGATCGTGCCCACGTCCGTCGCGGACATCGAGAACTCCATGCAGGTGGGTGACACCTGGACCGCGATGCTCAGTGATGACTGGGGGCAAGACACCACCAGCTTCCAATGGTACCGCGGGAATGCCGAGACCAGTGTGACGACCCCGATCTCTGGGGCCACTGCGCAGAACTACACGCTCACGGCTGACGACCGCGGGAAGTACATCGGCGTCACCGTCACCGGCACCCACCTCAACGGCTCCGTGGCGACGATCTCTGATCCTGTCGCGGGCACGGGCTGGGGGCCGATCGGCTACGGCACCTACCTCCGCGACCAGCCGGGCTCCGTCACGATCGACAACGGCGGCGACCCGCTCGTCGCGGTCACCGCGGACTGGCCGTCCGGCACGACCTTCGCCTACCAGTGGTACAGCGGCACCTCCGCGACCTCGACGACGAAGGCGACCGGTCCCGGCAGCACGAGCTCGAACTACTCGCTCGTCGCGGGCGACCAGGGCAAGTACATCCGCGTCAAGGTCACCGCGACCGTCCCCGGCTACAAGCCGGTGGAGCGATTCTCGGGAGCCAAGAACTACACGATCACCGCATCCGAGGGCGTCTTCGTCTCCGGAATGACGGCGGTCGGGTCGGAGCTCTCCGTCCAGTTGGACAGCATGACCTACACGACCGTGGACGGGACGCTCACCGGCGTGAGCCACAGCTTCCAGTGGCTGCGTGACGGCAAGGTGATCCCCGGCGCGACCGAGTCGACCTACGACGTGCAGGGCACCGACTACGGCAAGAAGATCTCGGTGCGCCTGACGGCGTCGAAGTCGGGCTGGATCCCGCTCGTGCGCACCTCGCCGGGCGTCAAGATCACGATGAAGGCGCCGTTCACGATCAACGAAGACCCGATCATCACGCAGAACGGGCTGACGCTCACCGTGTCGCCCGCCGACCTCGCGCCGGAGCCGACCACGGTCACCTACCAGTGGTATCGCAACGGCAAGAAGGTCAAGGGCGCGACCAAGCCGACCTACACGCTCACCGCGGCCGACTACATGAAAGAGATCGACGTCTACGTCACCCACAAGCGCTCCGGCTACGCGGACCGCATCATGGATGGCATCCCGGTGAGCGGCGACGCCGTCTACTCGGTGTACTCCGGCTCCGCGAAGCCCGTGCTCGGCGGCGAGTTCAGGGTCGGGGGCGAGCTCGAGGTCGTCGACCGCACGTACTACGACACGCGGAACGGGCACGAGCTGGAGGAGGGCGACCTCGTCCGCACCTACCAGTGGTACGCCGACGGCAAGGCCATCTCGGGCGCCACCGGCGCCACGTTCACCCTCACGCCGGCGCAGAAGGGCAAGGCGATCACGGTCAAGATGACCGTCCGCGCCGCCGCCGGCGACCTCGTGCCGCTGGTGAGCACGAGCGAGAAGACGCAGAAGATCGGCACCGAAGAGATCGAGGTGGATGCGCCCTCCGTCGACATCATGAGCGTCGGCACGACCTTCAAGCCCGCACTGAAGGCGACCGCCATGGGCGTCACCGAGCTGGGCGTCGCCTACAAGTACCAGTGGTACCGCGACGGCAAGGCCATCAAGGGCGCGACGAAGCAGACCTACGCGCTCACCTCGAAGGACAGGTCCGCCGAGATCGTCGTCGCCATCACCGTCTCCAAGAAGGCGCAGGGGCCGATCATCTGGACGAACCGGGTGATCACGTCGGCATCCAAGCGGTACGCCATCCGGGGAGAGGACTCGGGCGCCTACGTCGCCTTCGACGACGACGTGCCCCAGGTCGGGTCGGTCGCGAGCGTCGACCTCCAGCCGTACTACGACTCGTGGACGGAGATCACGCTCTCCGAACTCGTGCTCGACCACCGCTACCAGTGGCTGCGCAACGGCAAGGCGATCAAGGGCGCCACGGGGGCGACCTACATCCTCACCGCCTCCGACTACGGCAAGAAGATCTCGGTGAAGGTGACGACGGGATCGCAGTTCGGCGGAGACATGACGCACGTGGGCACCTACACGAGCGACCCGGCATCCCTGAAGGTCGCCAAGGGCGTCACCACGTCCAACGCGGCCTTCACGGTCCAGCCGGCCGGAGCCGGCAAGCTACGGGCGGTCTACACCGCCTCGTCGCTCGTGCCCGAGTACCCGACGCCGAAGTACTCGTACCAGTGGTACCGCGGCGACGCGAAGATCAAGGGCGCGACGAAGTCGACCTACACGCTCACGTCGTCCGACCGTGGCAAGCAGATCTCGGTGCAGGTCACGATGAAGCGCAGCAACTTCACCCAGGTGACGACCGTGCTGCCGCGCACCGCGCCGGTGAACTACACGCTCATGTCGCACGACGCGCCCGAGCTCACCGGCACGCCCGCGGTCGGCGGGACGATGGGCTTCGTCACCTACGGGGTCTACGAGTCCGACGGCACGACGCCGTTCGCCTCGCCGCAGCTCAGCTACCAGTGGTATCGCAACGGCTCCGCGATCTCCGGCGCGAAGGGTGAGACCTATGTGGTGAAGAGCGCGGATGCGGGCAAGAAGATCACGGTGAAGGTGACGGTCAAGGGCGACGGGCGGCTCGGGTTCTCGATGACGAGCGCCCCCGTCCCCATCCCGGCCGGGTAGCCCTACCCGGGTATCTGCGGGGGCCTCTTCCGCCGGGACTCGCGGGGTTGTGAGAAGCTCGCCGGCGCGACCGACCCGACGCTCGTCCTCGGCACCCAGCACAAGGGCAAGGTCATCAGCGCCAAGGTGACCGTGACGACCCCGGCGGGCACCCTCATCCCGCTCGTGCTGCCGACCGAGAAGACCCCCAAGATCGGCACCCTCGAGATCGCGGTCGAACCGGATGCCGGCCTCGCGATCGAGGCGGCCGGTACGCCGTTCGCGCCGAAGCTCCGCGCGGTGCCGGTCGGCGTGCTCGAGGACAAAGTCGCCGACAAGTACCAGTGGTACCGCGGCGACGCCAAGATCAAGGGCGCGACGAAGCAGACCTACGCGCTGACCGCCAAGGACCGGCACAAGGTCATCTCGGTCGTCGCGATCGCCTCCAAGAAGCCGGAGGGCTCCAACACCTGGACGAGTCGCACGCTCGAGTCGCCGCGGCGGATCTTCTCCCTGTCGGGCCAGAGCGACGGTGCCCTCATCGACTCCGGCGGCGAGCCGCTGCGCGTCGGCACCACCCTGACGATCCAGGCGCAGGACATGTACGACTCCCACAGCGACGCGGGGATCTCCGAGGAGAACCTCGTGCGCCGGTACCAGTGGCGGCGCAACGGCACGGCCATCAAGGGCGCCACCGCGGCGGAGTACACGCTCGGCGCCTCCGACTACGGCAAGCGGATCTCGGTGCGCGTGACGACCGGCTACGACACCGGGGGGTTCACGACCCACATCGGCACCTACACGACCGAGAACGCGAGTCTCAAGGTCGGCAAGGGCGTCACGACGGCGCAGCCGACGGTCACCGTGGGCAGCGCCGGGATCGGGAAGATCACCGCCCAGGTCTCCGCACCCACCCCGGCGAAGCCCGCGCCGACCTACACCTACCAGTGGTATCGCGGCGGCTCGAAGATCAAGGGTGCGACGAAGGCGACGTACACGCTGACCTCGAAGGATCGCGACCAGCTCATCTCGGTGCGGGTCACGATGAAGCGCAAGAACTTCACCGAGCCGACGATCGTGCTGCCGCAGTCCGAGGGCGTGAACTACACGATCATGGCGCACACCCCGCCCGAGATGGACGGCGACGCGAAGGTGGGCAACACGCTCACCGCGTACATGCCGCCGATCTTCGAGGCCGACACCGAGACGCAGATCGAGTCGCCGCAGCTCAGCTACCAGTGGTATCGCAACGGCACGGCGATCTCGGGGGCCAAGGGTCACGAGTACACGCTGACCGGCAGCGACTACGGCAAGAAGATCACCCTCAAGGTGACCGTCAAGGCGGCCGGCCGGCTCGCGTTCTGGTCGACGAGCGCGCCCGTCACCGTCGAGGGTCTGGGCGTGTTCACGTTCGTCGGCGACGACCTGCCGTTCGGGCAGAGCGCCTGGAGCGGCAGCGGCCTGACGATGAAGGCGAACGTCGGCTGGTGGCAGAACATCCGGCCGACCGGGTTCACCTACGGCTACCAGTGGTACCGCCGGGCCGACTCGAACTGGGGGTCGACGCCGGTGCCCATCCCGGGGGCGACCAAGTCGACCTACACGCTCACGGATGCCGACACCGACAAGGTCGTCACCATCGTCATCACGATCTCCAAGCCCGGGTACCAGCCGTACGTATTCGAGGAGTGGCCGGCCAACGAGCTGATGGCCGACACCCATCTGCCCGCCGCCAATATCGGGCTCCCGTACACGCCGGAAGTGACCGTCTATCTCGCCACCGGCAAGACGTCGTCGAGCATCCACATCGAGTACCAGTGGCTGCGTAACGGCGAGCCGATCGAGGGGGCGAACGAGCTGACCTACACACCGGTCAACGCCGACCACCCGAACAAGCTGCAACTGCGGATCACGGCGCCGGCGCCGAAGCACGCGACGGTGACGTTCACGACCGACTTCATCTCGACGGACATGGTCTAGGAGGCGCGCTCCGCACCCGTTGCGGGAACCCGTGGCGCGGGGATCGGTGGCCCTGCTGCGGGGCTTGTGACGAATCCTCCTGAACCGCAATACTCATCCCGAGATTCACCCCACGAGTTCCATCCGCAGGGCGAGGGAGACACCGTGTCGGTTCGGAAGAAGTCGCGCGGGATCGCGCTCGTCACGGCGGCGTTCGCCATGGTTCTGGGGTTGCTCATCGCGCCCCCGGCGATGGCGGCGCCTGCGGCATCGGGGCAGCCCGTCCCCTCGACCGACCCTGCCGTCACGGTGGTGAAGACGGTCGACCGCCCCGACGAGCTCTACTCCTTCGTGCTCGACGCGGTCGTCAGCGGCATCGACGAGCCCGGCACGACGACGAAGTACCAGTGGTACCGGGTCAACCTCACCACCGACAAGCAGACCGCCATCAAGGGCGCGACGTCGAGCACGTACCGCCCGAAGGCCGCCGACTACCCCTACGGGATCCTGGTGCGGGCGATCGTCTCGAAGAGCGGCTTCGAGTCGCTCACCCTGTACTCGGCCGTGAGGGACTACTCGCTGCGCATCGACCCGGCCATGCCGCTGGAGTTCATCAACGACGAACCGCACGTCGGGATGGTCGTCAACCCGGCGGCCTACAACGTGCGCCACGAGAAGGCGGACGGTTCCGGCTACGAGGTCTTCGCCGCCACGCAGGTCGACGAGTGGAAGTACGCCTGGTACCGCAGCGGCAAGTCGGCGAAGGTCGGCTCGCTCTCCACCTACACGGCGGTGGCGGCCGACCTCGGGCGCAAGCTCCACTTCCGCGTGTGGCTGTGGAAGTCGGGCTACCTGCCGATCGTCGGCGAGAAGTCGCCGACGACGGAGAAGGTCGTCAAGGGCACCTTCGACGTCGGGACGACGAACGTCCAGCAGGACGGGATGGTGTTGCGGGTCGACCCCGCGGCATCCGACCCGACCGCGAGTCGCCTCTCCGTGCAGTGGTACCGCGACGGCAAGGCCGTCAAGGGCAAGACCAAGCCGACCTACACGCTCACCAGTGCCGACTTCGGGAAAGAGGTCACCGCGCGCATCACCTACCGGCGCAGCGGCTACGTCACCGAGACGGTCACCGCGCAGAGCACCGGCACCAACCGCTGGTACCTCGGCGCCTCGCCGGAGCGGCCCGAGATCTACGGCGTCACCGACAACGATGTCCACGTCGGCGCGACCCTCAAGATCGGCCCGCGCAACTACGAGAACACCCACCTCGAGACCGCGCTCGACACCGAGGACCCGTCGCAGATCACCCTGGCCTACCAGTGGTACCGCAGCGGCAAGGCCATCCCCGCGCCGCTCGGCACCGGACCCACCTACACGCTCACCGCCGCCGACAAGGGCAAGACGATCACCGTCAAGGTGACCGCGACCGACCCGAACGGCCTGCTCGTGCGCAACGTCGCCACGAGCGTCGCGACCAAGGCGATCGGCACCGACCCCATCCCGGGTGCCGGCACGGCGTCGGTCAGCGTCGAGCAGGATCCCGGAACGCTCACGCTCGGCGCGGCGGTCACCGGGCTCGCCGCCGACGAGACCCTGCGCTTCGCCTACCAGTGGTACCGCGGCTCCACCGCCATCAAGGGCGCGACGAAGCAGACCTACACCCTCGGCAGCAAAGACCGCGGCAAGAAGGTGTGGGTGCGCGTGACGGTGTCGAAGCCGGCATCCGGATCGACCACCTACACCTCGATGGTCTACAACTCCGACGCCATCGACTACACGGTGCAGCTGGGTGACCCGCTGCCCTACATGTCGGGCAACTCGTGGAGCGTGGGCACGCAGATCGGCATCTACGGCCTGAACTTCATCACGAAGGACGGCCCGCTCGCCTCGCCGACGATCAAGTACCAGTGGCTGCGCAACGGCAAGGCGATCGCCGGCGCCGACCTGAGCTACTACTTCCTCGACGCGGCAGACTACCGCGCGAAGGTCGCGGTGCGGCTCACGGTCTCGTCGCCCGGCTACGTCGACCTCGTGTACGTCGTGCCGGCGCCCTACCCGATCGCCAAGGGCATGACCACCGAGGCGCCCGCGTCGCTCGTCGTGCCCGCCGGCGACGGGAAGCTGCAGGCCGTCGCGGACGGCACCCTCGAGCCCGCCACGCCCGCTCCGAAGTACAGCTACCAGTGGTACCGCGGCAACTCGAAGATCAAGGGCGCGACGAAGGCGATCTACACGCTCACCTCGGCCGACCGCGGCAAGCAGATCTGGGTGCGCATCACGATGAAGCGCAAGAACTTCGTCGCCGCGACGCAGATCCTCACCGACAGCCCGGGGGAGTACCACTGGATCGTCGCGACGCCGGAGAAGCCGGCGATCAGCGGTACGCCGCAGGTCGACTCCCTGCTCACCGCCGTCGCGCCGGAGTACACCGACGCCGAGACGGGCGCCGTGATCACGCCGGCCCTCAGCTACCAGTGGTACCGCAGCGGCAAGGCGATCTCCGGCGCCACGGCATCCACGTACTCGCCCGTGGTGGCGGACATCGGCAAGCGGATCAGCGTCAAGGTGACCGCCCGCGCCCCCGGCCTGCTCGCGCACAGCGCGACGAGCGCGTCGACCGCGACCGTGACGGCGGGCACCATCGATCCGGGCACGGCATCCCTCATGGTCAGCGGCATCGTCGGCCAGTACCCGCGGGTGCTCGCGGAGGTCGTCGGCAGCGTCGCCACGCCGGGCGTGACCTACGAGTACCAGTGGTACCGCCACACCGGCGGCACCCTCGACTCGCCGAAGACCGCGATCAAGGGCGCGACCGCCGAGACCTACACGCTCACCGACGCCGACTCCTTCCGCCTCGTCAGCCTCGTCGTGACGCTGCGCAAGACGGGGTACGCGCCGCTCGCGCTGGACCCGATCGAGGCGAACGTCATGGGTTACTCCAACAACGTGATGATCGCGGGCACCTTCGCCGCGGGGGAGGAGCTCTCCGCCCAGACCCCGGAACTCTTCCGAGTCGACAACGAGACGGCGAACGGCGGCGACATCGTGTTCGAGTGGCGCATCGACGGCGAGCCGATCGCCGACAGCGACAGCCCGAGCTACATCGTGCAGGAGAGCGACCTCGGGCACGCGATCACGGTTCGCGTGACGCTGTACCACGAGCACCACGCGCCCCTCGTACTCGAGAGCGCGCCGGCGGCATGAAGCCGCTCGCACGAACCCTCGCGGGCTTCGCGCTGACGATCGTGTTCGCCTACGTGCTGGGCTCCGTCGTGCAGACGATCCTCAACGGTGGAGACGTGATCTCGGCGGTCGTGCAGGAGACCTGGCGGGTGCTCTTCACCGGCGGACTCGTCGCGCTGGGGCTCTTCCTGCTGTTCTCGCTCGTCGTGAACTACGCCGCGCGTGCGCGCGGCAACGGCGTGCTGTTCTGGGTCAACGCGGGGGCGCTCGTCGCCGCGATCGTCCTCGGCGTGCTCATGTCGTTCGCCGCCGGCATCCTCGTCGGCGCCCTCACCGGCGGGCTCGCCTGGATGTCGGCGTTCACCTCGGTGCTCGCCGCGGGGGAGATCTTCGCGGGCGGCCTGATCGCGCTCGCCGTGGTGCACTTCGGGGTCATGAAGACCGACCCCGCCCCGGCGGTCGAGCCGGTTCGGTAGGGCTCGAACGAGGGCCGGCGACCCGGGCCGAGACGGCCCGGACTGTCGACTCCGGGCCGACAACCGGGGGCCGGGACGGCCCCCGGGGCGCTGTCGCGGGGGAGGCGCGAAAGCGCCTCCCCTCTGACGCGACACGCCCGGGTTGCACGCAATGCCCGGGTGTGGCAAGCTCATGTGGTTCAACATCCCGCGCGCTCGCGTGGGTCACCGCTCTGGCAGTGCACAGTCCTGATGAGACTGGGCCGCGGGTGGCAGGACATCACAAAGCTTCAACGCGAATCCTTTCGTCGTGCGCGCATGCGCGCGGGACGGGTCGGATTGACAGAAGAACAGCGGTGCGCGAACTCAGGTTCGCGGGTGCGGGGCGAGAAGGTCCCGCACGTACAGGAAGAGAAGGAAACGCATGGCGGCCCAGAAGATCCGCATCCGGCTGAAGTCGTATGACCACGCCGGTCTCGACGCCTCGGCGCGAAAGATCGTCGACGCGGTGCAGCGTGCCGGTGCGACGGTCGTCGGTCCGGTTCCGCTCCCCACGGAGAAGAACGTGGTCGTCGTGATCCGTTCGCCCCACAAGTACAAGGACTCCCGCGAGCACTTCGAGAAGCGCACCCACAAGCGACTCATCGACATCATCGACCCGACCCCGAAGGTCGTCGACTCGCTCATGCGACTCGACCTCCCGGCGGACGTCAACCTCGAGATCAAGGCCTAAGGAACCCCTATGTCTGACACGAAGACGGTCCAGGGTCTGCTCGGCACCAAGCTCGGCATGACCCAGGTCTGGGACGAGAACAACAAGCTCGTGCCCGTGACCGTGGTCCAGATCGCCCCCAACGTGGTGACCCAGGTGCGCTCCGTCGAGAAGGACGGCTACGCGGCCATCCAGATCGCCTACGGCGCCATCGACCCGCGCAAGGTCAACAAGCCGGCCGCCGGTCACTTCGAGAAGGCCGGCGTCACGCCGCGCCGCCACCTCACCGAGGTCCGTACCGCGAACGCCGCCGAGTACGAGCTCGGCCAGGAGCTGTCGGTCGACATCTTCGAGGCCGGCCAGCTGGTCGACGTCGTCGGCACCAGCAAGGGCAAGGGCTTCGCCGGTGTCATGAAGCGCCACAACTTCAAGGGCGTCTCGGCCTCGCACGGTGCGCACCGCAACCACCGCAAGCCCGGTTCGATCGGCGCCTCGTCGACCCCGAGCCGTGTCTTCAAGGGCATGCGCATGGCGGGCCGCATGGGTGGCGAGCGCGTCACCGTGCAGGGCCTCAAGGTGCACTCGGTGGATGCCGAGAAGGGCCTCCTCCTGGTCAAGGGCGCCGTCCCCGGCGCTCGCGGCCGTCTCGTTTTCGTCCGCAACGCGGTGAAGGGCTGACCATGACTTCCCTCGATGTTCTGGATGCCAAGGGCAAGAAGGCCGGCACCGTCGAGCTCCCCTCGAGCCTCTTCGACGTGCAGACCAACGTCCCGCTCATCCACCAGGTGGTGACCGCGCAGCTCGCGGCAGCCCGCCAGGGCACGCACAAGACCAAGGGTCGCGGCGAGGTCTCCGGCTCCGGCAAGAAGCCCTTCAAGCAGAAGGGCACCGGCCGCAGCCGTCAGGGTTCGGTCCGCGCGCCGGAGCACACCGGCGGTGGCGTCGTGCACGGCCCGGTGCCGCGCGACTACGCGCAGCGCACCCCCAAGAAGATGATCTCGGCGGCGCTCCTCGGGCTCCTGTCCGACCGCGCGCGCGGCGAGCGTCTGCACGTCGTGTCGGGCATCGGCGGCGACAACCCGTCGACCAAGGCGGCGGTCGAGACCCTCGCGGCCCTCAACGGCGGCAACGGCGTCTCGAAGAACGTGCTCGTCGTGCTCGAGCGCGGTGACGAGAACGCCTGGAAGAGCGTGCGGAACCTCAAGAACCTGCACGTGCTGTTCGCCGACCAGCTGAACGCGTACGACGTGGTCGTCTCCGACGACGTCGTGTTCACCAAGGGCGCGTTCGACGCGTTCGTGAGCGCGAAGACGAAGAAGGAGGCCGGCGAGTGAGCGGCTACAACAAGGACCCGCGCGACGTCATCCTCGCGCCGGTCGTGAGCGAGAAGTCCTACGGGCTCATCGACGAGGGCAAGTACACCTTCATCGTCGACACCCGCTCGAACAAGACCGAGATCAAGCTCGCCATCGAGAAGATCTTCGGCGTCAAGGTCGCGAGCGTGAACACGCTCAACCGCAACGGCAAGACGCGTCGCACCCGCTTCGGCATCGGCAAGCGCAAGGACACGAAGCGCGCGATCGTCACCCTCAAGTCCGGCTCGATCGACATCTTCACGGCTGTCGGCTAAGGGTCGAGGAGAAACAGACATGGGAATCCGCAAGTACAAGCCGACGACCCCGGGTCGCCGCGGTTCGAGCGTCGCCGACTTCGCTGAGATCACTCGATCGACGCCGGAGAAGTCGCTGCTCAAGCCGCTGCCGAAGACCGGTGGACGCAACAACGCCGGACGCATCACGACCCGCCACATCGGTGGCGGTCACAAGCGCCAGTACCGCGTCATCGACTTCAAGCGCAACGACAAGGACGGCGTCAACGCCAAGGTCGCTCACATCGAGTACGACCCGAACCGCACCGCGCGCATCGCGCTGCTGCACTTCGTCGACGGCACCAAGCGCTACATCCTCGCGCCGGCGAAGCTCCAGCAGGGCGACATCGTCGAGAGCGGGCCGAGCGCCGACATCAAGCCGGGCAACAACCTGCCGCTGAAGAACATCCCCGTGGGTACCGTCATCCACGCGATCGAGCTCCGCCCCGGTGGCGGCGCGAAGCTGGCCCGCACCGCCGGTGCGAGCGTCCGCCTCGTCGCGAAGGACGGCCCCTACGCCCAGCTCCGACTCCCCTCGGGCGAGATCCGCAACGTCGACGTCCGCTGCCGCGCGACGATCGGCGAGGTCGGCAACGCCGAGCAGTCGAACATCAACTGGGGCAAGGCCGGCCGCATGCGCTGGAAGGGCGTCCGCCCGACCGTCCGTGGTGTGGCCATGAACCCCATCGACCACCCGCACGGTGGTGGTGAGGGCAAGACCTCCGGTGGTCGCCACCCGGTCAGCCCGTGGGGTCAGCAGGAGGGTCGTACGCGTAAGCGCAACCTCCCCAGCGACAAGCTCATCGTCCGTCGCCGCACCGTCGGCAAGAAGCGCAAGTAGGGATAGACCAGGATGCCGCGCAGTCTCAAGAAGGGCCCCTTCGTCGACGACCACCTGCTTCGCAAGGTGGTGTCGCAGAACGAGGCCAACACCAAGAACGTGATCAAGACCTGGTCGCGCCGATCGATGATCATCCCGGCCATGCTCGGGCACACCATCGCCGTGCACGACGGTCGCAAGCACATCCCCGTCTTCGTGACGGAGACCATGGTCGGGCACAAGCTCGGCGAATTCGCGCCCACCCGCACCTTCCGTGGGCACGAGAAGGACGACAAGAAGGGACGGCGCCGCTGATGGTCACCGCGATCGCTCGCGTGAAGCACATCCGTGTCACGCCGCAGAAGGCCCGCCGCGTCGTGGACCTCATCCGCGGCAAGCAGGCCGGCGAGGCTCTCGCCATCCTGAAGTTCGCCCCGCAGGCGGCGAGCGAGCCCGTGTACAAGCTCGTCGCGTCGGCGATGGCCAACGCCCGGGTGAAGGCGGACGCGTCCAACGCGTACCTCGACGAGCAGGACCTCGTCGTGTACCGCGCCTACGTCGACGAGGGCACCACCCTGAAGCGGTTCCAGCCGCGCGCCCAGGGCCGCGCCTTCAAGATCATGAAGCGCACCAGCCACATCACGATCGAGGTGGCGACCCCCGACGAGCTCGTCCCGGCCGCCGCCGCTGCGGAGCCGGCCGAGAAGAAGCCCGCCGCCCGCAAGGCGGCCACGACGAAGAAGGCGGCCGAGTAATGGGCCAGAAGGTCAACCCGTACGGCTTCCGCCTCGGCATCACCACCGACCACGTGTCGCGCTGGTTCGCCGACTCGACGAAGCCGGGTCAGCGTTACGCCGACTACGTGGCGGAGGACGTCAATATCCGCAACATGCTGAAGTCGAGCCTCGACCGCGCCGGTGTGGCGAAGATCGAGATCGAGCGCACCCGTGACCGTGTCCGCGTGGACATCCACACGGCGCGCCCGGGCATCGTCATCGGTCGCCGTGGCGCCGAGGCCGAGCGCATCCGCGCCGACCTGGAGAAGCTCACCAAGAAGCAGATCCAGCTCAACATCCTCGAGGTGAAGAACCCCGAGGCCGAGGCCCAGCTCGTCGCGCAGGGCATCGCCGAGCAGCTCTCCGCCCGCGTGGCCTTCCGCCGTGCGATGCGCAAGGGTCTGCAGGGCGCGCAGCGCGCCGGCGCCAAGGGCGTCCGCATCCAGGTCTCCGGCCGCCTCGGCGGTGCGGAGATGAGCCGCTCGGAGTTCTACCGCGAGGGTCGCGTTCCGCTGCACACGCTGCGCGCGAACATCGACTACGGCTTCTACGAGGCCCGCACCACCTTCGGCCGCATCGGCGTGAAGGTGTGGATCTACAAGGGCGACATCACCAACAAGGAACTCGCTCGCGAGCAGGCGGCTCAGAAGTCGTCGCGCCCCGAGCGTCGTGACGGCGGCCGTGGCCGCGGCCCCCGGGCCGAGGCGCAGGCGCCGGCAGGAGTTGAGGCGTAACCATGCTCATTCCCCGTAAGGTCAAGCACCGCAAGCAGCACCACCCCAAGCGGGACGGCGCGGCGACCGGTGGCACCAAGGTCACGTTCGGCGAGTGGGGCATCCAGGCCATCACTCCCGCCTACGTGACGAACCGCCAGATCGAGTCGGCGCGTATCGCGATGACCCGTCACATCAAGCGTGGTGGAAAGGTGTGGATCAACATCTACCCCGACCGCCCGCTGACCAAGAAGCCTGCCGAGACCCGCATGGGTTCCGGTAAGGGTTCGCCGGAGTGGTGGATCGCGAACGTCAAGCCCGGTCGCGTGCTGTTCGAGGTCGCCGGCGTGAGCGAGGAGCTCGCCCGCGGCGCCCTCACCCGTGCCATCCACAAGCTGCCGCTCAAGGCTCGCATCATCAAGCGCGAGGAGGGAGACGCCTGATGGCCGTCGGATCCAAGGAGCTCGCTCCCGCCGAGCTCGACACGTTCGAGAACGATCGCCTGGTCGACGAGCTGAAGAAGGCCAAGGAGGAGCTGTTCAACCTGCGCTTCCAGTCGGCCACCGGTCAGCTCGAGAGCCACGGGCGTCTGCGCGCCGTCAAGCGCGACATCGCCCGCATCTACACCGTCATCCGTGAGCGCGAGCTCGGCATCCGTGCCACGCCCGCCCCCGTGGAGACGACCAAGGCGAAGAAGTCCACCGCCAAGAAGTCGGACGCCGCTGCTGAGGCCGCGGAGACCGAGACCACCGAGGAGAGCAAGTAATGGCCGAGGCACAGGCCGCCGCGAAGACCGCGGCGAAGAAGCCGGCCGCGAAGGCCCAGGCTGCCGGACACGAGTCGGCCGAGCACGACGTCCGCGACGTCAACGCCCGTGGTTACCGCAAGGTGCGCCGCGGCTACGTGACGAGCGACAAGATGGACAAGACCATCGTCGTCGAGGTCGAGGACCGCGTGAAGCACCCGCTTTACGGCAAGGTCATCCGTCGCACCTCCAAGGTGAAGGCCCACGACGAGAACAACACCGCCGGCATCGGCGACCTCGTCGTCATCGCCGAGACCCGACCGCTGTCGGCGTCGAAGCGCTGGCGTCTCGTCGAGATCGCAGAGAAGGCGAAGTAAGCCATGATTCAGCAGGAATCCCGCCTCAAGGTCGCCGACAACACCGGCGCGAAGGAGCTGCTCACCATCCGCGTGCTCGGCGGCTCCGGCCGTCGCTACGCCGGCCTCGGTGACGTCATCGTCGCGACCGTCAAGGACGCGATCCCCGGCGGCAACGTCAAGAAGGGCGACGTCGTCAAGGCGGTCGTCGTCCGCACCGTCAAGCAGACCCGTCGCGCCGATGGCTCGTACATCAAGTTCGACGAGAACGCCGCCGTCATCCTCAAGAACGACGGCGACCCGCGCGGTACGCGCATCTTCGGGCCGGTCGGCCGCGAGCTGCGTGACAAGAAGTTCATGAAGATCATCTCGCTGGCACCGGAGGTGCTGTAACCCATGGCGAACATCAAGAAGGGTGACCTCGTGCAGGTCATCTCGGGGCCGAGCCAGGCTCGCGGCGGAGACCGCGGCAAGCAGGGCAAGGTCATCGAGGTGCTCGCCGACAAGGACAAGGTCATCGTCGAAGGCGTCAACTTCGTCACCAAGCACATCAAGGTCGGACAGACCCAGCGCGGGACGAAGACCGGTGGCATCGAGACCCACGAGGCTCCGATCCACGTCTCCAACGTCGCGATCGTCGACCCCAAGACGAAGAAGCCGACCCGCGTCGGCTTCCGCGAGGAGATCGTCGAGAAGAACGGCGTGAAGAAGAAGGTTCGCGTGCGCTACGCGAAGAAGTCCGGAGAGAAGCTCTAATGGCTACCGCAACTGCTGCGCAGGCTGGCAAGATCCAGCCGCGCCTGAAGCAGAAGTACCGCACCGAGATCACGAAGGCGCTCACCGAGCAGTTCGGGTACAAGAACCCGATGCAGGTGCCGGGCCTGGTCAAGATCGTGGTCAACACCGGTGTCGGCGAGGCCGCGCGCGACTCGAAGGTCATCGAGGGTGCCATCCGGGACCTCACGCTGATCACCGGTCAGAAGCCGCAGGTCACCAAGGCCCGCAAGTCGATCGCGCAGTTCAAGCTGCGCGAGGGGATGCCCATCGGCGCCCACGTCACCCTCCGCGGTGACCGCGCCTGGGAGTTCCTCGACCGCCTCCTGTCGCTCGCGCTCCCGCGCATCCGCGACTTCCGCGGTCTCAGCGACAAGCAGTTCGACGGCAACGGCAACTACACCTTCGGTGTGCAGGAGCAGTCGATCTTCCACGAGATCAACCAGGACCAGATCGACCGCGTCCGCGGCTTCGACATCACCGTGGTGACCTCGGCCAAGAATGACGAAGAGGGTCGGGCGCTGCTGCGTCAGTTCGGCTTCCCGTTCAAGTCCGCGGACGCCCCGCAGTAACCCCAAGCCGATTCAGGTCGGACTCCGGTGGACCGGATCCGATACCGATCGAGAATAGGAAACCCCAACCATGACCATGACGGACCCTGTGGCCGACATGCTGACCCGTCTGCGGAACGCCAACCGTGCGTACCACGACACGGTCTCGCTGCCCAGCAGCAAGCTCAAGACCCACATCGCGGAGATCCTCCAGAAGGAGGGCTACATCGCCGGCTGGAAGGTCGAGAAGGCGCGCGTCGGTGAGACGCTCACCATCGACCTGAAGTACGGCCCGAACCGCGAGCGCTCCATCGCCGGCATCAAGCGCGTCTCGAAGCCCGGTCTGCGCGTCTACGCGAAGTCGACCGAGATCCCCCACGTGCTGGGCGGACTCGGCGTCGCCATCCTGTCCACCTCCTCGGGGCTCCTCACGGACCGCGAGGCGACCAAGAAGGGCGTGGGTGGGGAAGTCCTCGCCTACGTGTGGTGACCTGATATGTCGCGAATCGGACGTCTCCCGATCCCCGTCCCCGCGGGTGTCACCGTGACCATCGACGGCCGCGCCGTCTCGGTCAAGGGCCCCAAGGGCGAGCTGAGCCTGAACGTCGCCGCTCCCATCGAGGTCGCCCTCGAGGACGGCCAGGTCGTCGTGACCCGTCCCGACGACGAGCGCAACTCGCGCTCGCTGCACGGCCTGACGCGCACGCTCATCGCCAACCAGATCACCGGTGTGACCGAGGGATACTCCAAGGGCCTCGAGGTCGTCGGCACCGGTTACCGCGTGCAGGCCAAGGGCAGCTCGGTCGAGTTCGCCCTCGGGTACTCGCACCCGATCACCGTCGACCCGCCCGCCGGCATCACGTTCGAGGTCGAGGGCAACACCAAGCTGACCGTCCGCGGCATCGACAAGCAGGCCGTGGGCGAGGTCGCTGCGAACATCCGCAAGCTGCGCAAGCCCGAGCCCTACAAGGGCAAGGGTGTGCGTTACGCCGGCGAGGTCGTTCGCCGCAAGGCCGGAAAGAGTGGGAAGTAATGGCTACCGTGAGCAAGTCCGCGCAGCGTGACCGTCGTCACGCCCGGCTGCGCAAGCGCATCGTGGGCTCGGCGGAGCGTCCGCGCCTCGTCGTGACCCGGTCGGCCCGGCACGTCTTCGTGCAGGTCGTGGACGACAGCAAGGGCCACACGGTCGCGTTCGCGTCGACCCTCGAGGCCGAGCTGCGCGCCTTCAGCGGCGACAAGACCGCGAAGGCCAAGAAGGTCGGCGAGCTCGTCGCCGAGCGTGCCAAGAAGGCCGGGGTGGATGCCGTGGTGTTCGACCGTGGCGGAAACCGCTTCGCCGGTCGCGTCGCCGCGATCGCCGAAGGTGCCCGTGAAGGAGGGCTGAGCCTGTGACCGATGTGACCAACACCCAGAACACCGCCGCGACCGACGAGGTCGCGGAGGGCCAGGTCGTCGAGACCGCCGCGGGCACCGCGCCCAGCACCAACGAGCGCGAGCAGCGCCGTGGGTCGCGCGAGCGCGGCCCGCGCAACGACCGCAACTCGCGGGACCGTGGCGACAGCCAGTTCCTCGAGCGCGTCGTGACGATCAACCGCGTGTCGAAGGTCGTCAAGGGCGGCCGCCGCTTCAGCTTCACCGCGCTCGTCGTGGTGGGTGACGGCAACGGCATGGTCGGCGTCGGCTACGGCAAGGCCCGTGAGGTCCCGCTCGCGATCAGCAAGGGCGTCGAGGAGGCGAAGAAGAACTTCTTCCGCGTCCCGCGCTCGCAGAAGACGATCCCGCACCCGGTTCAGGGTGAGGCCGCGGCCGGCGTCGTGCTGCTGCGTCCCGCCGCCGCCGGTACCGGGGTTATCGCGGGTGGCCCCGTGCGCGCCGTTCTCGAGTGCGCCGGCATCCACGACGTGCTGAGCAAGTCGCTCGGCTCGTCCAACACCATCAACATCGTTCACGCGACCGTGGAGGCGCTGAAGCAGCTCGAAGAGCCGCGCGCCGTCGCCGCCCGTCGCGGGCTCGAGTTCGAGGACGTCGCCCCGGAGCGCCTCGTGCGCGCCGAGGCGGAAGCCCGTGAAGCTGCGAAGGCAGGTGCATGATGGCCGCGCGCCTGAAGGTGACCCAGACCAAGTCCGTCATCAGCGAGAAGCAGAACCAGCGAGACACGCTGCGGAGCCTGGGTCTGAAGCGCATCGGCGATGTCGTCGTGCGTGAGGACAACAAGCAGAACCGTGGCTACGTCCAGACGGTCGCGCACCTCGTGAAGGTCGAGGAGATTGACTAATGGCCGAAGAGACTGAGAAGAAGGCCCCGGCCAAGGCCGCGGCCCCGAAGGCCGCTGCGGAGAAGAAGGAGACGGCCCCCAAGGCCGCCGCCAAGACCGCCGCGCCGAAGGCTGCCGCCGACAAGCCGGCCGCCGAGAAGAAGCCGGCCGCCGCCAAGGCCCCGGCCGCTGCGAAGGCTCCCGCCGCCGCGAAGGACGACACCGCCGCTGAGAAGCCGGCCGCCAAGTCGACCGCCGCGAAGGCGAAGCCCGCCGCGAAGAAGGACGCCGCTCCGGCCCGTCCGCAGATCCTCAAGGCCCACCACCTGCGCCCCGCCGCCGGTGCCAAGAAGGACCGCACCCGCGTGGGTCGCGGTGAGGGCTCGAAGGGTAAGACGGCCGGCCGTGGAACCAAGGGCACGAAGGCGCGCTACCAGGTGCGCGTCGGGCTCGAGGGCGGCAACCTGAACTCGGTGATGCGTGCGCCCAAGCTGCGCGGCTTCAAGAACCCGTTCCGGGTCGAGTACCAGGTCGTCAACCTCGACCGTCTCGCCGAGCTGTACCCCCAGGGCGGCGACGTCACCATCAGCGACCTCGTCGCCAAGGGCGCCGTCCGCAAGAACGAGAAGGTCAAGGTGCTCGGCACCGGCGACATCTCGGTCAAGCTCAACGTGTCGGTCGACAAGGTCTCCAGCTCGGCTGAGCAGAAGATCGTCGCCGCCGGCGGCTCGGTCAAGTAAGGCCCGAATCTTGTAGCGTTGTGCACGGCGGTCCACCCGGGCCGCCGTGCACGCCTCATTCGGGGCAGCCCCCTACCCGTACTCGCTTCCAGGAGGCGTCGTGTTCAGTGCCGTCGCACGGATCTTCAGAACGCCCGATCTGCGTAAGAAGATCGGATTCACGCTCGGCATCGTCGCGCTCTTCCGCCTGGGGTCGTTCATCCCGGCCCCGTTCGTCGACTTCCAGAACGTGCAGTCGTGTCTCACGACGCTCGAGTCGGAGGCCGGCGGCAACAGCCTCTACTCGCTGATCAACCTGTTCAGCGGCGGGGCGCTGCTGCAGCTCTCGATCTTCGCGCTCGGCATCATGCCGTACATCACCGCGTCGATCATCGTGCAGCTCCTGCGCGTGGTCATCCCCCACTTCGAGACCCTCTACAAGGAGGGCCAGTCGGGCCAGGCCAAGCTCACGCAGTACACGCGCTACCTCACCATCGCCCTCGGCGTGCTGCAGTCGACGACGCTCATCACCGTCGCGCGCACCCCGGGCCAGCTGCTCCCCTCCTGCAACCTTCCCCTCCTGTCGCTCCCGAGCGACGAGGTCGGGTCGGCCCTGGCCATCCTGCTCATGGTCATCACCATGACCGCGGGCACCGGCCTCATCATGTGGATGGGTGAGCTGATCACCGAGCGCGGCGTCGGCAACGGCATGTCGCTGCTCATCTTCACCTCGATCGCGGCGACCTTCCCCGGCTCGCTCGGCCTCATCGCCACGACCCGCGGCTGGGAGATCCTCGCCGTCGTCATCGCGATCGGTCTGCTGATCATCGCCGCCGTCATCTTCGTCGAGCAGTCGCAGCGGCGCATCCCCGTCCAGTACGCGAAGCGGATGGTCGGTCGGCGCACCTACGGCGGCAACAACACGTACATCCCGATCAAGGTCAACATGGCGGGCGTCGTGCCGGTCATCTTCGCCTCGTCGCTGCTGTACCTGCCGTCGCTCATCGCGCAGTTCAACACCAGCACCGACCCGACCGTGCCCAACCCGGGCTGGGTCGACTGGGTGCTCAACAACCTGACCACCGGCGACCACTGGCTGTACATGCTCCTGTACTTCCTGCTCATCGTCGGCTTCACCTACTTCTACGTCGCGATCACCTTCAACCCCGAAGAGGTCGCCGACAACATGAAGAAGTACGGCGGCTTCATCCCGGGCATCCGCGCGGGCCGTCCCACCGCCGAATACCTCGACTATGTGCTGACCCGTGTGACGTTGCCCGGGTCGCTCTACCTCGGACTCGTGGCCCTCATCCCGCTCATCGCGCTCGTGATGATCGGGGCGAACCAGAACTTCCCGTTCGGCGGCACGAGCATCCTCATCATGGTCGGAGTGGGACTGGAGACGGTGAAGCAGATCGACTCGCAACTGCAACAGCGGCACTACGAGGGACTCCTGCGATGACGCGACTGCTCATCGTGGGCCCGCCGGGTGCGGGCAAGGGGACCCAGGCCGCACGGATCTCGGAGCGCTACGGCATCCCGACGATCTCGACCGGCGACATCTTCCGCAAGAACATCGCCGAGCAGACCGAACTCGGGGTGCAGGTCAAGGCGATCGTGGATGCCGGCGACTACGTGCCGGACTCGCTCACCAACGCGCTCGTCACCGACCGGCTCGACGAGGCGGACGCCGCGGGCGGGTTCCTGCTCGACGGCTACCCGCGCACGACCGAGCAGGTGGAGTACCTCGACGGTCTGCTCGCCTCGCACGGGCACGCGCTCGACGCCGTCATCCGGCTCGTCGCCGACCAGGACGAGGTGGTGCGCCGGCTGCGTCAGCGCGCCATCGAGCAGGGTCGCGTCGACGACTCGGAGGAGGCGATCCGCCACCGCCAGGAGGTGTATCAGCGTGAGACCGCTCCGCTGCTCGACATCTTCCGCGAGCGGTCGCTGCTGATCGAGATCGACGGGCTCGGCCCGATCGACGAGGTCACCTCGCGCATCTTCTCGGCTCTCGCCGAGCGCGGCCTCCACGCCGCCGCGTAACCCGCGCGCATACCCGCTGGTCGGGGTGGCGGGCTATTCGTCGATGAGGCGGACGAGCTCGTCGATGAAGGCGGGGAAGTCGACGGCGGCGCGGATGAGCCGTTGCACGTCGCCGCGCTCGGCGAAGACCTCGACGAACTGCTCGAACACCGTCTGGAACGACGCCCGCCCTTCGGCGCTGAACGCGACGAGGGCGACGACCTGCACGGTGGCATCCCCCCACGGGATCGGGGTGTCGAACAGCGCGATCGCGATCGCGGTGCGGTTCGCCGTCATCCGCATCGAGTGCGGCACGGCGAGCCACTCGGTGAACGCGGTCGACGAGATGCGCTCCCGGTCGAGCACGCCCTCCAGGTAGTCCTCGTCGATGATGCCGCGCTGGAGCATCCGCTCGCCGAGGACGCGGATGACACCCTCTTCGCCGGTTTCGGCGACGTCGCGGAAGAACAGGGCGTCGTCGAAGTAGAGCAGCAGCTCGTCGGCGATGGCGCGCCGCCGCCGCTGCCGCCGGATGCGGGAGACCGCGCCGCGCACGGCATCCAGGTCCGCCTCGGTGGGGATCGGCTGCACGATGACGACGTTCGCGGGCCGCACCGCCCACGGCACCGTGGAGACGACGAGGTCGGCGCGCAGGGTCGTCGGGTCGACGTCGGTGCGGGTGAGCACACGGTCGATCGCGACGTCGTCGCCGAGGGCGGGCTGGATGCGGCGCTCCAGCAGATCGGCGATGTCGTGATACCCGGGACTCACGAGGATGCAGGTGAGCCGCGCCCCGTGCGAGGCCCGTCGCTCGAGGTGCGAGCCGATGTGGAGCGCGATGTAGGCGATCTCGTCGTCGCCGATCGCGATCCCGAACTCGGCCTGGATCTCGGCGGCGATGAACACCGCGAGCTCGTAGGTGAGCGGATACGACGACTTGATCGTGCGGGTGAGCGGGTTGGGGTTGGCGACCCCTTCGCGGGCGCGGACGAGCAGGTTGCCGACGTGCGCGCCGAGCCGGGTGAGGAACGCGTCGTCGTCGAGGTCGACGAGGAACTCCTCCTGCGCGCGGTCGACGATGCGACGCAGCACGAGGACGTGCTCGTCGGGTTCGTCCCGCGGCTCGAGGCGCGTGCCGGCGCGCGTCGTGAGCAGGGTCGTCAGCGCCGCGAGCTCGCCCTCCGGCAGCCGCGTGCCGAAGCGCTCGGCCACGAGCCGGTCGAGCCCGAGGGCGACGGGGTTGCCGGGCTCGGGCGCCGCCTCCGCGAGCGCGGTGCCGCGAGAGCGCTCGACCGCGATCGCCGTGTGCAGCAGCACCCGGTCGAGGCCGAACTCGTTGACCGTGTACCCCTCGTGCTCGAGCACGCCCATGACCTCGGTCTTGAAGCCCGACAGGTCGTCGATGCCGAACGACTCCTGCACGCGCTTGAGGTCGACGAGGCCGGTCGCCTGCTCCTCGCTGAACAGGCGGCTGACGAGCCGGCGGTGGTGGGCATCCGGACCCTCGAGCGAGACGTGGTCGCCGTCGCGCACCAGCTCGAGCCCCGCCTCCCGCGCGAGAGTGCGCACCTGGCGCAGGTCGGCCTCGATCGTCGAGTCGCTCACGAACAGCGACTCGGCGAGGTCGTGCACGTCGAGTTCGGCACCGGCGTGCGTGAGGTGGGTGACGAGGAAGGTGATCCGCTCGCGCGGGGTGCTCGCGCGCTCCGCGCCGCGGTCGCGGCTCACGTACTCCGCGTGGGCGTCGCGATTGAGCCGGTAGCCGTCGGGGGAGGAGTGGATGATGTCGAGCGGCGCCGCCGCGGCCTTCACCGCCGTCACGTACGAACGCACCGTGCGGGTCGACACCCCGAGGTGCTCCGCGATCTCGCTCGCCGGCGTCCACCCCTCGGCGCGCGAGAGGTAGGCCAGCAGCTGCGGTGACTTGTCGGCCATCTCCCGAGCCACTCAACCACGTCCCGGCCCCGACCGCATCGGAGCGGCGACTTCCGCACCCCCGGAAGCGAACCTGTTGGAAGCCGCCGCAGGCGTTTGGCGAGAGTGGAGGGAGCACCACCGGCACCACCCATCGCAAGGAGGCGACATGACGACCCTCGCGCTCGTCTGTGCTGCCGGAGTGTCCGGAACCTTCCTCGCCCGACGCCTCGCCGGGCCTCTCCCCGACGTGTCGTTCGTCGTCACCACCGAGGTGGCGTTGCCGGGCGTGCTGCCGGGCGTCGACGCCGTGCTCGTCGGCCCGCACCTCGCGGGCTCCCTCGACGCCATCCGCGCCGCCGCCGCGCCGCGCCCCGTCGCCGTGCTGCCCGCCGAGGCGCTGCAGCCGACCGGCGCGATGGTCGCCGTCGACGTCGTCGAGGAGATCCTCCAGACCCTGCCCTCCACGGAACCAAGGAGCACCGATGCCTGAGCGCACCGTCACCGTCGCGTCGAGTCACGGGCTGCACGCCCGCCCCGCCGCGCTGTTCACCCAGACCGCCGCGAAGGCCGGCATCCCCGTCACCATCGCCAAGGGCGAGCGATCGGTGGATGCCACGAGCATCCTCGGCGTCATCTCGCTCGGCATCGACCACGGCGACGAGGTCGTGCTGTCCGCCGACGGCGAGGGTGCGGACGAGGCGCTCGCCGCACTCGAGACCCTGCTGCTCGAGGACCACGACGCGTGACCACCCTCCGAGGCGTCGGGGTCGGCCGCGGGCTCGCGGTCGGCTCGGTGCTGCGGATGCCGGATCCGGCTCCGGAGCCCGACACGACGCCGAGCACCCTCGGCCCGGATGCCGAGAAGGAGCGCGTCACCCACGCGCTCGCCGCGACGGGGGAGGACATCCGCGCGCGCGCCGCGAAGGCGGGCGGCACCGCCGCCGGGGTGCTCGAAGCCCAGGCGCTCATGATGGACGACCCGATGTTGCGCACCGAGGTGGATGCCCGCATCGACGCCGGGCTGACGGCCGAGCGCGCCGTGCACGAGGCGTTCGCCCACTTCCGCGACATGCTCGCGGCGGTCGGCGGATACCTCGGGGAGCGCGCCGCCGACCTCGACGACGTCGCCCGCCGCGCGATCGCGCGCATCGCAGGCCGGCCCGCCCCGGGTGTTCCGGAGAGCGACAGCCCGTTCGTGCTCGTCGCCCGCGACCTCGCGCCCGCCGACACCGCCCTGCTCGACCCCGACCTCGTGCTCGCCATCGTCACCGCGGAGGGCGGCAAGACCTCGCACACCGCGATCCTCGCCGGGGAGAAGGGCCTGCCCGCGGTCGTCGGCGTCGCCGGGGCGCTCGACGTCGCCGAAGGCTCCACCGTGATCGTGGATGCCGCGGCCGGCGAGGTCTCCGTCGACCCGGGCGACGAGGCGGTCGCCGCCGCCGAGAAGCGCGTCGCCGACCTGAAGGCCCGCGTGCACGTCACCGGACCCGGCGCGCTCGCCGACGGCACGGCCATCCCGTTGCTCGCCAACCTCGGGTCCGCCGACGGCCTGGAGGCCGCGGTGGCCGCCGGGGCGGAGGGCGTCGGACTCTTCCGCACCGAGTTCCTGTTCCTCAACGACGCCGAGAAGGCGCCGAGCGTCGAGACGCAGACCGCCGCCTACTCCGCGGTGCTCGCCGGGTTCCCCGGCAAGAAGGTCGTCGTCCGCGCCCTCGACGCCGGAGCCGACAAGCCGCTCACCTTCCTCAACGACACCGAGGAGGAGAACCCCGCCCTCGGGCTGCGCGGCATCCGCAACCTCCGCGCGAGCGAGCAGGTGCTGCGCGACCAGCTCACCGCCCTCGCCGCCGCGGCCGCCGACAACACCGCGGATGTCTGGGTGATGGCCCCGATGGTGGCGACCGTCGAGGAGACCCGCTACTTCACCGCCCTCGCGCGCGAGCTCGGCATCCCGACCGCGGGCGTCATGGTGGAGGTGCCCTCGGCGGCGCTGCTCGCCGACCGCATCCTCGCCGCGGCCGACTTCGCGAGCATCGGCACGAACGACCTCACCCAGTACACGATGGCGGCCGACCGGATGCTCGGCTCGGTGGCCGACCTGCAGGACCCGTGGCATCCCGCCGTGCTCCGCCTCGTCGGCGAGGTGGGGCGCGCGGGGGAGACCCACGGCAAGCCCGTCGGCGTGTGCGGGGAAGCCGCGGCCGACCCGAAGCTCGCCGTCGTGCTCGTCGGCCTCGGCGTGACGAGCCTGTCGATGTCGTCGCCCGCGCTCGCCGATGTCCGCGACGAACTCGCCCGCTGGACCCGCGACGGCGCCCGCGCCGCCGCCCGAGCCGCGCTCGACGCCGAGGACGCCGCCGGCGCCCGCGCCGCCGTCGAAGCGCTCACCCCCGCCTGAAACCCGACAAGTCGTAACACCCCGAGAAGAAGGAGAAACACACCACCATGACAACGACGTCAACGACGGCGCCCTCGGGCGTCGGTCAGGCGCGCGTCCGCGTGCAGCGGTTCGGATCGTTCCTGTCGAACATGATCCTGCCGAACATCGCGGCGTTCATCGCCTGGGGCATCATCACGGCGTTCTTCATCCCGACCGGGTGGACGCCGAACGCGGACCTGGCGAACCTCGTCGGTCCGATCCTGCTCACCCTCATCCCCGTGCTCATCGCCTTCACCGGCGGCCGCATGGTCTACGACTGGCGCGGCGGCGTCATCGGCGCCGTCACGGCGATGGGTGTCATCGTCGCCGAGCCGGATCGCGTCATGATCCTCGGCGCGATGATCGCCGGTCCGCTGTCGGCGTGGATCTTCAAGCAGATCGAGCGCCTGTGGAAGGGCAAGGTCCGTGCGGGCTTCGAGATGCTGGTCGACAACTTCTCGGCGGGCATCTTCGCGTTCTTCACGGCGCTCGCGGCCTACCTCTGGCTGAGCAAGGTCGTCGTGTGGATCGCCGACCTGTTCGGCACCGCGGTGGGCTTCCTCGTCAACAACGGCCTCCTGCCGCTCGCGAGCATCATCGTCGAGCCGGCGAAGGTGCTGTTCCTCAACAACGCGATCAACCACGGCGTGTTCACGCCGCTCGGCGCGGAGCAGGCGGCGGAGACCGGGAAGAGCATCTTCTTCCTCATCGAGGCCAACCCCGGCCCCGGTGCGGGACTGCTGCTGGCGATCACGCTCTTCGGTGTCGGCGCCGCGCGCGCCACCGCGCCGGGTGCGCTGATCATCCACTTCTTCGGCGGCATCCACGAGGTCTACTTCCCGTACGTGCTCGCCAAGCCGCTGCTCATCGTCGCGATGATCGCGGGTGGCGCGACCGGCGTCCTGACCAACGTGATCTTCCAGTCCGGACTCGTCGCACCCGCGTCGCCCGGATCGATCATCGCCGTCATGGCCCAGGCCATCGGCGCGAACAGCGCGCTGGGAGTCGCCCTCTCGGTCGTCTTCTCGGCGGCGGTCACCTTCGCGGTCGCCGCGGTCATCCTCCGGGCCAGCCGCAAGCGCGACCTCGAGGCCGAGAACGACAAGTTCAGCAGCGCCGTCGCGCAGACGCAGGCGAACAAGGGCAAGGAGAGCGCCGCGCTCTCCGGGCTCGCCGCCGCCGCGTCGGCCGGCTCGGTCAAGAACATCGTGTTCGCGTGCGACGCGGGCATGGGTTCGAGCGCCATGGGAGCCAGCGTCCTCCGCAAGAAGCTGAAGGATGCCGGCGTCACCGGGGTCACGGTCACCAACAAGGCGATCGCCAACCTCGACGGGTCGGAAGACCTCGTGATCACCCAGCAGGAGCTGACCAACCGCGCCAAGGGGGCCGCGCCCAACGCGGTCCACGTCTCGGTCGACAACTTCATGAACAGCCCTGCCTACGACGAGGTCGTCGCGACCGTCGCGGGTTCGGCTGCCACGAAGTAACCGACCGGGAGCAGGATGGGTGCGGAGCGGTGATACCTCTCCCGCTCCGCACCCTCATCCCGACCCACCCACGGGGAAAGTAGACTCATCATGACCGACGTGCTCGCCCTCGACCGCATCAAGCTGTCGGGTGAGGCCCGCACCCGCGACGACGCCATCCGCGAGGTCGGCGCCCTGCTCGTCGGGTCCGGCTCCGTCACCCAGGCCTACGCCGACGCGATGTTCGACCGCGAGGAGGCGGTGTCCACCTACATGGGCAACTACCTCGCGATCCCGCACGGCACCAACGAGGCGAAGGACGGCATCCTCTCCTCGGCGCTCGCCGTCGTGCGCTACGACTCCCCGATCGACTGGGGCGGCAACGAGGTGCGCTTCGTGATCGGCATCGCCGGCAAGGGCGACGACCACCTCGGCATCCTCTCCGGCGTCGCGATCGCGTTCAGCGACGAGGCGACGGTCGAGCAGCTGCTCGCCGCGGGCTCGCCGCAGGAGATCGTCGACCTGATCGACCTGGACGCCTGATGTCCGCGCCCGTCGCGGTGCACTTCGGGGCCGGCAACATCGGCCGCGGGTTCATCGGGCTGCTGCTCCACGAAGCCGGCTACGAGGTCGTCTTCGCCGATGTGAACGCCACCCTCATCGGCGAACTGCAGGCGGCATCCTCGTACCGGGTCATCGAGGCGGGCGCGGGCGGCGCGGAGAAGACCGTCACGGGATTCCGCGCGGTCGACTCCAACGCCGACCCCGACGGCCTCGTCGCCGAGATCGCGGCGGCGGAGGTCGTCACCACGGCGGTCGGTCCGAACGTGCTGAGATTCGTGGCGCCGGCGATCGCGGCGGGCATCTTGGCCCGTCCCGCCGGAGCCGCGCCGCTCGCCGTGATGGCGTGCGAGAACGCCCTCGGCGCGACCTCGCTGCTGCGCGAGGAGATCGAGAAGCACGCGCCGGCCGCCGACCTCGCGGGCCGCGCGGTGTTCGCGAACACCGCCGTCGACCGCATCGTGCCGGAGCAGCACGGCTCGGGGCTCGACGTGCTCGTGGAGCCCTACTGCGAGTGGGCGGTCGAGTCGACGGCGTTCGGCGACGCCGTGCCGGGCATCCCGGGCGCGCACTTCGTGCCCGACCTCGCGCCCTACATCGAGCGGAAGCTCTTCACCGTCAACACCGGCCACGCGACGACCGCCTACCACGGGCGCCTCGCCGGGCACGCCTCGATCGCCGACGCCCTCGCGGATGCCGCGGTCCGCGCGTCCGTCGAGTCGGTGCTGCGCGAGACGGCCGCGTTCCTCGTCGCGAAGCACGGCTTCGCCGCCGAAGAGCAGGACGCCTACCTGCGCACGACCCTCGAGCGGTTCAGCAACCCCGCGATCGACGACTCCGTCGAGCGGGTCGGGCGCCAGCCGATACGGAAACTCTCGCGGCACGAGCGCTTCGTGGGTCCGGCCTCCGAGATCGCGGCCGGCGGAGGGTCGGCATCCGCCCTGCTCGGCGCGATGGGAGCGGCGTTGCGCTTCGACGCCCCGGGCGACGAGGAGGCGGTGAAGCTGCAGGGGATGCTCCGCGACGGCAGCGACATCGTCGCCGACGTCATGGGCCTCACCCCGGCCGACCCGCTGTACGCGGGGGCATCCGCCGTCGTCGCCGAGGTGCGCACGTCCCTGTCCTGAACCGGGTCACCTGGCGGGATGCGCCGGAATGGCGTATGGTGGACCCTTGGTGCCTTCGGCCCGCTTCGGCGTGCGCATGCACCACCAATCCCCGCAGACCAGTGAAGCACTAGTAGAGGTATGGCGAAAAAGGACGGCGTGATCGAGCTCGAGGGCTCGGTGCTGGAGGCTCTGCCCAACGCGATGTTCCGCGTTGAGCTGACGAACGGGCACAAGGTGCTCGCTCACATCTCCGGCAAGATGCGCCAGAACTACATCCGGATCCTTCCGGAGGACCGCGTGGTCGTCGAGCTCAGCCCGTACGACCTCACCCGTGGCCGCATCGTCTACCGCTACAAGTAAGCCTCACTGAGAAGTAACGACCCGGGCCGCACGGCTCGGGAACGATGACAGCGAGAGAAGAAACATCATGAAGGTCAACCCCAGCGTCAAGCCGATCTGCGACCACTGCAAGGTGATCCGTCGCAACGGCCGCGTCATGGTCATCTGCAAGTCCAACCCGCGTCACAAGCAGCGTCAGGGTTGATCAGCGACGGCCATTTCCGGCCGTCGCAAACCCTGACGCCGACCGCCGTCTCGGCGGTCGGTGGGGCTCGCACTACGAACAACTGAAGATCACAAGCGTCACCAAGAACCGCGTGAGCGGGGACACCTCGGGTCGGGAGGCTCGGGCACCGGAGACGCACAGACCTCCCGATTCCTTTCAGGAGTAACACGCAATGGCACGTCTTGCCGGCGTCGACATCCCGCGCGAGAAGCGCGTGGAAGTGGCGCTCACCTACATCTACGGGGTCGGCCGCACCCGCGCGCTTCAGACCCTCAAGGAGACCGGGATCTCCGGTGACATCCGCGTCAAGGACCTGACCGACGACCAGCTCGTCGCTCTCCGTGACTACATCGAAGGCACCTTCAAGGTGGAGGGTGACCTCCGCCGCGAGGTGCAGGCCGACATCCGCCGCAAGGTCGAGATCGGCTCGTACGAGGGCCTGCGCCACCGTCGCGGCCTCCCGGTGCGCGGTCAGCGCACCAAGACCAACGCCCGCACCCGCAAGGGACCGAAGCGCACCGTCGCCGGCAAGAAGAAGGCAGGCAAGAAGTAATGGCTGCTCCCAAGGCCTCCTCGTCGGCCCGCAAGCCGCGCCGCAAGGAGAAGAAGAACATCGCCGTGGGCCAGGCCCACATCAAGTCGACGTTCAACAACACGATCGTCTCGATCACCGACACCACCGGTGCGGTCATCGCCTGGGCCTCCGGCGGCGACGTCGGGTTCAAGGGCTCGCGCAAGTCGACCCCCTACGCCGCGGGCATGGCCGCCGAGGCCGCCGCGCGCAAGGCGCAGGAGAACGGGATGAAGAAGGTCGACGTCTTCGTCAAGGGTCCGGGTTCGGGCCGTGAGACCGCGATCCGTTCGCTCACCGCGGCGGGCCTCGAGGTCGGCACGATCAACGACGTGACGCCGCAGGCGCACAACGGCGTTCGCCCGCCGAAGCGTCGCCGCGTCTGACGGATTCCGAGGGGCGCCATGCGGGGCGCCTCTCGACCCCGAGCATCCCCAACTGAACAGCCCGACGGACTAGCCACCCGCCGGATCTTCCGTGGGCGTCATATGGCGGACGCCCTCGCTGAAAGGAAACCCAGTGCTCATTGCACAGCGCCCCACCCTGTCCGAGGAGAGCATCTCCGAGTTCCGTTCGCGGTTCGTCATCGAGCCGCTGGAGCCCGGTTTCGGCTACACCCTCGGTAACTCGCTGCGTCGCACCCTGCTGTCGTCCATCCCGGGCGCCGCGGTCACCAGCATCCGCATCGACGGAATCCAGCACGAGTTCTCGACGATCCCCGGGGTGAAGGAGGACGTCGTCGAGATCGTCCTCAACATCAAGAACCTCGTGGTCTCGAGCGAGCACGACGAGCCGATCACCGCCTACCTGCGCAAGCAGGGCGCGGGCCAGGTCACCGCCGCCGACATCTCGGCGCCGACCGGGGTCGAGATCCACAACCCCGAGCTGGTCATCGCCACGCTCAACGACAAGGCGAAGTTCGAGCTCGAGCTCACCATCGAGCGTGGCCGCGGCTACGTGTCGGCGACCCAGAACCGCAGCGAGTTCAGCGAGGCGGGCCAGATCCCGATCGACTCGATCTACTCGCCCGTGCTCAAGGTCACCTACCGCGTCGAGGCCACCCGCGCCGGCGAGCGCACCGACTTCGACCGCCTCGTCGTGGATGTCGAGACCAAGCCGGCGATCAGCCCGCGTGACGCGATCGCGTCGGCCGGCCGCACGCTCGTCGAGCTGTTCGGTCTCGCCCGCGAGCTGAACACCGCCGCCGAGGGCATCGAGATCGGGCCCGCCCCGGTCGACCAGGTGCTGAGCAGCGAGCTGAGCATGCCGATCGAGGACCTCGATCTGTCGGTGCGCAGCTACAACTGCCTCAAGCGCGAAGGCATCAACACGGTCGCGGAGCTGGTCGCCCTCTCCGAGACCCAGCTGATGAACATCCGCAACTTCGGCCAGAAGTCGGTCGACGAGGTGCGCGACAAGCTGACCGAGATGGGCCTTTCGCTCAAGGACAGCGTGCCCGGCTTCGACGGTGCGCACTTCTACGGCGGCTACGACGACGAGGAGCAGAACTGAGCCTGCGGGCCCGGGACTGCTGAGAACCAGGAAGAACGAGAACCATGCCCAAGCCCACCAAGGGTCCCCGCCTCGGAGGCGGTCCGGCTCACGAGCGCCTTCTGCTCGCGAACCTCGCCGCGGCGCTGTTCACCCACGAGAGCATCCAGACGACGGAGACGAAGGCCAAGCGCCTGCGCCCCCTCGCCGAGCGCCTCATCACCTTCGCCAAGCGCGGAGACCTGCACGCCCGTCGCCGGGTGCTGAGTGTCATCACCGACAAGGGTGTGGTGCACAAGCTGTTCACGGAGATCGCGCCGCAGGTCGCCGAGCGTGAGGGCGGCTACACCCGCATCACGAAGACCGGTTTCCGCAAGGGCGACAACGCCCCCATGGCGGTCATCGAGCTCGTCCTCGAGCCCGTCGTGAAGAAGCCGTCGGCGAAGAAGGCCGCGGCGAAGGCGGAGTCGAAGCCGGCCAAGGCCGAGAAGCCCGCCGTCGAGGAGACCCCCGCGGAGGAGACCGTCGAGGCCCCCGTCGAGGAGACCGAGGCTCCGGCCGAGGCCCCCGCGGAGGACGCCGCCGAGGCTCCGGCCGAGGCCCCCGCGGAGGACGCCGCCGAGGCTCCGGCCGAGGAGGCCGCCGAGGCTCCCGCGGAGGAGGCCGCTGAGGCCCCCGCCGAGGACGACGCCAAGTAATCCTCTGCGAACGCAGCATCCCATGACGGGCCCGCTGAGTTCCCGAGTCTCCGCCCCGGCGGAGGTCGGGCTCCCGGCGGGCCCGTCTGCCGTCTCCTGGCGCCGGGCGACGCACGCCGACGTGCCCGCGCTCGTCGAGATGCACGCGGCGATGGCCGCGACCGACCACCCCGACTGGTCGGAGACGCACGAGCAGCTCGACGAAGACCTCACCCGCACCTGGTCCGACCCGCAGACCGACACCGCCCTCGCCGAGGCCGACGGACGCATCGTCGCCTACGGTGTGCAGCTCTGCCCCGCCGAGGTCGAGACGCTCGTGCGCTCGTACTCGTTCGGCGGCGTGCATCCCGAGTACCGCGGTCGCGGCATCGGGCGCGAGCTGCTCGCTTGGCACCGCATCCGTGCGCGCCAGCAGCTCGCGGCGTTCGACGTCGAACTCCCCGGCCAGCACGTCTGGCACGTCGAGGAGCGCAACCCGAGCGGGCTGCGCCTCGCGGCGAGATCCGGGATGCGGGCCGAGCGCTACTCCAACAAGATGGAGCGCGACCTCGCCGAGCCGATCCCCGAGCTCGAGCTGCCGGAGGGCCTGAGGCTCGTCACCCCCACGCGCGCCGACACCGCGCGGCTGCTGGAGGCGCGCAACGAGACCTTCCGCGACCACTGGGGAAGCCAGCCGATGGCGCCGGAGGACTGGGAGTCGATGATGTCGCAGTCGACGTCGCGCTTCGACCTCTCGGCGATGGCGCTCGACGGCGACGGCGTCGCCGGATTCGTGATGAGCGCCGTCTACCCCGACGACTTCGAGCGTCAGGGATTCCGCGGCGGCTACATCCCGTACGTCGGCGTCGTGCGCGACTGGCGCCGCAGGGGCGTCGCCCCGGCCCTGCTCGCCGACGTGTTCCGCAAGCACCGCGCGGAGGGGCTGGAGCGCGTCTCCCTCGACGTCGACACCGAGAACCCGACGGGCGCCCTCTCGCTGTACACGGGCATGGGGTTCGTCGCGACCTCGCGCAGCGTCACCTTCGTCGACGAGTTCTAAGCCGGACGTCGATAGGCCGGGCTACTCGGCGACGGGGACCCGCAGCGCGGTCGCGTCGTCCCGCAGCGGCGGCAGCTCGGCGAGCCGGCGGAGCGCGTCCTGCACGCTCGCGGTGAAGATCTTCGCGCCGAACGGGCCGAAATGCACCCGGTCGCTCGCCATCTGATCCAGGTGGGGCTGGATGGCGTCGTGCCAGTTCGCGAGTTCGACGTTGCGGTAGGCGCGCGCGAACGACGACAGTTCCGCGTTGACGCCCTTGATCCAGCCGCGGGGCGCCTGCGCGTTGACGAGGACGAGGAGGCGCTCCGGCCCGAGGAGCTTCCGCACCTGGTCGAGGGTCGCGCGCTCGATCGGTCCGTTCGTGCCGAGCGCGAGCACGAGCACCTCGCGGAGCTTGCCCTGGTTGCGGTACTTCCGCACCAGGTCGGGGGCGGAGTACATCGACCGCGACACCTGGGCGTCGATGCGGATGCCGGGGAACTGCGCCTTGAGGGCGGGCGCGGCGGCGAGCATGACCGAGTCGCCGATCGCGAAGATCTGCCCGCCTGTCGCGAGTTCGACGCCTTCGCCCTGCGCGACCGGCGTCGGGTCGGGTTCGGCGACGGCGTCCTGGCCGGCCTCGATGTAGATCTGCGCCTGCCCCCGCCCGGGGTCGGAGCCGATGGCGACGCCCGTGCCCGCAGCGAGGGCGACGGTCGCGATCATCCCGATGATCGCCGCGAACGCCCGCGCGGTGCGCGGGGCGACGTCGAGGATCGCGCGCATCGCGCCGCCGAAGCCGAGCCGGCGCACCGGCTGCTCGACGAAGCGGTAGGAGAGCGCGGCGGCGATGACGGTGATCACGAGGGCGATGCCGCCGAGCGCCCACGCCTCGACGCCCTCGCGCGGCCAGTCCGGGTACGCCGTGCCGAGCAGCACGAACACCGGCCAGTGCCACAGGTAGAGCCCGTAGCTGCGCAGGCCGATCCAGCGGAGCGGCGCGAGGTCGAGCAGCGACGCGACGGGGGAGCGCGGCAGCAGCAGCGCCCCGATCGCGACCGCGCTCAGGACGGCCACGCCCGCGAGCCCGCCGAGGTACGGGATGGCGGTGTCGCCCGACATGACGACGGCGAGGGCGACGAGGCCGGCGAGGGCGGCGAACCCGCCGATCGCCGCGAGGGTCTTCGCGACGCGCCCGGGGCCGGCGACCTCGTCGACCGCCTGGATGCCGCGACCCGCGGCGAGGACGGCGAGGAAGGCGCCGATCGCGAGGCCGAACGCGTGGGTGTCGGTGCCGTAGTAGACGCGCGTCGGGTCGTCGGGGGAGTAGGCGAGCGCCATCCAGGCCGCCGAGGCGAGGGCGAGCGCGCCGATGCCGGTGAGGCGTGCCCACACCGGGACGCGCACGAGCACGAGCACGACGAGGAGCGGCCAGAGCAGGTAGAACTGCTCCTCCACGGCGAGCGACCACAGGTTGCGGAACAGCTCCGGCAGGGTGTCGTCGAAGTACGAGGATCCCTGGGCGATGAACAGCCAGTTGCTCGAGAAGGTCGCGGCTCCCAGCACCTGGCCGGCGATCCCCACGAGCGCGTCGCCGCCGAGCGCGAGCGCGACGGTCGAGCAGACGATGAGCAGCAGCCCGAGCGCGGGCAGCAGGCGCCGGGCGCGCCGGCCCCAGAATCCGCGGAGGGAGATGCGCCCCGTCGCGTCCCGTTCGCGCAGCAGGAGGGTGGTGATGAGGAATCCGCTCACCACGAAGAAGATGTCGACGCCGAGGTAACCGCCGACGAGGGTTCCCGGCACGAGGTGGAACACGATGACGGTGCCGACGGCGAGGGCGCGGATGCCGTCGAGCCCGGGCACGCGGAACGACGACCCGGCTCGGGTGCTCGTCGTCGAGGTGGATGCAGGTGCCATGGTGCGGACTCCGGCTCCAGGCTAGACCCGCGAGGTGACCGCAGCCCGACCGTGCGGTGAGCGGTCACCGGGCATCCGGTGAGCGGGCGTCTGCGAGACTTCCGGGGTGACCCGCATCCGCCTCGACCTCGCCTACGACGGCGGCGGATTCACCGGCTGGGCGCGCCAGCCGGGCCTCCGCACCGTGCAGGGTGAGCTGGAGGCCGCGCTCACCACGATCTTCCGCCGCGCGGGGGAGCCGCCGCGGATCACCGTCGCCGGCCGCACCGACGTCGGGGTGCACGCGACCGGGCAGGTCGCCCACATCGACCTCGACGACGAGCAGGTCGCCGAACTCGACCGCCCCCGGCGGGGAGGCGCGGCGCCGACCGGGCTCGACGCGCTCGTGCGCCGGCTCAACGGCATCGCCGGGGCCCAGGGCGACGTGCAGGTCAACGCCGCGACGATCGCCCCTCCCGGTTTCGACGCGCGCTTCGCCGCCGTGTGGCGCCGCTACGAATACCGCATCGCCGACGCCGCCGCCCCGCGCGACCCTCGCCGGCGCGGCTTCGAGCTGTGGCATCCGACCCCGCTCGACGTGACGGCGATGGATGCCGCCGCGCAGAGCCTGCTCGGCCTCCACGACTTCGCCGCCTACTGCAAGCCGCGCGAGGGGGCCACGACGATCCGCACCCTCCAGGAGTTCTCCTGGACCCGGGATGCCGACGGCGTGCTCGTCGCGCGGGTGCGGGCCGACGCGTTCTGCCACAGCATGGTGCGCGCGCTCGTCGGCGCGTGCCTCTCCGCCGGCGCCGGGCGTTTCGGACCCGACCGCCCCGCCGAACTGCTCGACGCGCGCGAGCGCACGAGCGCCTTCGCGGTCGTCCCGGCGAAGGGGCTCACCCTGGTCGAGGTCGGCTATCCGCCCGACGAGGAGCTCGCCGCGCGCGTCGAGCAGACCCGGGCGCGGCGGGAGCCGTTTGACCCGGATGGAAGCTCCGACTAACCTGTACAGGTTGCCTCCATCGGAGGCGGCATTCCGAGCCCTCCACCGCAGGGTTCCGGCCGATCCGGCCGGAACGCTCACCGGAGCGGGATTCACGACCACCTCGAGAAAGCAGAACTGTGACGCGCACGTTCAGCCCCAAGCCGGCGGACATCCAGCGCGACTGGGTCGTCATCGACGCGACCGACGTCGTCCTGGGCCGCCTGGCCAGCCACGCCGCCGCCCTCCTCCGCGGCAAGCACAAGCCCACCTTCGCCCCGCACGTCGACATGGGTGACTTCGTCATCGTGATCAACGCGGAGAAGGTCGCCCTCACCGGCCAGAAGCTCGAGAAGAAGATGGCCTACCGCCACTCGGGCTACCCGGGCGGTCTGACCGCTCAGTCGTACGTCGAGATGCTCGAGAAGCACCCCACGCGCGCGGTCGAGAAGGCCATCCGCGGCATGCTGCCGAAGAACTCGCTGGGCCGTGCCCAGATCAAGAAGCTCAAGGTCTACGCGGGCGCCGAGCACCCGCACGCTGCCCAGCAGCCGAAGACCTACACCCTGACTCAGGTCGCCCAGTAAGGACTTACGGACATGGCGAAGATCGAAGACACCATCGACACCGAGGCTCTGACCTCGTTCACGACCGAGAGCCCCGCCGAGCAGGCCGCTCCCCGCGCCCCGCGCGTGGTCAACGTCCCCGGCTCGGCCGTCGGCCGCCGCAAGGAGGCCATCGCCCGCGTGCGCCTCATCCCCGGCGCCGGCTCGTTCACCGTGAACGGCCGTCAGTTCGAGGAGTACTTCCCGAGCAAGCTGCACCAGCAGCTCATCACCGACCCGTTCAAGCTGCTCGACCTCGTCGGCTCGTACGACGTGATCGCCCGCATCACCGGAGGCGGCCCCGCCGGCCAGGCCGGTGCGCTGCGTCTCGCGATCGCCCGCGCGCTCAACGAGATCGACCGCGAGAACAACCGCCCCGCGCTCAAGAAGGCCGGCTTCCTCACTCGTGACGCCCGCGTCATCGAGCGCAAGAAGGCCGGTCTCAAGAAGGCCCGCAAGGCCTCGCAGTTCTCGAAGCGCTAAGCAGGCGCTGGGCTCATGGCCCGACTGTTCGGCACGGACGGGGTCCGAGGGCTGGCGAACGGTGATCTCATCACCGGCGACTTCGCCCTCGGCCTCGCCCAGGCTGCCGCGACGGTGCTGACCAAGGGTCGGCATGCCGAGCGCCGCCGTGCCGAGGGGCGTCGCCCCCGCGCGGTGCTCGCGCGCGACCCGCGCATCTCCGGCGAGTTCATCTCCGCCGCCGTCGCCGCGGGTCTCGCCAGCTCCGGCATCGACGTGCTCGACGCCGGCGTCATCCCGACCCCGGCCGCGGCGTTCCTCGTCGGCGACATCCAGGCCGACTTCGGCGTCGTCGTGTCGGCGTCGCACAACCCGGCGCCCGACAACGGCATCAAGTTCTTCGCCTTCGGCGGCACCAAGCTGCCGGACGAGGTGGAGGACCGCATCGAGGCGGCGCTCGCCTCTCCCGAGCTGCTGCCGACGGGAGCGGATGTCGGACGCATCCGCCGCTTCTCCGACGCCGAGGACCGCTACGTGCTGCACCTCCTCGGCACGCTCGGAGGGCAGCGCCTCGACGGCCTGCACGTCGTCATCGACTGCGCGAACGGCGCCGCCGCGGGCATCTCGCCGCAGGTGTTCACCGATGCCGGCGCGAAGGTCACGGTCATCGGCGACGACCCCGACGGGCTCAACATCAACGACGGCGTCGGCTCGACCCACCTCGGCCCGTTGCGCGAGAAGGTGCTCGAAGTCGGCGCCGACCTCGGCATCGCCCACGACGGCGACGCCGACCGGTGCCTCGCGATCGACGCCAACGGCGAGACGATCGACGGCGACCGCATCATGGCGATCCTCGCGGTCTCGCTCAAGGAGCGCGGGATGCTCACCGACGACACCCTCGTCGCGACGGTGATGAGCAACCTCGGCCTGCGCCTGGCGATGGCGGAGCATGGCATCCGCGTGCTCGAGACCGCCGTCGGCGACCGCTACGTCCTCGAGGCGCTCGCCGAGCACGGGCTCGCGCTCGGCGGCGAGCAGTCGGGGCACATCGTGTTCCGTCGCCACGCGACGACGGGCGACGGGCTGCTCACCGGCCTCCAGCTCGCGGCCGAGGTCGCCCGCTCGGGCCGCTCCCTCGCCGACCTCGCCTCCGTCATGACCGTCTACCCGCAGGTGCTCGTCAACGTGCCCGGCGTCGACGGCTCGCGTCTCGCCGACGACCCCGGCGTCGCGGACGCGGTGCGCGCCGCGGAGCAGCGCCTCGGCGACTCGGGCCGCGTGCTGCTGCGCCCGTCGGGCACCGAGCCGCTCGTGCGCGTCATGGTCGAGGCCTCCGACCCGGCCGCCGCCCAGTCCCTCGCCGACGAGCTCGCCGACGTCGTGCGGGAGCGCCTCGCCCTGTAGCCGCGCCCCCACGCGGCCCGCTATCCTCGCGGCCATGCGCTCGCGCCTCGGAGTCTTCGCCCTCGTCTGGCTCGGGATCTTCCTCGCCGGGATGGCGGCGGGATCCTTCCTCGTCGACCCGGAGAACATCGGCGCGCGCCTCGCGCTCTACGCGCTCGCGTTCGTCGGCCTGCTGGGCGCGCTCATCTTCGGCGTGGCCGCCCTCGTGCAGCGTCGCCGCGAGCGGCGATGAGCCGGTCCCCGGTCGCGCGTCGCATCCTGCGGTTCGTCGTGCCGGTCGTCGGCGGGATCGCCCTCGGCAGCATCGTCGCCGCATCGATCTTCGGCGACCCGATCCACATCGCCGCGGCGCCGATCTCGGGGATCGCGTTCTTCTTCCTGCTCGCGGCGCTCGGCTCGGCGTCCGCCCCCGCGGGGCGCATCACGGGAACCCTGGCGGCGGGGCGCCTCCCCGGCATCCAGGGTCCCGGCTCGGCCCCGCTCGTCGTGCCGCGCGCCGAGCCCGTGCTCAACCCGTCGGGCGCCGTGCTCAACCCTCAGCCGACGGCGACGCCCGCGACCGGCGCGACCCTCAACGGCGAACCGGTCGCCCTCGGCACCCCGGAGTCCCGGTCGCCGCGCCGGCCCGGATCCGTGCGGCGGACGCTCGGGCGCGTGCTCACCCTCCTCCTCGTGCTCGCCGGCATCGCGCTCGCCCTCCTGCCCGCCGGGCGCCTGGTCGCGTGGCACGTCGCCGGCATCGCGGAGGGCCGGTGGGATGCCGCCGACCCGCGCACCGGCATCCACCAGCAGGAGATGGTGGATGAGATCGCCGCCGTCGCCGGCGGCCACCGGTTCACCTGGGTCGGCTTCTACGACGGCTATGTGCTCGCCGGGGCGCCGACCGACCCGACGGCGACGACCACCGACACGTTCCAGTGGCGCTACGGCCGCGCCGCGCGACTCGGGCCGGCGACCGGGAACCTCGACGGGCTCTTCGACGCCTCCGGATTCGACTTCGGCCTCGTCGGCGCGGCGACCCGGTTCGCGATCGCCGACAGCGGCTGGACCGGCCTCACCTCGATCTACCCGTCGGTGCGCCTCGGCGACGACGGCGACCCCGAGATCACCGTCACACTCATGACGGCGTACCACTCAGGCAGCTATGTCTTCTCGGCCGAGGGAGAATACCGAGAGAGATTCGGATCGGAATGGGAGTAGGGACAGGATGCCGCTGCAGGGGGAGTACGCGCCGAGCACGAGCGACTGGGCCCGCCGTCAGGCGGAGCTGATCGAGGCCTCCGGGGGCACCGAGGGTCTCACGCTGCGCGACACCGGGTGGCCGGTGATCGTGCTCACCACGATCGGGGCGAAGAGCGGGAAGCTGCGCAAGACCGCGCTCATGCGCGTCGAGCACGAGGGCGTCTACGCGGTCGTCGCCTCCCTCGGCGGCGCTCCGAAGCATCCGCAGTGGTACTTCAACGTCGTCGCCAACCCGCACGTCGAACTCCAGGACGGTCCCGAGAAGCACGACTACATCGCGCGCGAGGTGCACGGCGAGGAGCGCGAGCTGTGGTGGGAGCGCGCCGTCGCGGCCTACCCGCCGTACGCGGAGTACCAGGAGCGCACCGAGCGGGTCATCCCGGTCTTCGTGCTCGAGCGCGCGTAAGCGCCCGGCGCCGGGTCAGACCTTCCGCAGGAGCACCGTCGAGACGGTGTGGTCGCTGTCCTTGCGCAGGACGAGCGACGCGCGCGCCCGCGTCGGCAGGATGTTCTGCTCGAGGTTCGGCTCGTTGATCTCGTGCCAGATCGAGCGGGCGAAGGCGATCGCCTCCTCCTCGCTGAGGTCGGCGAAGCGGTGGAAGTACGACGACGGGTCGGCGAACGCGCCGCGCTGGAGCCGCAGGAAGCGGTCGACGTACCAGCGCTCGATGTCGCTCGTGCGGGCATCCACGTAGATCGTGAAGTCGAACAGGTCGCTCACCGCGAGCCGGCCGTTCGGCGGGGGCGGCTGCAGCACGTTGAGGCCCTCGACGATGAGCACGTCCGGGCGGCGCACCACGACCTGCTCGTCGGTGACGTCGTAGACGAGGTGCGAGTACACGGGCGCGCGCACCTCGGCCGCGCCGCTCTTCACCTCCGAGACGAAGCGCAACAGCGCGCGGCGGTCGTAGCTCTCCGGGAAGCCCTTGCGCTGCATGAGGCCGCGGCGCTCCAGCTCCGCGTTCGGCAGCAGGAACCCGTCGGTCGTGACGAGCTGCACCGTCGGCATGTCCGGCCAGCGCGACAGCAGCTCGCGCAGTAGGCGGGCGATCGTCGACTTGCCCACCGCGACGGATCCGGCGACGCCGATCACGAACGGCATCGGACCCGGCGGCTGCCCGAGGAACTCGCGCACCTCGGCGCCCGTCGACTTCGCTCCGGCGACGTAGAGGCTCAGCAGCCGGCTGAGCGGGACGTACACCTCGGCGACCTCGTCGAGGTCGAGGGCGTCGCCGAGACCGCGCAGGCGCTCGATCTCACCGGCCCCGAGCGGCAGCGGCGTGGACGGCGCGAGCGCGGCCCACTCCGCCCGAGGGATCTCGAGGAAGGGAGTGGTGCCGCCGTGCGGAGAGGCAGGGTCGGACATCTGACCCAGGAAAACATAGAATCGCGTGCATGTGTGGCATCGTCGGGTACGTCGGGCCCGGCAGCAGCCTCGAGGTGCTGATGGGCGGCTTGAAGCGGCTGGAGTACCGCGGGTACGACTCCGCGGGCGTCGCCGTCCTCGATGACGCCGGACACCTCGGCACGCGCAAGAAGGCGGGCAAGCTCGGCCGCCTCAGCGACGAGCTCGAGGGCGCCCCGCTCGCCGACGGCCACACCGGCATCGGCCACACCCGCTGGGCGACCCACGGCGGCCCCACCGACGGCAACGCGCACCCCCACCTCGGCGACGACGGCAGGCTCGCGCTCATCCACAACGGCATCATCGAGAACTTCGCGGAGCTCAAGCGCGAACTGCTGGATGCCGGGGTCGAGTTCACGAGCGAGACCGACACCGAGGTCGCGGCCCACCTCGTCGGGCGGCTCTACCGCGAGACCGGCGACCTGACCGTCGCGTTCCGCCGCGCCGTCGCGCGCCTCGAGGGCGCCTTCACCCTGCTCGCCGTGCACCAGGACGAGCCCGGCGTCGTCGTCGGCGCCCGCCGCAACTCGCCGCTCGTCATCGGGCTCGGCGAGGGCGAGAACTTCCTCGGCTCCGACGTCGCCGCGTTCGTCGAGCACACCCGCCGCGCGATGGAGATCGGGCAGGACCAGATCGTCACCATCCGCCCCGACGCCGTCGAGGTGACCGACTTCGCGGGCAACCCCGTCCCGACGCGCGAGTTCGAGGTGTCGTGGGATGCCTCCGCCGCCGAGAAGGGCGGCTGGCCGACCTTCATGAAGAAGGAGATCAGCGAGGAGCCCGACGCCGTCGCGAAGACGCTGCTCGGCCGCATCCACGACGGCGCCGTCACGCTCCCCGAACTCGACGGGTTCGGCGACATCCTCACCTCGGTCGACCGCATCGTCGTCCTCGCCTGCGGCACCGCGTCGTACGCGAGCGTCGTCGGCAAGTACGCGATCGAGGCGTGGGCGCGCATCCCGGTCGACGTCGAGCTGTCGCACGAGTTCCGCTACCGCGACCCCGTCATCGACGAGCGCACCCTCGTGGTCTCGGTGAGCCAGTCGGGCGAGACGATGGACACCCTCATGGCGGTGCAGTACGCCAAGGCGAAGGGCGCCCGCACGCTCTCCATCTGCAACACCCAGGGCGCGACCATCCCGCGCGAGTCGGACGCCGTGCTCTACACCCACGCCGGCCCCGAGGTCGCGGTCGCCTCGACCAAGGCGTTCGTCGCGCAGATCACCGCGCTCTACCTGCTGGGCCTGCACCTCGCGGCGCTGCGCGGCAAGCTCACCGCCGAGGAGATCGCCGGCCTCGCCGAAGAGCTGCAGAACGTGCCCGCGAAGCTCGAGCAGGTCGTCGACTCGTCGGGCGAGCGCATCGCCGAGTTCGCGAAGTGGATGGGCGACGTGCAGTCGGTGCTCTTCCTCGGCCGCCACGCGGGCTACCCGATCGCGCTCGAAGGCGCGCTCAAGCTCAAGGAGCTCGCCTACATCCACGCCGAGGGCTTCGCCGCGGGCGAGCTCAAGCACGGCCCCATCGCGCTCATCGAGCCGGGCCAGCTGGTCATCGTCGTCGTGCCGTCGCCGCGCGACCCGAACTCGCTGCACTCGAAGGTCATCTCCAACATCCAGGAGATCCGCGCCCGCGGGGCCCGCGTCATCGCGGTCGCCGAGATCGGCGACGTCGAGGTGCTGCCGTTCGCCGACGAGGTCATCCGCATCCCGTTCGCGGGGCCGCTCTTCGAGCCGCTCCTCGCCGTCGTGCCGCTGCACGTGTTCGCGATGGAGCTCGCGAGCGCGAAGGGTCTCGACGTCGACCAGCCGCGCAACCTCGCCAAGTCCGTCACCGTCGAGTAACGGCCATGGCGATCGCGGGCATCGGGATCGACATCGTCGACCTCGCGCGCTTCGAGCGCGCCGTCTCGCGCACGCCGCGGCTCAAGGAGCGCCTGTTCGCCGAGAGCGAACGAAACCTCCCGCTGCGCTCCCTCGCCGGCCGGTTCGCCGCCAAAGAGGCGCTCATGAAGGCGCTCGGGGATGCCACCGGCATCCGCTGGCACGACATGGAGGTCGTCTCCGACGGGGAGGGCAACCCGTCGATGGTGCTGAGCGGCGCCGCCGCCGCGATCGCCGCCCGCCGCGGCATCACCCACCTGCACCTGTCGATGTCGCACGACGCCGGCGTCGCCGTCGCCCAGGTCGTCGCCGAGACGCTCCCTGAGGCGACGCGATGAGCGCCCCGCTGCGGGAGGCGCGGATCGACCTCGACGCGCTGCGCGGCAACTTCGCCGCCCTGCGCGCCGTCGTCGCCCCCGCGCGCGTGCTCGGCGTCGTCAAAGCCGACGCCTACGGGCACGGCGCCGTCGCGTGCGCCCGCGCGCTCGAAGAGGCCGGGGCCGACTGGCTCGGCGTCGCCGACCTCGACGAGGCCCTCGCCCTCCGCGAGGCCGGGCTGCGCGCCCCGATCCTCGCCTGGCTGCACGCGCCCGACGTCGACATCCCCGCCGCCGTCGCGCACGACATCGACCTCGGCGTCAGCACGATCGACCAGCTCGAACGCGCCGCCCACGACGGCGCCACCGTGCAGCTGAAACTCGACACGGGCCTGAGCCGCAACGGGTTCACCTTCGCCGAGGCGATGACGGCGTTCGCCCGCGCCGCCGACCACGAGGCCCGCGGGCACCTGCGCGTGCGCGGACTGTTCTCGCACCTGTCGAACACGTCGCGCGAGGACGACGACCGGCAGCTCGCGCTGTTCCGCGAACTCGCCGACGCGGCGCGGGATGCGGGCCTGAACCCCGAACTGCTGCACATCGCGTCCACCCAGGCCGCCGTCCACCGCCCCGACGCGCGCTTCGACATGGTGCGCCTCGGCATCGGGCTCTACGGGCTGCCCTCCGACGCGGACACCGACCCCGTGGCCCTCGGGCTGCGCCCCGTCATGGAGCTCGCCGCGTGCGTCGCCGCCGTGCGGCACGTGCCCGCCGGCACCGGGATGTCGTACGGCTACATCCAGCGCGTCGAGCGCGACACCAAGCTGGCGCTCATCCCGCTCGGCTACGCCGACGGCATCCCGCGCTCCGCGTCCGGCCGGGCCGAGGTCTCGATCAACGGCGTGCGCTACCCGCAGGTCGGGCGCATCGCGATGGACCAGTTCCTCGTCGACGTCGGCGACGACCCCGTCGCAGTGGGCGACCGCGCCGTGCTGTGGGGCGACCCCGCGACGGGCGTGCCTTCGGCGGAGGACTGGGCGGCCGCGGCGGGAACCATCGGCTACGAGATCGTCACGCGCGTCGGGCCCCGCGTGCCCCGGGTCGCGCGGTGACGACGCACCTCGAGATCCCCGACGCCGAGGCGATGGAGGCGCTCGGCGCCCGCCTCGCCGGCCTGCTCGCGGCGGGCGACCTCGTCATCCTCGACGGTCCGCTCGGCGCGGGGAAGACGACGCTCACGCGCGGCCTCGGTGCGGCGCTCGGCGCCCGCGGCGCGGTCACCTCGCCGACGTTCGTGCTCGCGCGGGAGCATCCCACCGCCTCCGGCGCGCCGCTCGTGCACGTCGACGCCTACCGGCTGCCGGGCGCCCGCGAACTCGACGACCTCGACCTCGACTACGCGGGGTCGATCGTCGTCGTCGAGTGGGGCGCCGGGAAGCTCGACGGGGTCGCCGACTCCTGGATCGACGTCGTCATCTCCCGCTCCCGCGCCGACGACGTCCGCGACGTCACCGTCACCGGTCACGGGCCCCGCTGGGCCCACCTCGACGCCGCGCTCGCCGACTGACCCCGAACCCCAACTCAACCTGAGACGAGGGCTCGGGTCCGTGAGCGGCTCGAGCGGGCGGTGCGGGGTGAGTTGTGCGGCGGGCGGAGGCGGGGCGGTGCGCTTAGGCTCGATCCGTGCTTCTCGCGATCGACACCTCAGCGGGGACGGGGGTCGCCGTCGTCGACGGCGGTCGCGTGCTCGCCGAGGCGGCGGAGGCGGGGACCCGCCGGCACGCCGAGGCGATCGGCACCCTCATCGCCGCCGCACTCGCCGAGGCCGGCGTCGCGCCCGGGCAGCTGGACGGCGTGGTCGCGGGCATGGGCCCGGGTCCGTTCACGGGCCTGCGGGTCGGGATCGCGGCCGCGCGGGCGTTCGCGTTCGCCCGCGGCATCCCGCTGCACCCGATGGTGTCGCACGACGCCGTCGCGTTCGGGCAGCCGGATCGCGTCGTCGTGGTGACGGACGCCCGCCGCCGCGAGGTCGCGTGGTCGCTCTACGATCCCGGCCTGACCCGCCTCGACGGACCCCACCTCGCCGAGCGTGACGGATTCGCGGCGCCCGCGGATGCGCGCCGCATCGACGCGGCCGAGATCAGTGCCGCCGCCCTCGGGCTCGCCGCCGAGCACCTTCTCGCCGCCGGCCGGGAGCTCGGACCCGACCAGCCGCTCTACCTGCGTGCGCCCGACGTGACGGTGATGCCGCGATGACCGCCGCGACGCCCGCCCCCACCCCCGTGCTGCGCCGGGCGACCCCCGACGACCTCGACGCGATCATGGCGCTCGAGCAGGCGACGTTCCCCGCCGACGCGTGGTCGCGCGCGACGATGGCCGCCGAACTCACCGGGCCCCACGGCTACTACCTCGTGGTGGATGCGGACACCGGCATCGACGGTTACGCCGGGCTGCTCGCCCCGGAGGGTGCCGGGCAGGCCGACATCCAGACCGTCGCCGTCGCCGAACACGCCCGCCGCCGCGGGATCGGCCGCGCCCTCGTGACCGCGCTGCTCGACGAGGCCCGCCGCCGCGGAGCGGCCGAGGTCTTCCTCGAGGTCCGCGCCGACAACCCCGGCGCCCAGGCGCTCTACGCGAGTCTCGGCTTCGAGCCCATCGCGGTGCGCCCCGAGTACTACCGGCCCGACGGCGTCGACGCCGTCATCATGCGCCGCATCGAAGGGGGAGGACGATGAACGCACCCCTCGTGCTCGGCATCGAGACCTCGTGCGACGAGACCGGCGTCGGGATCGTGCGCGGCCGCGAGCTGCTCGCCAACGTCATCGCGTCGAGCATGGACGAGCACGCGCGCTACGGCGGCGTCGTGCCCGAGGTCGCGGCGCGCGCCCACATCGAGGCGCTCGAGCCGACCCTGCGCGCGGCGCTCGACGAGGCCGGCGTCACGCTCGACGAACTGGACGCCATCGCCGTCACCTCCGGGCCGGGGCTCGCCGGCGCGCTCATGGTGGGCATCGGCGCCGCGAAGGCGCTCGCCCTCGCCCTCGGCAAGCCGCTCTACGGCGTCAACCACCTCGTCGGCCATGTCGGCGCCGACCTGCTGCGCGCCGACGGCGGCGACCTCGAACTGCCGACCGTCGCGCTGCTCGTCTCCGGCGGCCACACGTCGCTCCTCGTCGTGCGCGACCTCACCTCCGACGTCGAGCTGCTCGGCGAGACGATCGACGACGCCGCGGGGGAGGCGTTCGACAAGGTCGCGCGCCTGCTCGGTCTGCCCTACCCGGGGGGTCCGCGCATCGACGAGGCCGCGGCCGTCGGCGACCCGGAGGCGATCCGCTTCCCGCGCGGACTCACCCACGCGAAGGATCTCGAGCGCCACCGCTACGACTTCTCGTTCTCGGGGCTCAAGACCGCGGTCGCACGGCACGTCGAGCAGGCGGGCGAGGGCCTGAGCATCCCGGATGTCGCGGCGTCGTTCCGCGAGTCGGTCGCCGACGTGCTCACGAGCAAGGCGATCGCCGCGTGCCGGGATCTCGGCATCCCGCGCCTGCTGCTCGGCGGCGGCGTCGTCGCCAACGCGCGGGTCCGCGCCCTGGCGCAGGAGCGGGCGGATGCCGCCGGCGTCGCGCTGCGCATCCCGCCGCTCTCGCTGTGCACCGACAACGGCGCGATGATCGCCGCCCTCGGGGCGCGGCTCGTCGCGGAAGGCCACGCGCCCAACCCCGACTTCGGCGCGGACTCGACGCTGCCGGTCTCCGTCGTCCAGACTTGAGCGCATGACCGACACCCCGCCGCCCGTCCCGCCCGCCGACAGCACGCCGCCGGTCGCGCCCGCCGCGCCGCAGCCGGGGGTCACGCCGCCTGCGTACGCGCAGCCCGGCTACCCACAGGGCTACGCGGCCCCGCCGACCAACACGATGGCGATCGTCGCCCTCGTGCTCGCCTTCATCGTGCCGCTCGTCGGCGCGATCCTGGGCCACGTCGCGCTCGGCCAGATCAAGCGCACCGGCGAGAGCGGCCACGGCCTCGCGCTCGCGGGCGTCATCATCGGCTGGGTGTTCACGGCGATCGCCGCGATCGCGATCCTCTTCTACATCGTGGCGATGGTCAGCATGTTCAGCCTGATCGGCAGCTACAACCCCTACGTCGGCTGATCCGATGAGCGCGCCCCTGCCTCCGCCGGCGAACCCGTACGCGGCGCCGACGGCTCCGACCAACTCGCTCGCGATCGTCTCGATCGTGCTGAGCGCGGTCGGGATCATGACGTTCGTGACGGCGATCGGCGGCGTCGTCTGCGGCCACATCGCCTTGCGTCAGATCGCGCAGACCGGGGAGCAGGGGCGCGGACTCGCGCTCGCGGGGGTCATCCTCGGCTACGTCATCTGCGGCGCCGCGGTGCTCGCCGTCGTCCTCAGCATCGGGATGATGATCTGGATGTTCGGGATGTTCGGCTCGCTCGTGCAGTCCGGCTCCATCCCGGTCTGACGCCGCTCTCGCCGAACCGGGCGGCGCGGCTCAGAGCCGCTCGGCGAGGAGCGCGACGCGGTCGCCCGCGATCCGGGTGAGCACGAGCGTCGCGCTCGCGTCGCCCTTGAGTCCGAGTCGCGCGCGGAAGGCGGCGGGGTCGACGTCGACGCCCCGCTTCTTGATCTCGAGCGTGCCGATGCCGCGCGCCGCGAGTTCGCGCTTGAGCGTCTTCACGTCGAGCGGGAAGCGCTCCACCACCCGGAACGCCTGCCCGAACGGCGACACGGGCGGCTCAGGGGTCGTGATCCAGGCGATCGTCGGGTCGAGCATCCGCCCGTCGAGGGAGCGCGCGAGGTCCCCGATGAGGCGGGCGCGGATGACGGCGCCGTCCGGCTCGAGGAGGTAGGAGTCGAGGTCTCCGCCATCCGCATCCTCGGCGTCGGCGGGAGCGGTGAGCTCGGCGGCCCCGGCGGGGGAGAGCACGAGGGCGCTGCGCCCCACCCCCTCGCGGGCGAGCGACCCCGACCAGAGCACGAGCTCGACCACCTCGCGGTCGACCGAGACCCACTGCGCCTCCATGCCCTCCGGCAGCAGGGCGCGGTCCAGGCCCGGTCCGAGCTTGATGCCCGCGGGCATCCGACGCGCGAGGTCGAACGCCCAGTCGAGGGAGGGCGACCAGTCGCCGGGGTCGGCGAGCCGCGTCGCGCCGTCGCGGCGGGCGGGGTCGAGCCACACCGCGCCGACGCCGGCGAGGTCGGTCTCCTCCGCCGAGCCGAGTTCGACCCGCGCCGAGGGGAAGGGGGCGAGGTTGTAGGCGGCGACGGCCGCGGTCGCCTCGTCGCGCTCGACGGCGACGACCCCGAGGTCGAGCGCGGCGATCGCGAGCGAGTCGGCGCCGATGCCGCAGCCGAGGTCGGCGACGACGTCGATCCCGGCCTCGGCGAAGCGCCCCGCGTGCAGGGCGGCGACCCGCAGCCGCGTCGCCTGCTCCAGCCCGGCGGGGGTGAACAGCATCCGATCCGCGAAGTCGCCGAACTTGGCCCGCGCGCGCGACCGCAGCCGGGCTTGCTCGAGCACCGCCGCGACGAGGCCCGCGTCGTGCCCCGCGGAGCGCAGTCGCGACACCGTGCGGACGACGTCGGCGGTCGCCGCGAGGTCGCCGACCTCGTCGAGCAGCCGCAGTCCCTCGGGGGAGAGCAGCCGGCGCAGGTCGGCGACGTCCATGCGCCCATTCTCGCCCCACCGGCGCTGCTGGCACTCGCGTTGTCGGACTGCTAACGACGCGGTATGGTGGACCCTGGCACTCTCAGTCGGACTGTGCCAACTTCGAACTTCACGAAGCAGAGCTTCCAGAAAGAGGTCATTGTGTCGGTCTCCATCAAGCCGCTCGAGGATCGCATCGTCATCAAGCAGGTCGACGCCGAGCAGGTCACCGCGTCGGGTCTCGTGATCCCGGACACCGCGAAGGAGAAGCCCCAGGAGGGCGAGGTCGTGGCGGTCGGCCCGGGTCGCATCGACGACAACGGCAACCGCGTCCCGCTCGACGTCAAGGTCGGCGACAAGGTCATCTACTCCAAGTACGGCGGCACCGAGGTCAAGTACGGCGGCGAGGACCTGCTCGTGCTCTCGGCGCGCGACGTGCTCGCCATCGTCGGCTGAGCATCCCGCTCCCGCTTCCCGAAGGCCCCGCGCTGTGCGCGGGGCCTTCGTCGTCCGCCACTAGGATCGGTGTCGTGTCACCCGAGCAGTCCTCGTCGACGCGCTCGGGGCTCATCGCCGCGATCGCGGCCTATGTCCTCTGGGGCGTCTTCCCCCTCTACTTCGTGCTCCTCGCGCCGGCCTCGGCGAACGAGGTCGTCGGCTTCCGGGTGCTCATGGCGCTCGTCGTGTGCCTGCTGCTGCTGTGCGTCGTGCGCGGCGGCTGGCGGCGCTTCGCGGCCCTCGTGCGCGACCGGCGCACGGCGCTGCTCATGCTCGCCGCCGCGGCGTTCATCTACGTCAACTGGATGATCTTCATCTTCGCGGCGCTCTCCGGCCACGTCATCGAGTCGGCGCTCGGCTACTTCATCAACCCGCTCGTCACCGTGCTGCTCGGCGTCATCGTGCTGCGCGAGAAGGTGCGGCCGATCCAGTGGATCGCGCTCGCGTTCGCCGGGCTCGCGTTCGTCGTGATCGCGATCGGCTACGGCTCGTTCCCGTGGATCGCGCTCCTGCTCGCCTTCAGCTTCGCCGCCTACGGCCTCATCAAGCGCGTCGTGGGGCCGAAGGTCGACGCGATCGGCGGCCTCGCCCTCGAGACCGCGTGGCTCGCCCCGCTCGCGGTCGCGCAACTGCTCTTCGTCGGGCTCACCGACGGGCTCGAGTTCGGCCACCACGGCGCCCTGCACGCGGCGCTCATGCTCGGGTCGGGGCTGGCGACGGCCGTGCCGCTGCTGCTCTTCGCCGCCGGTGCGCGGCGCATCCCGCTCGTCGCGATCGGGCTCACCCAGTTCATCTCGCCCGTACTGCAGTTCCTGGCGGGCTGGCTCATCCTCGGCGAGGCCATGCCGCTCGAGCGCTGGATCGGCTTCGGCCTCGTCTGGCTCGCCCTCACCGTGCTCACCGTCGACGTCATCCGCGCGAGTAGGGTTGCTCCCGACCGCGAAGGGAGAGCGGGATGAGGATGCCGCGCCGGGCCGCCGCCGTGCTGCTCGTCGCCTCGGTGCTCTCCGGATGCACCGGCGTCACCACCCCGATGCCTACGCCCACCCCGACGGCGTCGACCGCCGCCCCCACCGAGCGCACCGGGGACGGGGTGCTCACGATCGGCACGCTCTTCCCATCCAGCGGGGACCTCAAGTTCCTCGGCCCTGCGCTCCGCGCGGGGGTGGATGCCGCGGTGCGCGAGATCAACGCGGCCGGCGGCGTGAACGGCGAGAAGGTCGTCGTCGTGCACCGCGACTCGGGCGACGCGGGCGCGAAGACGGCGGAGAAGTCGTTCGCCGAACTGGTCGAGAAGGGCGCGGACGTCGTCATCGGCCCGTCGTCCTCGGTGCTCGCGCAGCGCCTGCTCGGCCCCGCGGCGGAGGCCGGCATCCCGCTCATCTCGCCGGCCGCGACGTACCCGCAGCTCACGCTCCTCGACGAGGCGGACGTCTTCTTCCGCACGATCGCGAGTTACCCGCACCAGGCCTTCCCGATCGCCGACCTGCTCGTCGCCGACGAGGTGGCGACCGCGGCGATCGTCTACCGCGAGGGCGACCTCGGCGGATCCCTCGCCGCGGCACTCGAGGCCGCCGTCGCCGACCGCGGGATCGGACTCACCGCGGTGCCGGTCGCCGCGGATGCCGACGACGACGCCCTCAAGGCGGCGGTCGCGGCCGTGAAGAAGGCGAAGCCGGTCACCGTCGTGCTCGCCACCCCGGACAACCGCGCCGACACCCGGACCCTCATCCGGCGCCTCGTCGCCGCGGGCTACACGGGCAAGAAGCTGCTGCTCACGACGCAGAACACCGCCGACTATTCGCAGTCGCTCAAGGCCGTGCGGATGCAGGGCGTGCGCGGGCTCCTCGACGGGATCGACCCGGGCGAGGCGTTCACCGCGAAGGTGCGCAAAGAGGATTCGGACGTGGGCCGCGTCTACTACGCCGCCGAGGCGTACGACGCGACGATGCTCGCCGCCCTCGCGGCCGTGCTGGCCGGCGACGACGCGCCCGCGGCGGTGCGCGGGAAGCTCCGCGACGCGTCGGTGGGCGGGATCAAGTGCACGACCTACGCGGAATGCCTGCGCGTGCTCGAGACGCAACCCGACATCGACTACGACGGTGTGAGCGGCCCGGTGAACCTCGACGAGGCCGGAGATCCGACGCGCGGGGCGTATCAGGTCGTCGCATACAAGCGCGGGAACAAATACAGTCGAACCGACACCGTCGTCGGCTGACACTCACCCGAGATCAGTTGTAACGATTTCGTCGCGTTACATGGCTGTAACAGAGCGGAATCGTTGCGAATGACCAGCGGCACTACGGTTGTCGAAACTGTGGTCGGACTCCGTCCGGCCGCTGTGTCCTGTCATAGAAACACTCAAGGAGTGACATGAGCATCTCGACCAAGGCGTCCGCCTTCCGGTCGCGTGGCCTCAAGAACACGCTCGGCGGCGTCGCGATCCTCGCGACGGGTGCCCTCGTGCTCGGCGGCTGCGCGGCGGCGGAGGAGCCCGCAGCGGAGCCCACCGCGATCGCCGACTACACCATGACCATCGGTACCCTTCTGCCGCAGACGGGTAACCTCGCGTTCCTCGGCCCGCCCGAGGAGGCCGGTGTCGGCTTCGCCGTCTCCGAGGTGAACGACTACGCCGAGTCGACCGGTCTGACCATCAAGGTCGAGTACGGTGACTCCGGCAACACCGACAACAAGGCCTACGAGACCGAGACCCCCCGCATCCTCGCGCTCAACCCGACCGCGATCATCGGTGCGGCGTCCTCGGGTGTCTCGCTCCAGTTCATCGACCAGGTGGTCGGCGCCGGCGTGATCCAGTTCTCGCCCGCCAACACCTCCGACGCCTTCACCCTCTACGACGACAACGGCCTGTACTTCCGTACCGCGCCGTCGGACGTCCTCCAGGGTGAGGTGCTCGGCAACCTGATCGCCGAGGACGGCAACCAGACCCTCGGTCTGATCGTCCTCAACGACTCGTACGGCACCGGCCTGGCGAAGTACGTCACGGAGGCCTTCGAGGCCGCCGGCGGCAAGGTCGTCGCGGCCCCGACGTACAACACCGGTGACAGCAACTTCAACTCGCAGGTGAACGAGGTGCTCGCGCAGAACCCCGACGCGATCGCCCTCATCACCTTCGAGGAGGTCAAGTCGATCCTCCCGGCGCTGTTCGGCAAGATCCCGGCCGAGAAGCTCTACTTCGTCGACGGCAACCTCGCCAACTTCGGCGACGAGTTCCCGGCGGGTTCGCTCACCGGCGCCAAGGGCACGCTGCCCGGCCTCTCGATCGACTCGATCAAGGAGTTCACGGCTGCGCTGCAGGACTGGAACAAGGCCAACGGCGGCGAAGAGCTGACCGAGTTCTCCTACGCGGCCGAGTCGTACGACGCGGTCATCCTGCTCGCCCTCGCCTCGCTCGCCGCGGGCGGTGCCACCGACGGTGCGTCGGTCGCCGCGAAGCTGCAGGAGGTCTCGGGCGGTTCCGGCAACGGCACCAAGTGCACCACCTTCGCCGAGTGCGCCGACATCATCCTCAGCGGTGGCGTCGCGGACTACGACGGCGTGTCGGGCCCGATCACCTTCGACGAGGTGGGCGACCCGACCGAGGCGTCGATCGGCATCTACGTCTACGGCGAGGACAACACGTACGCCGCGTACTGATCCCCACCGCAGGCACACAGCACTGCACTCGGAAGGCCCCCGGTCCTCGGACCGGGGGCCTTCCCCTGTCCGGGGCACGGGCCGTCGACCGCCGCGTCGGGCGGCAGAGGCCCTCAGGCGCCTCCTGGGCGCACAAAAACGCCCCGGCCCTCCGTGGGGGAGGGGCCGGGGCGTCCGAACGCTCTGAGCGGCGTCTACTGGCCGAGCGTGCCGAGGTAGAGTTCGGCGACCTTCGGGTCGACGAGCAGCTCGCGGCCGGTCGCGGTGTGCGCGTCGCGGCCCTGGTCGAGCACGTAGCCGCGGTCGCAGATCTGCAGGCAGCGGCGGGCGTTCTGCTCGACCATGATCGTCGTCACGCCGGCCTTGTTGATCTCCGAGACGCGGATGAAGGCCTCGTCCTGACGCACCGGCGACAGGCCCGCCGACGGCTCGTCGAGCAGGATGACCTTCGGGTCCATCATGAGCGCGCGCGACATCGCCACCATCTGGCGCTCGCCGCCGGAGAGCGACCCGGCGCGCTGCTTGAGGCGCTTGCCCAGCTCGGCGAAGATCCCGGTCACGAACTCGAGGCGCTCGGCGAACGCCTTCGGGTTCTGGAAGAGCCCCATCTGGAGGTTCTCTTCGATCGTGAGGCTCGGGAACACGTTGTTCGTCTGCGGCACGAAGCCGACCCCGCGGGAGACGAGCTTGTTGGCCTTGAGGTTGGTGATGTCCTCGCCCTCGAGCCGGATCGCGCCGCTGCGGACGTTCACCTGGCCGAAGATCGCCTTGAGCAGCGTCGACTTGCCGGCGCCGTTCGGGCCGATGATGCCGATGAGCTCGCCGCGGCGCGCCACGAGGGAGCAGCCGTTGAGGATGTTCACCCCGGGCAGGTAGCCGGCCGTGACGTCGTCGACCTCGACGACGACCTCGGCGGTCGACGTGGCGGGTGCGGTGGCGGCGCTCACTGGGCCTCCTCCTCGTTCTCGAGCTCGGCTTCGCCCTCGGCGGCGATCTCCTCGGCGTCGACGCTCGTCGAGGCCTCGGCATCCGTCGTCGGGTCGGCGTCCTCGGCGGCGTACCGGCCGGTGACGACCCCGAGGTCGAGATCCTGGTGGGCGCCGAGGTAGGCGTCGACGACGGCGGGATCGCGCATGACGGTCGCGGGGTCGCCCTCGGCGACGATGCGGCCCTCGGCCATCACGACGACCCAGTCGGCGATGTGCCGCACGACGTGCATGTCGTGCTCGACGAAGAGCACGGTCATCCCCTGCTCCTTGAGGTCGAGGATGTGCTCGAGCAGCGACTGCGTGAGCGCCGGGTTGACGCCCGCCATCGGCTCGTCGAGCATCACGAGGCTCGGGTCGCTCATGAGCGCGCGCGCCATCTCGAGGAGCTTGCGCTGACCGCCGGAGAGGCTGGCCGCGAAGTCGTCCTTCTTGGCGTCGAGCTTGAAGCGGGCGAGGATCTCCATCGCGCGCTCTTCGGCCGCGTCCTCCTGCTTGCGCCAGAGCGGCGGGAAGAGGGAGGCGAAGAAGCGCTCGCCGCGCTGGTTCTTCACGCCGAGCTTCATGTTCTCAAGCACGGTGAGCAGGCCCAGCGCCTTCGTGAGCTGGAACGTGCGCACCTGGCCGAGGCGCGAGACCTTGAACGCCGGGACGCCCGAGATCGCGCGACCGGAGAACGTCCACGAGCCCGCGTCGGGCTTGTCGAAGCCGGTCAGCAGGTTGAACAGCGTCGTCTTGCCGGCGCCGTTCGGGCCGATGAGGGCCGTGATCGCGTTGCGCGGGATCTCGAGGTGCTCGACGTCGACCGCGGTCAGGCCGCCGAAGGTGCGGCGCACGCCGTCGGCGACGAGGATCGGGTCGACCTTCGCCACACCGGGGCGCACCTCGCCGACGTGGAGGTTCGTCGCCTTCTCGCGGGCAACCGGAGTCTGGGGGGCGTCACTTGACAAAGGTCAGCTCCTTCTTGCTTCCGAGGATGCCCTGGGGTCTGAATATGACGATCAGCATGAGCGCGATGCCGGTGAGGATGAAGCGCACCGTCGCCGCCTGGATGGTCGTCATGAACGGCAGGATGCCCGCGGAGACGAGCGCCGGCATGACGTTGCCGATGAAGGTCTGCAGCACCCAGAAGATGACCGAGCCGAGCAGCGGGCCGAAGACCGTCGCCGCACCGCCGAGCAGGAGCGCCGTCCACACGAAGAAGGTGAGCGACGTGACGTACACGCCCGAGTTCACGTTGCGGTCCATCGCGTAGACGATGCCGCCGAGGGCCGCGATGCCGCCGCCGAGGAGGAGGGCCTGCATCTTGTACGAGAACACGTTCTTGCCGAGCGAGCGGACCGCATCCTCGTCCTCGCGGATGCCCTTGAGCACGCGGCCCCACGGGCTGTTGACGAGGCGGTACACGACGATCGCGGCGAGCACGATGGCGATGAAGCCGAGGATGCGCACCCACCAGCCGACCTCGTTGTACATGAACGGTCCGAAGCCGTAGGTGCCCGCGGGGATCGGGTTCGAGCCGCGGAAGTCGGAGTGGTATCCGCTCAGCCCGTCGGCCGAGCCGGTCACGTCGTCGAACGCCGAGGTGAGGAACACGAGGCGCACCACCTCGGCGGCCGCGATCGTCACGATGGCGAGGTAGTCGCCCCGCAGCCGCAGCGTCGGGATGCCGAGGATGAGCGCGAAGGCGAGCGCCGCCAGGATGCCGACGATCACGCCGCCCCACCACGGGAACCCGAAGGTGAGGATCGAGATCGCGTAGCCGTAGGCGCCGAGGGCCATGAAGCCCGCGATACCCATGTTGAGCAGGCCGGCGTAGCCGAAGTGCACGGCGAGGCCGAGGGCGGCGAGGGCGTAGGCCATCGTCGCCGGGGAGATGATGCTCGACGCGGTGTTCGAGAAGATCTGAGTCCAGTCCATCGGTGTTATCCGATCCTCTCTCGCCGCCCGAGGATGCCCTGGGGGCGGAACAGCAGGATGATGATGAGCGCGACGAGCGGGGCGGCGAACCGGAGGTCGGCCGGGATCCACAGCGTCGAGATCTCGACGACGAGCCCGATGATGATCGCGCCGACGAGGGCGCCGAACGCGGTGCCGAGTCCGCCGAGGGTCACCGCGGCGAACAGCAGCAGGAGGAACTCGGCGCCCATGTCCCACTTGAGGCCCGGGCGGTAGTACGCGAACAGCACGCCGGCGAGCGCGGCGAGGGCGCCGGAGATGACCCAGACGACGCGCACGACGCGGTCGACGTCGATGCCGGAGGCGGCCGCGAGCGGCGCGTTGTCGGAGATGGCGCGGGTGGCCTTGCCGAGGCGGGAGAAGACCAGCCAGGCGGCGAAGGCGAGGAGCGTCACGACGCTGATGACGATGCTCAGCATGTCGATGACGGTCATCGAGACGGCGCCGAAGAGCGGGATCTCGGGGAGCGTCGCGCCCTCGAGCTGCTTGGTCTCGCCTCCGATGAAGTACTGGTACGTGTAGCGCAGCGCGAGCGAGAGGCCGATGCTCACGATCATCAGCTGCACCAGGCCCAGGCGGCGACGGCGCAGCGGTCGCCAGATGCCCGCGTCGAGCCCGAGGCCGAAGGCGGCGCCGAGCGCGATCGCGATCGGGATGGCGAGGAAGATCGACACCCCGGCCCCGGTGAGCAGATAGGTGGTCACGGCGCCGAAGGTCACCATCTCGGCGTGCGCGAAGTTGGAGATGCCGGTCGTGCCGTAGACGAGCGAGAGGCCGATCGCGGCGAGCGCGAGCATGAGGCCGAAGGAGAGGCCGGTGACGACCTTCTGCACGACGACGTCGAAGAGGCTCGTGACGGTGCGGGTGCCCTCGCCGATGAAGAAGTTGACGCTCACCCGGCCGCCCTGGCCGACCGTCACCTGCTTGACGTTGGGCGTCGCGTTGCCCTCCTCGACGACGGCGATGCCCTCGGGCAGCGTCGACTCGTCGAGCGTCACGGTGTAGTCGGCGTTGCGCTCCGGGACACCCACGGCCCACTGGCCGCGCTCGTCGGTGACGACGTCGGTGTTGATCCCGTTGCCCTCGACGTTGAGCTGCACGTCCGCGAGCGGTTCCCCGTCGAGCTGGACGTTGCCGCTCACCCGGTAGGGGTACTGGTCGGTGTCGACTTCGTCCGCGTAGGCGGGGACACCGCCCATCAGGACTGCGGTCATCGCGGCGAGCGCGCCGGCCATGACGAGCGCTGCGCGCCATCGGCGCGGTGCGCGTACGGATCGGGCGTGAGCCACGAAACCTCCCGTAGTTCAGGCGACAATCCGCCACGGCTGTGTGAGCAGGGTAGTCGCCGCATGTTGCGGCCGTGTTTCCCGGGGAAACACGTTTCTCCGGTGAAACAGGGGGTTGGCCCAGTATGAGGGGGAATGCCGCCACGGCCAAGCCGTTAACATCAAGTACGGCGAGCTCCACCGTTGCAGCCGGCCGTGATCATCCATCAGCGCGACTGCGAGGGACCCATGGACCAGCCCGACCCGTTCGGCTTCATCGGACTGACCTACGACGACGTCATGCTCCTGCCCGGGCACACCGACGTCATCCCGAGCGAGGCCGACACGAGTTCGCGGCTCACCAAGCGCATCACGGTCGCGGCGCCGCTGCTGTCGAGCGCGATGGACACCGTCACCGAGGCGCGCATGGCGATCGCGATGGCGCGCCAGGGCGGCCTCGGCGTGCTGCACCGCAACCTCTCCATCGAGGACCAGGCGAGCCACGTCGACAAGGTCAAGCGCTCCGAATCCGGGATGATCTCCAACCCCGTGACGACGACGCCCGACGCGACCGTCGCCGAGGTCGACGCGCTATGCGGTCAGTTCCGCGTCTCCGGCCTGCCGGTCGTCGAGGGCGACGGCAAGCTCGTCGGCATCATCACCAACCGCGACATGCGCTTCGTGTCGCCGTTCGAGAAGTCGACCACCCTCGTCCGCGACGTCATGACGAAGGCGCCGCTCGTCACCGCCCCGGTCGGCATCGACCCGGATGACGCGGTCGCGATCTTCGCCCAGCACAAGATCGAGAAGCTCCCGCTCGTCGACGAGCAGGGGCGCCTCCAGGGCCTCATCACCGTCAAGGACTTCGACAAGAGCGAGAAGTACCCGAACGCGACGAAGGACGCCGAGGGGCGCCTGCGCGTCGGCGCGGCGATCGGCTTCTTCGGCGACGCCTGGGACCGCGCGGGCGCGCTGCTCGACGCGGGGGTCGACGTCATCGTCGTCGACACCGCCAACGGCGACTCGAAGGGCGTGCTCGACATCATCTCCCGTCTCAAGGGCGACTCGGCGTTCGCGGGCGTCGACGTCATCGGCGGCAACGTCGCCACCCGCTCGGGCGCGCAGTCGCTCGTCGAGGCGGGCGCCGACGCGATCAAGGTCGGCGTCGGCCCGGGCTCCATCTGCACCACCCGCGTCGTCGCCGGCGTCGGCGTGCCGCAGGTGACGGCCGTCTACGAGGCGTGGCTCGCCGCGCGCGAGCAGGGCGTGCCGGTCATCGCCGACGGAGGCCTTCAGTACTCCGGCGACATCGCGAAGGCGCTCGTCGCGGGCGCCGACACCGTCATGCTCGGCTCGCTCCTGGCCGGCACCGACGAGAGCCCCGGCGACCTCGTCTACGTCAACGGCAAGCAGTTCAAGAACTACCGCGGCATGGGCTCGATCGGCGCGATGAGCGACCGTGGCAAGAAGACCGCGTACTCGCGCGACCGCTACTTCCAGGCCGACGTGCCCTCCGACGCCCAGCTGATCGCCGAGGGCATCGAGGGTCGCGTCGCCTACCGCGGTTCCGTCGCGACGACCGTCTACCAGCTCATGGGTGGCCTGCGGCAGTCGATGTTCTACGTCGGCGCCCGCACCATCCCCGAGCTCAAGGAGCGCGGCAAGTTCGTGCGCATCACCCCGGCCGGTCTCAAGGAGTCGCACCCGCACGACATCCAGATGACCGTCGAGGCGCCCAACTACTCGCGCTGAGGTCCGATCGCGACGGCGCCCCGGCGAGCCCTCACGGGTAGGCTCGACGGGTGAGTGACATCGAGATCGGTCGCGCCAAGCGCGCCCGTCGCGCCTACGCGTTCGACGACATCGCGATCGTGCCGAGCCGTCGCACGCGCGACCCGAAGGACGTGAGCGTCTCCTGGACGATCGACGCGTTCACCTTCGACATCCCGGTGCTCGCCGCCCCCATGGACTCCGTCGTGAGCCCCGCGACGGCGATCGCGATCGGGAGCCTCGGCGGACTCGGCGTGCTCGACCTCGAAGGCGTGTGGACCCGGTACGACGACCCCGAGAAGGTGCTCGCCGAGATCCGCGCACTCGACGCGGAGACGGCGACGGCGCGGCTTCAGCAGATCTACGCCGAGCCGATCAAGCCCGAGCTGCTCAAGGCGCGCATCGCCGAGATCCGCGCCGCCGGAGTCCCCGTCGCCGCGGCGCTCAGCCCGCAGGAGACGCAGGAGCACTACAAGACCGTCATCGACGCGGGCGTCGACCTGTTCGTCATCCGCGGCACGACCGTGAGCGCCGAGCACGTCAGCAAGACGGCCGAGCCGCTCAACCTCAAGAAGTTCATCTACGAGCTCGACGTCCCCGTCATCGTCGGCGGCGCGTCCACCTACACCGCGGCGCTGCACCTCATGCGCACGGGAGCGGCGGGCGTGCTCGTCGGCTTCGGCGGGGGAGCGGCGTCGACGACGCGCACGAGCCTCGGCATCCACGCCCCCATGGCGACGGCGGTCGCGGACGTCGCCGGCGCGCGCCGCGACTACCTCGACGAGTCGGGCGGGCGCTACGTGCACGTCATCGCCGACGGCGGCCTCGGCACCTCGGGCGACATCGTCAAGGCGATCTCGGTCGGGGCCGATGCCGTCATGCTCGGCTCGACCCTCGCCCGCGCCGAAGAGGCGCCCGGCGGCGGGTGGCACTGGGGATCCGAGGCCCGGCACCCCGAACTGCCGCGCGGACACCGCGTCGAAGTCGGCACGGTCGCTCCGCTCGAGAAGCTGCTGTTCGGCCCGGCGGACACCGCCGACGGCCGCGTGAACCTGATCGGCGCGCTGCGCCGCTCGATGGCGACGACGGGCTACTCCGACCTCAAGGAGTTCCAGCGCGTCGAGGTCGTCGTCGCGCCGTACCACCAGGGGTGACCTGACAGGGGGAGTCATGGCGAGCACCGTCACGCGATCGACACGGCTCGGACCCGAACAGCGGGCCGAGGCGCTGCGCAACATGCGCGCGAAAGAGCTCGACATCCTCGTCATCGGCGGCGGGATCGTCGGCACGGGTGCCGCGCTCGACGCCGTCACGCGGGGACTGCGCACCGGGATGCTCGAGGCGCGCGACTGGGCGTCGGGCACGTCGAGCCGGTCGTCGAAGCTCGTGCACGGCGGCATCCGCTACCTCGAGCAGCTCGACTTCCGCCTCGTGCGCGAAGCCCTCATCGAGCGCGGGCTCCTGCTTCAGCGCATCGCTCCGCACCTCGTGAAGCCCGTGCGCTTCCTCTACCCGCTCACCAAGGGCATCGTCGAGCGCGCCTACATCGGCGCCGGGATGCTGCTCTACGACGGGTTCTCCTACACGGGCCTGCGGCCCCCGGGCGTGCCCCACCACCGGCACCTCACCCGGCGCCAGCTGCTGCGCGCCGCGCCGAGCCTCGACGGCAGCAAGTTCACCGGAGGGCTCGCCTACTACGACGCCCAGGTCGACGACGCGCGCTACGTCTCCACCCTCGCGCGCACCGCGAGCTTCTACGGCGCCCACGTCGCCAGCCGCGTCGAGGTCATCGGATTCCTCAAGGTCGGCGAGCGCGTCACCGGCGTGAAGGCCCGCGACCGCGAGACGGGCGAAGAGTTCGAGATCCAGGCCAAGCAGGTCGTCAACGCGACCGGCGTCTGGACCGACGACACCCAGGCCATGGTCGGCGAGCGCGGCCAGTTCAAGGTGCGCGCCTCGAAGGGCGTGCACCTCGTCGTGCCGCGCGACCGCTTCCAGTCCAAGCTCGGCCTGCTGCTGCGCACCGAGAAGAGCGTCCTGTTCGTCATCCCGTGGGGCCGGCACTGGCTCATCGGCACGACCGACACCGACTGGAACCTCGACAGGCCCACCCCGCGGCGACCGCCGCCGACATCGACTACCTGCTCGAGCACGTCAACGACGTGCTCGCCACGAAGCTCACGCGCGACGACGTCGAAGGCGTCTTCGCCGGGCTGCGGCCCCTGCTCGCCGGCGAGAGCGAGGAGACGAGCAAGCTCAGCCGCGAGCACATCGTCGCGCACAGCGTGCCGGGGCTCGTCGTCGTCGCCGGCGGCAAGTGGACCACCTACCGCGTCATGGCGAAGGATGCGATCGACGAGGCCGTGCGCGCGCTCGACGGCAAGATCTCGCCGAGCGTCACCGAGAACATCGGGCTGCTCGGCGCCGAAGGCTACGCGGCGGCGTGGAACAAGCGCCACAAGATCGCCCGCGCCTACGGCGTGCACCGCGTGCGCGTCGAGCACCTGCTCAACCGCTACGGCGTGATGACCGACGAACTGCTCGACCTCATCCGCGAGCGCCCGGAACTCGCCGAGCCGCTGCCCGGCGCCGACGACTACATCGGCGCGGAGGTCGTCTACGCGGCCACCCACGAGGGCGCCCTGCATCTCGACGACGTGCTCGCCCGCCGCACCCGCATCTCGATCGAGGCGTGGGACCGCGGCGTCGCCGCCGCCCCCGTCGCGGCGCAGCTGATGGGCGAGGCCCTCGGCTGGGATGCCGCGCGCATCGAGACCGAGGTGGCCCGCTACCTCGGCCGCGTCGACGCCGAGATCGCGAGCCAGCAGCAGCCCGACGACGTCTCCGCCGATCGCGTGCGGCTCTCCGCCCCCGACGTCGGCTGACCCCCGACCCGAACGACCCGAGCATCCCCATGTCCTCCGCCCCCGACGTCCGCCGCCGCCCGGCGATCACCGCCGCGCAGTTCTGGGCGGTCGCCCGCCGGCCGCGCTGGCTCGCCGCGCTCGCCCTCTGCCTCGCCATCGCCGGCGGGTTCGCGGCGCTCGGGCAGTGGCAGATCCAGCGCAGCGTCGACAACGCGACCGTCGTCGAGATCGACACCGAGACCGCCGTGCCGCTCGCCGAGATCGCCTCGACCGGATCCGGCGTCTCCGACCCGCAGCTCGGGCGCATGGTCTCCGTCGCCGGCGAACTCGTCGACGGCGACTACGTGCTGCTCACCGGGCGCAACGACGGCCAAGGCGGATCCGACCACTGGATCGTCGGGCACCTCGTCACCCCCGAGGGCGACTCGGTCGCCGTCGCCGTCGGCACCACGACCGAGGACGCCCCGCCCGCGACGCTGGACGCCGCGCGGGACGAGTGGGTGGGCCGCTACTTCCCCTCCGAGGAGCCGCAGGCGAGCGACTTCGAGCACGGGCGGCGCTCCGCCCTCTCGATCGCCGAGCTGGTCAACCTGTGGGCCGGGCACGGGCCCGTCTACGGCGGCTACATCGTGCTCGCCGACCCGGTCCCCGGCCTCGGCGACATCCGCGCCCCCGCGCCCGACCGCGAGATCGCGCTCAACTGGCTCAACGTCTTCTACGCGATCGAGTGGGTGCTGTTCGCAGGCTTCGCGATCTACCTCTGGTACCGCCTCGTGCGCGACGTCGTCGAGCGGCGGATCGAGGACGCGCAGGCGGAGAGCGCCCAGGTCGCGAACGTAGACTGAGCACATGCCAGCAGGACCTCGCCCCGACGACGTCCCGCGCATCCGCCAGACCCTGACGCTCTTCCGCGTCTCGGCGATCATCACCGGGATCTTCCTGCTGATGCTCGTGGTGATGATGGTGACGCGGTACGGCTTCACCCTCGACATCGCGTGGACGAGCGCCTACGGGTTCACCCTCGAGCCGCGCGAGATCATCGAGCAGCAGGGGGCGGTGAACGTCTCGTTCATCATCCTCACCGTGCACGGCTGGCTGTACGTGCTCTACCTCGGACTCGACTTCGTGCTCTGGCGGCTCACCCGCTGGAGCTTCGGCCGATTCCTGTTCATCGCACTCGGCGGGATCATCCCGCTGCTGTCCTTCTTCTTCGAGTTCGCGGTGCCCCGCTGGGTGCGCGAAGTCACCGAGCGCGTCGAGAAGCCCGTGGAGGCGACCGCATGACCGAACCGACCACCCCCGGCGCCGGAACCGAGCAGCGCCCCGTCCTCGTCGTCGACTTCGGCGCCCAGTACGCGCAGCTCATCGCCCGCCGCGTGCGCGAGGCCAACGTCTACAGCGAGATCGTGCCGCACACGATCACGGCCGAGGAGATCGCGGCGAAGAACCCGGCGGGCATCGTGCTCTCCGGCGGACCGTCGAGCGTCTACGAGGAGGGCGCGCCCGCGCTCGACCCGGGCGTGCTCGACCTCGGCGTTCCCGTGCTGGGCATCTGCTACGGCTTCCAGGTGATGGCGCAGCAGCTCGGCGGAGAGGTCGCGGCGACCGGTTCGCGCGAGTACGGCTCCACCCAGGTGCGTCTCACCGGCGAGCCCGGCGTCTTCCTCGAAGGGCAGCCCGAGGAGCAGGTCGCGTGGATGTCGCACGGCGACTCCGTCGTGAAGGCGCCCGAGGGCTTCCAGGTGCTCGCCTCCTCCGAGTCCACCCCGGTCGCGGCGTTCGCGAGCGACGAGAAGCGCCTCTACGGCGTGCAGTGGCACCCCGAGGTGAAGCACTCCGCGCACGGCCAGAAGGTGCTCGAGAACTTCCTGCACAAGGCGGCGGGGCTCCCCGGCGACTGGAACAGCGGCAACGTCATCGCCGAGCAGGTCGCCCGCATCCGCGAGCAGGTCGGCTCGGGCCGCGTGCTCGCCGCGCTCTCCGGCGGCGTCGACTCCGCCGTCGCGGCGGCGCTCGTGCACGAAGCCGTCGGCGACCAGCTCGTGTGCGTGTTCGTCGACCACGGCCTGCTGCGGGCGGGCGAGCGCGAGCAGGTCGAGAAGGACTACGTCGCCGCCACCGGCATCCGCCTCGTCACGGTGGATGCCGAGGAGCGCTTCCTCACCGCGCTCGCCGGGGTGAGCGACCCCGAGGAGAAGCGCAAGATCATCGGGCGCGAGTTCATCCGCACCTTCGAGGCGGCGCAGGCCAACCTCGTCGCGGAGTTCGCGGCCGAGGGCGACCCCATCCGCTTCCTCGTGCAGGGCACCCTCTACCCGGACGTCGTCGAATCCGGCGGCGGCGCCGGCACCGCGAACATCAAGAGCCACCACAACGTGGGCGGGCTCCCCGACGACCTCCAGTTCGAGCTCGTCGAGCCGCTGCGCACCCTGTTCAAGGACGAGGTGCGCGCCATCGGGCGCGAACTCGGGCTGCCCGAGGCGATCGTCGGCCGTCAGCCGTTCCCGGGGCCCGGCCTCGGCATCCGCATCGTCGGCGAGGTCACCAAGGAGCGCCTCGACCTGCTGCGCGAAGCCGACGCGATCGTGCGCGCCGAGCTCACCGCCGCCGGCCTCGACAGCGAGATCTGGCAGTGTCCCGTCGTGCTCCTCGCCGACGTCCGCTCCGTGGGCGTGCAGGGAGACGGCCGCACCTACGGGCACCCGATCGTGCTGCGTCCCGTGTCGAGCGAGGACGCCATGACGGCGGACTGGACGCGCCTGCCGTACGACGTGCTCGCGAAGATCTCCAACCGCATCACCAACGAGGTGAAGGACGTCAACCGCGTCGTGCTCGACGTCACGAGCAAGCCCCCGGGCACCATCGAATGGGAGTGACCCGGTAACCGGGTTCGCGGGCGCTTCGTGTTCCTCGGGAGGGTGGAGAGCCGCGGCGCGATATCGGTCGCGCGTGGTAACTTCCTGAACACAACCCCCGTTCCTCTGGATCGGGCTCAGGGCCCCGCTTCGGCGGGGCCTTGCTCCTTCCACGCGGCAGGACGTCGCACGAGCCTCGTTCCCGCGCGGACGACAGCGGGCATCTGATTGCGTGCCACCACCGACGGGTGCAGGTACAGCGAGAACGCGATCCCGGCCGCTTCGAGCAACTTCGTCTTCTCGTTCCGCGGGTACACGACGCCGACCCTCGCGCCGAATCGGGCGACCGCCGCTTCGATCGGGCGGGAGAGATCCGAATCGGAGGAGACGACGACATAGGCGTCGGCAAGGTCGTCCATCGAGTCGAGGAGTAACTGAGTCGCGAGCTTCACGTCGGAGCCCTTCTCCTGGACCTTGTACACGTGGTGCCACGTGAACGGTGGCTTCTCCTTGCCGTCGACCCACTTGTTCCCGGGTGTCTGCTCGAGCTGCCCCTTGTACAGGTTGAAGCCGTCGACGTAGACGATCGCTCTCGGCTTCGACATGGCGGACATGATGACAGTCCGCCGGGTGGCTCGGAGGTGCGACGGCGCGCCCTGTGGACCTCGAACGGGGTCGGGCCTTCGCCCGACCCCGTTCGACGACTCGTCCCCGACTAGTTGTACCCGGCCATGAGGTTGGTGCCCGTGTCGTTGCGGTGAATGGGGAGAACCTCCGGGCTTAGTGGAGATATCTGACGTCTTCACTACTCGGAGGTTCTCGTGTCCCACGCTAACGC
>Ga0182746_1000199_pt1 | contig 102082 bp, 94 predicted proteins | sample eDN3rd30CBELigOP_FD_128881 | JGI IMG/M metagenome (GOLD analysis project Ga0182746, IMG submission 128881) | Enriched Organic Plus compost microbial communities from Emeryville, California, USA - eDNA 3rd pass 30_C BE-Lig OP (version 2) (version 2) ...
GGATACTTTAAGCACTTCCCTCAAATTCCTGGAACAGAACCCGCAACTGATGGCCCTTGCCAAAGATGGCCCGGCTAAGTTGAAAGAAGCCATGAGCAAAGTGAATGGCCTGCAGACCCAATTCCAACAAGCAGAAGAAATAAAGCAATTCATCAAGGAAAGAAAACAGTACCTCAAGGACCAACTGGGTAAACTGGGACTGGCCAAAGAACTGAAGCAACTGAATAAGCAGGCCTATTACTACAGTGCCCAGGTCAATGAATATAAACAACTGCTGAAAGACCATAAAAAAGCGGAACAAAAAGCGATCGAGCTGTTGAGCAAGACCCGGTTGTTCAAAGATTTTCTGCGGAAGAACAGCCAGTTGGCCTCACTGTTCCGGTTACCGGGCGATCCCAATGATCCTACGGCTATGGCCAGTCTGGCAGGACTGCAGACAAGAGCCCAGGTGAATGGGCTGATCCAGCAACAGATCGCTGCAGGAGGACCGAATGCGCAGGCACAGTTCAGCCAGAACATGCAGCAGGCGCAGAGCCGGTTGAATGAGTTGAAAAACAAGCTGAGCAAATTAGGGAATGGAGGAAGTGATGAACTGGACATGCCGGAAGGGTTCAAGCCTAATGGGCAAAGGACGAAAAGCTTTTTGCAACGCATTGAATGGGGAGCAAATATCCAATCACAGAAATCCAATGGTTATTTCCCGGTAACCAGTGATATCGCTTTGACAGCAGGCTACAAGCTGAATGACAACAGCATTATCGGAGTGGGAGCCAGCTATAAAATGGGTTGGGGAGAGAACATCCAGCACATCAAAATTTCTCATCAGGGATTAAGTCTGCGAACATTCATTGAATTAAAGTTAAAAAGATCGTTCTGGCTGGCAGGTGGCTACGAAATGAATTACCGAAGTGGGTTTGAGCGGATCGCCGAACTCAGGAACCGGAGTGCTTGGCAAGAGAGTGGGTTGATTGGTATGAGCAAGGTAGTGGATCTGCGATCCAAAGTCCTGAAGAAAACCAAAGTGCAATTATTATGGGATTTTCTGAGTTACCGGCAAGTGCCAAAGACAACTCCCATTTTATTTAGAATAGGATATACTTTGAATTAATGTAAAGCTCTTAAAATCATGTTATGCGACTGATTCCTTTTCTTCTCGTGTTTGTCTGCGCATTTGGCATTGATGCTTTCAGTCAGATCAGGCCCAGTTATACGCCTCCTTCGCCAGAGGCGGCCAGTTTAGGTATTTATTCTGCAATACCTGTAAACTATTACTCAGGGATTCCCAATATTTCGATCCCGTTGTCGGAAGTAAAAATCAAAAATGTTGATCTGCCCGTAAACCTATCCTATTATTCTGGCGGCATACGTGCCAGTCAGGAAGCCAGTAGTGTTGGCCTGGGTTGGGCACTGAATGCTGGTGGTGTTATAACCAGAACTAAACGGCATAGGGATGATCTTACTGGTTTCGGTTATGCTGTAACTGACCCAACAGGGCTTCCCTGGTTTTCTTGTTCAAATGATTTTGATATGGAGCCCGATCTCTTTTTCTTTAATTTTTTAGGAAGAACGGGAAGATTTGTGTTCAACCGATATGCACAAACTCCACCAACAGTACGATTATTGAACAATGAAGAGTTAGCGATTGCTTATACTACCAATGGTGGTTTTTTGATTATTGATGAGAAAGGAAACCGTTATGAGTTTGAAAAGAAAGAGAATACGCATGAGGAATCCAATAATAACGGCGATGTCAAAACAGAGGATTATGTATCAAGTTGGTATTTGACAAAGATTACAAACATATACGGTGAGGTAGTAAATTTTAATTACCAAACATATGCTTATCGCACGCAAAGTTCTTTTTCCAGCGGATTCCATCATCGTCTAATCGGTTATGGCAGTCTTTTTCAAGGAAACTTTTGTATCAATGGACAGAGCGATATCTACGCCTATCAAAATTATATGAGTAGTGGAAATATTACTACTACAACTATTAAAACTCAGGTGACTACTTTGTCTTCTATACAATATGATTTAGGAACAGTAGAATTTCAATACGGAAACAGACAGGATCTTGCAATGGAGAACAATTACCCCTATGCTCCGAAGCTGGAAACTGTCAGGTTTAAGAATTATAAGAATGCGGACGTAAAATACTTTGTTCTATCGTACGCCTATTTTAACCCTGTCTCAGGATCACCGGACAACCTAAAAAAGAGATTAAAATTGACGACAGTTCAACAATATTCAGAAAGTGAAACACTGAATCCGTATACGGTAGAATACACCACGTCGACCATACAGGATAAAGGGCCGACCAGTAAAACTGCCGGTTTTATTGATAACCTTACTGATGGCCTGATCTCCAAGCTAACCTATCCCACGGGAGGATATTCAACCTTTGAATTTGAGCCGCATTATAATAATGCTGGCGTAAGAATTAAGACAATATCTCAGTATGATGGCAGTCAGATCACCAATAAAAAGGCTTATCAATATTCAGGGGCAAAGTATTTTGCCAATGATTGGAATGCTATATATTCAAACCATTATAGTATAGCAGTTGAGGGTAATAATTGCTCTTCTTCGAATACATACGTAATTGGTTATGCAAGTTACCATGATTATATGTTTGCCGACCAGGACATCATGGGGGAAAATAGTTCTGATTATTTGGTCGGCTATGATCAGGTCGTCGAAGACATTGGCACATACGCCACAAAGGGAAGAAATACGTACACGTATTATAATGACAATGCCACAATCTATGTTCCCACGACTACCGGCGGATTATCAGGTTGGGTGTCGGTTCCTTCCAGCGTGCCTGCCCGAAATGGTGTTTTACTGTCGTCAGAAGTTTTTGCAGTCAGTGGCGTTACATACGTTCCCGTAAGCAAAAACAGTTTCGACTACTCTGATATTGTTGTGTCCACTGCGACAGTGACCAGGTACAATGGATATAATTGTAATGGAACATACAGTATGAATTCGGAGTGGGTAAGGCTCAATAGCGAAACGGAATACCTGTATGATCAGGGTGGCACAAATTCGGTAACGACCACAAAGACCTACGCTTATAGCCATGCTAATGAACTGAAACCATCATCTGTACAGATCCAGGACAGCAAAGGTGTTTCCCGCGTTACTGAATATATCTATACGCGCCAGAAGGCTCAACTTTCGGGCGGTGTGTACAGCTCTATGCTCAACAAAAACATGGTTGCAGAAGTTATCGAGGAAACAAATAAGGTGAATGGCAGCATTGTGAGCAAATCCATCAGTGCATATAAAGACTGGTTCAGCAATGGAACTGTTATCGCCCTGGAGACACAAAGCCAGCAGAAAGGTTCGGGTACACCAGTTATTAAGGTTCGTTTCAATTCTTATGATGATAAAGGCAACCCGGTGCAATTCAAAAAAGAAAATGATTATGCAACGACGATCATCCGGGGTTATAATAAGAACTATGTCATAGCAGAAGTGCAGAATGCTGTTGCCAGTGATGTTGCTTTTGCCAGCTTTGAAGACACTAACGATCCACACTTTAAAGCAGGGGGCTATTTACAAAGCAATATTGTATTGTATGACCAGCATACAGGTGATAATTCCTATAGGATTAATTCAGGAAATCCGGTTTATGGCCCAACGGCTGACCTGACCATGAGTTTATCAAGCGTGTATAAATTTTCCTGCTGGGTAAAAACAGATGCCAGCTACGGTACAGGATATTTGGTCATTCATACTTCCAGTACTTCTTCACCTTCTGTCACTTATCCAGTGAATGCGGAAAACTATAAGACTGTAACCATTTCAAATACCAATGGCAAATGGAAATATTACGAGGTGACATTGGATGTTCCCAAAATCAGGCAGTTGTCCGGGGTTTCAGGAACATTGAACCTGAGAGCTTATGTGTACAATGTTGATGCCTCCAAAGGCTTACTGGTCGATGATATGCGTTTGCATCCTGTGCGTGCCAGAATGACAACCTTTTCTCATACGCCGCTCATAGGAATGACCAGCCAAACTGATCCGAACAGTAACGAGGTCCTCAAATATCAGTATGATAGATTTGGACGGCTGGCTTTTGTCATTGATAAGGATGATAATGTTTTAAAGAAATACTGTTACAATTATGTGGGGCAGACTACCGACTGCGCAACACCGATCTTTTATAGCTACACAACAGGTGCTATGTTCACCAGATCGGATTGTCCGCCCGGTTCTACCGGGTCATCGGTCTTGTTCAATATTCCCTCCGGTATGTTCACTTCTTATATAAGTACATTGGATGCCGATCTGAAGGCACAGTCCTATCTGGCGACCTTTGGGCCCGCCTATGCCAATGCAAACGGTACGTGTTCATCTACCTGCTCAAATTGCACCGCTGAAAATAAAAAATGTATCAACGGAGTATGCCGGATTGGTTTCAAGGTTTATACCAGTTCTTATTATGATCCGTACACGGGTATGTATGAGTGTATCTATCATTATGAGTTTTTTGATGGCAGTTGGTCTGAAGATTTCATTGAAAGCTCTTATTCTCCTTGTCTGTAAACCTATACTATATGCGAACTTTTATTGTAATGTTATGCGCTTTTGTCATTCCATTTGTAGCCTGCTCTCAGGAAGATCAGGCGGAAACCCTTGCCAAAAAGATCGCCCAAAGATTGGGTGATACATTGGCACTTAGCATCCAAGAGCGTGCGGATGTTTTATCGGCCAACCTCAGCATTGTTGCCCAAAAGAAAACTGTCTTTCTGAATGAAGCTATGCCCGATTCTGTAAAGGCAGTAAAACTTCAGGCGATCGAGAATACACGGGATTCACTGTACCGCCGGATCATCGGTCTGGAAAGGTTTGAGGTGTACAAAAACAAGAAAAAATCAATTGTAAATAACAACTAAGATTTTGTTATGAATATTGGCCGTTTTATCCAACATGGCGTGATTGCTACGATGCTGATTTGTGCCTTCCCCCAAATCAGCGAAAGCCAGCAAAATTTTGTCAGGACATGGAATTCACAGGCTCCTGGGAATCTACAGAACGATATTAGTAGTAAGAATTTGCGGCAGGTGCGTGAAGAGACTACTTATTTCGATGGCTTAGGCAGAACCAATCAGTCCGTACAGCGAAAAGCCAGTCTGCTAACCAATCCTGCGGACATTCTAAATTCATCTTCTGCGGTCGATTTGGTGAAGACTACTGCCTATAACGAGGTGGGGTTGGAAGAATATCTATATCCTCTTTTTGCTGCCAACAATTATGGAGGGAATACGCATATAAGTGATGGTCAGTATAAATCCAACCCCATTGATCAGTTGTATACCTTTTATGCAAATCCTTCGGGGCCACTTGCCAATCAGGGTGAGGCTAACTTCTACGGGGTAATGCAGTACGAGCAATCATCTGCCAACCGGGTACTGGAGGCTTTCATTCCAGGCATTAATTGGGCTGGAACTGCTGGCGCCAGCAATCCTGCAGACAGGCGATCTACCAAAACAAAGACGGTTGGCAATACTACGGCCGATAAAGTCAGGATATGGAATGTTGTAACCTCTTCAGGAACTTTCGGGGGCTATCAAAGCCCTGGCATATATAGTGCGTCCGAACTGATAAAGACGATAAAAACTGATCCCAATGGTAAGCAGGTAATAACCTTCACCAATAAACAGGGCCAGCTAATTCTGAAAAAAATACAACTTACTGCGGGTGGTATTGACAATGGTGCAGGTTTGGGGCATAATGATTTTTTATGTACCTATTATATATATGACGATTTTGATCAACTGCGTGCAGTAGTGCAGCCTGAAGGCGTAGCGCTTTTAGATCCTGATTCCGGTTCTGCGTTGGCATGGAATTTAATGGGTTCGGCATCCATTCTCAACGGGCAGGTTTTCAGGTACGAGTATGATGATCAAAACAGGATGATCGCCAAAAAGGTTCCCGGCGCTGAAGAAGAATATTATGTGTATGATGCAAGAGATCGGCTCGTCATGACCCAGGATGGGAACCTACGGGAAGCAGGTAAATGGGCTGTGTCGTTTTTCGACGAAATGAATCGTCCTGTTGAAACCGGTATTTGGAGCGATAACTCTTCCCATTCATATCATTTAGGACAGGCAGCATCTTCTACTGCCTACCCTTTTCTTCCCACCGGCGCTTCTTTTACCGGGTACGAAATGTTGAGCAGAACCGGTTATGATAATTACGCAAGCCTGCCTGTGGGGAGTGGTCTTTCCGGCACGTTTGACAATAATTATAATACCTACTTAATAGGAACTTATAATGTTTCTCCTGGATATGCTGAACAAGTGGTCCAGACCGACAGGAACATGGATAGAGCAACCTGGACGCAGGTTAAAATACTGGAAAGCAGCAATTCCTATTTGTATGCGGTAACTATCTATGACGAAAAAGGCCGGGTTATTCAGACGAAAGCCTCCAATATCTCCGGTGGGCAGGACATAGTAACCACGCAATATAACTGGACTGGACAACCGCTGATCGCTGTGTCGAAAACCGAAAAGGCAGGCACAAATCCTCAAACGAGTGTGGTCATATTTCAATATACCTATGACGACCTGGGCCGGGTGGTCAAGGTTGAGAACAAACTGCGCAATACACTGGTCAATAGTAATGCTTTAAGTGCCTATACCACTATTGCAACCATAGAATATGATGAATTGGGCAGGATCAAGCGAAAAACAATCGGAAGCAAAAAGAATCCGGCTAACAATACGTATATCACACCGCGGCAACACCTCGAGGAATTAAATTATGACTACAATATTCAAGGGTGGTTACTGGGTGTAAACAGAGCCTATGCAAAAAATACCAATCAAACACAGAATTACTTTGGTTACGAGCTGGGCTATGACAAGGCTACCAGTATAGGGGGATTTGAAACACCACAGTACGATGGTAATATAGCCGGAACAATTTGGAAAAGTCAGGGCAATAATATCAGGCGAAAGTATGATTTCGGTTATGACAATCCAGGCCGGTTATTGAAAGCTGACTTTATCCAGAATAAGGGTGGGGTCTGGTCATACGCAGACGCCGATTTCAAAATTAAGATTGGCAATGGCGTGGATGTTACTTCAGCCTATGACCGTAATGGCAATATAAAGAAATTGCAACAATGGGGCCTGAAGATGACCGGCAATGCACAGATTGATGAGATGGAATACGTCTATTTCTCCGGTTCCAATAAACTTCACTCAATCAATGAGCTGGGCTCGGGAGCCACGGATCATAAACTATCCGATTTTACGGACAGGAATGCTGGTAGCATTGACTATGGGTATGACAAGAATGGCAACCTGATCACTGATTTGAATAAAGGAATTGCCGGATCTACGGGAGAGAACCTATTGCGCTCTCAGGGAGCTATCAAGTACAATTATCTTGACCAGCCTTATGAGATCCAAATTAAGGACGGCAGCAACCTGAAAGGAAAAATTACCTATACCTACGATGCGGCGGGAAACAAGTTAAAAAAGGTGATTGAGGAATATGCACTGCCTTATAACAATAACAAATGGACGACTACCACTTTTCTGTATATCGGCGGGGCGGTATATGAAAGCAAAGCTGACAACAGACCGGAAACCAACGATTATATCGAAGTCTTGCGTTTCATCGCGCATGAGGAAGGCAGGATCAGGTTTAAGGATGTTAACGGTACTCCCCGGTTCGAGTATGATTATATGCTCAAAGACCAGGTGAATAATGTAAGGATGGTGATCACGGAGGAAACCACCGATGATATATATCCGATTGCCACGCTTGAATCGGGAATGCAGCAAGGGGAACAGAAGTTTTATTTTTTCAATCCCTCCAATGTGGTGGCCGCTTCTTCAGTGTCCGGCCTTCCCAGTTATATCAATGATAACGGTATTGGTAATAATCCGGTTGACCCTGTTTTTCAATCTGCGAACAGCAACTATTTATATTCTTTAAACTCCAACACGGGCAAGGTTGGACTGGGCATTACCTTAAAAGTAATGGCGGGTGATCTGGTGAACGTTTTTGGAAAGAGCTTTTACAATACCAATAATGTCGGAGGAAGCGGCGCTAACAGTGCTGTAACCGTACTGTCCGTACTGGAAGGGATTTTGGGCTCTTCTGCTGCAGGGGTCCTCAATACACATGGTAATGCCAATGATTTAGCCGGTGTTACTTCGATCAGTACACCCATATCTGATTTTATCGCCCTGTCAGATCGAAATGATCCGTTAAATACTCAAAAGCCAAAGGCAGCCATTAATTGGATTCTCTTCGATGATCAGTTAAAATATGTAGCAGGTGATTTTAGTCCGGTAGGACAGAACAGCACCTTAAAGGATCACTATACTGCTGATACCAAATTGCATGATATTCCCATTACTGAAAACGGGTATATTTACATCTACGTAAGCAATGAAAGCCCGGTAAATGTCTATTTTGACAACCTGCAAGTTGCTCATCGCAGGGGTGGAATCCTGGAAGAGACGCATTATTACCCGATGGGATTGGTGCAACAGGGCATTAGCACAGCGGCATTAAATAGTACTATTCCACAGAACAGGTTCAAGTACGGTGGAAAAGAAGAGCAAAGGGGTGAATTCAGTGATCTGTCTGGATTGGATTGGCTGGATTTTGGAGCAAGGGCGTATGATCCGCAGGTAGGCCGTTGGGTTTCTGTCGATCCGATGGCGGAAAATAGCAGGCGTTGGTCACCTTACAATAATGCCTTTAATAATCCGATCCGGTTTGTCGATCCTGATGGCATGTGGCCGGGTGACAATAACCCTGTGTGGCGGATGGCTGGCAATTATTTTAATTCCCGGTTCTCATCTCCCAGCGGGCCTGTTCGTCAAAGACAGTTGACAGAAGAAGAGAAGGCCTTGAATTATATCTGGAGCATGTACGAAAGGAACATGGCTCCTGTGTCTGAAAAACTGAAAGCAGTTGGGGACGTTTTGAGTGGATTTGTGCCGTTCAAGGATGCCGTGGATGAGGCGAAGAATGGTAACTATGTAATGGCTGGGATATTTGGTGCGGTTGATTTGTTTGGTGGTGCCATTGAAAAGGGAGTCGGAAAGCTTGTAGGGAAGGGATTGGTAAAAGTAACGCTTAAAGAAACAGCAGAGATTGGGACTAAAGCGGCCGTTAAGGAATTTGATCATGTGGCGGTCAAACTTGCTGAAAAGACAGTATCAAAGAATAACAGGAGGGTTTTTTGGTCAGGGGAAGGGGCAATGGAAGCTGCTACCAACTATGCTAAAAAAACTGGAGGAACGACATTGGAGATGACAAGGGCAGGTCAGAATCTCCAAAAATTAATTACATCAAAAAATATACCTTGGTCGGAAGCGAAACCCATGTGGCAAAGGCTTTCTGCAAAATTTGCACAAGGCGCAGAAGGCTCAATTCACTTTTTTCCAGGTAAGACAGTGAATCCGGGTAGTATTTGGTTAAATACGGAGAAACCGATTTTATTGAATAACAATGTAAATATTATTACCCATTAGCAAATTATAAACATGAAAGAATTGAATATAGATGATGTTGCTATTTTTCTAACACATGAAAAAGATAACATACGTGTGAAATCCGGCAATGAGAATGTTTTGCTAATTAATCAGCGTATTGAGAATGTTGCGGATCTCATCAAGAGTAATTTAGAGGTTGTAAAAAATCATTATAAACGACTTGCATCTAAGAGTGAAGAATTACTCAGTTCAGTGGATATCAATCATGTTAGCCTTTCCATAGTTTTACATTATCTATATCTCTACAATTCTTGGAAGAATATGTATGAAAAACAAGAAAATAGGAGTTTGAGTTTTGACGAGAAAGATTTGGAAAGCCCAGGTACTCATGATATGCTATTTCATTATTTTAAGTCAAATTACCCTAAAGACTGGAAAATAAAGAGTGCTATTCTATTGAATATTGGATTAGATGAATTGGAAAAATACTACAAATCTCGAGAAGAGTTTTATAACAAATAATCACTATAGCTTGATTGATTATAGGCTTAAGGGAAATAATGTGGCATTATTTAATGGATGCAATTTGTTCGAGCTTATGGCGAGTATTATGAAATTGGTTGATTTCGTTCAGAATCTTTCTAACACCGAAAGACAATCAACGATTTATCAAGAGAATCTGAATGATTGGAATTCTGATATCATTGTTGTTCCTGAAGAAGCAATTGAAGAAAATGGGAATGAAATGACTTGGATTCAGGATGGAAAAACATATCATTATTTAATAGAGGTTTTTACTGCTGCTGAAGTTTTAGAAGATTGGAACGAAAGTTTAGGCTATAAGCCCACTTTGGAAGAATCTGCAAAAAGATTATATGACTATGCGATAAATGATGCTTAGTTGTAAGACAATTTTTATTTAAGTAGAAAGAATTGGGGATGGATAGAATAATTTATAACATGAACCTAGTTGGATTAATAAAATATTTGTTCGATCCTAAACTGTTGCAAACTCTCTATCAGGAGCAGGGAATAAACCAGGATTCTGAAGCATTGTTAATTTATTTAAAGGAAAAGTTAAGCCTTAATTCCGAAGTTGAAATTTTTGAAATAGAGGAGACTGAAGACGATCTTATTCTTGAAAAAGAAGGAGTTCGATATATTCAACTATTCCCTGTAGATTATGCAGTAGACTTAATTAATTCCGATCTGGAATTAAGAGGAAAAGGATATCCTGATATAGAAATAGCCAAGAGGCTTTTGAAGTATAGAGAAAAGGATGCTTAGAATCGGAGTTTGGAATTTCATTTGATAATTTTCAAAGAAAAGCAGTTACAGAAAACTATTTATAAAGTATCCAAGAAGTCCTTCTTATTTAAGAGGGGCTTTCATTAATCCAATCCGGTTTGTCGATCCTGATGGCATGTGGCCGGGTGACAATACCCCTGTGTGGCGATCAAACTCGCTGAGAAAAGTGGCGCTAAGACTGGTGATAGGATGCTGAAAATGTTTGACAAGGGTTCGCCAAAACTTAATTGGAAGCAAAACTCAGTGTATTTAAGACAAGAAATGCGCTTGGGTAATCCAATTTTCGATTCTTACAGACATGCCAATGGTCAGCAAATTGCTACAGGTGGTTTTTTAAATGCAGAAAGAAAACTATTAGAGAGTAAAGGATGAATTTATAATCCTCGACAGGTGCTTACCATCCACCAACAGTAAAATAAAAATCATATGGATTTCAATGCGTTCGTAAAGTCAATAGTTGAACCCGTACTGCTTTCATTCAGGTTTTTGCTAAAACAAAATGAAAAAGGCTTTCTTAAATATGATCATAGGAACATAGCAATAATTATCTCATACGATTATAATGTTTCATATGAAGCTAATATGACATTATTATTCAAAGAAAGCGGCCTGTTTTATGGATACAAGCAATTGGATGAATTCTTCTACAATAGAACTACTGACATTTCAGCTATTCAAATAAAGGATGAGGAAATTATGATAAAATGGCTACAAAAAGTAGAAGAGTTGTTAAGGGACAATTTGAGTAGCATTATTAATAAGCGGACTGGATAGGACAATTTGGTTAATTTATTTTTCTTTTTTAATAATTGGAGCTATCTATTGTATAAGTATAACCAAAACTGTGTTATTCCGGGTCTATTTTGTTGATGATACTAATTCTATAAAGATCGAAATATTGAAGTTTGACAAAATCAAAGCGACATATCTTGTTAAGGTGGAAGATTTTAATGTGTCGATCAAAAAAAACTTCCTTTCCAGGTATCCACCCTGGGTTTTAGTACTGTATGAAAAAAATAAAATCCTCTATTCGCAACAAGAGGTGTTTGGCTGGTCGTATACTGATTTTTTGAAATTTAAACAATTGATAGTACAGAAATGAGATATAATTAGCATAATTCTTCTCCTGGCAATTTCATGCAATACACCTCAAAAGGTGTGCTTCAGAGATTGGGTAAATAAAAGCAAATTTGTAAGCATTGCAGATTATCTTGATAAACAAGATAATGTCTTTGTGTTTAACGATTCAGCCGTTCATACTCATGGCTCTCCGGTCTGCCATTGAACTCGGTTCCCCGATCAATCAGCATTTCTTAACTTCTACAAATTAGTGTCCAATTTAGAAATCTACGCGATATTTTCTAAGCTTTGCCTGATTTGCTCCTAAACTCATTACTATATATTGATTCTTTATTCCCCGTTTTTAAAACATATAATTCTGTTGCAAATTCAAAAACTGGCCAGCTAATTGAAAAAACAAGTTTCCAATCGTCTATACTACTTTCCTCTTTCAACTTTTTATCTACTCCCAGGTTCTTTCTGTATATTTTACCAGCATAATGAGTCATATGAGTATACTGTGATAGTAATATATAATATAAATACTTTCTTTCCTCGTTTAGCGATTGTAGCATTTCGAGAATATTGGGTAATGTAGGAATTTTGTATCCCTTTTTATTAAGTATGTTTGTCAAGCTATTTTTGAACTCCAAAATATCTTCATAAAATCGCTGCTGTCTGTCCAAAATTCACATTCTGTATTTAATTGTGCCACATATCGACTCTCTAGTTCAAAAATATCGGATGGATTGAGTATCCAAGAAGTTTTTATTAAAGTCTCAAAAAGGCTTCTTGATAGAATAAGGGCACTTTGTATATAAACTAAATCTTTACGGGCTAACTCAACTATACTTTCCAGAATTCGTATTGAATGAGTAATGTTTAATAAACACTCTACTTCAAATTCATATCTACCAAAATGATCATTTTTCAAGGAATCTAAAAATTTACCAATACCTTCATCAATAAGGTCACATGTAGAGATGATATTTTCTGTAGGTTTAAAAATTATTGACATTTGAACCGATGTTTATGCCCATACCTGATTTTATCATGATCACTTCCCAATACAAAACTTACTAAACACATAATCCAACACATCCTCACTACCCACCTGTCCCGTTATCTCCCCCAAATAATGCAACGCCCTTCGTATATCCGGCGCCAACAAATCCCCCGGCAACGAACTATCCAATCCCGCTTTTATATCTTCCAACGATTGAGCCGCTTCCTTCAAAGCCTGATAGTGCCTAGCATTCGTCACAATATTATTCTCCGCCTGCACCTGCCCTTCCAGCACCTTCTCCGTCATCTGTTGCTTCAACTCGTCAATATGCAAATGCTGTCTTGCTGAAATAAAAATGATATTCTCCCAACCTGCAAATTTCTCTTTATAAGAAGAAAGCTGATCGATCTTATTGGTCACCAGCAGGTAATTTGTTCCCTGGGTTTTCAACTCATTCACCCTTTGCTCTACCTCTGCTATATCATCCGCTGCATCAAACAGGTATAACACCAGATCAGCCTGCTTCATTTTTTCCAGGCTGCGCTCCACGCCTGCACTTTCAATTACATCACTGGTATGCTGGCGAATACCTGCCGTATCGATCAAACGAAACAGGATGCCACCAATATTGATCACTTCCTCAATCGTGTCGCGGGTAGTGCCGGGTATATCACTAACGATAGCGCGGTTCTCATTAAGCAAGGTGTTCAGCAAAGTTGATTTGCCGGCATTAGGCTTGCCAATAATAGCCACACTCACTCCATTGCGGATCACATTGCCGAGACGGAAAGAATCAATCAACTGACCGGTTGATTCCTGGAGCTCATTAATAAGACTGTAGAATGCCCCACGGTCAGCAAACTCCACATCCTCCTGAGAAAAATCGAGTTCGAGCTCTATTAATGCTGAAAAGCGGATCAGTTGCTCCCTTAGATCGCGGAGTTTGGCCGAGAAGCCACCGCGCATGGCGTGCAAAGCCGCTTTATGGGATGCGGCCGTATTGCTGGCAATAATATCGGCTACAGACTCGGCTTGCGCCAGGTCCATTTTGCCGGCCAGGAAAGCCCGTTGAGTGAATTCTCCCGGTTTGGCCAGGCGTGCGCCTTTACGGATGCAGGCTTCCATTACCTGCTGATGAATATAGGGTGAACCGTGGCAACTGATCTCTATCACATCCTCACCGGTATAAGAGCGCGGGCCGCGGAAAAGTGAAAGCACTACTTCATCTATCGGCTTTCCGTTCTCCTGCAGATAGCCCACCTGCAGTGTATGGGAAGGAGACTGCAAAAGATCTTTGGAAGGGAATAGGTCGTTAACGATCGGAAAACTGTTTTTTCCACTCAACCTGATCACTCCAATAGCACCAATGCCCGGCGGGGTCGCCAGAGCAATAATAGTGTCGTCCCAGCCTGAAAGATTATTATTCATCTGCTTCAAAAATAGATTTAATCAGTTAGCCTGTAAAACAAAAATCCCCTCCCGAAGTTCGGGAGGGGATTCATTCGCGCCATTCGCGGCTTATCAATGTTCATCCGCGATACTAATGCCTTATTCGCACCATTCGCGCTAATATTATTCGCCAGTCACCTGGAACGTAATCGGCTGCTTCCGATAAGCATTCACACTCCGTCCGTTTTGCACCGCAGGTGTCCAGTTAGGGCCTTTTTTAATAACCCTTACGGCTTCCTGCTCCATACCGAATCCATGGTTAGTAAGGGCTTTAACATCGCTGATAGAGCCGTCTTTACTTACTACGAACTGAACATATACGGTGTAAGTTCCTTCCGGAGCACCGTTGTCAACGGGGGTATTACCGTTCAGGTTTCTTTCGAGGAATTTTCTCCAGGCACCTTCACCACCTTTAAAGGAGGCTTCGATTTCCACTTTTTCGAAGATCTTGTTTTCGTCTTCTACTTTTTTCTCTTCTACCACACCTTTACCGTCGTCGATAACGGCAGGGGCTACGATACCTTCGTCTTTGATACCTTCCTGATTCACCACGTCGATCTTAGCTTCTTTCAGCTCTTCCTGGGCGGGTGGTGGTTCCTGCACTTCCTCATCTTTTACGATTTTGGGAGGCGTGAACTGTTTCATTTCAATTTTCGGGGGATCTGGTGGCTTGGGCGGAGGAGGGGGAGGCAATTCCTTGGGTTCCTCTTCCTGCTTCAGGTCCTGGATAGTTACTTCCTTGATTTCCAGCTTTTCTTTGCCATCACCCTTGAACTCACTGGCTACAATTGAGCCAATCAGGGCCAGGAGGGCAACAGAAGCAGTAATAATCAAAGCCAGCGTGATCCGTTTATTATAACGCTTGCGCAACTCATAAGCGCCATAATCCTTATTCCTGCCCTCGAAAACGAGGTCAAGAAGATCGGCTGATAATATTTTGTTGGCTTCCATTTTTGGGTTTGTTTAAAATTAGATGCTTAGCCTGTTATTTTCCATAGAAAAAACAGGGTTATTTTACGCCTGAATTAGCCTCAGTCGCTTTTACCAGGTCTTTTTCCGTATCGGAGATCTTTACCATGGCAAAACGCTTTACTGCGTTGATAGTCATCTCGTCCAGGATATCCACCGTGTTTTTATAGGTAGCATCTTCCATGGGTTTGATCACTACTACGAAGTCCTGGTCCTGGCATTCTGCACGGGGGTCTTTTTTACCTTTATCCCTTGCTTTCTGTTCACAGGCTGGGTCAGTGACGTAAGAAGAAATCACCTCTTTCTTTTTCCTGATGATTTCGTCACGGATACCTTTGAAGGTAGTTTGCTTGAAATTAGCGCCGGTTGGCTCCAATTCCCCTTCATAATAGTATATCTGGTCGCCTTTGCCCAGCATAATGGTCAGGGCACCAGACTGTTTTACCTTGGTTTCCTCGTCTTTCTTCTCTGTATCCTTTGGCATGTTGAGGTCCATTGTTGTAGGAGAGCTCATGGTAGCCGTGAATATAAAGAAAGTGATCAGCAGGAACCCCAGGTCCACCATCGGTGTCATATCCACGCGGGTAGACAATTTTTTGGCTTTCTTCACGCCCGGGCCTTTCTTGTGGCCACTATCTCCGCCTCCAGTATCAATACTTGCCATAATTATTTGATTTACAGATTGTTAAATTATTTATTCCTAAGCCTGTCGAAGAACAATTCAGTACCTTCAGGAGCTCCCTCCTGTGCTGTGATAAGGTTGTATTTAAACTCCTCATTACGGCGCAGGGCATTGATTACCGCCTCAAAAGTGGGGTATTTCGAATTGTTATCTCCTTTGATGAGGTAAAGTAACTTACCGCCAGCAAAAGCCTTTTTTGCTTCTGCTATCCACCATACCAGTTCATTATTCAATGAATCCAATACAGGGATACCGGGTTGTGTTACTTTTCCCTGTTGCTCTTTTGGAAGGTCAAGAAAACCTTTCAGGCTTGCGAAAGGCACGCCAATAATGGGTGCATTCCGGAAACTCTGCTTTTCAGCGTCAGTCAATCCGAGGTTCCTGGAAGTATTGATCCCGTCGATAATTTCTCCCAGTTTTGATTTGTTCTCATCTTTCACAGAAGAAATATTAAGATAAACCTTGCTGTCTTTATCGATGGTGATCAATAATGCGTTTTCTTCTTTCAATATATCTGAAGAAACGGAATTAGGAGTTTCAACTTTTACAGGTTCCTCTGGTTTAAACTTTGTTGCCATGATGAAAAAGGACAGGATCAGGAAGGCGATGTCCACGAAGGGCGTCATATCCGTATCCGTGCTTTTCCGGGGTATTTTAACACTTGGCATTTCTTACATTTTAGTATTAGATGAACGATTGGTGAAAATCCACAAAACTGCTCCTGATTATTTGTACAGGGAAGCGAAGCTTTGTGTGAGTGTGAAACCAGATTCATCAATACCGTATGTGATAGAGTCAATCTTAGTAGTAAAAATGTTGTACATGATCAATGCCAGGGCAGAAGTACCGATACCTAATGCTGTGTTATACAGGGCTTCGGAGATACCTACCGCCAGTGCACTTGAATCACCACCACCACCGGTATCACCCAGTGCAGCAAATGATTTGATCATACCGATTACCGTACCGAGCAGGGCCACCAGGGTACCTACTGAAGTGATGGTAGAAAGGAATACCAGGTTTTTCTGCAACATAGGCAGTTCCAACGCTGTTGCTTCTTCTACTTCTTTCTGGATAGATAATACTTTTTGTTCAGTATCAAGACCAGCTTCATTGATCATTTCTTTATAACGACGCAGACCGGCTTTCATAACGTTAGCTACTGAACCGCGTTGTTTGTCGCACTCAGCCAGCGCAGCATCCACATTGCGGTTGGCCAGGTGATACTGTACTTTACGAACGAAATCAGAAATAGAACCATTGCCCAGCGCTTTGCTGATAGTCAGGAACCTTTCAATGGAGAACACGATCACCATCAGCAGCATACCGATCAGCAGGGGAACGATGATACCACCTTCATAGATTCTGTGCAATGCATCTTTAGGATGTTTATGCTCGGGCCAGAACCATCCATCTGTAGCTGGATTATTAAATCCGCTTGCAGCGCCGAGAACAAAACGCCAGATTAAATAACCGGCCACAATACAAACGATAGGAGCAATCCAGGAAATAGCATTGCCGCTCTTTTTAGGTTGAACAGAAGTAGCCTTAACCGATGCGGAGGCAGTTGGTTTAGTCTCAGCCATGATCTTAATTTTTAGTGTTTTTAAATGTTAAATGAGCCTTAGTTTAAGGCTACAATTCTACTGAAAAAGTTTATACAAAACTCTACCCGCCAATGATTTTTTCAAAGCAGGGGGGTCAAGGTAAGAAATTTTTTAACTGAATAACAAGTTCCTGTGAAGAAATTAATGGCATAACATTCTTATAATACAGAACAGCCATTTGTTTATTCATATCGCAATGCCTCAATAGGATTCAATCTCCCTGCCTTCAGTGCCGGGTACAATCCCGCCACCAATCCTACAAGGCTACAGATAAGAATGCCCATGAACACCCAATCCCAGGGAACTACAAAACCAGTATTCAATACCAATGAAAACAAATTGCCTACTATCACCCCTAATACGATGCCGAACAGGGCACCCATTACACTAATAATAATTGCTTCCAGCAAAAATTGCCGTCTCACCATCTTGCTCTTCCCCCCGATCGCTTTCACCAACCCCACTTCCTTGGTCCTTTCAGAAACAGATACCAGCATAATATTCATGAGGCCGATAGCCGCACCGATCAGGGTTATAAAACCTATCACCGTTGCTGAGATGGTCAGGAAACCCAGACTGTTCATCGCCGTTTCGGCTACACTGTCACTTCTTTCCAACACAAAATTGTTCTCCTCTGTAGTGGTCAGTTTCCGGATAGGGCGGAACACTGCTTCCGCTTCCCCCATTGCCACGTTCACCTGGCGGATATCATTGGTCATCACCGCCATAACATAGGAGTTAGACGACGGAAAGACTCTGTCCATGTTGGTATAGCTCGTAATTATTACATTATCCCGGCTGAAACCCATGGAAGCACCACGGCTGGCCATTACCCCCAACACCCGGTAAGGAATATTATTGACCCGGATCGTTGCATTGGGAGCAGTTTCGATCCTTTCTTCACCAAATAATTTTTTTGCCACATCATATCCCAGCATGCAAACGTTGGCGCCCGATTCCACTTCAGCATGATTGATATTCCTTCCCGCAGCCATCGTAAAGCCATTCAGCAATAAATAATTTTCATCTCCTCCCATGAACGTGAGGTTGGGACTTGTTTTCTTTTCTTCATAGGAGGCAATCGTATTCCTGTTCCCAAAAATGGATATGCTGGTAACGGCCGGAAAATGATAGGTGTTTACAAAAAGCTCTGCTTCTTTTTTATCGATCTTCTTCCCAAGATTTGATTTCTTTTCTTTCCGGTTTGTTTTCTTTGACAACTTAACATCATTGCCACCCCCACCGAAGCGGATATTTCTTTCTTTAAAACGAACGGTAAAAGCATTCGCCCCCATCGTGGAAAAACTTTCGGAGAATTTCTGGTTCATGGCCTTAATGGCCGTAATGATGCCGATCAATGCCATAATACCAAAAGCAATGATGGCAACAGTCAATCCCGTCCGTAACCGGTTGTTACGGACAGTGCGGAACGCCAGCGAAAAAACGTCGTAGAAGTTCATTTAAAGGGCTTGCCCGAAATTAATGAAGAAAAACGATCAGGCATGAACAATTTCCGGGGGATTGGGGATGAGCGTTGGCCGTTGCTCGTTGACCGTTGTCCGAATGGGCCGATGATCGAATGGCCGATGGCCGTTGACATGTAAGTCGGAACCAATAGTCCCTCTTCCATTGTCACCCCGGACCAGGTTTAATACGCTGGCTACTATAGTGCGCTAAGATCCGGGGTCTCCCCTTCTGCAGTATTTTTCCAGGCAATAATGCCTTACAGATTTGAAGCAAGTGCAGCGCGGGGAGACCCCGGCTCTTATATTCTTTAAACCAGTACGTTTACTGAACCAGGTCCGGGGTGACAATGGAAAAGGGACTGTTTGCCCGGCTAGCGTAGAAATTCGGCCATCGGGCCATTCGGACAACGCTCAACGGCTTAGAAATAAAGCCAGTAAATCAACAAGTTAGGGAAAATTCCGAGTAAAATGATCAGAGCTGCTACCCCTACCAGCGACCATTTAAAACCACCAGAGGCAGCAATAGTAGCATTGCCTTCCTTGAAATACATGGCCTGGATAACCCGGAAATAGTAATACACACTTACAGCAGCCATCACCACCGCAAAGATCACCAGCCAAAGACCGCTCCCCGTGGTGATCACGGCTTTCAGCATAAAGAATTTTGCAAGAAAACCCGCTGTCAGCGGAATACCTGCCAGCGATAAAAGGAAGATCACCATTGCAGCCGCGATCACCGGTTGTTGCCTGGCAAGGCCATTAAAGCCCTCGAATGTATAGTCATTGAGCTTATTCAATACAGCAAATATGCCGATCGTGGCAAGGCTATAAGCTGCTGCATATAATAAGATACCTTCCTTGGCAGACACATTCATCGCATAAAGGCTCAGCAGCATAAAACCTGCCTGCGAAATACTGGAATAGGCCAGCATCCTCTTTACACTCTGCTGGAACACGGCCGTGATATTGCCAATAAATAAAGTGGCAGCCGCAATAACTGCAAACCATACCTGCCATTTCTCCTGCGATGCGCCAAAGGTATCGTCAAACAAACGGATGAAACCAATGAATACTGCCGCTTTCACAATAGTGGCCATAAAAGAAGTGAATGCGGTGGGAGCGCCATCATACACATCAGGCGTCCAGAAATGGAATGGTGCTGCAGAAACCTTGAACGACATGGAGAAAAGCAACAGCAGCATGCCGGCCACCGACAACACACCGGGAGTGGCCACCATCACTCTCATGCGTTCCACATCAAAACTGCCTGAAGCTCCATAGAGCAATGCAATACCCATCAGCATAAGACCGGTGGAAAAAGCACCCATCAGGAAATATTTCAGCGAAGCTTCATTGCTTTTGAGATTTCTTTTATCAGCTCCTGTAAGAATATAAAGCGGAATGGAAATGATCTCGATGCCGAGGAACAATATCAGCAATGATTTGAATGAAGCGACCAGGATGATGCCGCAAATGATAAAAAAGATCAATGCAAAATATTCTCCATAGTCCACACCTATTTTTTCCATGTCTTTGGCAGACAGAATAAAAAAGACCAGGGTGGCAAACAAAGCAATAGATATAGACAGCAGGGCAAAACGATCGAAATGCATCATGCCCGATACATCAATTTTAAAAAGGGAAATGCCGCGTGATTCAAGGATGTTGACAAGCAGCAGAACGGCCAGGCCGGTAATGGCTATGCCACGCACAGTGCTTTTTTGCTTTAGCAAAATGCTGCTGAACATCATGACCACTCCTAAAACTGCCGATAATATTAATGCGTTCATACCTTTCTCTTACTTCTTTAACAGATGATGCACATCTGATATTTTTAAAATCGAATCGCTAATGTCGTTTGTTAAATCAAGCATGGGTTTGGGATACACGCCCATCCAGAAAATCAGTATCACTATCGCGCCCAGCGCCAGCTTTTCATTCAGGTTGATATCTTTTGCATTTGCTGTTAAGGCAACCGTTTCTCCATAAAATATCTTGCGGACCATGTTTAGCGTATACACTGCAGCAAAGATGATACAGGTAGCAGCCAGTACGGTAAACAAAATATTGTACTTGGTAACAGTAGAAGTGAACACGCCGGTAAACATCAGGAACTCTCCAACAAAAGCGTTCGTAAGCGGCAATGCAATATTAGCCAGTGCAATGATCACGAAGAAAATGGCCATCGTTGGTGCTTTCTGCGCAAGTCCGCCCAGCTCAGATAATTTGCGGGTACCAAACTGACGCTCGATCAGCTCAACCATGATCCACAATCCGATAATGTTCACACCGTGATTGAACATCTGGATCATCACACCCTGGAAGCCTATTTTATTTTCTGAAAAAATAGTCAGGCACATTAAACCGATATGCGCAATGGAGGAATAAGCGATCAGCCTCTTCATATCATCCTGGCGGATGGCGATCAACGACGCATAGATCATTCCGATGATTGCCAACCTGGAAACAGTATCGCCATAAGAATAAGATGCGATCGGCAACACCGGCAGCAACCAGCGAAGCAATCCCAGCACACCCATTTTCACCATGATGCCGCTCAGCACCATTGTAGTAGCGGTAGGCGATTGCTCATACGTATCAGGCTGCCAGGTATGGAAAGGAAAGATCGGCATCTTGATCGCGAAAGCAACAAAGAACAACCAGAACAACCAGTTCTGCGAACTGTAAGGCAGATCTGCTTTATAAAAAGAGCTGATGGCAAATGACTGGTCAGCAGTATGCGAATACACATACAGGATACCGATCAGCATCAGCACAGAACCCAGGAATGTATAAACAAAGAATTTGAAAGTGACCTGTATCCTTCTTTCCCCGCCCCATTGCGAGCAAAGAAAATAAACAGGAATCAACGCCAGTTCCCAGAAGAAATAAAACAGCAGGGCATCCATTGCCAGGAACACGCCCATCAATCCTGCCTGCGCCAGCAACATCAGGGCAAAGAAATTATGCGCCCTTTTGTAGGAAGAATTCCAGGTAGACAGGAAGATGATAGGGTAAGCTACTGCTGTTAAAAGACAAAGCACCTGGCCCATTCCATCAAGGCCTACTGCAAAGCTGCTGCCCAATCCCTGCATCCATTCGCATTGATGGGAAAGATATTTTGCATCTTTGAACACGGTCAATCCCAGTAAAGAAACCGCCAGTGTTGCCAACGATGAAAAAAGGGCCCATGAACGCACTGCTTTTTCATTCCTGAAAAAGAAAGCCGCTAACCCTGTCAACAGCGGAATCAATATCAATAAAACTGCAATCATAATTCCTGTCCCCTGCTTTGCAGGGTTTCTGTTTAATAATTATTTATTTGTCACCCCGGCCTTTGAGCCGGGACCCTTTCTGTTATTTCCGGAGGAAAAACTGCACCACAAAAATCAATAACATGCCCAGCACCATCAGCAGCACATAGCTTCCTACCTGCCCGCTTTGCAATAAGCGCAACTGGCGGCTTCCATAGTTCACCAGTTTGCCTACACCATTCACCACTCCATCGATCACGGGTTTCTCCAGCATATTGTCGAGGAAACCTCCCAGTTTATGCAATGGCCTTACCACGGCTGCATCATACAGTTCATCCACATACCATTTGTTGGCCAGCACTTTTCCAAAACCTGTTGCTTCTTCTGTATCCGGTTTTTTGCTGAACTTGGTCCAGGCAAATATTACTACGATCAGGATCAGCGCTGTTGAAACGCCTGTCAGCAGCCATTCAGTTGAATGGGACACTTCATGCACAGGCAGGTGTGGTTGTGATGCTGCAAATACGGGTTGTAAAAATGTATTGAGTGAATGTGCGCCGTGTGCAATGAATTCAGGAACGCCTACATACCCACCGATCACGGAAAGAATGGCCAGGATGATCAGCGGAATGGTTATCGCTGCCGGGCTTTCATGCAGATGATGTTCCTGCTCATGCGTTCCCCTGAAGCTTCCGCGGAAAGTGGTAGCATATAAGCGGAACATATAAAAGGCGGTGAGCAATGCAGTGAACAATCCTATTGCATACAACACAGGTGATTTTCCAAATGCGCCGGCCAGTATTTCATCTTTGGAGAAGAAACCGGATAAGCCGGGAATACCGGCGATAGCCAGGCATCCTATCAGGAAAGTGATATTGGTGATCTTCATGTACTTCGACAGTCCACCCATTTTACGGATATCCTGTTCGCCACCCATTGCATGGATCACGCTACCGCTGCCAAGGAATAAAAGGGCTTTGAAGAAAGCGTGTGTCATTACGTGGAAAACAGCCGCTACATAAGAACCGGTCCCCAATGCAAGGAACATATATCCCAACTGGCTCACGGTTGAATAAGCCAGCACTTTCTTGATATCATTTTGCTTCAATGCAATGCTTGCTGCCAGCAAGGCGGTGGCAATACCGATAATGGCAATTACATTCAATGTAAGAGGAGCTAAAGAATACAAGATATTGCTGCGGGCGATCATATAGATACCCGCTGTTACCATCGTAGCAGCATGGATCAAAGCTGAAACAGGTGTGGGGCCTGCCATCGCATCAGGCAACCAGGTATATAAAGGTATCTGCGCGCTCTTACCGGTGGCACCTACAAAAAGCAAAAGCGTAATGGCAATTATATCTGTATTGCTCAGTTTGGAAACATTGGCAAATACATCGCCGTAAGAAACAGTGTCAAGCCTCCATACCAGCCAGAAAATAGCGATCAGGAAGGCAAGGTCGCCAATGCGGTTCATGATAAAAGCCTTATTGGCTGCCTGGTTGTATTCGGTTTTCTTGAACCAGAAACCGATAAGCAGGTAAGAACACAAGCCAACACCTTCCCATCCGATAAACATCACCACATAGTTAGCGCCCATTACCAGCAGGAGCATGGAGAAAACGAACAGGTTGAGATAAGCGAAATACCTTCCAAAATGTTCCGTCTTCTCTTCGTGCATATAAGAAGTGGAATAAACATGTATCAGGAAGCCAACGCCGGTAATGATCAGCAGGAATAAGGAAGAAAGCTGATCGATCTGGAAAGCGAAAGGTATACTGAGCTTATCAGCAGAAATAAAATCGAAATAATTTGCTACAAAGGTGTTGCCACTTTTCACCTGGAAAAAGATCCATACACTCACTACAAAAGAAGCCAGCACCGCTCCGCTGCCGATAATACCGATCAGGGATTTGGACAGGGTTTTTCTTCCCAGCCCGTTGATCAGGAATCCCAGCAAAGGGAAAAGCGGAACTAAATAAGCCAAATGTAAAACGTTGTTCATAAAGAAGCCCCTCCAGCATCCGCCGTGGCGGAGTTTTGAAGTCTCTGTTTATTGGTAAATATTTATATACAGCACTGCCTGATTTATTTGATCATCAAGCAGATCAGTGTTTCAACCTGTTCAGGAAGTTCACATCCACCGAGTGGATATTCCTGTACATCATCACGATAATGGCCAGTCCCACGCTCACTTCAGCCGCAGCCACCACCATAATAAAGAATACGAATAGCTGGCCATCCGTGCCGGCATTGGCTACAGCCCCGGGCACAGCATGGTGCATTTTTGAAAAGGCTACCAGCAGTAAGTTCACAGCGTTCAGCATCAATTCCACACACATGAAAATGATGATCGCATTACGGCGTGTCAGTACGCCAACGATCCCGATACAAAACAGGGCAATGGCCAGGAATATGTAATAATTAATTGGCATGGTCTTATGAATCTTTTTTTCCGATCACTACAGCTCCTACCATAGCGCTCAGGAATAAAATACTGCTTATTTCAAACGGCACTACATAGGTGCTGAATAATTCTTTTCCCAGATTTTTGATGAGCCCGATATCTCCTGTATTCACCTGGGCGGTCTGACTCTTGATCTCTGTGTTGCGAAGCGCTGCTACCAGCACCAGCAAGAGACAGCCACCTGCTATGGCGCCTGCAAATTTCAGCCAGCGGTTCTTCTTTGGCTCTATCGTTTGGTTCAGGTTCATCAGCATTATCACGAAAAGGAATAATACCATGATGGCCCCTGCATAAACGATGATATTCACCACTGCCAGGAACTGTGCATTCAATAATATATAATGTCCGGAGATAGCAAAAAAAGTGAGGATCAGCCACAATACGCTGTACACGGGGTTCTTGCTGGTGATCACCATCATAGCCCCGAACAATGCCATTACGGAAAGGAACCAAAAAAGTACTTGTATAATCATCTTCTCTAAGCTGTTGGCTGAGCTATTGCTTAAGCCTTTTCGTTTTTAAACCATTTAACTATCCGTGCTTATGCTTTACCACTTTTCTCTCCCAATGCTTTCTGATATCCTTCCGGGTCTTCTTTCGGATTCGGGATCAGCAAGTCTTCTTTCTTATAAATAAACCCCTGGCGGCCATAGTTGGCCGGCGCAAAAGTTTGTGTCAGGTAAATAGCATCTTTCGGACAGGCTTCTTCGCAATAACCGCAGAAAATGCAACGCAGCATATTGATCTCATATTTTGCTGCATATTTTTCTTCCCTGTAGAGATGCTCTTCACCTGGCTGACGTTCGGCTGCTTCCATGCTGATGGCTTCAGCAGGACAGGCAACAGCACACAAGCCGCAGGCTGTGCATCTTTCACGGCCTTCTTCATCCCTGTTCAGTATCTGCACTCCACGGAATACTTTAGAAAAGGTCCTTTTCTCTTCCGGATATTTGATCGTAGCCTTGCGCTTGAACAGGTGGCGGATGGTGATCAGCATACCCTTCGCAATATTCCACAGGTATATCTTCTCCAACAGCGTCATCGGCTTACGTTCTACCTGTTTTGCTCTTTGTGTTAATTGCATAATCTACCTCCCAAAGGAGATTTTAAATTTTCGCAAATATATATTTAAGTCAAAATTCAAAAGTAAAAATTAAAAAGGCATCATCTATCGAAGGAATCCTTTTTGCATTTTGACTTTTTACTTTTGAATTTATTTTTTCAACCACAATACAATGGCTGCTGTCAACACCATGTTCAGCAATGCCAGCGGTATCAGTGTCCTCCAGCCCAGCTTCATCAATTGGTCATACCGGAATCTCGGGATCGTCCAGCGTATCCACATAAACACGAATACGAAGAAGAACGCTTTTGCCAGTAGCACTGCAAAGCCAATAATCGCCAGCAGGTTCTGGTTGATTCCCCAGTTTGCTTCATTCACGAATGGTATATCGTACCCACCGAAATACAATGTCGACATTACCACTCCACTGATAAACATGTTAATGTATTCAGCAAAGAGGTAGAAGCCCAGTTTCATGGATGAATATTCCTGGTGATAACCAAAGTTCAGCTCGTTCTCTGCCTCAGGAAGATCAAACGGTGTACGGTTACATTCTGCCAGTGCACATACAAAAAAGATGATGAAACCTATTGGCTGATAAACGATATTCCAGTAGTTCTCTATCTGGTTATTTACGATCACGCTCATCCGCAGATCTCCTGCCAGCATCAGTACTGCAATCAGGGCAAGACCCATCGGCAACTCGTAAGATACCATTTGGGAAGCACCGCGGACCGCAGCCAGCAGGGAGAACTTATTATTGGAAGCCCAGCCACCGATCATGATGCCATACACACCCAAACTCACTACACCGAAAATGTAAAGGATCCCGATATTGATATCTGCCACCTGCAGCGGAATATCCTTATTATATAAATGAAGGGGAGTGCTCCAGGGAATCACTGCACTGGTGAGCAAAGCAGTGATCATTGCCAGGCAGGGACCAAGTATGAACAGGAATTTGGAGGAGATCAATGGAATGATCTCTTCTTTAAAAAACAATTTACCACCATCGGCCAGCGGTTGAAGAATACCAAAGGGGCCCGCGCGGTTAGGACCGATACGGTCCTGCAGCCACGCAGCCACTTTTCTTTCACCATAGGTAGCATACATCGCCACCACCATTGACAGGGACACTATCAGGCCGATCAGTAAAAATTTTTCCAGTATAAAAAACCAGTCTATTGCCAGTAAATACATGTCCGCTATTGTTGCTTTTTGTTATTAAAAGTTGCACCCGTTGCCGGTCCCGGTATCAGGCTCAGATCAACCGAAGGGTCATTCACATCGCTCACATCATGGATATCCATCAGCAACTTGGGTTGACGGCCTCCCATCACTTCAGCGATGGTTTCCTGCGGCACCTTTCCATTCACATAATGATTGGTAGAGATCACCGAATGACGGTTCACCTTTGTAGGCCCTTCAATTACCCAATCGCTCAGTTTCTTTTTATCAAAGCGGCAGGTGTTGCAGATCCAGCCGGGTTTGCCATCATAGCTTTGCACTTCACCCCATTCGTCTTTCCTGGCAGTTACACGCAGCACTTCATCACCACGGTTCCAAAGCGTTACTTTTCCGCAGCATTTATCGCAATCGCGATGTGCCTCCACGGGTTTGGTGAACCATACCCTGTTCTTGAACCGGAATGTTTTATCGGTCAGCGCACCAACAGGGCAAACATCGATCATATTACCACTGAAATCGTTGGTGATCGCTTTGGAAATATAGGTTGATATCTCTGCATGATCACCACGGTCGAGCACGCCATGCACGCGGTTATCGGTCAGTTGCGCTGCCACATAAGTGCAACGGTAGCAAAGAATGCACCTTGTCATGTGCAACTGTATATAAGGACCGAAATCTTCTTTTTCGAATGTGCGGCGAGAGAATTCATAGCGTGTTCCTTCCTTGCCATGCTCATAACTAAGGTCCTGCAAATGGCATTCACCGGCCTGGTCGCAGATAGGGCAATCAAGCGGGTGATTCAGTAAAAGGAATTCCACCACACCTGCTCTTGCATCCAGCACTTTATCGCTGGTAATATTCTTCACTTCCATCCCATCCATCACCGTAGTGCGGCAGCTTGCCACCAGTTTTGGCATGGGACGCGGATCTTTTTCTGAGCCTTTGCTTACTTCCACGAGGCAGGTACGGCATTTACCACCACTGCCCTGCAATTTGCTGTAGAAGCACATTGCTGGAGGTGTAACATCACCACCGATCTTGCGGGCAGCCATGAGAATGGTCGTCCCCGGTTCCACTTCAACGGTGATGTTGTCTATGGTTACTTTGAATAATTGTTTTTCGTCAGCCATTGTTATAATTCAAAAGTCAACATTAAAATCATTGTTTCGAACTTGTCTGTTATAGTCCTGCGTTTAAGTATCGCAAAGGGCGCAACGAATCGCAACGGACGCAAAGAAAACTTTGCGTTCTTTGCGCTTTATTAGCGCTCCTGGCGTTCCTAATTATGCCATCTAAATAAGAACTAAGCAACAGTCATTTCCAATGGGTCCGCATAATGTGCGAGACCATAATTTCTACGGGTGCATTCTTCCGGGTTCAGTACATGCCATTCAAACTCATCCCTGAAATGCCTGATCGCTGCAGCCACAGGCCATGCAGCCGCATCACCCAACGGGCAAATCGTATTGCCTTCTATCTTACGCTGTATATCCCACAGCAGGTCTATATCGCTCATCTTGCCCTGCCCCCTATCTAAACGCAGCAACAGTTTTTCCATCCAACCTGTTCCTTCGCGGCAGGGAGAACATTGTCCGCAACTTTCATGACGGTAGAAGCGTGCCAGTGTGTAAGTATGTTTTACCACGCACTGGTCTTCATCCAATACAATGAAACCTCCGGAGCCCATCATCGTACCGGTTGCAAAACCGCCATCACTAAGGCTTTCATAGTTCATCATGCGGGTTTCACCCTTCGCTGTTTTCAATAAGAGATTGGCAGGAAGAATGGGAACAGATGAACCACCGGGAATACAGGCTTTCAGTCTTTTTCCATTAGCGATGCCACCACAGTATTCATCACTGTAAATAAACTCTTCCACGCTGATGGTCATATCGATCTCATATACGCCGGGCTTGTTGATATTGCCGCAGGCGGATATAAGTTTGGTGCCGGTTGATTTGCCCACACCTATTTTAGCATATTCCTCACCGCCTTCATTGATAATAGGCACAACAGCAGAGATCGTCTCCACATTGTTCACCACGGTTGGGCAATCCCACACACCTTTGATCGCAGGGAACGGAGGTTTGATCCGTGGATTTCCTCTTTTTCCTTCCAGCGATTCAATCAGTGCTGTTTCTTCTCCACAGATATAAGCACCTGCTCCGCGATGTACAAAAATGTCGCAGTCAAATCCTGATCCAAGAATATTCTTGCCGAGGAAACCATTATTCCTGGCTTCTTCGATCGCCTGCTCCAGTATGTCTACGATCCACCAGTATTCACCACGGATATAGATATAGGAACGGTTACTTCCCAAAGCATACGATGCCACAATCATTCCTTCGATCAGTATATGCGGAATGAATTCCATCAGGTAGCGGTCTTTGAATGTACCGGGCTCTGATTCATCTGCATTCACTACCAGGTAGCGGGGCACTCCTTCAGGTTTTGCAAGGAAGCTCCATTTCATACCTGCAGGAAAGCCTGCGCCGCCGCGGCCGCGCAAACCGCTTTTCTTCACCTCTTCCGTTACCGCATCAGGGCTCATTGCTTTCAATGCTTTCTCCACGCTGCGATAGCCTCCTTCACGGCGGTAAACATCAAAATGCCTGATGTTCTCTACGTGTGCTTTTTCCAATAAAAGTTTTCTTCCCATCCGATATAAATTCAAAAGTCAAAATTAAAAATGTGCCCTGCGGTTTTCGCTTACCCGTTCTTTTTAATTTTCAATTAGTTTTTATGTACCGTTATTCAAAAGACAAAGCAATATCAAAACTTCCCGATCTGTGATCCTGCTTCATTTTGATTTTTGCATTTTTACTTTTGAATTTTTAATTATTCGAAGCCGCGCTCCTCCTGCATTCATCCACTATCTCATCCACGCGTTGCGGCGTCAGGTGTTCCTTATAATGTTTTCCCATTTGCATCATGGGGGCATAACCACAGGCTCCAAGGCACTCTACAGTTTTCAATGTGAACATGCCGTCAGAAGTGGTCTCACCCGGTTTGATGCCAAGTTTGTTACCGATATAATCAATGATATTATCTGCTCCGCTTATCATGCAGGGGCCGGTCTGGCAAACCTCAAACATATAACGTCCCACCGGTTTCAGGTTGAACATGCTGTAAAAAGTAGCCACTTCATATACTTCAATAGGAGTAATACTGAGCAAAGACGCTACATAGTCCATCACCGGCACATCCAGCCAGCCGCCAAATTCCTGCTGTGCCAGATGAAGCACGGGGATCACTGCACTTTTTTGTTTTCCCTGCGGATAACGTGCAATGATCTTCTCTACTTCTTTTAGTTTACTATCTGAAAACTGTATCATATCTGATAATTCAAAAGTCAAAATTAAAAAGTAAAAAAGGCTCGCTGCAGCGGAATGATATTTTTACTTTTGAATTTTTAATTTTTACCTATTAAGCATCCATTTCACCGGCAATAAGGTTCAGGCTGCTCATTACAATGATCGCATCGCTGAGCATGGCACCCCTGGTCAGTTCTTCATAAGCCTGGTAATAAATGAAGCAGGGCCTGCGGAAATGCAATCTGTAGGGAGCTCTTCCTCCATCACTGATCAGGTAAAATCCCAGCTCACCATTTGCACCTTCCACACTATTATATACTTCACCTGCCGGCATATCGATCTCTCCCATGATGATCTTGAAATGCCAGATCAGGGCTTCCATTTTAGTGTATACATCTTTCTTTTCAGGCAGGTAATATTCCGGCACATCTGCATGGTATACTTCTGCTTCAGCACCTTTGAATTCCTGCACTTTCCGGAAAGCCTGCTCGATGATGCTGAGCGATTGCCACATTTCCTGGTTTCTTACCAGGAACCTGTCGTAGCAATCACCTGTTGTTCCTACAGGTATCTCAAATTGAAAATCTTCGTAGCTGCTGTAAGGAGAATGGATGCGGACATCGTAATCCACTCCGGCAGCGCGGAGATTGGGGCCGGTGAAGCCATAATTAAGTGCCCTGTCTGCACTGATGGCCCCTGCACCAATAGTACGCTCCATGAATATCCTGTTGCGGGTAAACAGGTTTTCGAATTCCTTCAGCACCCGGGGATATTCATCCAGGAATTTCCGGATCTTGGTGAAAGCTATATCATTGAAGTTTCTTTCAAACCCGCCTATACGGCCGATATTGGTAGTAAGCCTTGATCCGCAGATCTCTTCATAGATCTCATAGATCAACTCGCGGTATTGCATTACATAAAGGAAGCCAGTATAAGCACCACTGTCTACCCCTACGATAGAATTGCAGATGAGATGATCGGAGATACGCGAAAGCTCCATAATGATCACGCGCAGATAGTCCACGCGCTTTGGAGTTTTCACTCCCAGCAATTTTTCACAGGTCAGGTGCCATCCCATATTATTGATGGGAGAAGAACAATAGTTCAACCTGTCTGTGAGCGGGGTGATCTGGTAAAGGTTGCGGCGTTCCGCGATCTTTTCAAAAGCCCGGTGGATATAACCTATGGTCTGCTCGGCAGACACGATACGTTCTCCATCCAGCTCCAGTATATTCTGCATCACACCATGGGTAGCCGGGTGCGTTGGCCCCAGGTTAAGCGTGGTGGTGGTTTTCTCAATGCTACCTTCCGGTAATTTTATATGTTGTTCTGACATGATCTTTTAAAATTAAAAAGTCACCCCACTTTACATTTGAAAATAACATCCTCCGATAGGTGGGGTTAATTTTTACTTATACAATCTCATCTCCCACATCGTTCTTCTCCATCTCCGTGATCGTTCCATGTTGGGTTTTCTCTGTACCAAAGCCGAGAGTGCCTCCGCGGCCAAACATTTCATCGTCCTTGTCCACACGGCTCTGATCTTCGAGCGGGTATTGTTTTCTCAACGGGAAATAATCCATTTCATCCACGTTGAGTATGCGTTTCAGGTTAGGATGGCCGATGAAGTTGACACCATAGAAATCATAGGTCTCCCTTTCCATCCAGTTGGCAGCGGAAAATAAAGCTGTGGCCGTGTACACATCGGGTTTATTGATATCCGTGAATACTTTAAAACGTATGCGGATATTGTCTTCCAGGTTGTGGAGGTGATATACTACAGCCAGTTCGCGGCCGGGTTGGTCGGGGTAATGTACAGCAGTAAGATCGGTCATAAAGCGGAACTTCAGTTCTGCATCATCATACAGGAAGTTCAGCACTTTAAGGTTCATGTCTTTGGGTGCTTCAAATGTCAGCATGCCGTAAGGCTCTTCAAAACTGCTAACCTGTGTGTCGAATTTTTCTATCAACCGTTGTTTGATATGCTCGTTGGTCAATGCCATAAAGTCGAAAATTAAAAGCCAAAAGCGCTGCTTCTGACCTTTGCTTGCTTATTGTATTCCGTAACTTTCCAGTAAAGCTTTATATCCCTCGCTGTTTCTTCGCCGGAGGCTTTCTTTTCCTACCAGTTGCTGGATGCGTATAACGCCATCAAGGATAGCTTCGGGGCGGGGAGGGCAACCGGGAACGTAAACGTCAACAGGCACTACCTGGTCTATTCCCTGCAACACACTGTATGTATCGAATACGCCACCGCTGGAAGCGCAGGCTCCTACAGCCATTACCCAGCGGGGTTCAGCCATTTGCAGGTATACCTGTTTTACCACAGGACCCATTTTTTTGGAGATGGTACCCATCACCATCAGCAGATCGCACTGGCGGGGAGAAAATCCTACACGTTCGCTGCCAAAGCGGGCGAGATCGTAATGGGCTCCCATTGTAGCCATGAATTCAATACCGCAACAGGAAGTGGCAAAAGGCAGGGGCCAAATAGAGTTTTTTCTTGCCAGACCGATAACGCTGTTGAGCGTTGTAGCGAAAAATCCCTCGCCCTGGTGGCCTTCAGGCATTTCAGCAATGCTGATGTCCTCGACGAGTTCTTTTTCTTTGATGTTATATGATACTGGACGTGACATATTAAAATACTAATTACGCGAATGATACGAATAAATATAAGTGGCACCAGTTAAACGCGAATGGCACGAATTGCGGATGCCGCTAATACTTCTACAACAATCCTGCCCCGGTGCCTGTTCTGCAAAGTTAGGACTGCTTTTCAGCAGATCACTCCTCCCATTTCAAAGCACCTTTTTTAATAATATAAGTGAATCCGCAAAGGAAAAACCCTACAAACATCAATACTGCCCAGAAACCGCTCCATCCCAATTCCTTGAAGTTGACGGCGTAAGGATAGAAGAAGATCACTTCTACATCAAAAAGAACGAATAAGATTGCTGTGAGAAAATATTTGATGGCCATTGGTTGACGGGCATCGCCGTGCGTTTCGATACCGCTGGCAAAATTTTGCAATTTGTCACTTGTTTTCCTTTTGGGGCCGAGCAGGTGTGTTACTATCATCAGTAATACGACCAGACCTACGGCAAAAACAACCTGTATAGCTACTGGTAAATAGGAACCCGCATCAGAAGCGGATGGATTGATCTGGAGGAGATGGATCATAATTTTCAAGCCTAAGGGCAAAAATAAGGTAGCAACATCAATTATCCTATATTAAATATTCTCTTCGTTGGGCGATGAACATTGCTCAACAACAGCGCAAAAAAAAGCCCCTTCCGAAAAAGGGGCTTCTATCAAGATTACGTTTGTGCTAAACATTAGTACTCTCTCGCTTCCCCGAATCCGTTTTTCCGGAGGAGCCTGTTTTGGGTTGGTTATTGGAGCTTCTTGGTCCGCCGCCGGGCTGGCTGGCAGATTTCTCCAATTGCTTTTGGATGCTTTTCAGGCTTTCATTGTTCGGATCCAGTATCAGCATCTTTTTCACATATTCCATTGCTTTTGCTCCGTCTTTTGCCACATTCGCATAATACTCTACCAGGAAGCCGGCAGCACTCAGGTATTGCTTTTTGTATTTCGCTGTATCTTTTTCTGCAAACTCCAGCAGCTTCATCGCATCAGGAACTGCAATGCTGTCTTTTTTGGTAGAATCAATGATGCGGGCATTATTAAACCTCCATTCCCAGCCATACACTTCTTCAGGATATTTTTCTGCGAACTTGGTAAATGCCTCATATGATTTCAGGTTAGCTCCGCCGAAATAGTAAGCACGGCCTACATCAAACATTTCGTTGATCGTAGGTTTGGGTTTCAGATCAACTAACATGGCAGCAAGATCACCTTCTTTTTCACGCAGGTATTTTTTGTCAGGATCAGCACTTTTAGCCCTGTAATATTCAATACCTTTTTTCAACAGCTCAATTTTATTATCAACTACGGTGTCTGCTTCCACTCCCTGCTTATAAATATCAAACAGTGATTCTTCCATACCGGGAACAGTAGAATAGATATCTGCTTTCAGCCTGTAGTCATTTGCATTCAGGTCATCCGGTTTTGCTTTGGCAAACAGATCATCGATATATTGCTTGCCTGCGGCAGTATCTTTTTTCTGTACATAGCTGTCTGCGATCAACCTGTACACGATCGGTTTGGTCTTTTCACCAGCTTGAGCGATCAGGTTTTTAGCACCGGCAATTGCCTGGTCAAAATCTTTTTTGGCCCACAGTGTTTGCACACGCAGATAATCATTTTGCGGATCAGGATCGGTTGTTTCAATGTATTTCTTGGCATAAGCTTCCGCTGCATTGAAATCCCTTTTTCCTAATTTATAATAATACAGATCATAGTATGCAGGTGCAAAACGGGGATCTTTATTGATCGCATCATTCAGGTATTGCTCATAGAGATCCCAGTTGCGCTGTGAGTTGAACAACTGTGCCAGGCGATAATAAGGCACTGCAAAGTTGGGATTTACTTCATTGGCCTTTTTATAATTCTCGAAGGCTTTACCACCGCCTTCACCGGGTCTTGCTTTACGGTAAGCATTGCCCAGGTTAAGGAAGATCTCTGCATTCTTCGGATCGCGAAGGGCAGCAGCTTCCAGTTTTTCTATGGCATAATTGATATCGCCTTTCTTTTCTTTGTCAGTGTAAGTATCAGTGATCGCACGGCCCACTGCATTCAGGATAACAGGATCGTCTCCTTTTTTACCGCGGGTCATTGTGATGGCAGCTTCAAAGCGCTGACGGGCTTCGCTGATCTTGTTCTCGATCAGGTCAACCTGGCCTCTTCCCACAATCACTAATGGTGCATTCGCACTTGCCAGCAATGCTTTGTCGTATACATCTTTGGCAGCAGGCACGTTATCGGCTTCGATAAAGGTTTGGCCCAGCCAGTAAACAGCATCAATATTATTAGGATTGGCAGCAACTAATTTCTCAAATGTTGATTGTGCACTTTTGAAACGTTCCGCATAAAGATCATTAATGCCATCCTGCAGAGACTGACCTACTGCCACACCACCGAATGCCAGCAATGCCGTCACCAAAAATGTGATTGAAATTTTCTTCATGTTACTTTTCACTTTTTTTAAGAGTTGTAAATATAACTACTTTGTTCATTCCCTGAGTTGCACGGGCCGGAGAATAAATTTTTTTTGAGTTGGTACCAGATAAGCTCTCCGGAAAATAAGCTGACCGATATTTCCACTCATAAAATCTGCAAATCCATTTCCCAGTCCTCTGTGCTTTTCTTTCAGGATATATACCAAATCACGTACCATAGGATAACGTTTCGAATAAATATTTACCTGTACAGGTAAAACATAACTGCCGGGAACATCTGTACTCTCTAACTGCGCTATTTTGACCTTCTTAAGAAAACTCAGTTGATCGGAGTCATCCTTATTCCCGATCCAGCTTACTCCTATAAATCCTATTGCATCCGGATGGCCGGCCACATAATTGATCACGTCCTGACTGGTAGTAGCCGCCATTGCTTTAGGTGTCAAAGAATCATTGTGCAATACTGAATCGACGATAAAACGAACTGTGCTGGTTGCCTGAACGCCATCGAAGACCGGGATTAAATTTTTCTTAAATTTCCCTGTCAGCACTTCTTTCAATTCATCCATCGTAAACAATGAGTCTGGCGAATTCGGATGAACTATTACCGCAACGGCATCCCTGGCCACAACAGCCTGGGAAGGCCCTACCTTAATAGAATCAACCATCAATTTTTCTTCGGCAATACTGGCTTTACGTGTTGCAATAATCATCCTGACACTGTCGGTCAACAGGTCTTGCAGACAGGCTGCTTCGGGTTTGTATTGCACAGCAATCGTCGTTCCCGGGTTATTGGATTCATATACCTGTATCTGTGCATCAATGATAGGCTTAAATGATTCATCCGCACTGATCAGAATTCTTCCTCTCTTTTCGGTGTCTGGTAACCGGGCTCTTTGTTTTTCATACGACTGGCAACCTGCCATTATCATCATCAAAAAACCGGAAACACCTGCCAGCCAGATCCAAAAGCCGCTGCTTCTATACCCTTTCATTTAAAATAATTTTTCTTATATCCCCGGTATATCCGCCAGCTCCCATATATAACACAAATGCCACCGAATACTTTGTCCCGGATATCCGGCGGAAACTGTTCATTGAATGAAATGTCAAAATAACTCCGGAAAAAAAGGAATAATCCCAGTATCACGATCATCGCTCCAATACCGTAATCCAGTATTGAGCGCATGGAAGATACCTGTTTTTTTCTCTTCTTTTCATATTCTTCAAGCATGTCGATCATTTTCGGAACGGGCAAATTATCGAATTTTTACTTTTCTTCCCGGATAAAGTTGAGATGCAATAAAGGGGTAAAATCCATAACGGGTGTTAGCTTAAGATTCGTTGGCCGTTGACCGGTGTTTTCTTCTGTTGGATTGCAAATTGTTAATTCATAGTTCATTTCCCTGTCACCCCGGACCAGGTTTAGTACACTTACAGGTTTAATGAATAATATAAGATCCGGGGTCTCCCCGCGCTGTACTTACTTCAAATCAGTAAGACATATTGTTTAGAATATACTGCAGATGGGAGAGACCCCGGATCTTAGTGAACTATAATCGAGATCGTACTAAACCTGGTCCGGGGTGACAGGGAAATGAACTAACTATCACGATCGGTCATCGGACAACGGACAACGGACAACGCTCAACGAATTCCTATCTTTGCAGTTATGAAAATCTTAATGGTCTGCCTCGGTAATATCTGCCGCAGCCCGCTGGCTGAAGGCATTTTGCAACAGAAGGCATCCGCCGCAGGGCTCAACTGGCGTGTGGAAAGCGCCGGCACCAACGGCTATCATAATGGAGAAGCACCTCATCACCTTTCCCAGAAAGTGGCCCGCTTTAATGGCATCGATATCGGCCATCAGCGTTCCAGGAAATTCATTGCCGCCGATTTTGAGATCTATGACAGAATTTACGCGCTCGCAGGCGACGTGCTGGACGAGATCAGGTATATCGCCAAAAGCAAGTATGACGCCACTAAAACAGACCTGCTGATGAATGAATTGCATCCCGGAAGCGATATGGACGTGCCCGATCCCTGGTACGGACCGGAGCCCGGCTACCATGATGTGTACAAAATGATCGCCGAAGCCTGCGATGCGATCATCGAAAAATATACAACCAGTCAGCTTCCGGCAGACACAACTCTTCAATATAAATAATGGCAAAACCGACTGTTAGCTTACCACAGGGCACCCGTGATTTTGGACCTGATATTGTCCGCAAACGGCAATACATTTTTACTACCATCCGCACCGTCTTTGAACTATATGGCTTTCAACCGCTGGAAACTCCCGCCATGGAAAACCTGGAAACCCTGATGGGCAAATACGGGGAAGAAGGCGATAAACTTATTTTCAAGATATTGAACAATGGCCTTGATAAAAAAGAGCAACTGGCCAGGGAAGAATTTGAAAAAATACTACAAGGCCGCAACACAAAAGCCATCACCGAAAGAGCGCTCAAATACGATCTTACCATTCCCTTTGCACGCTATGTGGCCATGAACCAGGGCCAGCTCAGTTTCCCTTTTAAAAGATACCAGATACAGCCAGTGTGGCGGGCAGACAAGCCGCAAAAAGGCCGCTACCGCGAGTTTTATCAATGTGATGCCGACGTGGTAGGCAGCACTTCCCTGCTCAATGAAGTGGAACTGGCAACCCTTTATGCAGAAGTGTTCAACCAATTGGGCATACCCGTCGATATCAAGATCAATAACCGTAAGATACTGGCTGCGCTGGCAGAAGTATGCGGCGGACCGGATAAAATGATCGCCATCACCGTGGCTATCGACAAACTGGACAAGGCAGGACTGGCAAAAGTAGAAGCCGAGCTTTCAGAAAAAGGGCTGGACCAGCAGCAGGTCAGCATTATCCGCCAGTACCTCGAAATAAAGGGAACGAACAGGGAAAAGCTGGCCCGGGCAAAAGAGTTACTGGGCAAAACCGAAGCAGGCGAAGCCGGTATCCGGGAGCTGGAATTTGTGCTGGACTATTTTGATCCCTCCATGCAAGCCCCTCCGTTGCTGATTGATTTTACCCTGGCACGAGGACTGAATTACTATACCGGCATCATCTTCGAAGTAAAAGCCCGGAACGTGCAAATGGGCAGCATTGGCGGAGGTGGCCGCTATGATGATCTCACCGGCCTCTTTGGCGTACCCGGCATACCCGGCGTAGGCATTTCATTCGGTGTAGACAGGATATATGATGTAATGGATGAACTGCAGCTTTTCCCGGCAGATGTGCAGATGGGCAGCCAGGTCTTATTCTTCAACCTCGGAGAGCGGGAAAGCAAGATGGCTTTTACCCTGATGCAACAGTTACGTGCAGAGAACATAAGAGCAGAACTGTACCACGAAAACAGCAAATTTGACAAGCAATTCAAATACGCCGAGAAAAAGAATATTCCTTATATCGTCATCATCGGAACACAGGAACTGGTGGAAAAATCCTGTGTGGTCAAGGATTTGAGGACCGGGAAACAAATAACCCTTCCGCTAGAAGAACTGCTGAATTTTTCTTTTCTTTAGGCTCCTAAACAATGACTCAAACCATCAAACTATGAAACGCAATACACTATTACTTGCCATTGCAGTGACAGTGACCCTTTTTGCCGTATCCTGTAAAAAAGGAGGTAAAACCGGTCTGCTTGTTCCGAAAGAAGCCGGCGTAGTCTTTTATTTCAACAGTGGTTCCTTATCCTCCAAACTCAGTTGGGAAGAGATCAGGAAAAGCCAGTGGTTCCAGGAAGTGAACCGTGAAGCTCCGGACTCTTTTGCCCGTAAAATGTTGGAGGACCCTTCCCTGTCTGGTGTAGATACTGACAAGGGCTTTTGCTTCTTTCTTGCAGGAAGAGGCCGCGGAGGCTATGCTTCTTTTCAAGGCGATATAAAGGACCAGGCAGCTTTTGAGGAAATGGTGAAACATTCAGAGAAAAGTTCGGCCACTCCTGAAAAATCGGGTGACTTAAGCATACTTCGCATGCGTGATGCGGTGCTTACCTGGAATAAATCAAAATTCGTGTTTGTAGCAGATGCCCCATTCAATACGAATATGAACGGCGGCTCAAGAAGATTCCCGGAAGACAGCCTGGTAGCATTTGCCCAAAATATCTATAAACTGAAAGGAAAAGATCTCCTGGATTCGGATTCCAAATTTGCAGACCTTATCCAAAGCAAAGGAGATATGCATCTCTGGCTTAGTGTAGGCAATCTGTACAGCAATATACCCATGGGTATGATGGATATGATGAAATTGAACCTGCTGATGGAAGGTAATGTAAGCACCGGCACCCTGAGTTTTGATGATGGTAAGATAACCCTCAATGGCAAACAATACTATGGTAAAGAGCTGACCAAGCTGATCAATAAATATTCCTCCAAAGGTGCAGGCAGTGAGCTGACCAGCAGGCTGCCCAATGGAGATGTGCTGGCTGCAGGCGTATACAGCTATCCTGTTGGCGCTATCACAGAAATGATCAAGCTGATCGGTGCCGATGGCCTGGCCAATGCATTCCTGGGCCAGAAAGGGCTTAACCTCGACGATATCAGTAAAGCATTTAAAGGTGATCTGGCATTTGCTGTAACGGATGTTACCAGCAGAATTGATACGGTGAAGTATGAATATGAGGGAAAAACTTCCAGCTACACCACTACCAAAACAGAGCCTCAATATGTTTTTGGAATGGCGATCGACGATCAGAAATCATTCGACAAGGTTTATAATGTATTCAGTGAAGACCTGAACAAAATACCTTCCAATGTTGCAGACATTAAAACAGAAAAAGGTTGGCTAATGGTTTCCAATGCACCGGCACTTACTTCAGGCTTTCTTGCCGGCAACAACAAACCTGCTTATGCAGATAAGATCAGCGGACATCTATTCGGTGGATTTTTCAATCTTCAGAAATTCATGTCGCTGATCAATTCGGAAATGCGCGACAGCGTATCGCTCAAAGTATTGCAGCTTTCCAAAGAGACCTGGCAGGATGTAACGATGTATGCAGATTACAAAGGCGGCACAGCTTCTTACCAGTTTGATGTTAACCTGATTGACAAAGGCACCAACAGCCTGAAACAACTCAATCAGTATGCTGATAAAATAGTAGCGATCCGCAATGCAGAACGTGCCCGTTATAATGTAGTTGATTCAACTATTGTAACAGAAGCACCTCCCAAAGCATTCAACTAATATAACACATACACAATGGGCCGCAGACGGGTGTCTGCGGCCTTTTTTATACTTTTATTTCATGCAGCTTACACTAAGCAATCTATTGCCCGTATACTTTGAAAAGAACCGTACGCAAACATCTGAAGTATGGGGCAAAGAAATAGTATGGCAAAAAGAAGAACTGATCAAGATCGTTGCTCCATCAGGAAGCGGTAAATCTTCACTGATCAATTTCCTGTATGGCATGCGCAAAGATTTTGATGGAGTGATCCGGTACAACCAGCAGGATATCCGTAGCATGAACCCTGAACAACTCGCGCCTTTGCGCAAAGATCATGTCAGCATCGTGTTCCAGGATCTCCGTTTGTTCCCTCATCAAACCGTTGCAGAAAACCTGGAGATCAAACGCCAGCTCAACCCTTTTCATTCACCGGAAAAAGTGCGTGAGATGACGGAACGTTTGGGCATTGGAAACAAAATGGATTCACTGGCAAGGACCTGTTCTTATGGAGAGCAACAACGTGTGGCTATCATCCGGGCTTTATTGCAACCATTCGATTTTCTGTTGCTGGATGAGCCGTTCAGTCATCTTGATGACAGGAACTCACAGAATGCCATGCAATTGATACTGGAAGAATCCAAAGTCCGCAAGGCATGTGTTATCCTTGCCGACCTGGAGCGTATCGAGTTCTTCCCTTACACCCGCCTTTTTCATTTATAAACTATTACTGTGGCTGTATCATTCAAACCCATACAACCCTTATTGCAAACAGGCACCAATGCAGCTTCACGCTGGTTTTCCTATATCGGGCTTGGTGTTGGCGTGCTCTTATTGCTTTGTTCCATCCAGATGTTCATCAATATCCAGCAACTGCTGAAAGAAGGCAGCATCCGGAAAAACGGGTTTGATTATATTTCCATCACCAAATCCGTTACCAATGAAACAATGGGCCAACCCGAAAAAAATCTTTTCAGTCAGGCAGAACTGGATGAACTGAAGGCACAACCATTCATTGAAGATGTTTCTCCCCTCTTGCCCAATGATTTCAGGGTAAAGCTCAGTGCAGGCAGTGTGCTGGCATTTAGCACCGATATGTTTCTTGAAACACTGGACAATGATTTTATTGACACACTTCCGCCATCCTTCACCTGGCAGGAAGGCCAGTACAATATCCCTATCATCCTTTCTTCTGATTTTTTTGAAATATACAATGTGTTTGCGCCGGGTCAGGGCCTGCCGCAAATATCCCGCGAAACGGCCATGGGCATTCCTGTGCAAATTATCTGTGAAGGAAATGGCCTGACAGAAACATTCACCGGTAAGATCGTTGCATTCAGCGACCGGGTGAACTCTGTGCTGGTGCCAAAGAACTTTCTGTTATGGTCCAATAAAACGTTTGGCAAAGGAGCAGAAGTGCAGGCATCCAGGGTATTTGTTAAAACAAAGGATGCCAACAATACAGAACTGTTGAAATTTGTTGACCGGAAAAATTATAAACTGAACAAGGATAAAACCCTGCTGGGCAGAAACAAGATGGTGATACAGGGTATCTTCAGCGGTTTGGGCATTTTCGGTTTGCTGGTCGTGTTGCTGGCGTTGATGCTGTTTTCATTTTACCTGCAACTGGTGATCGCCCGAAGTAAAGACAGTCTGCAATTATTGCTGACGCTGGGGTATTCGCCTGCCTGGCTGAGCAGGAATGTGGCGAGGATTTTTGTTCCGATATATATTGCAGTGGTACTGGCTGCATTGATCATTACACAGTTGATGCAATGGTCGTTTCATCATTTTGTGATGTATGACAGACCGGAGTTGACATCGATAGTGAGCTGGGTTGTTGGAGCCGTTGCCTTAGCACTTATTCTGCTTTCAGTTGTGACCAATTACCGGCTGGTGAAATCACTCCTGTATGGGTTATATGAGAAGTAAGCATAACTGCTGTATAATATAAAAAGGCTGATCTAATGATCAGCCTTTTTATGATTTGCATGTTCTTTACGGTTAGAGGTTCTGTGTCACTACACCATTGGTATAATCGATCTCAGCCCTTGGTATCATGAAGATCCAGTTGCTTGTTCCTGCTGGTTCCTCCATTTTTTGTGCCAGGGAGTTATCATGGTTTCCACCTGTACGGTCAAGCGCTTCATTCAACCTTTTCAGGTCATAGAAACGGAAGCCTTCAGCCCAAAGCTCAACGCGGCGTTGGATCATGATCTCATCGATAAGTGCCTGACCGGTGTTGCTTGAACGAACATAGTCAGGGTCCCTTTGATGGGCCAATGGATAGAGCGCATCGGCTGCATCGCCATCATGGCCGCCCATGCGGGCCAGTGCTTCTGCTTCGATCAGGTACATTTCTCCGGCACGCATTAACCCGAGGTCACCATTACTGTTACCAGGATTCGCCAGCATGAATTTGCGGGTCATGTAGGGTTTACGTGTTCCCCCGTCCACTACAGGGAAAGCAGTGTTTGTTCCTGTGGGGTCCCAAAGTTGCTTTCTGATATCAGTTGCTGTGATCTGATCATACAGTACTGAAAAGATCGCTTTGGGATTACCGCGTGTATTGGTAGAAGAGAAGTCTCCCAGATATGCAAAGAATGAGTAGAAATAAGTGGGATGGTTATCCAGGTGCTTATAACCCCACATCCACTCAGGATTAGCCTGATCAGAAAAACCTTCCATGTACTGGGTATTGCTCATCAATGAAAATCCCTGGCGTGCCTCTTTAGCCATTTGAGCAGCTACGTCCCATTTTTGCTGGGTCAAAGCGACCCTTGCTTTGAAACCTTTTGCCACATTCACATTGATATGGGATTTATCGGGGCGGCTAACACCGTCCAGTAAAGTAATAGCTTCATCGATATCGCTGTTGATCTGTGCATACACTTCTTCTACGGTGTTGCGGGGCAATGAACCACTGCGGGGTTCAAGCACGAGTGAAACGCCGGGGCCGCTGTTATCGCCGCCATTTACATAGCGGGCTCCAAATAACTGGACCAGTTGATGATAAGCCCAGGCCCTGTAAGCATATGCCTCTCCTTTGATCAGCTTTTTTTCTTCATCAGGACCAGTAGCATTGTCGATATTCGCGATGATCATGTTGGCATTACCAATAAATACATAGGGAAAACCATAACAGAAACGCACCATTGTGCTTGTTTCGCTGCGGTGAGACAACCAGCGGTATTCGCTGACAAACCAACCATTCGCCTGGGCTGTCATTACAAAGTCTTCTCCCAGCACTTCCATATACAGCATATTACCACTTACACCTCCCAGGGCCTGCGATCCATACCACTGCACATAAAGTTCGCGATGCATACCGTTGATCGCAGCCATCGCGTTCTTGGTAGTGGAAAAAATATTCTGTGGTGTTAAAACGGTCGGAGGATCGGTTTGCAGGTAATCCTTCTTACAACCGGCTCCAAACAGCACCAATGCGATCAATGCTGCCCAGGTTATATTTTTAGTCAATGTTTTCATACAATTAATTTTAGAAGTTTAAGCTTAAACCGACGTTGAGTATGCGTGCTGCATCATAAGAATCGCTTGTAGAGCCGCTAAAGCTGCCATTTACGTTCATGCCTTTGCGTTTGGTAAAGAAGTGCAGGTTCTCAGCACTTACAAATACCCTGGCGCCTGCAGCATGTATTTTGGATAAAAGCGATTGCGGCAGACGGTAAGACAGGCTGATGTTGTTAATGCTCAGATAAGACGCACTGGTAAAGAAACGCGTTGATGCCGCACCATACTGTGCTGTACGTTGGTTGTCCAGTCTCGGAACAGTAGTCACATCACCGGGTTTCTGCCAGCGTTTGAACATATCCACGTGATATGTGCCACCTGCAGTTGCAGTTGACATCAGGCTTCCGTAAACACCGTCAGATATTGTACCTCCCAACTGGTAAGTAAGCAGAACGCTAAGATCAAAGTTCTTGTAGGAAACAGTGTTCAGGATACTACCATATACATCAGGCAATGCAGTGTGGCCGGTGAAGTCCTGGCGCGCATTGTTGTGGTCAATGGTAACGGTATCAGCACCGCCATCTCCTTTAGAGATGATCCTGTCTGTAGTAGGATTATAAGTGATCACACCCAGGTATAAGCCCTGGCCATCAGCAGGGTCTACTCCATACCAGTTACGGGTATAGAAATCATAGATAGAGTGGCCGGCTTCCCTGCGGAAAGATCCACTGGCTACACTGGGCGTTTCCACTGGCATTTTAGTGATCTTATTCTTATAGGTAGTAGCATTCACCGTCATATTCCAGTTCCAGTCTCTTGAACGAACAATATTACCTGTCAACTGAACTTCCAGGCCCTGGTTTTTCATTGAACCGATATTCTTGATCACATTGAAGTTACCACTGGGAGTACCGCCATTCTGGTAAGGTTGGGGAATTGAGAATATCAGACCGCTACTATTCCTGATAAAATATTCAACAGTACCACTGATGCGTCCTTTCAGCAAAGAAAAGTCAACACCGAAGTCAAGTGGCTTCTGCGTTTCCCATGTCAGTGTCGGGCTTCCTAATGAATTCAGTACAACACCTGTTTGAGTGGCATTGTCATAACCGATAACATAGCCAGCCTGGTAGGGATAGTTAGAGCTGAAACCGTCTGAGTTACCCACTGAGCCATAAGAAACACGGAATTTCAACATATCGATAGCAGGAACTTTAAAGAATTCTTCCTGGTCAATTCTCCATCCTGCACCGATAGACCAGAAATTTGACCAGCGTACATCCTTATGGAATTTGGAGTTTCCGTCGCGACGTATAGAACCGGACAACATGTATCTGTTCTGGTAATCGTAGTTAACACGTGACAGGAATCCTTCAGTACGGGCTTCTGAAAAAGAAGAACTGAGTGAGTTGATGGTGATAAAGTTTGAATACATATAAATGTCTTCAAAGCTTTGACCAATTCTCATGCCGCTGGTACCCCTGCTTTTATAATTATAATTTTCGTGACCTGCAACGGCGTCAATAGTATGAGGGCCGAATTTTTTATTGAAATTCAACAGTTGGTTGAATGTATAGCTGGTCACTTTGCTCCATGACATACTATAACGTCCTGAAGGATAACCATCACCTACCGTTGGATTTTCATAGCTCTCACCGGTCGTGTTGGTAACATCCATGCTGATATTGGTAGTAGCTTTCAACCAGGGAGTGAAAGTTACTTCAGCAAATGCCCTGGTAGAAAGCACATCGCGTATATCATTATTGAGGTTCCAGAGGTGCTCGGCAATAGCGTGGCGTCCGCTATTGTATGGGCGCGCATATCCTCCTTCATTGCCATAATCGAATTGGGGGTTACCCGCTGCGTCATATACCAATTCACCTGTACCAGCTACGCGTTGATGCACAGGATAGATTGGTGCAATATAACGTGCAAAGTAGAAGGGGTTTACGATGCCACCGGTTTCTGAATAGTTAAAAGTGCTGCGATTAGCCGCAAGGTTGATCCCCGTCCTGAACCAATTTGTCGGTTTAACGCTCGCATTCACACGACCGCTGAATCTTTCCATTGAAGAACGGAGACCCCAACCGCCTTCTTTCAGATAGTTGAAAGAAGAACTGATATCAGAACGGTCATTGCCGGCTGTGTACTGGATACCATATTCATTCCGGGTACCGTTGCGTGTGGCCTGATCAAGCCAGTTCAGATCATCACCATATAACAATGATGCATTAGGATTGATGCGTCCGTCAGTACCAACAATCTCCGTATTGCCAACATTGAAAGGATTATAATTACCCAGCATCTGGTAAATATCCTGGAAGTTGCCATTACGGAATATCTGACGTCCAATATTTGGTCCTGAGGTGTAGCGGGGAAGTGTACCGCTGGCGATCATGCTTGCACTATCCATTGGAATAGGCATTCCCTGCACCAAGGTGTTATAGGCCAAACCATTTCTATATGATTCCCAGGCAAGGGGATAATATTGAAAAGCATCTACAGTTTCATAACGCGGAATAGCCGGATTGGAACGTCCGAGTTGAACTTTGAACTGGATGTTTTGTCTTCCTTTACGGCCTTTCTTTGTGGTGATCATCACCACACCGTTCGCACCGCGCGAGCCATAAAGTGCAGTCGAAGATGCATCTTTCAATGCAGTGATGCTTTCGATATCATCCGGGTTCAGATTTGAAAATCCACCATCATATACCACTCCATCCACTACATACAGCGGACCATTGGTCAATGACAGTGAACCAAATCCCCTGATCACTATACCGGGGCTTGATCCGGGAGCACCACTTGCTGTAGTGGTTTGTATACCAGGAGCAGCGCCAGCCAGTGCATTCAGTGCATTGGTGAGCGGTCTGTTCTGAAGTTGCTTCGGGCCGATCTGTGCGGCTGAACCAACGAAGTCGCTCCTCTTCACAGAGCCATACGCTACCACTACTACCTCATCGAGGTTTTGCGTGCGTGTGACCAGTGAAATAGATATGGTGTTGGAAGAACCAATGTTCTGTTCCTTAGTTTCTCTATCAATAGAAGAGAAAACAAGTGTTCGTGCATTGGCAGGAACTGAAAGCGTGAAAACACCGTCCGCGTTAGTACTGGTGCCTTCAGAGCTGCCCTTAATGGTTACAGAAACATTGGCGAGAGGTGCACCGTTTTCATCGGTGACTTTGCCGGTAATCGTCTTTTGCGCCCATACCTGGCTGGCAAGAAGAATTACCGACAAAACGAGGAGTAGTCGTTTCATCTGCAGTTTGGTTTTAGTGTTTAGAAATGTCTATTCGTACCACTATTTTGAATAGTTGTATAAACGCATCTTCATTGTTATTTTCTCAATGTGAACTTGAACCCAGAGAAAGACAAGAGTGAGGAGATAATAAGTACCCATGACCTTATTCTTTCAATAGAAAGGCTAAAATATGTGTTATTTGAATATTAAATCCTAAAACCGGGAAAAAAAATATCAGTTTTTTTTCTGCACATTTTCATATATGACAGCAGCACCCTGGCCAACGCCCACACACATTGTTGCTAAACCATATTGCACATCTGCTCTTTGCATTTCATATAATAATGTAGTGGAGATCCTTACACCACTGCATCCCAATGGATGCCCCAATGCAATGGCACCCCCATTTACATTCACTTTTTTTTCATCCAGTCCCAATTCGCGCATACAAGCAATCGTTTGCGATGCAAATGCTTCATTCAATTCGATCAGGCCGAGCTGACCGGTCTTTAATCCTGAACGCTGCAACACTTTTTGTGTGGCAGGCACCGGCCCAATGCCCATAATGGCAGGATCCACTCCTGCTGTCGACATTGCCACGATCTTTGCCATTGGCTCAAGCCCGTATTTTTTCACAGCAGCTTCACTGGCCAGCAACATCGCCGCAGCTCCATCATTGATGCCGGCCGCATTGCCTGCAGTCACCGTTCCTTCTTTTGCAAAAGCAGGTTTCAATCCTGCCAGTTTTTCCAGGGAAGTCTTGCGCGGGTGTTCGTCATTCACGATCCAGCTCACTAATCCATCACGGAACAGTTCCAGTCCTGTAATTTCTTCATCCCATTTATTGGCAGCTTTGGCCGCAAAATATTTTTCCTGCGATGCAAAAGCAAAGGCGTCCTGTTCTTCCCTTGAGATATTCCATTGCCTGGCCACATTCTCTGCTGTTTCTCCCATACTGAAGGGATGGTGCATGGCTGCTAGTTTTTTGTTTACAAAACGCCAGCCGAGCGTAGTATCGAATGTTTCTGTATTGCGTTGAAAAGGAGCAGTGGCTTTGCCGGTTACAAATGGAGCCCTTGTCATGCTTTCAACACCGCTCGCAATGATCAGTTCCGCATCCCCACACATTACCTGGCGTGCTGCATCCATAATGGCCTGTAGCCCGGAAGCACAAAGCCGGTTCACCGTATTGCCTCCGACAGAAACGGGCAGGCCGGCCAGTAGGGCCGCCATCCGTGCCACATTCCGGTTGTCTTCCCCAGCCTGGTTGGCCGCGCCGGCAATCACATCTTCGATCGCGTTCACATCAATGGAAGCATTCCTTTCCAGCAGCACACTGATCACATGGGCCAGCAGATCATCAGGACGGAAGGCTGAAAGCGCCCCGCCATATTTTCCTATCGGTGTTCTCACCGTATCGATCACATAAACTGTATTCACTTGCAATCTTTTGATTTTGAATTTTTTACCAGATTGTAAACGTTTAAGGTTTAATGTTTAAGAGCTTAAAAGTTCTGAGAGAATAACGTTAAACCCTTAAACTTTTAAACTCTTAAGCCCTAAACTATAACACTCCCCGGCATAGCCTCGCAATATACTATCTTTGCAGCATGGCAAAAGCAGTGAAGCAAAATATCCGGAACCTGACGCTCCAGGATATTGAGGCTTATTTTGAAGAAATGGGGGAGAAAAAGTTCAGGGCCCGGCAGGTTTATGAATGGCTCTGGCTGAAGCAGGCACAGGATATTGATGCCATGACCAATCTCAGCAAGGAATTGCGCACCAGGCTCAAAGAAGAATTTACCCTTCCCGCGCTTACGATCGACGCTACACAATATTCAGCAGACGGCACTGTAAAATCCCGTTTTAAAACACATGATGGCCACCTGGTAGAAGGCGTACTGATCCCGACAGAAACAAGGGTCACTGCCTGTGTATCTTCCCAGATCGGCTGCTCACTCAGTTGCAAGTTCTGCGCTACCGGCTATATCGACCGGAAAAGGAATCTTGGTTTTGATGAGATCTATGATGAAGTGGTGTTGCTCAACCAGCAAAGTGACCGCATACACGGAAAGAAATTGACCAATATCGTTTTCATGGGTATGGGCGAACCCCTGCTCAATTATAAGAACGTGCTGAAAGCGATCGATAAGATCACTTCACCCGACGGGCTTGGCATGAGCCCGAGAAGGATCACCGTTTCCACAGCCGGCGTGGCCAAGCAGATAAAACAATTGGGCGATGATAAAGTGAAATTCAAACTGGCCCTTTCCCTGCATGCCGCGAACGACCGCAAGCGTCATGAGATCATGCCGATCAATGATTCCAATAATATCCAGACGCTGATTGAAGCGCTGAATTATTTTTATAAACAAACCAAGAACGAGATCACGTTTGAGTACATCCTGTTCAATAATTTTAATGACAGTTTGCAGGATGCTGATGAACTGATCAGGATATACCGCCAGGTGCCGGCCGATCTTGTCAATATCATTGAATACAACCCTATTGATTTTGCCAGGTTCACCAAACCTACCGAAGAGAAAGTGGAAGCATTCATGAATTACCTGGAAAAGCACCGGGTAAATGCCCGGTTGCGCCGCAGCCGTGGTAAAGACATAGATGCAGCCTGCGGACAACTGGCTAATAAGAATTAAAAAATCAAAAGTAAAAATTCAAAAAACTGCTACTTGTTACAGCTTATTGAATTTCGAATACCTCTTTTTGAATTTTTATTTTTGACTTTTGACTTTAAAACATACTGTTGTAAAACAGCAAACCCCTGACATGAAAAAAACTCCCAATCAATTCTCCAAGTTTGCGAAGAAGAAAAGCAATGCAGCCGTAAAAGAAGAGTTCAAGGCTGAAAAAAGAAAATACAAAAAGGAACGCGAAGAATATTTCGAAAAGAAAAAAGCGGAAGCCCGCAAACAAGCCGGGCCGGATACCCGTGGCAAAATGGGTGGACCAGCCAAACCAACACCTGCTCCGGTTATCCAGCGCCGGGAATCCACTGATTCCATGCCGCTGAATAAATACATCGCGCATGCAGGCATCTGTGGACGCCGGGAAGCTGCCGACCTGGTAAGAACAGGCGTGGTGAAAGTGAATAAGGAAACCGTGACAGAACCGGGACATAAAGTGTCATCGCTGGATGAGGTGAGCGTAAATGGGAAAAAAATATTCCTTGCAAAAAACCTTGTCTATATCCTGCTCAACAAACCCAAGGATTATATCACCACCACTGATGATCCTCAAAAAAGAAAAACAGTGCTTGATCTTATCCAGCGTGCAACGAAGGAAAGGGTTTATCCGGTTGGCCGGCTCGACCGCAACACTTCCGGTGTGCTGTTGCTCACCAATGATGGAGAACTTGCTCAAAAGCTTACACATCCCAGCCATCAGATCAAGAAAGTATATGCTGTTACCCTGAACAAACCACTGGATAAAAAAGATTTTGATCAGATACTGAAAGGCGTTAACCTGGAAGATGGCCCTGCCAGTGTGGACGTGCTGGCTTATGCCGACCTGAAAGATAAAACGCAGATCGGGGTAGAGATCCATAGCGGCCGCAACCGTATCGTACGCCGCATATTTGAATCATTAGGTTATGATGTAAAAAACCTGGACAGGGTAATATTTGCCGGCCTGACCAAGAAAAATGTGGAAAGAGGTAAATACCGCTTCCTCACCGAAAAAGAAGTAAGAGACCTCAAGCATTTTGGAAAAGGCAAATAAGCCATATCATTTGTATCTCCCATGAAGGATTGGATCATTTTCAAGAACGACAATTTTATTGTAGTAAATAAACCTTCCGGCCTCCTGTCAATCCCTGACAGAATGGGACAGGAGGTTTCATTAAAAACAATGTTGCAGGAAGTGTATGGCCAGGTGTTTACCGTGCATCGTTTGGATAAAGACACCAGCGGCCTTATCCTTTTTACCTTGAATGAAGAAGCGCACAAACATTTTTCCCGGCAATTTGAAGCACGACTAACAGAAAAGATCTACCTGGGATTGGTGATCGGCTCACCCGTAAAAAAAGAAGGTCATATTGATGCACCTATTGCAGAGCATGCCTTTAAAAAAGGATTGATGATGGTGCACCAGAAAGGAAAAGAATCTTTAACCGATTATAAAGTGCTGGAAGATTTTGGCATCTATTCCTGGATACAGTTCCGGATACATACAGGCCGCACTCACCAGATAAGGGTTCATGCAAAAGAGATCGGGCACCCTATTGTGTGTGATGAATTGTATGGAGACGCAAAGCCTGTATTACTTTCTTCTTTTAAAAGCAAGTTCAAGCTTTCTAAAAATGAACTGGAAGAAAGGCCAATACTGGGCAGACTGGGCCTGCATGCTTTCCAATTGAAGGTGATGGACATGAATAAGGAGATGATCGAACTGGAAGCTCCGCTACCGAAAGATCTGCGAGCCACTTTGCAGCAATTGCAGAAAAGAAAAAAGGTTTAATCCTTAACTCTTTTCCAGTGCCTGCCGTATATCTTCCAGTATATCTTCCACATGCTCCAGTCCCACTGACACACGGATCAGGCCCGGTGTAATTCCTACTGCATTCCTTTCTTCTTCTGTGAGCTTGGAATGCGTGGTGGAAGCCGGATGCGATGCGATCGTTCTGGTATCGCCCAGGTTATTGGTCATGGAGATCATCTTCAATGCATTCAGGAATTTTCTACCGCCATCAATGCCGCCTTTTATTTCAAAAGTGACAATAGCACCGCCATTGCTCATTTGTTTTTTAGCAATAGCATATTGCGGATGTGTTTCCAGGAAAGGATATTTTACCTGGCTTACTTTAGCATTGCCCTGCAGGCCCTGTGCTATTTTCAATGCATTTTCTGCATGTTTGTCCATCCGCACAAATAATGTTTCCAGGCTTTTGGTCAGCACCCAGGCATTGAACGCGCTCATGGAAGGACCGGTATTTCTTACAAAAAGATAAAGAGGCTTCACCAGGTCTTTCTTTCCAACCACTACACCACCCAGCACCCGCCCCTGTCCGTCGATAAACTTGGTAGCGGAATGCAATACAAGGTCGGCACCATATTTTATCGGTTGCTGTACGGCGGGTGTGGCAAAGCAATTGTCAACCACAAACAGTACATTATGCTTTTTGCAGATCGCCGCCACTTTTTCAATATCAATAATGTCAAGCCCGGGATTGGAAGGCGTTTCCACATACAGCATTTTGGTGTTGGGCTTGATCAGGGCTTCGATTGTTTCGGGCCTGGTCATATCAAAATAGCTATACTCGATCCCCCACTTGGGCAGGTACTTGGTCAGAATGGTATGGGTTGAGCCAAACACGGCAGAGGCAGATACAATATGGTCTCCTTTACTCAGGAAGGTCATGAAAGTGGAGAAAATAGCTGCCATGCCGGTACCGGTGGCAATGCCATCTTCTGCACCCTCAAGCGCAGCTATTTTAGCAATAAACTCATCCACGGTAGGATTGGAGAACCGGGAGTAGATGTTCACGTCAAGGCTGTCATCTGCAAAAGCAGCCGCCATCTCCTCTGCTGAATCATATATGAAACTGCTGGTCAGGAATAAAGGGGTAGCATGTTCTTTCTCACCGGTACGGGTTGTTTGCAAGCGGACTGCCTGCGTTTCTGGACGCTGTGACATTAGAGAGTCTTTTTTGTGAACTGCAAAGATAGGGAGAGATGCGGGAAGCGGGATGTGGTGTTTTGTTGATCGTTGGCCGTCGGTCGAATTTCTAGCAAGCTGTGGTCAGTAGTCCCTTTTCCATTGTCACCCCGGCCCTGGTTTAGGGAAATAACTGGTGTAGTACACTAAGAGCCGAGGTCTCCCCCATTTGCAGTATTTGCCAAGCAATAATGTCTTACAGATTTGAAGCAAGTGCAGCGCGGGGAGACCCCGGCTCTTATATTCTTTAAACCAGCAAGAGCATTGAACCTGGGCCGGGGTGACAATGGAAAAGGAACTACTGGTTCCGGTTTGCGTATTACTTACGTATTAACGGCCATTCGGTTATTCGGCCAACGGCCAACGAACAAACGATCAAGGAACAACGATCATTCTACTCCCACTCCGCCAATCACTTCTCCTTTGGACGTATTATACAGATCATACCAGTCCTGCTGTTCAAGGTCTATGTCAAAAGCCTTTACAATATTGCGGATCCGCTGCTCCTTCAGTGTACCAATAAGCGGAAGTGCGCCAAGCTTGATAAGCCAGGCCACAGCAATGGATTCCACGTTGGCGCCATATTTTTTTCCTATCTCGTCCAGCTTGTAATTGACCCGCAAGGCTGTGGGGTCAGTGCCGTTTTCGATACGGCCTCCGGCAAGAGGTGCGGCAGCAAGAGGGCGCATGTAGCGTTGCTTGATATAATCGATCTGACCATTGTCGAGCGCAGTCGTATTCAGCAGGTTTAATTCAATATGATTGGTAACAATGGGCACACGGAGATAAGAAGCCAGCAACTGGTGCTGAAAAACAGAGAAATTAGCTACGCCGATATTGCGGATCTTTCCGGAAGTGCGCAGGCGTTCCAGTGCCAATGCTGTTTCTTCCAGGTTGGAAAGCGGATCAAGCTGGTCAAGCAGAAAGATATCAATATAATCGGTCTTTAATTTTTGCAGGGAGCTATCAACGCTTTTCAGGATATGCGCCGCCGATGTATCATAATGTTTGACACGGATATCGGGGCGGGCAGCGTGCGGGATATTGACACCGCATTTGGTAAACAACACAATGTCTTCCCGTTTGAACGAGCGTTGCTTCATTACATTGCCAAACAATTCTTCGCATTGATAACCGCCATAAATATCTGCATGGTCAAAAGTGTTGATGCCAAGCTCCAGGCAAAGATTGATCACTTTTTCCATAGCAATAGCGCCAGATGCACTGGTGTCTTCCCATCTCCAGAAACCATACACAGCCGGGGATACTTTAGGCCCCGAATCACTTAAATAGATCTTTTTCATTTGTTCGTAAGTTTAGAGTAGTTGAAACAGGAAATAACTCCATTTTCCAATGGATGATATTCCTGCTATAATAAAAAGTTCAATTGACGCCGTGGTCGGATTCGAACCGACGTTAAAGGTTTTGCAAACCTGTACCTCACCACTCGGCCACACGGCTGATAAAGGGCATCCCGGGGAACCGGGACGCCGTTACTACTCTAACGTTTGCTCTAAAAACGATAAGCAAAACTCCTTTAGTTATTTCAACAGTCCGTCTACAGTGATCGCAGCATAATACAATGCCCCGATCGTTGGACCGGCAGCATATTGTATATACCGGTTGTTCAATATATTGCTTCCGCCTACTTTAATAGTTGAATACAACGAAGGGATTCTGTAAGTGACCTGCGCATCAATCGTATTATAGGCAGAGATATTGCCATTAGCCAGCGGGCTTTCCCAATAAAAAGCATCCTGCCATCTCCAGACGATATTGAACCCTACATTCTTTACTATTTCCCTGTTGCCAAACGACAGGTTCGTAAACCATTCAGGCGTATTAAATCCCGTTACAAAAACATCTTTCTGTTTGTTCTTTGAGATCGCATTGTAGTTAACATTGCCGGAAATGGAAAACGTTTTGCCGAAATTGTAGGTCACACCAAATGCAGCACCATAGTTGGTGTATTTATTCTTTGCATTGGTATACACACGATAGCGTGTTTGTTTGGAGCGGTTGGCATCCAGCATATCGATCACTGCGCGGTCTGTTCCCACCTGTACGGTATCGGCTTCCGGTACATACACTTCCACCTGCCCGAGGAATCCATCGTATTGATTAATGTATGCATCAAAATCAAGCAACAACCGGTTATCGAGCAGTATGCTTTTATAGCCTGCTTCAAATGAATTGATCCGTTCAGGTCTTGTTTCAGATAAAGCCGTCACTTCAAGCAGGCTCCTGTTCTTTAATGCAGCCGCATCGGCAGTCATTCCATTTCTTACATCTGCATTCACAGCAGCATTGAATGTTTCTACCGAGCTGCGGGTATAGGAATTATCAAGATAACCCAATCCTTCATTGATATAGGAAAGCCCTCCTACACGTCTCACATTACCATTATTCACAAAAGAAATGGCTTCAAAGATGGCAGGGAAGCGGAACCCGTTCTGGAAGGAAACACGGAAATTATGTCTTTGTGCAGCAGTGTATACCAGTGCAATGCGGGGATTGAATTTGGGGCTGAATTCAGGATTCTGATCAAGACGTAATGAAACAGATACTTTCAGTTTTTCATCGAAGAAATTTTTAGTGCCCTGTACAAAGCCGCCATATTTTTTATAATACACATTCTTTCCAAAATCCAGTGAGTCCGGTACTTTGCCATCCACCACTACGGGTTTGTTTCGTTCTGCTACCGGCCTGGAGAAATCAACGAAATTATTTCCGTCCGGGATCACTTCGTATATCCTGAGATCACCACCCACCAGCAGATTGAACCATTTCACATAGCGGGTAAGGTCCCATTGCGCATCCACATGGTAAGTGCGGCTCAACTGGCGAAGCCAGGCACCGCCGGTTTCAGGAGCACCAGCTACGGAATTTTTATGGTCCCAGTTATTAATGCCGATGATCGTTTTCTTTAAAGCATCAAATTCAGGCGTGCCGGGTTCCACTCGGCCTGCGTCTGCAGCAGCACGGGCAATACGCATTGCCGTTGCGAGATCGCTATTGTTGCCATCAGGGCCAAGCGTGTTTTGAAGGGAAGCTTTGAATGCATCACGCCAACTGGCATTGGAACGATGGGTGAGATCAAGATTATCCGCCAGTGGTTTCAGATTGTAAGAGTCACCGCTGTTTTCAATAGACACATACGTTCTAACGAGGTAATTATCGCCTTTCAGTTCCAGCTTATGATTTTGAACACGCAGGTTGTCCAGTTGTATCTTATTACCACGCTGAAATATTCCATCCATCTGGCCAAATCGGTAAGCATAAGACAGTTCAGCATTCTTTGAAAAACGATAATGCAAAGCCGCATCTGCTTTGATATTGGTAACAGTTGGATCAACCAGGTCTTTTTCCCAGTATCCAGTTCGGCGAACAAGAAATGTATTGTTGGGCGCATTCTTATAGGTGATGCCACTGATGGAAACAGCATTGCTGCCGGCATCATCCGCATATTTATTCCACGCATCATAAGCAGGGTTGTTTTCCGGGCCATTCAATTCAGGGTAGGCAGGATTGGCCGTGTTCAGGTTATTAGGATTCTGGTCTGTTCTGGTATCCGATTGCCAATCTGTCCCCCGGAGATAACTGAAATTGATTTTGAAAGCAAATTTATCATTGAATGCTTTTGCATAGCGGACCGCTGATTCTGTAAGTATCTTCGCTCCCTGTCCCGATGAGCCTTCACCAATATGGTTTACTCCCGTACGCTGATACACGCTTAACCCCTGGTATTTAAAGGGATTCTTGGTGATAAGATTCGCCAGCCCATTGATGGCGTTCATTCCATATAAAGCAGAAGCCGCACCCGGTGTGATCTCCACGCTTTCAATATCCAATTCAGACGGACCAATGGAATTACCAAGCGGCACGCCCAGTGTTGCAGCCTGCACATCCACGCCATCATTGAGCTGCACAAAGCGGAAATTGTTGGGTATATTAAAACCTCTTGTGTTGGGGATCTTGAACGTTATGCTTGAAGTGGTCAACTGCACGCCTTTCAGGTTTTCCAACGCATCATAAAAAGTAGGTGCAGGCGATTCTTTAATAGCACGAAGGCTTAATTTTTCGATAGCCACCGGTGATTTAAGCAGGCTTTCCTGCATGCGGGAAGCAGTTACCACCACTTCATTTCCCAATATGGTTTGAGTTACCAATGCTACGTCAAGACTGGCGCCGAGACTGTTCACTTCCAATTGCTGCTCTTTAAAACCAACGGAAGAAAAAGTAAGCGTAAAAGGTAGCCGGGATTTAGTACGTAATTTAAAAGCGCCATCTTTAGTGGTAATAGTGCCGGTTACAGTTCCTTTAACCTGCACGCTTACATCAGCCAGCGGTTGTTTATTCAATTGGTCAGTAACAGTGCCGGAAATTTCTATCAGGCTGGCATCCTGTGCAGAGGAAGAAATACAGGTACAGGACAAAGGAATAGAGAAAATCAAAACGCGGGCAAAAAGCCTTTGCTTAATTGAAGTTACTCCCTTGAAAAGCATTTGATTTGGCTGTTGTCCCATATCAGTGGCCGGTTTAAATTTATTAGTCTACAATTTTAGTATACTATTATGGTTTAAAAAAAGACGGTCAAAAGTCCTCTTATTTACAAACATACAACATCTCAATTAGTCTACAATAATTATAGACTAATAATTTTTATTGATTCCTACTGTTCATTTTATTTGTTATTAAATCGCTTTGATCAATATCCTTAAGCTCCAGGCAATGACGATAATGCCCAGCAGGATAAAAGAGGCTTTTCTTGGCAGCTTTCCATTCAATCTTGCAGCGATCGGCGCTGCAATAAGTCCTCCAATGATCAGGGCCAGTATCACCTGCCAGTGTTGCAAGCCAATAAGTGTAAAAAAAGTGAAAGCACTTGCGAGGGTCACAAAAAATTCTGTGAGGCTTACAGAGCCTACTACATACCGGGGCGTTCGTCCCTTGGTGATCAATGTGGCCGTAACGATCGGCCCCCAGCCTCCACCACCAAATGAATCAAAGAACCCACCGGCACCAGCCAGCAATCCATATCTTTTAAATTTCTTTTTGATAGTTGCCCTGCGGAAAGCATTGATAAAGATCCGTATGCCCAGTATCAACGTATAAGCAGCCATGATCGGGCGGATATAGTTGATATGCGATTCGCCAAACTTCACCAGCAAAACAGCACCCAGCACTGCACCGATAATTCCGGGGATCAATAAGACCTTGAACAATTTCTTGTTGACATTCCCGAATTTATAATGGCTGTATCCTGAAGCCCCGCTTGCAAACATTTCTGCTGTATGAATGCTGCCGCTGATAGCAGCAGGGTTTACATTGGCCGACATCAGCACGATAGCGCTTGTAACACCATATCCCATACTCGTTGCCCCGTCTACCATCTGTGCCAGGAATCCCGCCAGCAGCATCCAATGGAAATTTTTGTCAAGCCCCCTGTACCATGATACCGTTTCATCAGCAATAGCTTTTAAGGGGATATAAGAAAAAATAAAATGCCCGATCAGCATTAAAGCAAAAATCCCTACAGAATAGCTGGCAATTTTTCTCCAGCGGCGTTCCCCTGAATTATCCGACTCCACCAGCACTTTGGTGAGCGCATTCAGCTTTTTCACTTTATACTCAAAGTTCCCGTTCAGCCTGTTGCGTACCTGGTGCAGGTTATTGATCACTTCGTCCAGTTCACCAGGCAATGCATCCTGCAACACTTCTTTGATCCGTTTGGCAGCAGTCGGTGATTTCCCATTGGTGGAGATCGCGATCTTCAGGTTACCCTTCCTTACAATGGAGCTCAGGTAAAAATCACAGAGATCAGGTGTATCAGCCACATTCACCAGTTTGTCCCTGCTTTTAGCGGCTGCATGAATTTCCCTGCTTACATCTTTATTATCGATAGCAACGATCACTATATCCTGCTCATCCAGATCTGCTTCTTCAAAAGAGCGTTCCTGACATTGGATATTGGGATGATGCTCTGCCAGTGTTTTAATGGCATGGCTTATTTCTTCAGCCACCAATGTGATACTGGTTGCCGGTGAATTATGGATAATAGCATGCAGCTTCTCCAGGCCTACTTTTCCTCCGCCTATGATCAATACCTTTAAATGTTCCAGTTTCAAAAAAACCGGGAACAGGTCATTGACCTCCTGCCTGATTTTATCTGCTGTTGTTATCACTGGCGCATTGTTCATGAGTCGAGTTTAGTTCTTATTGATCCATTTGCGGTAGGAAAAATCACCAAACGTTTCTCCCTGTTCTCTTTCGGCCTTATACACGCCCAGCAATTCATCCAGGCTTTGCAGTATCTCATCTTCACCAAGGTTTTCTTTATACTTTGTATTCAACCGCTCACCCAATCTGTCGCCGCCGATATGCAGGTTATACTGGCCGTAAGAAGTACCGACAAACCCAATCTCCGCAGCCGGAGAACGGCCGCAACCATTAGGGCAGCCTGTCATCCTAACGGTGATCTCTTCATCCTGCAAAGCATATTTATACAGTATCGGTTCAATCTTTGAAATAAGCGAAGGAAGATAACGCTGGGCTTCCGCCAGTGCTAAAGGACAGGTGTTGAAAGCCACGCAAGCGATGGAATTCTTCCGGACATTTCCTGAACGTTCCGTATGATCGATAATGCCAAACCGGTCCAGCAATTCTTCTATCTCTGGTTTATCTTTTTCTTCAATGTCTGCCACTATCACATTCTGATTGCCGGTGAAGCGAAAATTCGCTTTCCCGGTTTTAGCGATCTCCAGCAATGCTGTTTTAAGCGGAAGCTTTTCATCATCCAAAACCCGCCCGTTTTCTACAAACACAGTGTAGAACCATTTGCCCAGGTGATTCTGTTCCCAGCCATAATGATCTTTTCTTTCAGTAAAAGTATACGGCTTTGCAGGTTCCAGTTGGAAGCCTGTCTGTTTTTCCAGTTCTTCGATAAATGCCGGCACGCCTAATCTGTCGATAGTATATTTCAAACGGGCAAGCTTCCTGTCGGTCCTGTTACCATGATCGCGCTGTATGGTCATGATCCCGTACACAGCTTTCAGCAATTTTTCTTCCGAATCAACAAACCCCAGTAAACTGCCCAATCGCGGATAGGTTTGAGGATTGCCATGCGTAGCGCCCATGCCACCGCCTGCTGCAATATTGAATCCTTTCAACTGATCGTTCTCAATAATCGCTATCAGGCCTACGTCATTGGTGAACACATCCACATCATTATTGGGCGGTATGGCAATAGCGATCTTGAATTTTCTTGGCAGGTAACGGTCCTGGTACAAAGGATCATCTTCTTTTTTTTCTGCCAGTTGTTCTTCGTCCAGCCATATTTCATAATAAGCCCTTGTTTTGGGCAGGGCCAGCAGGCTTAGTTTATCAGCATACCTGAATATCTCTTCATGCAGCGCCGATTGGCCCGGATGTGCGCTGCACATTACATTCCTGTTCACATCACCACAGGTAGCAATGGAATCCAATGCAAGGGTATTGAATGCTTTTATCGTGGGCTTAATGAAAGATTTCAGCACTCCATGCAACTGCACCGTTTGCCGGGTCGTGATCTTGATAGTGCCGGTTGAATGTTCTCCTGCAACATGGTGCAATCCTATCCATTGTTCAGGTCTTAAAAAACCACCGGGCAGGCGCAGGCGGATCATATAGGAATACAACCATTCCAGTTTTTTGGCGCTTCGTTCTTCACGCCTGTCGCGGTCATCCTGCTGATACAGGCCATGGAATTTTATGAGCGATTGATCATCTTCGCGCAAAGCACCGGTGATATCATCCTGCAGGCTTTGTTTCAATGTGCCCCGCAGTCCATCACTGGCCATTTTAATTCTTTCTACAGATGATAGGTTTTTTGCCTCACTCATTCTTTTACTATTTATGAAAATATAGTATCGCAACGGACGCAACGTTCACGCAGAGAACGCAACGTTGCGAACTTCGCGTAAACGTTGCGTCCGTTGCGATACCGAAACTAATAAACGTCTTTACTGTATCTACCTTCCTTTTTCAATTGCTCCAGGTATTTTATAGAAGCGTCAGCATTTAAGCCGCCTTCTTCGCCGATTATCTTCAGCAATGCAGCTTCCACATCCCTGCTCATCGGGTCTTTTGTTCCGCTGATGTAAACAGATGCGCCACCTTCTATCCATTTATACAATTCAGTTGCCTGCTGCTGCATGCGATGTTGCACATAGATCTTCTCCGCCTGATCTCTCGAAAATGCAAGGTCTAACCGGGTAAGCACGCCTGTTTGCACATAATGCTGCATTTCCACCTGGTAAAGAAAATCTGTTACAAAATGCTGCTCTCCGAAGAAAAACCAGTTCCTTCCTGTTGCGCCTGTTGCATCCCGTTCTGCCAGGAAAGCACGGAAGGGTGCCACACCTGTGCCCGGCCCAATCATGATAATATCTTTTTCTGCTGCCGGCAGTTTGAAATTCTTGTCCTTATGCACATAAAAAGTGATTGCAGAGCCAACAGGCTGGTCTCCAAGAAACTCACTGCAAAGTCCATAGCGTTGCTCATCCTGCGCCAAAAAGCGGTCGCGAGCCACCGTGATATGCACTTCATTTCTTCCATGGCCTTCAGGGGATGAAGCAACCGAGTACAAACGCGGGGCTATTGGTATCAATACCTGCAGCACTTCTTTGAACTGCTCTGCATCTTTTACAGGATAAATGCGCAGCAGGTCAACCAGGTCCATTCTTGTATCAGGAATTTCCTGTGCTATGATGGAAGCATACTTTTTAACCGTGCTGGTAAGTAAATAACAAATGTTCAGATGGCTGGCCAGCAGTTCCCGCACAGGTGCTTTTGCTTTGGCAGTCTCTATCTCCAGCTCAGGATCAATGCCTGTAAGGGAAATGATACGGTCAACCACTTCCGGCCTGTTGCGCGGAACAATGCCAATGGTATCGCCCGGTTCGTATTCTATCTCTTCATCCGTACTTATTTCAATATGACAGGTTTGTTTATTGGAACCACGGTCATTCAGATTAATATTGGCCTGGATGATGCCATTGTAGAATTTCTTTTCTGTTTTCCTTTTTGTGACCGGTGCGCTGGTTGAAGGGGCTGTTTGTTTTTCCAATAGTGTCAGCACTTTTTCAAACCATTGCAGGGCATCTTCTTCATAGTCCACATCACATTTTTGCAATGGAACCACGCGCTTTGCACCAAATTTGTTCAATTGCTGGTCCACATCTTCACCGGTTTTGCAATAGAGGGGATAAGATGTATCGCCTAATGCCAGCACGCTGTATTTCAGGTTAGGCAATTGCAATTGATTGGCATGAATGTATTCGTAAAACTTTTTTGCAGGCAAAGGAGGCTCTCCTTCGCCCTGCGTGCTGATCACAACAAACAGGTATTCTTCTTTTGAAAGATCAGTCAGGCGATACTGGTCAAGCCCGGTCAGTTTTGCATTTACACCTCTTTTCTTTGCTGCTGCCGCCAATTGTGCAGCCAGTTTTTTGGCATTCCCGGTTTCTGTTCCATATACAAGACTGATCTTTTTTGTAGTTGTTACAGGAACTTCGGTGCCACCATTAGCCACAAGGCCATTCAGATAACCATTGATCCATATCAACTCCTCCTTTGTAGAGGATTGAACAAGCTCTAAAAAAGATTTCAATTTTGATTCAGGAAGCATACAATGGTTTTGATTTATACAGCTTGCTTTCTCAGCGATTCCACCGGTTCAAAATATTGTTCCTGGCTGTTGCTGTTGCGTATCCAGGCAAATTGCTCATGCAATGCCACTACTTTACCAATGATCAGCAAGGAAGGTGAGGCAAATTCTTTTCCTTCAAATACCTGTTTATGCTGGTAAATATTGGATATATGCACATTCTGCAGGCGTGTGGTAGCCTGTTCCACCACGGCCAGGAATTTATCTGAGCGGATACCACTGTTCTTCAGGTTCTCTACAATATCATCCAGTGTGCCTGAAGACATGTAGAATACCAGCGTATCATCCGTTGCAGCGAGTTCATTCCAGTATGCTTCAGGCAGCAGATCAGTTTTATAGTAAGTGAGAAAGCGGACAGCATTGGCATAGTTGCGGGCTGTAAGCGGAATGCCTGCATAAGCCGCAGCACCAAAAGCTGCTGAAATACCCGGGATGATCTCATAAGAAATTCCATTTTCTACCAATGCCTGCAACTCATCCAGCATATTTGCAAACACGGAAACATCACCGCCTTTCAGGCGCACGACTGTTTTTCCTGCCCTGCTATGATCGATCATCAATTGATTGATCTTTTTCTGCGGAGTGGAAAGCCCATAGCGGCCCTGCTTACCCACACAGATGATCTCTGCCTTTGGACTTACATACTCATTCAGTATTTCATGGCTCACAAGCCGGTCAGTTAAAACAATATCCGCTTTCTGCAACCAGCGAACTGCTTTCACAGAAATAAGTTCCGGATCGCCAGGTCCGGCACCTGCCAGGACCACTTTCCCATTGATACGTTGTAGGTTCATAGTCTACCGATTTAGTAGATTTATTTGGTAAAAAAATTTACTGCAGCAACACGGCCGCTACTGTATTATTGCTTGTTTCATCCACCAGTATCGCACTGCCATTGGCCCGAACCTTTGTATAGCTGTCATAAACCAACGGTGAAGCTGTTTTAATAGTTGCTTTCACCACTTCATTCAGTTTCACGTCTGCATCCACCGGCAACCGCTGCAAAGTGTTTACATCCAGCTTATATTCCACCTGTTTTACTACAGCTCTCAGCAAACGACTATTGTGTTGCAGATAATATTTATTGCCGGGTTGTAAAGGTTTTTCATCCAACCAGCACAGCAATACTTCCAGTTCATTGGCAACCTGCGGTTGATTATCCGTTTTCACAATCGAATCACCACGGCTGATATCAATATCATCTGCCAGGTGAATGGTCACGCTTCGCGGAGCAAACACTTCTTCTTTTTCTTCGCCGCCTGTTTCCAGTTTGCTGATGCTTGTTTCAATATTGGCGGGCAAAATGGTCACTTTATCTCCTTTCCTGTACACACCGCTGATCACTTTTCCTGCATAGCCACGGTAATCATGCAGATCGGTTGTTTGCGGGCGGATCACCAGTTGCACCTGGAAACGGGCATCTGCATGATTGATGTCCTGACCGATCTCCACTTCTTCCAGCAACTGCAACAGCGGCTTCCCTTCATACCAATCAATAATGGATGATCTGTCAACAATATTATCTCCATTGAATGCACTGATGGGGATATAGGTCACATCTTTTAATCCAAGTTGCTTCGCTACTTCCGCATAATCGATCAGGATATTATTGTACACATCCTGTGAGTATTCTACCAGGTCCATCTTATTCACTGCTACTACCACATGTGGTATTTTGAGAAGTGAAGCAATAATGGAGTGGCGACGGGTTTGCTCCACCACTCCCTGCCGTGCATCTACCAGGATAATAATGAGATTGGCATTGGAAGCTCCTGTGATCATGTTGCGTGTGTACTGCACATGGCCCGGAGCATCGGCGATGATAAATTTTCTTTTGGGCGTTGAAAAATAACGGTACGCTACATCGATCGTGATCCCCTGCTCACGTTCAGCACGCAAACCATCGGTCAGCAAGGCCAGGTCAATTACGCCGGCTTCCTTATTCCTTGTTTGTTTTTCCAGCGCTTCCAGTTGGTCAACCAATATATTCTTGCTGTCGTACAACAGACGGCCAATAAGGGTACTCTTCCCATCGTCTACACTTCCTGCTGTAATAAATCTTAATAAATCCATGTTTTATTTTTTAGAAATACCCATTCTTTTTTCTGTCTTCCATTGCTGCTTCCGTCACCTTATCATCAATTCTTGTTTCACCTCTTTCACTGATACGGGCTGCAGTAATTTCATTGATCACTTCATCCAGTGTGGCAGCATCTGATTCCACAGCAGCAGTACAGGTCATATCGCCTACTGTTCTGTAACGTACTTTCTTTTTTATGATCGTATCCGTATCATCCACCTGTATAAAGCCCGATACGGCGATCAACTGACCTTCATGCGCGATCACTTCCCGCTCATGCGAGAAGTAAATGGATGGAAGACCAATTTTTTCCTTGCGGATATAATTCCAGATATCCAGTTCTGTCCAGTTGCTGATCGGGAACACCCGCACATTTTCTCCTTTATGGATACGGCCATTATAGATGCTCCATAATTCAGGTCGTTGCAGTTTAGGGTTCCATTGCCCGAATTCATCGCGCACGGAGAATATCCTTTCCTTGGCCCTTGCTTTTTCTTCATCGCGTCTTGCACCGCCAATGCAGGCATCAAAGCCAAACTCTTCAATGGTATCCAGCAGGGTATAGGTTTGCAGCCAGTTGCGGCTGGCAAATTTTCCCTTGGGTTCTGTAAGCTTTCTCTGCTTTATCGTGTCTTCTACTTTCCGCACTACCAGGTCGGCTTTTACTTCTTCCGCCAATTGATCACGATAAGCCAGCGCTTCAGGGAAATTATGGCCTGTATCAATATGCACCAGCGGAAAAGGTATCCTGCCGGGTGCAAATGCTTTTTTGGCAAGATGGACCAGGGTGATGGAATCTTTCCCACCGCTGAATAGCAGCGCAGGTTTTTCAAACTGTGCTGCTATTTCGCGGAAGATATGAATGCTTTCGGCTTCCAGTTGTTCCAGGTAATCCAGGTGATACTTACTCATACGCTCAATAATTAAAAATTAAAAAGTCAAAATTTAAAAGTTTCCAGACTGCAGTGGTGCTTTTTACTTTTTAATTTTGATTTTATAATTCTTTCTTTTCAAACAAATTCATCATAGTGGAATGCAATCCGCATTCCTTTTGTGATGTTTCCCACCACCAGCGGCCGGCGCGTGCATCTTCACCGGGCTCAATGGCCCTGGTGCAGGGGGCACAACCAATGCTGATAAATCCTTTATCATGCAAAGGGCTGTAAGGCACATTGAATTCGCGCAGGTAGGTCAGCATTTCATCATAGCTCCATTTGATCAAAGGATTGAATTTATACAGTTGCCTGTCTTCCATCCATTCGATCACAGGCATGTGCTGGCGATTGCCCGATTGTTCAGCACGCAGACCGGTGATCCAGACTGCTGCGCCTTCCAGCGCCCTGTTGAGCGGTTTTACTTTTCTTATATGACAACACGCTTTGCGGTTGTCTACTGATTCATAAAAACTGTTTATTCCTTTTGTGCTCACAAATTCTTCCACATCGGCTGCTTCGGGAAAATAAACATGGACCTTCTTTTTATACCTCGCTTCTATCCGGTCAAGCAGTTCATAGGTTTCATTGAACAACCGGCCGGTATCGATCGTAAATATCTTCACAGACAGATCACTCCGGAAGATCACATCGGTGATCACCTGGTCTTCCTGCCCCAGGGATGATGAAAAAACAACTTTGCCGGGGAACAACGCTGCAATGAACGCGATGGCCTCCGGCAAAGAATATTCTTCCACACTTTGTATCTGTTCTTTCGTCAACATCCACTACTATAGATCAGGCTGAGGTGTATAACGTAGGTAAGGTTTTACCACTTTAACACCTTTAGGGAATTTTTTAACAGCATCTTCTGTGGATACGGAAGGAACAACGATCACATCTTCGCCATGTGTCCAGTTGGCCGGAGTTGCCACACTGTGATTGGCGGTAAGCTGCAATGAGTCGATCACACGCAGTACTTCCGTAAAGTTCCGTCCTGTAGATGCAGGATAGGTAATGATCAGTTTTACTGTTTTATCCGGCCCGATGATGAATAAAGAACGGACAGTAGCTGTTGCTGATGCATTGGGATGGATCATATCATACAATGTTGCCACATTCCTGTCTGCATCGGCTATGATAGGGAAATTAACAGTAGTGTTCTGCGTTTCATTGATGTCTTTTACCCAACCTTCATGCTTATCAAGCGGGTCAACACTTACAGCCAGCACTTTTACATTGCGCTTTGCGAATTCACTTCCCAGCAGGGCGGTTTTACCCAGTTCAGTAGTACACACGGGAGTATAATCAGCAGGATGCGAAAACAAAACACCCCAGCCATTGCCTAAGTATTCATAAAAATCGATTTCACCTGCAGTGGTTTGCGCTTTAAAGTTGGGTGCAGTGTCCCCTAAACGTAATGACATAAAACAAATTTTAAATGGTTAACAAAAATAAGGGTAAATGAATACTCCACAAATTTTGTGGACTATTTTTTAGTTAATAAGATATTACAGGGCTAACGGATGTTAGATCAGCATGTCGTAATCTACGTGCGGCGGGCGGAATTTACAGGGGCGGGGTCAATAATCAACCAGGTCTTTAAGGGTCCTGTTCTCAACGATATTCAGTGTTGCATCACGTACTTCAGTCATCATATCGTGCAGGCCGCAATGCTTTTCATTGCAGTTCTTACATCGCTCATAAAAATACAGGCTCACACAGGGGATCATCGAAATAGGGCCGTTCACCAAACGGATAATGGTAGCCACTTTCACTTTATCAGGACTTTTCTTTAAAAAATATCCTCCCCCTTTCCCTTTTTTGCTGTCCAGAATATCCGCTTTCTTTAATTCCAGCAGGATATTCTCCAGGAATTTCAACGGGATCTTTTTCTTTTTTGCAATCTCGGAGATCAGGATAGGCCCTTCCGTATACTTCTCCGTAAGATAACCCAATGCTTTAAATGCGTACTGTGATTTTTTTGAAAGCATATTCTTAGTTCAAAATTTGTACGGTATAGCCAATGGCCGAATTTTTCTTTAACATGGCCGCTACACCGCAATATTTATCAAGCGACAGATCGATCGCTTTTTTTACTTTCTCCAGGTTTTCCGCAGCGGTTTTAAGGCGGTAAGTGATCTGTATATCTTTAAACACTTTTGGGTTCTCTTCGGTTTGATCGGCTTCCACTTCAATGGAAAGATCAGAGAACTCCACTTTCATTTTACGTAAAATTCCTGTTACATCAATACCGGTGCATCCTGCCAGGCCCGACAATAATAAGGCCTTGGGGCCGTGACCATTCTTTTTATTCCCATCCAATTTTATCCGGTTCCCTTCGTGCTCACTTTCAAACTCCTCGTCTTTGATCCATTTTGTTGTCGTTTTCATTTGTGCATATTTATTGATTCTGTGAAACCAGTTGATGCTTTTCGTTTTTCTGGATATTGCCCAGCGTCCACCTGATCTTTTTTTCAAATTTATGCTTTCGCACGGTACATTCCATCTTGTCGCAGATCGGGCAGGAAAAAGGCAGGCAGCCGTCTGAATGCACAAAAAACTCTACGCTCTGGCCAAATTCCTTTCTCACCAGTGCTGTGAGTGCATCAATTTCCCGGTGGGCCTCATGCACGTTCAGGTACCAGGGCACCGTAAGGTGGCAATCGATATGCAAGATGCTGCCATATTTAATGACGCGGAGATTATGGATATCGATCCAATTGGTGCGCCGGTTGGCATTCAGCAATTCCACCAGCCGCGACAATAATTTTTTATCGGCTTCATCCATGATGCCTGCAATTGAACTCCGCAGTATGCGGTATCCCATAAAAATGATAAAGGCCCCGAAAAGGACCGCTACCGCTCCGTCTATCCAGTTCCAGCCGGTGAAGTATAAAAGGACCAGGCCTGCAATGATCCCAAGGGTTGATAAGGTATCACTTTGCAAATGCTTACCACTCGCCTGCAGGGCCATTGAATCATTTTTCTTACCTGTTCGCACACAATAAACACCTACCAGGTAATTGACCAGGGCAGTTGCTGCCACCAGCCAGATACCCATATCTATCTTCTTCAATTCAACAGGATGGATAAGGCTGAGAATGGCTTTATACAAAATGACCAGGCCTGCAATGCCGATCAACGTACCTTCCACTGCGGCTGAAAGGAATTCGGCTTTGCCATGGCCATAGGGGTGGTCGCTGTCGCGCGGCTTGGCTGCCACATACAGGCTGTAAAGCCCGATAAAACCTGCCGCAACATTCACGATGCTTTCCAGTGCATCAGTGAGTATCGAAACAGAACGCGTGGAGAAATAGGCAATGAATTTTACTGCCAGCAATATCACAGAGATAGCGGCCACCCATTTCTGCACGCGGAGATTTTGTTTGGCTGTTTCCAAGACGTAAAAGTATAATTAAAATTTGGGGCTCCCCTCGAAACAACCCTGGCCAGCTACCCCTGCGAATCAAAACGCTGCTGCACATATTCCCAGTTCACCACACTCCACCATGCATTGATATAATCCGCTCTCCTGTTTTGATAACGCAGGTAATAAGCATGTTCCCATACATCAAGCCCCAGCAGCGGGAAGCCTTTGATATCACTCACATTCATCAGGGGATTATCCTGGTTAGGTGTTGAACCGATCAGCAGTTTTTTATCCTTATCCACATACAGCCAGGCCCAGCCGCTGCCAAAACGGTTTTTACCGGCATCGGCCATCTGCGTTTTAAAACTATCGAATGAATTAAAACTTTGCTCGATCGCTTTTAAAAGCGTTCCATGGGGTTTGCCACCACCATCGGGCGAAAGGCTTTTCCAGAACAACTCATGGTTATAATGGCCGCCGGCATTGTTCCTCATTTTAGCCGAGTATTTGGATATTTTCTGCAGCACATCTTCCAGTGGTTTTTTCATGTCCACCCCTTCAGCCGCTGCTGCTTCGCGAAGATTGGTTGCATAAGCTGCTGCGTGCTTGGTATAGTGTATCTCCATGGTTTGCGCATCGATCGCTCTTTCCAGGCCATTATATGCATAAGGCAATGCTGTTTGCGAAAAATCTGTATGCATATTGGAACCATGCCCTTTCTTTAAGATCCCGCAGGATTGCAGTAAAGAACCTGTGGCCACCATGCCGGCACTCAAAGCCAGCACAGTTTTGGCAGACTCTGATAAGAAGGCCCGCCGTGTAGTAGAATTGTTTTGCATTTGAATCGTTTTTATTTGGAATGAGGTAAAAGGCCCCGGAAGAAATTTCCGAGCGATTTGAAAAGCCTGTAATAGGCTTCCTTATTGAACAATTGTGAATCGCGCATGGCTTTATATGTCAGGAACAGGCCGATCGGCACCAGCACAAAAATAGCCAGCCACATTCCTGCAAACGTGTTCCAGCTTCCTTCCTTTGCGAATTTCTCTCCTACTGTGGTGGAGAAATAAAAGACCATGAAGAAACTGATGGCAGCGATCAACGGTGTTCCCAATCCACCTTTGCGGATGATGGAACCCAGCGGCGCACCGATCAGGAACAGTACCAGACAGGAAACAGAAAGAACGATCTTCCGGTGCCATTCAATTCCATGCCTTCTGAATTGTTTTTCCCGCTCCTGCATATTTGTATCTGCCGCCGCAAGTGAAGAGCTCATGGATGCAGCTTCGCCAACAGCCTGGTGGCCTACATTGCTCCGTGCCGAATCGGGCAACAACTCATCCATTGTTTTGGCATGTATAAAAAGACTGTCCTCTTTTGCTTTCTTCTGCGTGGTGCTGTCGAGGTACTTATTGAAAGGAAAAGTGGCATACAAACCTTTTTCAAGATTATCGCGGACAAGTCGGTTGTCTTTTTTTAATGAATCAATGGCTTTGTTCAACTGCCGCATGCTGTAGAACTTTTCATTGTTCTTATTGGCAGTATCGGATGTCCAGTTGATCTGCAGGGAGCTCATGTCAAACTGCTTATTGTATTCTTTAAAACCCAGCCTGATATAATCGGTCTTTGCAGAACCGATCGCATTTCCTTTTTCCTGGTAGCGCCAGCCGTCTTTGAGATTGAATTCAAGATAGCGCTTATTGGGCGACACACGCATTACACCGCTTTTCGCGATGATGAAATTATCCTGCTGACCATTTTGCTGTTGTTCGTACACGATCACATCCCGGATAATGCTGTCGTTCTTTTCTTTTTCACCGATCTTGATGGCAAACCCGTTGAGACGGTCATAAAAAACACCTTCTTTTAAATCAAAAGCCGGTTTGGCCCACACGATATCGGAAAGCATGGTCCTCGATTTCAGGAAAGCCACCGGTATGATATAATTGGAAAACAAGAACGCAATGCCGCTGATAAAAATGGAAATGATAAACAAGGGCCTCATAAACCGCAGCAGCGATATGCCTGCTGATTTGATAGCGACCAGCTCAAAACTTTCACCCAGGTTGCCAAATGTCATTAATGAAGAAAGCAGCACGGCCAGTGGCAGGGCCAACGGTACCAGCACGGCGCTTTGATACCAGATAAACTTCAGCACCACATCCACGCCCAGGCCTTTTCCAACAAAATCATCGATGTACAGCCAAAAAAACTGCATCACCAGCACCAGCAGCGTGATGAAGAATGTAGCGATGAAAGGGCCGATAAAGGCTTTAATGATCAGCTTATCCAGTTTTTTGAACATCGGCGGAATCCCTGGAAGGGTGAATGATTACTTTTGATGAATGAATGATTCCTCAAAAATACAGCTTTCGCCGTTTGAGCAGCAATTGGTCACCAATTATGAATGGCTTTTAACAAAGAACGCTATTCTGGAAAAAATAATGGGATCACTGGGAGTATTGCAGCAGCGGCAGCAGGAGTTATTGCAGCACGCCCATAGCTTTCTTCCGCCGGAAGTGCTGACAGTATCTGCCAAGATCTCCCGGGGAGAAAACTACCTGGGGCTTCCTTACCTGGTGCTTGACCATCCGCGTTATTTTGAAAAGGAAAACATATTTGCCATACGCACCATGTTCTGGTGGGGGCATTTTTTCAGTTGCACTCTGCAGCTATCGGGCATTTATAAAGAAAGATATATGCCTGCGGTAATAGCTGCATTTGATCAATTGCAAAGCGAGAATTTTTATATCAGCCACAACTCTTCCCAATGGGACCATCATTTTGGCGAAGAGAATTATAAAGGGCTGCACGAATTGAATATCGTTCAATTCACCCGGCATTTACAATCCCATCCCTTTTTAAAGCTGGCAAAAAAAATATCCCTTGATGATTGGGATACCATTGAAGAAAAATTACTGGATGCTTATCGTTTGCTGATAGGGAAACTGGAGAAAGTTTAAAAGTTTAAAGGTTAGGGTTCAAACATTAAACTCTTAAACTTTAAACCAATATTAATTCCCAAGCCGGTGAAACAGATCTTTCACCTGATGGTCCCAAAGCAAGCTTTGGTCCTTGATGTCCTTCTTCTCGGCAAAATCTTTTACCACAAGAATGGTCTGATTGGTGATCTCCGATTTTTCGATACCAAACTCAAAATATTCGTTCTTGGGCCCCTCCAGCCAACGGAAGCGGATAAAGCGGTCTTCTTCGCTTTCCACTACTTCTGCTTTATCAAAAGAACCATTCCATCCAAAGTAAAAGACATTGTCTCTTTCGTCCACTTTGTCAGCAAACCATTCTCCCAAACCGGCCGGCGTAGATAAGAACTCATATAATATAGAAGGCGAACACCTTACGGGAAATTCCAGCGTATATAATTGCTTACTCATCGTCAATTGATTAAATCACTCAGGGCTGCAATAATAAAAAATAAATCGGCCTCGCAAAATTATTTGCTGTTTATTTTTCCCGGTTCCGGAAAACAGGTCAAGGGCATAAAATAAAAACATATAGAAAAACGTTAAGATATTCTAAAGATTTTTTTGGCATATATTAAGGTAAACCTTAAATTGCCCTAATATCCAATTCCTTGTGCAGAAATGAAAGACCGTGATGGGTGTTTTATAAGGCTAACCAAACCAAAACAGAATTCGCATAATCCTTAAAATAACCATCTAAATACCAACACCTATGAGTATGCGTCAATTGAAGATCACGAAGTCTATTACGAATCGTGAATCTCAAAGCCTGGAAAAATATCTCCAGGAAATTGGCAAAGTAGAACTGATCACCCCTGAAGAAGAAGTACGACTCGCTTCTCTGATCAGACAAGGTGATCAACGCTCCCTCGACCGCCTGACCAAAGCCAATCTTCGTTTCGTTGTTTCCGTTGCAAAACAGTATCAGAACCAGGGATTATCCTTACCAGACCTGATCAATGAAGGCAATGTAGGCCTTATCAAAGCAGCTCAGCGTTTTGATGAAACCAGGGGGTTCAAGTTCATTTCTTATGCCGTATGGTGGATCCGCCAAAGCATTCTCCAAGCCCTGGCCGAACAATCCCGTATTGTAAGGCTGCCGCTTAATAAGGTAGGGCTTACCAACCGGATCCAGAAAGCCTATTCCACACTGGAACAACAGTTTGAAAGGGAACCTTCAGCAGAAGAGCTCGCAGAAATGCTCCAGATGGACCTGGACGAAGTGTCTGCCACACTTGGCATCTCAGCCCGCCATGTAAGCATGGACACGCCGCTTTCCGAAGGGGAAGACAGCACCCTGATCGATGTACTGGAAAATCCCAATGCAGAAAAAACAGACGGCGATCTGGACCATAATGAATCATTGAAAACCGAAATCGACCGCTCGCTGAAAACCCTGACCGAGAGGCAGAAAGAAGTGATCTGCTATTTCTTCGGCATTGGTGTTGACCACCCGATGAGCCTGGAAGATATCGGAGAAAAGTTTAACCTTACCCGCGAGAGGGTTCGCCAGATAAAGGATAAAGCCATTACCAAACTGAGGACTACCAATCGTTGTAAACTATTAAGAACCTATTTAGGCTAATGAAATAAAACTCTACTCTTAAGTCAAAATTAAAAAGTCAAAAATCAAAAAACGTCCTGTCAGTCAGGATGCTTTTTTGATTTTTGACTTTTGATTTTACGTAGGATAATCAGGCTACTTATTTTAACTTACCGGCATGTTGGCTATCACAGGATATATTGTATCGCTCCGTTTATGGGCCATTCCGCTGGCGTTTGTATTGTATATACTGTATCAAAGGTTTATACGGAAAAAACCTTTTTCCTCTTTGACGAATGACATTGGGGTATCTGTATTTTTCATAATTGTGTATATTGCCTTGTATATGTTTTTAATAAAAGCTGATTAAGCCGGTTTACTGTTTCTTACCCGATTTCCGGCTGAACATTTCTTTAGCCATACCAAGCTGGGAACGCGCTATTTCTACGGTACTATTTTTGACTTTTTAATTTTGACTTACAGCAGGCTTTAAACCTTAAATTTGCAGCCTCATTTTGACAGACTATGTTCAACAACTTACAGGAAAAACTGGAGAGCGCCTTTAAAAACCTCAAAGGCCAGGGAAGGATCACTGAGATCAATATCGCTTCTACCGTAAAGGATATCCGCCGCGCATTGGTGGATGCCGACGTTAACTATAAGATCGCCAAGGAATTTACCGACAAGATCAAGGACAAGGCCATGGGCGAAAAAGTGATCAACGCCATCAGTCCCGGCCAGTTGATGACCAAGATCGTGAAGGACGAGCTCACCGAGTTGATGGGCGGGTCTGAAGCCGGCTTTAATGCCAAAGGCAATCCCGCCGTTATCCTGATCGCCGGCCTGCAGGGTAGCGGTAAAACCACTTTCAGCGGCAAACTGGCCAATTACCTGAAAAACAAAAAAGGCTTTTCGCCCATGCTGGTGGCGGCAGATATTTACCGCCCTGCAGCGATGGAGCAATTGAGAGTGCTTGGCGAACAGATCGGTGTGGACGTGCATCTTGAACCAGAGAATAAAGACGCAGTAGCCATTGCACAAAATGCCGTGAAAGAAGCAAAAAGCAAGAACAAGAACGTACTGATCATAGATACGGCAGGCCGCCTCGCCATTGATGAAGCGATGATGACCGAGGTGGCGAATATCCGCAACGCCGTCAATCCACAGGAGATACTGTTTGTGGTCGATAGCATGACGGGCCAGGACGCCGTGAACACCGCCAAAGCCTTTAATGACCGCCTGGATTTCAGCGGTGTGGTGCTGACCAAACTCGATGGTGATACCCGTGGTGGTGCGGCGCTTTCCATCAAGTATACCGTGAACAAACCCATCAAATTCGTCAGCAGTGGCGAAAAAATGGAAACACTGGATGTTTTCTATCCTGAGCGGATGGCCCAGCGTATCCTTGGCATGGGTGATATCACCAGCCTGGTGGAAAAAGCGCAGGAGCAGTTCAATGAAGAGCAGGCAAAAAAACTGGAAAGCAAGATCCGCAAGAATAAATTCGATTTTGCTGATTTCAAAATGCAGTTGGAACAGATCAAGAAAATGGGCAATATGAAAGATCTGCTGGGAATGATCCCGGGTGTAGGCAGCAAGATCAAAGACCTGGATGTGAACGATGACTCTTTCAAAGGCATAGAAGCCATGATCAATTCCATGACCCCCGAGGAAAGGAGCAACCCTGACCTGATAGACGCCAGTCGCCGCAAACGCATTGCCAAAGGCGCCGGTAAAGACCTTAGCGAAGTAAATGCTTTCATGAAGCAATTCGACCAGATGCGTGATATGATGAAGGGAATGAACAAGATGAATATGTTTGGGAAGATGATGCCTGGTATGCGTCGCTAGCGCGACGCATAAGTCGGGGCAGACTCAATTTGGCATTTCCGTGCCAGTTCGTTACCTTCGCTCTCCGGTATCTACCGGTTTTTTAACAATTATTGTTTAACGCTGTTAAATGTCTATTTAATGTCAGCAAAAATCCGACTGCAACGCCACGGGTCAAAGAAAAGACCCTTCTACTTCATCGTAGTGGCAGACTCACGCAGCCCGCGTGATGGTAAATTCATCCAAAAATTAGGTACTTACAATCCTTTGACTGTTCCGGCTACTATTCAACTGGACCGTCAGAAAGCGCTCGAATGGCTGAGCAAAGGTGCTACTCCTACAGACACCGTTCGCCGTATCCTGAGCTTTAAAGGCGTATTGTATCTGAAACACCTGTTAAGAGGTGTGAAGCTGGGTCTGTTTGATGACGCTACTGCTATGGAAAAATTCACTAAATGGAGCGCAGAACATGACGCCCAGGTGAAAAAACGCCAGGAAGAAGCTTCCCGCCAAAGAAGAAGCCGTCGCCCCATGCCAGGTCGCAGACCTGAAAAAAGGGCTGAAGGTAGCGGAAGTGAAGGATAAATATTGATTCCCTATTAAACCGGGGAAGAGATCCGATCCTGAAAGTTCATGAGGCGACATTTTACGATGTCGCCTTTTTCTTTTGACAGAACTCAATAGTTTAATAGTTTAAGGTTTAAAAGTTTAAACTTAAACTGCCAACCTTAAACTATTAAACTATTAAACTTTTAAACCTTAATGGCTGAATATTACAAAATAGGAAAGCTCGTTGCTGTTTTTGGATTGAAAGGTGAGCTGGTATTGAAACATACCCTCGGAAAAAAAACATCCCTGAAAGGCTTGCAGGCAGTTTTTATCGAAGAGAAAAAACAATCCTTTATTCCCTGGTTCATTGAAACCACTAAAATAAAAACAGAAGAGGAAGTGTACCTGAAACTGGAAGGTGTTGACACCCGCGAGGCAGCCATGAAGCTTACGCAAAAAGAAATATGGATTCCTGAACCTGATTTTAAAAAGCTGGCTGCTAAATCAGCACCAGCCAGCATTCTCGGGTATACCGTTATTAATGACAATGAACCGCTCAGTGAAATACTGGAAGTGATAGAACAACCTCATCAGTTATTATGCCGGCTCGAGATCAATCAGAAAGAAGTGCTGATCCCATTGAATGAACAAACCATCCAAAAGATAGATCATAAAAAAAAGCAGGTCAGCGTTAGCCTGCCTGATGGGTTACTTGAAATTTACCTGTAGCATTTCTTATTTCTGCCAAAGTGTTTTCTATCTGCACAAAATGCCTTTGCTCATGTGCAATAAAGAAACGGAAAGTATCTCCTGCTTTTAAACGGATCAGTTTTGTCAGTGAAGTAGGTATGCGTATGCCTATATTTTTTTGTTTGGCCAGTTCCAGCAATTCCAGCAACTGATGCTGCTGTTGCAAAAATGTTTCTATCACAGGTTGTGCATCTGCATGAAAAGCCGGACGATGATCTTTCAGCGCCTTCATTTTATTTTTTACCATGCCTTCCTTTGGCAACATAAGTTGTGTAAAATAATTTCCCAGCCAGCCGGACCGGAAAACTTTCACGGCAGCGCCTCCATTCATCAGGCCTTTTTTTAATGCCGGTAAATAATATACGCCATAGCTGTTCAGGTGTTCCAGCACCTGTACCACGCTCCATCTGCCGGCACCTGGCTGCTCCAGCAAAACGCCGGGATCTTCATTCTTTAAAAAAGTAGCTGTGGCGATCAACTGCCTGGTATCCGCCTGCAATTGTTCCAGCAGTGAGAGACTATCAAAAGATTTCATGTTTTTAAATTTAGAACAAAACTAGAAAGGCGGTTGCCGGAAAATCTTGGGAAATATCAAGATTTTAGAAGATCAGATCTTTTTACTTCCCAACAGCTTGCTGAAAGTGGCCGGATCGATCCCTAAATAAGAAGCCAGGTATTTATGCGGAACGAGTTGGAGCACATGCGGGCTTCGCTTAAGCAGGGTCCTGAATTTTTCCTCCGCGCTGAAGCACTGAAGCTCTGCCTGCCTTACCAGCACTCCTTTTAGTGCCAGGGCAGTTACATTGAGCACCATTCTTTGTATGTTCGGGTATTGCTGCATCAGTTCATTTGCCTGGCGGTAACTGGTACGGAGAAAACGGCTTGCAGTAAGCGTTTCAAAAAAGCAAATGGAGGGTGTTTGTGTAAGAAAAGAATCAGCCACGCCGGCAAAAGAAGGAGGATAAGTAAACACGAGCGTTGCTTCCTTATTATCATCACCAATATAGAATGCCCTTTGCACTCCTTCCAAAACAAAATAGAGATGCCTTTCTGTTTCACCTGCTGCGGTCAGTATGGTCTTACGCTTGCATTCCAATGGCGACCAGATGGCTGCAAAAGCATTCCATTCCTTTTCTTTAAGAGAATAGATGTGGGAAACAAATTGTTGTAATTGTTGAAGAGGCATGTGAGTTGTTTACTTAACATCAGACCGTATAAAATCAGCCAGCAGTTTCATCCGGTAATAAAGATTGCTCAGCATCAGTGACACATTATTTCTCACACTCTCCAGGCTGTTGTTATTCATTTTTTTGATGTTCCGGAGTTCTTCTATCTTCTCGTCTATCTTATCCATCAGTTTTTCTGCATCCCAGCCGATATATTTTTTATTACGATCGTCATACACATGGTACGGCTCTATGCTTCCCGGCTTCAGCTTTTTGAACCGGAAATTGTTTTTGATCGCTTCTTTCACGGCCTCATTGCTCAGCATTTCCACCAACACATCGGGCTTCACACTATTCAGGAATCCATTGTGAAAGATATTCAGGTTGTTCCGCAGTTCCCGGATCACCTGTTTCTTCAATATATCATTGGTCTTGCTTTCCTTGTTCAGGAAAGTCAGCAGGTCTTTCAGTGGCCCAATGCCGGTTTTTAGCCATTCCCATTCCATAAACCAAATATAGTCAGGAACTTGTAACCGGGGAAATTAGGTGGGTGGGGTCGATGTTCGTTGGCCGTTGACCGATGACCGATGGCCGAGTAACCACTTCCTGCCGTAAAATGGATCGTTTGCAATAGTTCCTTTTCCATTGTCACCCCGGCCCTGGTTTAGGGAAATAACTGGTACAGTACACTAAGAGCCGGGGTCTCCCCCATCTGCAATATTTTCTAAGCAATATGGCTTACTGGTTTGAAGTGATTTGCAGCGCTGGGAGACCCCGGCTCTTATATTCTTTAAACCAGCAAGTTTACTGAACCAGGGCCGGGGTGACAATGGAAAAGGAACTGCTTGTCCGGCTTGCGTAGAAACTCGGCCATCGGCCATTCGGTCAACGCTTACCCCACCTAAGTTAACTACCTTTACCCCCCTTGCAGGAACCCAAACGCTATATCGCCCATTTCGATCTCGATTCCTTTTTTGTGTCGGTCGAGATCCTCAACAATCCTTCCCTTAAAGGCAAACCGGTGCTGGTGGGAGGATATGAAAGAGGAGTGGTAGCGGCTTGCAGTTATGAAGCCCGCAAATACGGCATTCATTCCGCCATGCCCATGAAAAAAGCGCTGCAGCTCTGCCCGCATGCTGTTGTTACCGGCAGCAGCCGCGGTGAATACAGCAAGTATTCCCGCTGGGTAACGGATATCATTCAATCGAAAGTGCCCCTATTTGAAAAAGCGTCCATTGATGAGTTTTACTGCGATATGACGGGCATGGATAAATTTTTTGGTGTAAGTCAATACACACGCAGGCTCCGTGAATTCATCATTAAAGAAACAGGGTTGCCTATTTCCTGCGGTCTTTCTTCTGCCAAATTCATCAGCAAGATGGCTACCAATGAGGCCAAGCCCAATGGCTTCCTGGAAGTGCCGCATGGCCGGGAAACCGATTTTCTCTGGCCATTGGGCATTGAAAAGATCAATGGTGTTGGCAAACAAACAGAACAGCAACTGAAAACCTTTGGCATTTATACTATTGAAGATATTGCCAGAACACCCAAAGAGATCATGGAGCGATATGCAGGCAAATGGGGAGAATCACTCTGGAACAAAGCACATGGCCGCGGCACTGCTGATATTGAAACAGAATGGGAACAGAAAAGCATGAGCCATGAGAATACATTTAATGCAGACTATACCGATATAAGTTTTCTGCATGGAGAACTGGTGCGCCTCACTGAAAAAACCGCTTATGATCTCCGGGAAGACGAAAAACTGACCGGTTGTGTTACGGTCAAGATCCGCTATTCAGATTTTGAGACCACCTCGCGCCAGGAAACGATCGATTATACTGCACTCGATGATCAATTGATCGCGAAAGCAAAAGACCTCTTCAATAAATCCTATCAAAAAGGGCGGCCCGTACGGTTACTGGGTGTACGCTTCAGCCAGCTTATTCCTTTTACGATGCAGATGAGCCTGTTTGATAACAATACAGACAAGCTGAATCTCTACAAAGCAGTAGACAATATCAAGAACCAGTTCGGGAGCAATCTCGTTTCAAAAGCCAGCTCATTGCGCAAAAAATCATAATCTGTTTAAAATAATTTTACAGAATATTATTCAGTAAATCCATAAATTTACAGAACTAAATTCTGTTTATGTCCCCAACACTGGATTCTATTGATCTTGCCATCCTGACCTATTTACAGGAAGACGCCACCATTCCCAATGCTGAACTGGCGAAAAAAATCGGCATGGCTCCTTCTGCTGTACTGGAAAGAGTAAAGAAATTAAAACAGAAAGGAGTGATCACCGGGCAAACGATCCGCATCCAACCCAACAGTATTGACCTGAAGTTGCTTGCTTTCATTTTTATCAGGAGCAGCGAAGGGCCGGGTAATATAGCCGTAGCAAAGCAACTCATCAAATTGCCCGAAGTGCTGGAGCTTCATCATATTGCCGGTGAAGATTGCTATCTCGTAAAAGTAAGGGCCCGCGATCCGCAATCGCTGGTGCAACTGATGCGCGATAAGTTCAGCAAAATACCAGGCCTTGTATCGACCAAAACCACTATCGTCCTCGAAACCCGGAAAGAAACCAATCATTTACCTATTCCTAAAGAACTCTGAACATGCAACCGGCACTTACGTTAAAACAACCTTCCAAAGCGCTTATCATTGCAGCATTCGCTGCTATCTATATTATATGGGGCTCTACTTATATTGCTATTGCCATTGCTATAAAAGATATTCCTCCTTTGCTGATGGCAGGCATGCGTTTCTTTATTGCAGGGTTCGTATTGTATCTCTATTCCCGCTTCCGTGGTGAATCCACACCCGATACAAGTTCCATTTCCCGTATTTCACTTAGTGGTGTGCTGATGTTGTTTTGCGGAACAGGCTCTTTGGCCTGGGTGGAACAATATATTCCCACAGGACTGGCCGCTATCATCGTTGCTACCGTACCGCTTTGGTTCGTATTGTTTGACAAACGGGGATGGAAATACAATTTCTCCAATAAATGGATCATGGCCGGGCTGGCTATCGGGTTCATTGGTGTGATGCTTTTATTTGCTGATAAAAAATCAATCGATTTCTCGGGAGATAAGATCAAGCTTTTCAGTATAGCAATATTGATGGTCGGCACCATTTGCTGGTCTATCGGATCGCTTTATTCAAAATACAAACCGGTGATGGCTTCCACAGGTATGAAAGCTGCTTTCCAGATGATGTCTGCAGGTGTGGTATCGTTCCTGGCAGGATTTATTACCGGCGAACATCATCACCTGGATTTTGATGCCGTATCATCCGGTTCGCTGCTGGCTTTATTATATCTCATTACAATGGGATCACTGGTCGGGTACATGGCTTATGTATGGTTGTTAAGCGTAAGGCCTCCTTCTATTGTAGGCACTTATGCTTATGTGAATCCGGTAGTAGCTGTATTCCTCGGCTGGCTGATCCTCAATGAAAGCATTAATCCCAAACAGCTTATTGCACTGGCAGTGATCCTTGGAGGAGTGATACTCGTAAGTTTTGCCAAAGAAAAAAAATAAGTTATGATAGCACGTCTCTGGCATGGCGAAGTGCCTTCTGCAAAAGCAAACGCTTATCATGCTTACCTGAATGAAAGCGGCCTGAAGGATTATAAAAAAGTGAAGGGTAACAAAGGCGTATTCCTATTGAAAAAAGAGGTGGAAGGCATTACCCATTTTTACACGCTTACATTCTGGGACAACATGGATGCCATTAAAGAATTTGCCGGGGCTGAGCCGGAAAAAGCAAGGTATTATCCGGAAGACAAGGATTACCTGCTGGTATTTGAACCTTATGTACAGCATTTTGAAGTACTGGAAGGAAGCATGCCGGCCATTCCCTGATGAATCAGCCAAACACGTTATATTCGTTCCCTGATTTTACTTACTTAAAAAATATTGCTATGCAAATTTGGAAAGACTACCAGGAAAAAAATAAAGCCCGCTTCCTGGATGAGATGCTTGATCTCCTGCGTATCCCTTCTGTAAGCGCCAAAAGCGAACATAAAGCAGACATGTTGAAATGTGCAGAAGCTGTAAAGAAAAGCCTGCTTGCAGCAGGATGTGATAAAGCAGAAGTGATGCCTACCGACGGGCATCCGGTGGTGTACGGAGAAAAGATCATTGATCCTTCCAAACCTACGGTGCTGGTATATGGCCACTATGATGTGCAGCCTGTTGAACCGCTGGAACTTTGGCACAATGATCCGTTTGACCCGGTGATCAAAGGTGGTAAAGTATTTGCCCGCGGCTCTGCAGACGACAAAGGCCAGTTCTTTATGCACGTGAAAGCATTGGAAACAATGGTAAAGACCAACACGCTTTCCACCAATATCAAATTCCTGATCGAAGGAGAAGAAGAAGTAGGCTCACCCAATCTGGGCAAATTTGTGGCAGCCAATAAATCCCTGCTTAAGGCAGACGTGATCCTGATCAGCGACAGCTCTATGCTGAGCATGGAAAATCCTTCGCTTGATACAGGCGTGCGCGGACTCAGTTATATCCAGGTGGAAGTAACAGGCGCTAACCGCGATCTTCATAGCGGTACTTATGGCGGTGCTGTTGCCAATCCCATCACCATTCTTGCCAAAATGATCGCTTCCTGCCATGATGAGAACAATCATATCACCATTCCCGGTTTTTATGATGATGTGGCAGTTGCTACCAAAGAAGAAAGGGAATTATTGAATAAAGCTCCCTACGATGAAAAAGAATATAAAGATGAACTGGGCGTAAAAGAGCTCTGGGGTGAAAAAGGATATACGACTTATGAAAGAACAGGCATCCGCCCCACCCTGGAATTGAATGGTATCTGGGGAGGCTATACCGGCGAAGGCGCTAAAACCGTATTGCCTTCCAAAGCTTATGCGAAGATCTCAGCCCGTTTGGTGCCCAATCAATCATCCGATAAAATGACGGAGTTATTATTGAACTATTTCAAATCCATTGCTCCGCCATCCGTTACGGTAAAAGCAGAATTGCATCATGGCGGTGAGCCTTATATGACACCGATCGACAGTAAAGGATATAAAGCAGCATCGAAAGCAGTGGAAACTACATTTGGCAAAGCGCCGATCCCTGTCCGTGGCGGAGGCAGCATTCCTATTTGTTCCATTCTTGAAAAAGAGCTGGGCATTAAGATCGTTTTTATGGGTTTTGGGTTGGACAATGACAACCTGCACAGCCCGAATGAAAAGTATAATATCGAGAATTATTATAAGGGAATTGAAACGATCCCTTATTTCCATAAATATTTTGCTGAAAGCTGATTAGACATCCCACCAAGACAACGAAGAGCACAAAGAATAAGTAATTTCTTTGTGCTCTTCGTTGTCTTGGTGGGGGTATTACACCTACCTCCTCCTTTGTGAGCCATTCCTTTTACCTTTGCTGCAATGGAAAAAGAAAAGCTTCGCCTGGATAAATACCTGTGGGCAATCCGCCTCTTCAAAACAAGAAGCATGGCCGCCGCAGCCTGTGATTCAGGCAAAGTAAAATTTGACGGATCACAGGCCAAGGCTTCCAAACAGGTGAACATTGGCGATGAATACGAGGTAAAAACAGAAGCCAAACGGTGGAGGATCAAGGTAACAGACCTTTTATATAACCGTGTAGCTTACTCAGAAGCCATCAAGTATTATCTCGACATCACTCCTGCCGAAGAATTGCAGCGGTTGCAATACCAGGCAGCCAGTTTTCATACCGGCAAACGGCAAAGCAAGATCGGCCGGCCCACCAAACGTGAACGGAGAGACCTGGACGAATTTCTGGGCGACTGATATTACCCGTTCCCCCTAACTTTTAAACTGAGTCCCTACCAGGCATGCCCGCCATGGAGATAAGCTCCACTGAGCCTTATCTTTGCTTCATGCGAATAGATATCCTTTCCGTTTTACCGGAATTGCTGCAAAGCCCATTTGAACATAGCATCATGAAACGTGCACAGGACAAAGGCCTGCTCACAGTTGTGGTACATCCCCTGCGCAAATGGGCCGTGAATGAATACGGCATGATCGACGATTACCAGTACGGCGGAGGTGCCGGTATGGTGATGATGTGTGAACCGCTTGCCAGAGCCATTGAAGAATTATCGGCCGAAAGAAAATATGACGAGATCATTTATCTCACTCCTGATGGTGAAAGACTGGACCAGAAGATCTCCAATTCCCTCTCATTGAAAGGCAACCTGCTTATGATCTGCGGGCATTATAAAGGCATTGATGAAAGGATAAGAACACATTATGTTACCAGGGAGATATCCATTGGTGATTATGTGTTAAGCGGCGGTGAGTTGCCTGCCGCTGTACTGGTAGACAGCATTGGCCGTTTGCTGCCCGGTGTTTTGAATGATGAAACATCCGCGCTGTTCGATTCATTCCAGGATAACCTGCTTGCTCCGCCCGTCTACACCCGCCCGGTTGATTTCCGTGGCTGGAAAGTTCCCGACATTCTCATGAGCGGCGATCATAAAAAGATCGAAGAATGGCGGCATGAGCAATCAGTGCTGCGTACAAAAGAAAGAAGACCTGATCTGCTGGAAGAATAAACGATGCAGGCAGGCTCCTGGCACCTTAACAGTCAAAACGGAAGGATCAACTGCAACAGGAAATAGTACAACAAGATCATGAGCACATTCACGCTGATTGTTGTCTTCATAAGTTTCGGATTTGGTTAATCCTAACTTGCAGTAGTCGTGCCAAACGCCTCTTATCCACATAGGAGAACTACAGCCTGGCAAATGAAAATTCATCAGGTAATTTGTGCCGCTCTTTCACGAGGCAGATATCCTCTATAAACATTACAAGATTTCCCTATAGAATGCCCGGGATTGTCCTATTTCATAAAAGGGGTTTTATCAAAATAAACTCCTGTATGCACGTAACATCCACGTGCATCCGGCGTTTAAAGCTTATACCCTTTCAAATAATATAGCATTGCAAGTTGCGGGAAAGATGTATTTTCACGCCCACTTGCGTCGTTTAATTAATAATATATTGGATACCAGTAATTTATTTACCAGGCTCGCGGCGCTTGCCACCAAAACCGAATAAAATATTCAATGAAGGCTCTGACCACTATTACCGATCCGGTTTATATAGCAAAAGAAAAGTATAGCGCATACGAACTTTTCTGGCTGCGCTATATTAACGACAAGAGAGACCTTCCGTTTATTCATCTGCTTACAAATATTCATCTGTTCGTCATTCCTGTTGCTGTGATACTGTACACACCATTGCTAAAGGGATGGTACTGGTGGCTGGCTTATATTCCTTATTTCTATATTTCCCAGATGTATTTCAAAGGCCGCTTTGGCCTTATGTTGCATTGTATCAGTCACCGTAAATTGTTTAAAAAACCATACACCTGGATCTACCATTGGGTGATCTGGGGCGTTTGTCCCTTTTTTGGTCATACACCGGAAACCTATTTTGTTCATCACATGGCCATGCACCATGTAGAGAACAATATGCCCGATGATGCCAGCAGCACGCTGGCTTACCGCCGCGACAGTCTCCGGGGTTTTACAGCCTATGTTACCCGCTTTCTTTTTTTAGGGTTCCGCGACACATTCATGTATCTCTTTACTAAAAAAAGGAAGAAGTTTTACATGCGCCTCAGCTATGGTGAAATATCATTTTATCTTTTTTGTGTGGGCATGTGCTTTGTAAACCTCCAGGCCACACTCTGGATATTCATTATCCCCTTTGTATTCGCCCGTATTGTGATGATGCTGGGCAACTGGGCACAGCATGCTTTTGTTGACCCTGCTGATCCTGAAGAAAACACGATCAATTGCATTAACACCAAATACAACCAGATCTGCTGGAATGATGGATACCATGCAGTTCACCATCTCCGCCCTGCTCTTCACTACACGGAGATACCTGTAGAGTTCATGAAAAACAAGGACAATTTTGCCCAACGCAAAGTGCTCGTCTTTGATGGCATCCACTATCTCCACATCTTTGTTTGGCTGATGGGTAAGCGATATGATAAACTGGCTACCAATCTTGTCAATATCAATGGCATGTTTGCCAGCGAAGCAGAAGCGATAGCTATCATGAAAGAAAGGACAAGAAAATTAACTATCCCGGCCGTTTACACAGCGCATGCAGACAAAGCGAATACCTCCCTTAAAGTAAAACAGGCATAACGAAGCCACTCTTTTCTCCCGTCTCTTTATTGCATGGCTTATCTTAGCTGTTCAAACAATCAGCTATGTCTTCTTTTTCCATAACCGCTAACCTTGTGGACGTTCACCAGGAAAAGATCTATCCCGCTAAAATTACTGTCGAAGATGGAAGAATTGCAACCATTGAAGAAACTCCCGACTCCCGGCTCCAGACTCCAGACTATATCCTTCCCGGCTTTATAGACAGTCATGTTCATATCGAAAGCTCCATGCTTGTTCCTTCTGAATTTGCCCGCCTGGCAGTAGTGCATGGCACTGTTGGCACTATCAGCGATCCGCATGAGATCGCCAATGTATGCGGCATGCAGGGCGTGGAATTCATGATTGAAAATGGCCGCACTGTTCCTTTCAAATTCAATTTTGGCGCCCCCAGTTGTGTGCCTGCAACAGTGTTTGAAACAGCAGGCGCCAGCCTCGATTCCACTGATGTAGAAAAACTATTGCAACGGAATGATATCCGCTATCTCAGTGAGATGATGAATTTCCCCGGCGTGCTCTTCAAAGATGAAGAAGTGATGAAAAAAATAGCTGCTGCGCATCGCCTTGGCAAGCCCGTTGATGGCCATGCTCCCGGATTGAGAGGCAATGAAGCAAAACAATATATCGATGCAGGCATATCCACCGATCATGAATGCTTTACAGCAGAAGAAGCATTGGACAAGCTGCAGTATGGAATGAAGATACTGATCCGGGAAGGGAGCGCTGCACGCAATTTTGAGGCATTGGTCGACTTGCTGCATGATCATGCTGACCAGATCATGTTTTGCAGTGATGATAAGCATCCGGACAGTCTTGAGTTGGGTCATATCAACCAGCTTTGTGAAAGGGCGCTGGCAAAAGGCATCGATCTTTTCAAGATACTTAAAGCAGCCTGCGTAAATCCTGTGCTGCACTACAAGCTCGATAGTGGTTTATTACGAGTGGGTGATCCTGCGGATTTCATTGTTGTAAAAGACCTGGAGAAATTCAAGGTACTGAAGACTTATATCAATGGCGAGCTGGTAGCTGAAAACGGAAAATCGCTGATCAAAAGACAGAAAACCGGCACGATCAATAATTTTTCCTGTGATCTGCTGCAGCCTGATGATTTTGCGATCAGCGCCACTGACAATACCCCTCCTTTCACTAACCCCCATTCAGCTTCCATGATCCCTGTGATAGAAGCATTGGATGGGCAATTGATCACGAATAAACTGGAAGAAAAAGGAAAAATTAAAAATGGACGGTGGGTAAGCGATACGGAAAATGACATACTCAAGATCGTAGTCGTGAACCGGTATAGCAATGCACCGGTGGCAAAATCATTTATTAAAAATATCGGGCTAAAAACAGGAGCGCTGGCTTCTTCAGTTGCCCATGACAGTCACAATATCGTAGCTGTAGGTGTGGACGACGAAAGTCTTTGCAGGGCAGTCAATCTTATTATTGAACAAAAAGGCGGGATCAGTGCGGTAGGCAATGGGAAAGAAATGGTGCTGCCACTGCCCGTAGCAGGATTGATGAGCAATAATGATGGATATGAAGTGGCGAATGCTTATACAGCCATTGACCGCTTCTCAAAAGAACTGGGAAGCTCTTTAGGGTCGCCTTTTATGACGCTTTCATTTATGGCATTATTAGTGATACCACATTTGAAGCTAAGCGATAAAGGATTGTTTGATGGAGATAAGTTTGCATTGATCGGTTAAACCCAAATATTCGTTTATGAAATACGTATATCTTATCCTTGCTGCTTGTATGGTGTCTGCCTGTAACCAGAACAGTAAAAAGACAAATGAAACTTCTGCCGATACCAGCCAACCTCTTACACCTGTAATTGAGAATGCAGATAGTCTTTCGATCGGAGGCAATGCACAGGCAGACACGCTTCTTCTGCAAACTTCCCATACTATTCTAACAGCCCTGAAGCAAAAAGATTTTCAAACGCTTTCCGGTTTTATCCACCCGGCCTGGCAGCTTTTATTTTCTCCTTATGCACATATAGACACGGCTCATTCACAGGTATTGTCTCCTTATGAACTGCTGGCGGCTGCTAAAAAATTGTCTGTATTAACATGGGGAACTTATGATGGCAGTGGTGATCCTATCAAAATGAATATCTCCCAGTATTTCGACAAATTCGTTTACAATAAAGATTATCTGAATGCTAAAGAGAGAGCTGTCAATAAATTTCTTGGCAGTGGCAATTCACTTAATAACCTTAAAGAAGTGTATCCTGATGCTGACTTCACGGAGTTCTATTTTCCGGGATTTGATCCGAAATATGATGGGATGGACTGGCAAACACTCCGGCTGGTATTCCGTAAGGGGAATGACAAATTGTATCTGGTAGCTATCGTACATGATCAATGGACGATATAAATTAAAGTTTGGCGTAGAAGTATCGCAAAGGACGCAACGATTTCGCGGAGTACGCAACGTGGCGTTCTTTGCGAAAACATTGCGTCCTTTGCGATACTCCTACGCCAAACAACCTCTTGATCACCCTCATCAATGCCTTCCGCAACTGCAGGTCTCTACCTCTGTTTCTGTTCCATCATGCCAGGGAAAACTGGCTGCATTCATACTGCTTTCCCAGAAGAACTTTGTTCTTGGCCTGTTATAATTACCGATCTCGTTCATCGTTTCTGCATCATACAGTCTTCCATTCACCATTGTATACCGGATGCTTTCAGTGTTCCGGATATTATCCAGCGGATTTTTATCCATCACGATCAGATCAGCCAGTTTGCCTGCTTCGAGTGAACCAATATATTTATCCAATCCCAGATTGACCGCCGGGTTGATAGTAGCGGCTTGCAATACTTGCAGATTGCTCATTCCGCCCTGCTGCAGCATCCATATTTCCCAGTGCGCGCCAATACCCTGGATCTGTCCATGTGCGCCCATATTTATTTTCACTCCTGCATCTGCCAGTTTCTTTACACTGCGGGAAGTAAGCATATACCCATTATCATATTCTTCATCAGGCGCCATGGTACGATGGCGGCTACGGGGGTCAATCACCGCACGTGGCGTAAAACGCAGCAGGCGCTCATTTTCCCACACATTCGTATGCTGATACCAGTAATATTCACCGCTCAGGCCGGCATAGTTTACGATCAGCGTAGGCGTATAGCCTGTTTGTGAATTTTTCCATAGCTCGATCATGTCTTTGAACAACGGAGCAACCGGTAAGTTGTGTTCAACGGTCGTGTGGCCGTCCAGTATCATGCTGAGATTATGATAAAAAGTTGATCCACCTTCCGGCACCACTTCCATATTCAGTTCACGCGCTGCCTGTATGATCATCTGGCGCTGCTCACGCCGTGGCTGGTTATAGCTTTTTACAGAGAAAGCGCCAAACGCTTTTGTTCTGCGGAGAGCACTTCTTGCATCATCAATGGAGTTGATCACGGCTTTGAAATTTCCATCAGCTCCATATAATACTGTACCGGTAGAGAACACCCGTGGGCCTGTCATCACTCCCGCTCTGATCATTTCGCTTTGCCCGAATACCAGTTCACTATTCGCAGAAGGATCGTGCATCGTGGTCACTCCATAAGACAGGTTAGTATAATACGCCCAGTGCTTTTGCGGAATGATACCGCTTCTGAAATGATTGCCATGCGCATGTGCATCGATAAAGCCCGGCAGAATGGTCTTCCCATTACAGTCTATTGTTTTTGCTCCGGCCGGCACGTTCACCTCTCCTGCTTTACCCACGGCTTTGATCAGATTACCTTCCACGATCACTGTCCCGTTCTCAATCACTTCATTTCCTTTCATGGTAATGATACGTGCATTGGTAAAGGCGATCGTTCCTTTAGGTTTGTCCGTTGCAATTTCCAGTGCCACTTCAATTCCCTGCTCAGGTATCTTAAACAGTGAATCTGGCTTATTGGCAATAAAGCTGAACCGGTCCTCGAGATTGATACTGTAATACTGGCTGCCCAGCGTGTAATGCAACTGGCGGCTGTCATTGCTCCAGTGAAGGTTGAAACCCGCATCTTTACTTACCAGCTTCACAGGGAAATCAGCGGTGCCGCTACCGATATCAATGATCTTTCCTGTTTTAGGAAATGCGGCCACATACGCTTTATGCAGATCGATAAAAGCGATCCAGTTCTCATCAGGAGAAATAGTGAACTGGTTGCCATAGGTGCTTTTCAATAAGGCCTTATCATCAGTACCGTCCAGTTTACAACTCGCCAGACCGCTGCCGGTTTGATAAAAGATGCGGTCGTTGGTCTTATTGAACTTTGGCATATCACCCCTGGCTGTTACAAAGCTTTCCTGGCTTCCATCAGCAGCCATTATATAAATGCCCGGTTTAGCTGTGTATGCTTCTCCCAGTGCATCGCTGCTTCCTTCTTTGCGGAATACGATCCATTTTCCATCTGGTGAAAAAGAAGGTTGGCGGAAAATGCCTTTTGTCTTATTTAGTTTAACCGGCTTTGCATTTCCCTGCAAGGAAAGTTTCCAGATAGTTCCTGAAGCAGAATCGTTCCAGGTAGTATACAGCAAGGTTTTTCCATCAGGGGAGAAGCTGGGTTCAAACTCATATCCTGCATCATTGTTGCTGGTCACCCTTTGGGGTTTGCCGGAAGGCAGTTCTTTTTTCCAGAGGTTGCCAACTGCACTGAAGAATAACCATTTTCCATCGGGCGATGTAATTGCGTGGCGGATCACATGTGCTTCAAATTTATCAGGATTGATGTCTTGCTGAAAACGCACAGCATCATAAATGCGTTGTGTCACTTTTGCCGTGAACGGTATTTGCGTTGCTTTATTTACGCCATTCACATCCACTTTCCAGATCTTACCATTGCTCCAGATAATGATCTGCTGATCATCGGGCGTCCAGGAATAGCGGGGATACAAACCAAATACAGACCAGGCTTCCTGCTGGTCTTTGGTAAGCTGATCATACACCGGCCATTCTTCTCCTGTTTCCAGGTTGCGGAGATAGAGAACTGTTTTTGTTCTTACCCTTTTGATAAAAGAAAGGTATTTGCCATTATGGGAAAGCTCGGGGCGTACTGCACCGCCCGGGCCGCCAGTCACTGTTTCAATCGTTCCTTTATCCCTGTCGAAACGTTTGATCACAAAGATCTGGCTGTTCGGATCTTTATTATACTGGAACATGCCGCCGGGATACACATCCTCGCAAAAGTATACATACCGTCCGTCAGGTGATATTACCGGTTCATTCACGTCCTGCTGTTCATTCTTGCGGGCAGTCAGTTGAAGGCCGCCACCGCCACTGATATGATACAGCCACATTTCCCCTGCACCAAGCGAACGGCTGGCAGTGAAATGTTTTCTGGCCACGATGTACTGACCATCGGGTGACCAGGCACCATTATTCAGCAAACGGAAATTCTCTTTAGTGACCTGGGCGGGATTGCTTCCATCACGGTTCATCACCCAGATATTATCACCACCTGCCGCGTCGGAAGTAAACAACAGTTTCTTTCCATCAGGACTGAAGGATGGCTGCAGGTCCAATGAATGCCCTCCTTTCAGCAACCTGGCTTCACCACCAGTAACAGGAATACTGTAAATATCACCCAACAAATCAAAAACAATTTCTTTTCCATCCGGGGAAAGATCGAGGTTCATCCAGGTGCCTTCATCTACGGTAAATGAAACTGTTTTGTAAGGGCCATCAGGATTGGTGACATCCCATTTTTTTGTATCCTTTTTTTCCTGGGCAAACAGGAAAAGGGATACTGGCAGCAAGAGGGTAGCTGCAATCAGTTTTTTACAAGACATGTGTTTGGTTTGTGATGGTTTAAGTGTGGAAGTTAAATAAAAATGTAATCGTAGCCCTGCTCATTCCCTGAAGCAATAGCCGCTTCTTCGCCGGCATGGCAGCACTCTCTTAAAATCCTCCTGCTGCTCACCCCCGTAATCCTGCATTTCACCGATAAAGCAGGGTTTATAGCCCCTTTGCCTATTGCTATTTGCGCTTCTCCGCACTAGCTTTACTTAAAATTCAAAAGTAATGAACGATTTCAGGGATTTCAGGGAAGATGCCCGTCAAAGGTGGGAAAGCAGAAGGGAACGTCATCCGCACGGACAGATCTGGACTGGCCTTTTTCTTTTGTTTATTGGCTGCCTGGCGCTGGTAAAAAGTTTTGGTGTTCCCATGCCGGTCTGGTTATTCTCGTGGCAGATGCTGCTGATCGCTATCGGTCTGTTCATAGGTCTCCGTAAAGGGTTCCGCGATGGTGGCTGGTTTGTACCGATCATCATCGGTGGTATTTTCCTGGTAAATGAGTATGCGATGGACGGTCAACTGAAAAGGCATATGTGGCCACTGATACTGATCGCGCTGGGCCTGGTGTTTATCCTTCGCCCGAGGGGTGGCAGATGGCGGGCCTGTTCTGAAAAAAAAAATCCATATATGAACGCTGAAACAGCAAAGCCTTACGGTGAAGAATTTTACTCACAGGATGATGTTATTGATTCCACCTGCATCTTCAGTGGTTCCAAAAAAGTGATCCTTTCCAAGAATTTCAAGGGAGGTGATATCGTGAATGTGTTTGGCGGGTCGGAAATTGACCTGATGCAGGCTGATATCAATGGTACAGCCATACTGGAAGTAACGGCCATATTCGGAGGTGCTACTCTCATTGTGCCTTCCAACTGGGCCATCAAATCGGAAGCTGTTACCATCTTCGGTGGTATCAGCGACAAAAGAAAATTTGCTGCTTTATCAGAACCTTCCACCAAAACACTGGTGCTGAAGGGGACAATGATATTCGGAGGAATGGAGATAAAGAGTTATTAAGAAATGTTTGCGGTTGATCATAACAACTGCAAACATCTGCTAACCTTAACCACACAAACTGATTATTATGAACTGGTATCTTGCAAAAATGGTATTCCGCATCGTTTGCGGCGAAGGCGAACACACGCCACAGTTTGATGAACAGTTGCGGCTGGTTGCCGCCGACAGCAAGGAGGAAGCTTTTACCAAAGCCCAGGAACTCGGATCTACAGAACAGGAAACTTTTTATAACAGCAAGAAGCAACTGGTGCAGTGGCAATTCATCAATGTCAGTGAACTTTACCTGCTAAGCGAACTAATAGACGGTGCAGAGCTTTATTCAAGGATAGAAGAGAGGGACAATGCAGAATCTTACATCTATACAGTCAATCAAAAAGCAGAAAACATTTTCTTCACCCACACCCACCAGTTGCTTAAACTGGCCTGATAGCATGTCTGTATCATTATTCACCGTCAGGCGGTTTATTATCATCTTCAGTATCGCATGGGTGGTATTGATGGCTGACCATGCTATCCTGTTATGGTCGCTCGACTGGCCGGTGGAGCTTGCAATTATAGACAGCCTGATCAGCAATATACTCCTGTTGCTGGTTTGCCTGCTGGTGATGAATACGGTGCGCTATTATGTACCCGAGTTCACGCAATACCTGAACATACTGTTTATGTGCGCTGTGCTCACAACTCTGTGGCTGGTGCTGAGTAAATGGCTATTGGGCCTTGCGCTGAACTCGTATGAAGGTTATGCTGTTTTTCTCCGCCGCTCATTGATGGTCCGCTCCAGCATAGCATTTTTAATACTGGGGATTGTGACGATGATCGGCATTATCTGGTTCAACTGGCAGGACCAGAAGCGCAGTGAAGAACGGAAAGCAGATGCGGAAAAGCTGGCCAGGGATGCAGAGTTGTTCAAACTTCGCCAGCAATTGCAACCACATTTTTTGTTCAACAGCCTTAATTCCATCAATGCACTGATCGGCAGCCGGCCGGAGGAAGCCAGGAAAATGGTGCAGCAGCTTTCCGATTTTCTCCGTGGCACCATCAAAAAAGAAGAAACGCAATGGGTAAGCCTGCAGGAAGAAATACAGTACCTTGAACTGTATCTTGAAATAGAAAAAGTGCGGTTTGGGAACAGGCTCACTCCTGTCGTAACCATCGACCCGCTTTCCCTTTCCCGGAAACTGCCGGCCTTGCTGCTGCAACCGGTGGTAGAGAACGCCATTAAATTCGGGTTGTATGATACGATCGGCGAAACGGTGATACGCATCAACACAGTGGCAAAAGAAAATGAACTGGAAGTGATCGTCAGCAATCCCTTCGATCCTGAAACTTCTTCACCCAGGCAGGGCACGGGATTTGGATTGAAATCGGTGCAGCGGCGATTGTATCTTTTGTTTGGCCGGAATGACCTTGTAATAACAGAAGCAAAGGATAATATTTTCACAACGCGGGTCACCATACCACAGTTATCCGAGGCTTGACAGAGCAATTTTATAAAATAAATGTATCGCAAAGGACGCAACGTTGCGTACTCCGCGCTGCCGTTGCGCCCTTTGCGATACATTTTCAGTTTTTACTTTTTGAATTTAAACGATCATGAGCAAAGTAATCATCATAGACGACGAGCCTCTTGCAAGAAGCATTGTAAAAGAATATTTGCAAAAGCATCCTGAACTGGAACTGATAACCGAATGCGGCGACGGATTTGAAGGAGTCAAAGCCATCCAGCAATACCAGCCCGACCTGATCTTTCTCGACATCCAAATGCCCAAGATCAATGGCTTTGAAATGCTTGAACTGATAGAACAACCACCCAATGTGATCTTCACCACAGCGTTTGATGAATATGCCATCAAAGCATTTGAAGCGCATGCCATCGATTACCTGTTAAAACCATTCAACCAGGAACGGTTTGACAAAGCCGTTGCCAAATGGAAAGAGCAACAGCAAAACAATACTTCTGCCAAAACAGAAGAGCTGCTCGACACAGCTTCCCAATCGCCCTCACAAAGCAATCGCGTGGTAGTAAAGAACGGCAGCAAGATCAAGATCATTCCCGTACATGATATCTTTTATCTCGAAGCGGCTGATGATTATGTAAAGATTCATACACAGGAAGGCTATTTTCTGAAAAATAAAACCATGAACCATTTTGAGCAGGTGCTCGACGGACAGCAGTTTGTTCGTTCCCATCGCTCCTATATCGTAAATGTGCAGCAGATCACCCGCATTGATCCTTATGAAAAGGATAATCATGTGGCGATACTTCGTTCAGGATTGAAAGTGCCGGTGAGCAGGGGAGGGTATGGGAAGTTGAAAGCTGTCTTGGGACTGTAAGAACAGTCGGGAGTCTGTAGTCAGGAGTTAGGAGTCCGGGCTTTTATTAAAATAGAACAAATTTTACGGTATCGAAATGAATATATAAACCTTAGTAGAGTTCCGACTCCTGACTCCCGACTACGGACTTAGGACTCTAATCCCATCCACATTGCTCCGCCCACACTATCTCTCTTAGAACCGGTAACAGAAGAAAGCACATTATTCTCTTCCCTCCAGCGCAATACGCCGATCAGGGCCATGATCAATGCTTCTTTGTATTGTACCAGTTCTTTTTCCGGTACCACTACTTCAATGCCGAGGCCGGTCAATTGCTCTTTGATCCTTTCTATCAGGTAGCTATTGAGAGCGCCGCCACCTGTTGCAAGCAGCTTTGATTGCGCTGCTTCATGATTGGGTAAAGAGGTAATGGCATTTCTGATCTGGATAGTGATATGTTCTGCATAAGTATGCAAAGCGTCGGGGATGCTCAGCCCGGCTGCTTTGATCAGTGGATAAACTTTGTCTGTTCCGAAATCATTTGCCAGCGATTTGGGGTAGGGCGATTGATAATAGTCCAGTGCGTTCAACTGATCAAGCAGGGCTTCATTCAAATGGCCGGATGCTGCCATCTTTCCATCTTCGTCATATTCTTTGCCGGCCTCTGAGGCAAGCAGGTTGAGCACACGGTTGGCGGCGCAGATATCAAAAGCCGTATAGGATGCTGCGTTCATGGATATATTGGCAATGCCACCAAGGTTCAGGAAATAATCATAACCCGGCAATAAAAGTTTTTCTCCTATCGGTACAATGGGTGCGCCCTGACCACCAAGCGCGAGGTCGAGTGAGCGGAGATCAGTGACTACAGGAAGATTGGTAACGGCAGCAATAGCAGCACCATCCCCTAATTGTGCGGTCATTTTCTTTGCAGGAATATGAAAAGTGGTATGCCCATGCGAAGCAATAAGGGCCACTTTATACTGCAATCCGTTTTCTTCAATGAACCGCAGCACCTGGTTACCGATATAATTGCCATATTCCGTGTGCAATAACAGATAATCCCGGGCTCTAAGCGAAGTGGCGGTGGAGAGACGTTTGGTCCAATCTTCGCTGTAAGGATAACAATCGGCTTTCACGATCTCGTAGGCCCATTTACCGCCATTCTCATGCAACTCTGTAAAAACAATGTCCAGCCCGTCGAGCGAACTGCCGCTCATTAATCCGATAGCCCTGTAGATCATGAATTATATTATAGATTTTAGATTTAAGCCTTTAGATTTGCCAAAAGTAAGAAAGATAAACCTCTTCAGATGGTCGTCAATCTAAGTGAACAGCACAGTCTTATTACCAACTGGGTAAGTGAGCTCCGGGATATGGAGGTACAGACCGACCGTATGCGGTTTCGCCGCAATCTGGAAAGGATCGGTGAAGCGGCTGCTTACGAGATCAGCAAAGTATTGCCCTTTGTAGAAAAAGAAGTGCAAACACCATTGGGCATTGCTACCAGCAAAGTGCTGCAGCATCAGCCAGTGCTGGCAACCATCCTGAGAGCCGGCCTGCCACTGCACCAGGGCCTGCTGAATTATTTTGACAAAGCCGACAATGCATTTATTTCTGCCTACCGGAAACATAAAAAAGATGGCAGCTTCGAGATCAGTCTCGATTATATTTCCTGCCCGGAACTGGAAAACCGCGTCCTTATCATTTCTGATCCCATGCTGGCTACCGGCGCTTCGCTGGTAAAGACCATTCATTTCCTCAAAGAAGAAGGTCATCCCAAAGAGATCCATATCGTAACGGCCATAGCCTGTACGGTAGGTATCGAATACGTGAAAAGGGAAGAGCCTTCTGTTACTATCTGGTGTGGTGATATTGATGATGAACTTACCGCCAAAGGTTATATTGTACCGGGCCTGGGAGATGCAGGCGATCTGGCTTTTGGAGTGAAAGTACAGATGTAAGCAAAGCAGCTTTCGTAAATCCCTAATTGCTAACCCATTAAATTATAGGCAATTTGCCAGGGCCAAGCAACGATCTTCAATTTTTGCAGGTCTTGAGATTGTTGTATTTTCCCGCTCCCGGATACTCATTAAGGCAATTTCCAGGCCGCTCAGGCGTTTATGCTAAGGCTGGTAAAGCTTTGATCGGTATGCGCCTGACCAGTGAAAAAACTTAATTGCTGAGATGAAAAAATTCCTTTCGACCCTGATCGTCTGCGTTGTACTGGCAAGTGTGTCAACCGCACAGGATCCTAATTTTTCACAATTCTTTGCTTCCCCAATGACCCTCAACCCTGCACTTACCGGCAAGTTTGATGGCGTTTACAGGTTTGCGGCCAATTACCGTAATCAGTGGCCAACGATCAGCAATGCATATACTACCATGACCGCTTCTTTTGATATGGGCATTCTCAAAAACCGTATCCCCGAAAATGACCAGTTCGGTATTGGTTTTATGGGCTATAGCGATAAAGCCGGCGATGGAGCTTTGAACAGTACTTACTTTGGCGTTTCACTGGCTTATCATAAAGGGTTGGACGAAAACGGCTATCACCAGATCGGTGCCGGCTTCCAGGGCACTTACATGAACAAACGCCTTAACACCACCAAGCTTACATTCGGTGATCAGCTCACTCCTTTTGGATTTACCGGCGTTACACAGGAAAGTTTTTCTTCCAGCCAGGTAAACCTGAATTACTTTGATGTAAATGCCGGTGTTATTTATACAGGCACCACCAATGGCTATAACAATTTTTATCTCGGTGCATCCATGTATCACCTCAACCGGCCAAAAGAAAGTTTTAATAAAGGTGATTTTGTGCTGAACATGCGCACTACTATCCAGGCCGGCGCCAAAATACCGGTAGGCACTTATAATTCATTTCATTTTGCAGCCAACCACAGCATGCAGGCCAAAGCCAAGAACACCATGGTGGGCGGTGCTTTCTGCTTAAATGTAAATAATGATGAAGAGATACCTACGAATGTCTATCTCGGCACCTGGTACCGTTTTGAAGATGCTTTGATACCTTATGTCGGACTGGAATTCGGAGAATGGCATTTCGGCGCTTCTTATGATGTAAATACTTCCTCCCTGAAAGCTGCTTCCAACTCGAGAGGCGGCGTGGAAATATCACTGATCTATGTTAAACGTCCTGTAGATCCGGGTGCAAAGAAGCTGAACTGCCCCAAGTTCTAAGCACATGCGAAAGCTCTTCACCAATCTTACTTTCTGGGTCCTCATAGCAATTACTGCAGGTATACTGATCGGGCATTTTAAACCGGCTCTCGCACAATATCCTGTATTGTCTGCACCTTTCAAGCATACCATTCTTGGACAGGAAATGTCGGTCGGCGTTTCGATCAGCGAATTCCTGAGCGGTATTTTTATCAGCCTGGTCAAATTGTTCATCAATCCCATCATCTTCCTGACCATTACACTGGGTATTGTAAGCATGAGCAATCTTAAAAAAGTAGGGCGTGTAGGTGCCAAGGCCTTGCTCTATTTTGAAGTAGTAACCACTTTTGCCCTTGTGATCGGTGTTATTGCTGCTATCATCATTCAACCAGGCAGCGGTGTGGACACATCGGCTGTTAAAGGCGGCGATATATCCCAATACACGCGTAGCAGTGAAGAATTCAGTTGGTGGAAGTTTTTGAAAGCAAACTTCACTTTGCAGGTATTGATCCTCGCGATCATCAGCGGCATTGGCCTGAGCTTTTATGAAGGACGGGAAAAAGTGGTCCGTTTTCTTAAACCGGTCTCCTATTATATTTTTAAAGCATTGCACTGGGTGATGTTGCTGGCGCCAATAGGTGCATTCGGGGGTATGGCCTATACGATCAGTAAATATGGTATCAACACCTTGTTGCCATTGGCCAAACTGATGGGCACCGTTTACATTACCATGGCCATTTTCATTTTTGTGGTTTTGTATTTTATTCTGCGGATGTACCGCGTAAGCATATTCCGGTTCCTCAAATATATCCGCGAAGAACTGCTGGTGGTATTAGGCACTTCTTCTTCCGAAGCTGCCCTGCCATCGCTGATGGAAAAACTGGAACGGATGGGTTGCTCCAAATCAGTAGTTGGGCTTGTAGTGCCTACCGGGTATTCTTTTAACCTGGATGGCACCACCATTTACCTGTCTATGTGCATGATCTTCCTGGCACAGGTCTTCCATGTTGAGCTCAGCTTTGCACAGGTGCTAAGCATCATCGGCATATTGATGCTCACTTCCAAAGGCGCAGCAGGAGTGACAGGTAGTGGATTTGCAGTGCTGGCGTCCACGCTCGCTACTATTAAAGTAATACCAATAGAAGGTCTTGCTTTGCTGTTGGGTGTCGACCGTTTTATGTCTGAAGCAAGGGCTATCACCAATTTCATCGGCAACGGCGTAGCCACTATCTGGCTGGCCAATAATGAGAAAGAATTTGACCGCGAAAAAATGGAAAGGGCTTTCAGCAGGGTGGATGAAACGGAAGATATAGTGAAGGACAATATCGAAGGGGAGACAATTGTTTAAAAAGTCTTTCTCATTTTGGTTTTCCGCTTACATAGGGATTCCCTTTTACATAAAACCGGTAGGGTAACAACGCATCTTTTCCTGCATAATCCACTCCGATGCGTGGTGAAGCCGCAATATCCTTTGCAGGATAGGTGAACCCGTCATCTGCCAAAAACAGTTGTTTTCCGCTCAGCAACATTCCTGACTGACTGGTAACAATGCCCAGTGCTTTTGAAAGGTTCCCCGGACCGCGTGTAAGCGTGTAATCAGGTTTTTCCTTGCCAGTACGGAGAAGCATTTCAGGCACTCCTTTCAATGGTTCAAGTGAACGCAAAAGAATAGCATTGGGAATATCTTTGATATTAGTTACCACATTAAACAAATGATGGATGCCATAGCAGAGATAAACATAAGCATAACCACCATCGGCATACATGATCTCATTGCGGTTGGTACGCCTGCCGCCATACGCATGCGAAGCTTTATCTATCACACCTGCATACGCTTCACACTCTACGATACGCCCGGAAGTGATAATACCATTCCATTGGGTAACGAGTATCTTTCCCATCAGTTCCTTTGCTACCTGAAGCACGTTGTCCCGCTGATAAAACGAGAGCGGTAATTTCTTTAATGACATTTTAATCTTCTTTAAGTAATTATCCGGCTGTTCCCTGTCGCCAGGATACCATTCTCTTTCCTATATTTACCACTCAAATTTACGTTTTGCTCAAAGAAATAGTCATAACCATTCAATCCTGGGGAGAAGCACATCGGTTCATCCTGCAGCACCGGTTATGGAAATGGGTATTGATACCAGGGCTTATTTATGCAGCCCTGTTTGTAACAGGCATGTATTTTTTCGGCAGGTCAGCTACAGAGGTAATTGAATACGTCACCCATATCCTTCATGTAAGCGATTGGATACAGAAATTCCAGAATAGCTTTTTAGGGTTCCTGTTCACTTTTGCTGGCATCATACTCTGGCTAACCCTGCTGCTTTTTTATTTTTCCTTCTTTAAATATATCTGTCTTATCATCGGTTCACCCATTTTTGCCTATATCAGCCGCAAAACGGAATCCATTATCAAGAGCAATGAATCAGCACCAGGCTGGTCTGATATAAAAAAAGAAGTGTCAAGAGGCATGAGCATTGCGATTCGTAACTGTGGCTGGCAAACCGTTTATCTGATCGCCCTCATTCTTTTATCACTGATCCCTGTAATCGGGTGGATCACTCCGCTGATCGCACTCTTTATGGAGTGCTATTATTATGGTTTTTCGATGCTGGATTACAGTCTTGCCCGCAACAACCACAGCCCTTCTCAAAGCGTTCATTTCATCGGCCGTCATAAAGGGCTGGCCATTGGCAACGGCATATTATTTTATATGATGCATCTCGTGATCATTTTTGCACCGGCCTATGCCATCATTGCAGCCACGCTCACCGTTCACAAAGTAAAAGCCCCTTAGTATGGAAAAAGGAGCCGTATACCTGGTCCCTTCCCTGCTCGATGAAAAGGGCCTGAATGCCATCCCGCTTTATATTGCTGAAGCTGTAAAAAAATGCCAGGTACTGTTCGTGGAAAATGAACGCACTGCCCGGCGTTTTCTAAAACAGTTCTGGAAAGAACGGATGCCCGCCGGTGAAGAGATCGTGATCGACGAATACGAATGGTTCACGGTCCATAAGGCAGAAGAAGAAGTGCAGGGCATTTTCCGTCAAAAATTAAAGGAAGGAAAAACGATCGGTATCATCAGCGAAGCAGGTTGCCCGGGTGTGGCTGATCCGGGGCAATTGCTGGTAGCCGTGGCGCAGGATATGAACGTGCCGGTGGTCCCGCTGGTTGGCCCAAGCTCCATTTTGCTGGCACTCATGGCCAGCGGCATGAACGGCCAGCAGTTCCGTTTCTTTGGCTATTTGCCGATTGATGCCCAGCAAAGGGTAAAAGCCATTAAAGAACTGGAAGTGGAATCGAAGAAAAATAATTGCACACAGATCTTTATTGAAACACCATACCGCAATAATCAGCTTATTGAGTCTTTGTTGAAGAATGCCAATCCAGGCTCCCGCTTATGCATCGCTGTGGATTTAACAGGGGAGAACGAATGGGTCAAAACCAAAACCATTGCTGCCTGGAAGAAAGAAAATATAGATATTCATAAACGACCAGCGATATTTCTCTTATTGGCTTGATACCCCACAAGGTCTCTGAAATATATTTATTATTCTTTGTGGTCTTTGCCGTCTTCGTGGGAAAGCAACTCCCACGAAGACGGCAAAGACCACAAAGAATTTTTGATTGGTGGGAACAAAACAACTCTGTCAGGGAAGAGGCTGCGGTAAGCCCGTTTCAGCCCGCCGCATGGAGATGATGCTATCTACGATATACACGCTCATCCCCC